>Ga0099827_10001183_pt1 | contig 13212 bp, 12 predicted proteins | sample CZO8metaG_FD_79339 | JGI IMG/M metagenome (GOLD analysis project Ga0099827, IMG submission 79339) | Vadose zone soil microbial communities from the Eel River Critical Zone Observatory, Northern California, USA - CZOApr15con1.8 metaG | ecosystem: Environmental > Terrestrial > Soil > Vadose zone ...
CCCGCCGCCACGGGAGACCTCCACATCCGGTTCCGGGCCGCAGGAACCTCGCTGAGCCAGTTCGCAGACCCGACCGGGGATCGATACGTCCGCTTCTCCCTGGACGCCGCCGACCCGACGTTCGCCTCTTCTCTCCGGCCCACGCCGCGGGCCCTCGTCATCCTGATCGACGCGTCGGGGAGCATGGGGTTCCTCGACCGATGGTCGCTCGCGAAAGACGCCGTTCGACGGATCGCCAGCGACCTCGGCGCGGGTGAGTCGTACGGCGTTGCGGTTTTCCAAGGAACCACCGTCGCGCCCTCCTCCCCCAATCTCCAAGCGTGGACCCCTGCGGGCGAGGCGGACCTCGTTCGCTTCCTCGATTCGTTCCGCCCCCACGGGAGCACGAGCCTCGCGGCCCCGCTCGCTCAGGCCGCCTCCTGGGCCATCGATGCTCGTCGCGCGGGTCAGCAGCCCATCCTGATTCTCGTTTCCGACGGACGGCCGACGCGCGCTCCCTTGGATCCGGACTTGGAGCCCACCTACGCCCGGATCTCGTACGAGCAGGCGATGCCCATCTACGCATTGGCCGTGCGACCGGCGGACCACGATGACGAGACGGTGCTTCACAATCTCTCCGCGTATCATCGGGGAGAGTTCGTGGCGGTCCGCGGCGACGTGCCGGGCCCTGTAGCCGATCTCCTCGCCTCGATCCGCGTGCCGGTCCTGGGGGGCTTGCGTGCGGACATCACGAACGCGGCCAACCTGAGCCTGGCCAGCGCGAATCCCGAAGTGGTCTGGCAAGGCGGCGAGGCGTTCGTGATCGCGAGGATGCGAGGGACGACGAACGATTCCCTCGACCTACGAATGACGTGGCCAGACGCGTCCGGTGCGACGCGTGCTCTGGACCTCCGATCCGCCGGTCCGGAAATCCCGGTGCAGCCTCTGCTCAAGCGGCAATGGGTCTTGACGCGAATCCATGCGCTCCTCGAGGCCGCCCGAGCCCGGGCGGATCCCAGCGTCATCGCGGAACTCACGACCCTCGGGACGGAGAACCGCGTCGCGACGCCTTACACATCGCTCCTCGTCCTCCTTCCGCAACCGAATCCGGCCGGTGACCGGTCCACGGCGCCGGAGACCTCTCTCCCCGGTGCTCCCCTCTTCGGCGCCCCGGCGCTCTCGTCCCCCTCGAGCTCCACGAGCTCCGGGTTGTCCTCAATCTTCGTCCCGCCGCTCATTGCCGAATCGCGGAAAGCGGACGCCCTGAGGCGAGACGTTCGGACCTCGCTCGTCGCACAGGATGAAGTCGACCGCTACGTGGCCTTCGGGTCTCCCGGATACGCGAAGCTCGACCTGTCGACGGCGACCTCCCGGTACGAGGGCACGTACCTCCGGATCCTCGACGTCGGAGGGGAGCTGGTCGGCGTCCATCGGGGCCTCCCCGATTCCTCACAGCTCGTCGCGAACGGCATCGGATTCGCCGGCATCTTCCTCGCCGTCGTGGGGTTCGCGCGACTCTCTCGCCGCGGAGCCGGGTCCCACCGCGACGCAGAAGAGGACACGCCGAGATCACTGCCGAGATCTGTTCCCGAGGTCAAAGCGCCTCGTCACGAGACGGAAGGTCCAGACTAGCAAGGGCGCGCCGCGAACTCAGGTTCGGCTAGTGTCGCTAAGAGTTCGAAATCCCGAGAGGGTCCAGCGTTCGCGACCGGGCCCCTGGTCCATCGACTGGCCATGGCGACACGGTACCAAAGCGGGACTCCCTCTGTGGTGACGCCAACCAACCGGACGGAACAAGCTGACATTAGAATCAAATATTCGGTGAGTTCATGCGCTGGCGGTGGACGTCACCATCGAGAAGTGCCCGTTGTCTTGCGGAAAGGGGCACCTGGTTCATCTCGAGCCGGGTTACGAATACGGTGAGTTTTACGTTACTGAAATGTCGACCAAGCCATCACGTGTTCAACGCGACGTTGTCGTACCTTGTCCAGAGGGAAAAGGCGATTTCACGATGACGGTTACCTGCGATGCGAGCGTAAGAGCCCTGAAGGTCATCGACGTGCGGAACACCTAAAGCTGATGAGAGCCAAATGGCAAGCGGGACCCAGACTGAAACGGGATTACCATCCAGGCTTTCTTACGCCGACCGAACCACCATGGAGTTTGGGAAAGAACTCTACGTCAGCTCGATTGACAACCAAGTCGCGTCCGCGAAGCAAATGACCACCGTCGCGACCGGCTTCTTTGCGATCTACTTTGCGCTGATGAAATTCTTGGGAATTGAAAAGGTGCTTGGAACCGGCGCGCCTACCGTCAACGGCCTACTCTTCCTTCTACCTCCGGTCTTGCTTGTTTTCTCCGTTGTTATGTTCGTAGTTACAACTTTTCCAATTAGAAAAGAGCTGTCTCTGGACGATTTAACTAGCATACGTGGAGCTAGAGCGCGAGTACTTAGACTCCGGCATTGGACCTCTGTCGCAGGATGGACACTGTTCTGCGCTTCACTTCTCTTGACTGTGTATGTTGCGCTGCAAGTGCTCGGCACTCCGTGAACAAGCGACGGACGATTCGACAAGAGTCGGAATGCTCGAAAGGGCGCCCTGAATTACCTGAATGGGGCCAGGTTTTAGGGGCAGCTTCCGGAGCCACTTTCGAAGGGTCACATGAGAAGCGTTATACTCCGTGCCGGTTTCCCTCCCAATTCCCTTTGGGTGGAGCGCGGGACGTGGCGCTAGACTCCGGAGACGTGGCGTGGGTCATCGCGGCGACCGCCCTCGTCATGATCATGACGCCCGCGCTCGGCTTCTTCTACGGCGGGCTCGTCCGGAGGAAGAACCTCGTCTCGACGATCGCGCAGTGCTTCGCCATCTTCGCGGTCGTCAGCCTCGTGTGGGCCCTCTGGGGATACACGCTCGCGTTGGGGCCGCCCTTCAACGAGTTCATCGGGAGCCTGACCGATTTCGGGCTGAACAACGTCGGGTCGGCTCCGAACCTCGGGTATTCCTCGACGATCCCGGAGCTCCTGTACTTCGCGTTCCAGCTCAAGTTCGCCGCCATCACGCCCGCGCTAATCATCGGCGCCTTCGCGGAGCGGATCCGGTTCAAGGCTCTCCTGATCTACATCGTCCTCTGGACGACGTTCGTCTATGTGCCGATCGCGCACTGGAACTGGGGCGTCGGCGGATGGCTCAAGTCGCTCGGCGTCATCGACTTCGCGGGCGGGCTGGTCGTCCACACCGCCGCGGGGGTTTCCGCGGTGGCGGCCGCGCTTGTGATCGGACGACGAAAGGGCGTCGAACGCCTGGACAGCCGGCCGAACAACATCCCGTACGTGATCCTGGGTGCTTCCGTCCTCTGGTTCGGCTGGTTCGGATTCAACGCGGGAAGTGCCCTCGCCGCGAACGCCCTTGCGGTGAACGCGCTGGTCGTCACGAACTTGGCTGCCGCGGGGGCGGCGGTCAGCTGGATGTTGACGGACTGGGTGAGAAAGAAGAAGCCGTCCGCCGTTGGAATCGCGGTCGGCGCGGTCTGCGGTCTGGTGGCCATCACACCCGCCTCCGGATACGTCGGCCCGATGCCCTCCATCATCATCGGGCTGGTCGCCGGCATCCTCTGCAACTACGTCGGGAGCTGGCGGGCGCGGACAACGCTCGACGACTCGCTCGACGTCTTCGCATGCCACGGGGCCGGCGGAATCTGGGGGACACTCGCGACCGGCCTGTTCGCCTCGTCCCTAATCAACTCAAGCGGCCCGAACGGCCTGTTCTTCGGGAACCCGGGACAGCTCGGGATCCAAGCCTTGGCCTGCGTCATCGTAGCGGCCTTCGCGTTCTCGGGGTCCTACGTGATCCTACGCGTCATCAACCTCTTCACCCCGGTGCGGGTCAGCCCGGCCGAGGAAGACGCGGGCCTCGACATTTCGGGATTCGGCGAGGAGGCCTACGTGGGAGAGGCGGAGGAGGCTCGTTCGACCGGAGTGGAATCCGACCCATAATGCATGGCGGGCCGATCCGCTTCGCTCGTCCGTCGAGGACACCGCCGCCTTGGCGGCCGCCTCACCACTGTTCGCCGCGCATCGCGGCTTTCAGGTTCTTCAGGAGCCAGCGCATGCGGCGCCGGATCCCAAGGGTCCGTCTTTTCCGGAATCGGATCACCTCCTGTTCGCGTCTTGGCCCTCGCGTTGGGAGCGTTCGGGGCCGAGCGAATCGAACGCCCACCTCGAGGTCTACGGCCTCGGATGCTGCCCTTACACCTTACACCATGACCCGCCAATCTTCCAAGGTGCAGAACACGAGAGCCTTCGCTCTCTATACGCCGGGGAGCCCGCCACGGGCTGCGTCGGCTTGTTCTTCGTGGCGATGCGGGTCATGGTAGCCGAACGCAGGATCTCCATGTATTTCAACATCGCGACCTCGGCTGCGCGGTCGCACATGCGTCGGTTCAATCGATTGACAGTCTCTAAGAGTACAGCTTCGGCTTCGCCTGCGGCTCGTTCCAATACGGCCGTGTCGTGACGTACTTGAGTTTCGCCTCGAAGAGATCGTTCAGGAATTCCTTCTCCGTGTCCTGCATCTTCGCGAGGATCTTGCTCGCGGTCGTCGGGCCGACTCCGTAGACCGAGTTCGCGTAGACGGCGCGCTTGCCGTAGACGGCCACGAGATCGGCGACTTGCTTCGCACGGGTGAGGAGCTTCCGTTCTTCGTCGGTGAGGTCCAGCTTCCGCATCCGTTTCGCATACGCGTCTCGCACGGTCCACGCAGCCCAGCCGAGGACCGTTAGAAGGCGGGACTTGCAGTTCGCGCATTCCGGATGGTCCGACATCTGGCCGATCCGGACCTCCTCGTGGAAGTGCCCGCATTCGAAGCACAACAGGTGCACGGGCTCGGACGACAGGTGGAGTCGCATCCGATCCAGAATCTCCTCCCGTTCCGCCTCCGGGGAGAAGAGTTCCGGCGCCTCGACATACCGGCGCAGGATCGGATAGGCCAGCGGTGTCGGGGTCTCCTCAGAGCGGTGAATCACGACCTCGATCTCGCCCGATCGGATCTTGTGAACGATCTCCCGAACCCGGGCAAAGTCCGCGTGGAGCAGGAGTGCCTCCCGCACCGCCTCGTCGTAGATCGGCGTGTTCGCGAAGCGGACCTCGAAGGACCGCAGGTCGCCTTCGCCGACCGTGAGGCCGCGGCGGATCGCCCCGAACCGCTCTGCGATTCCCTTCATGTAGTAGCCCAGGGGGAGGTGGTCCGTCAGGAGGGCCTGGAGGCCGCCCTCGAGCGTCTCTTCATCGAGCCTCAGCAGGCCGTCCACGAGCGCCTCCACGTCGAGCTCGCGGGTGTCGGCGACGAGTTCGTACAGGATCCGGTACGGGTCCGTCCACCAGAACCGGACGAGATGCTTGCGGGCGAGGAGCTCCTCGATCAGGTCGCCCAAGGTGACGTTCACGACCTCGCCGAACGACGCATGGACGATCAGGAAGCGGTCGAACGCCTCGACGACGATCCGGTCGTCCGTCGGGACCGGGGCGCCGGACTTGCGGTGGTTCGCGTGCTCTTCGACGAGGCGCCTCGCGCCGGTCTTGTTGATCGGCCAGGCTGTCTCGAAGTGCTCGACGGTCTTCGCGACACTCTCCCGGTCGAGTCGAGCATCAATCTCCTTGCGGATCCGTCCGACGCGCTGCGCGAGGCCGAACGGCACGGGCAGCATCTCGCCGTCCCATCCCGGGATCATCGCGTTCGGGTCGGACACCGGGGTCACGTAGACCATGCCGTCCTTTCCGATCTTCTCGATCTTCCATGGGCGCCCGCGAACGATGAAGTGCAAGCCTTCGCGGGCCTTGATCATCATGAACTCCTCCCCGAGGATGCCGACTTGCCGCTGCGTCGTGAGGTCCATGACCGGATAACGGCGCTCGTCGCGGATCGTCGAGAGGTTCTCGAAGTAATACCGGCGTCCCTTCGGCGTCACACGGACCCTGTCCCCCTGCTGACGGAGGATGCCGAGGTGATCGAGGAACTCCGCGACCCGATCCGCTTGCGCGTCTTCGAGGGTCCGATAGGGCTCCGCAGACCGAATCGTCTTGAGGATTTCGGACCATGGAGCGGTCCCGCCATGATCCAGAGCGGATCCGACGATCTGGTGCGCCAGGACGTCGAGTGCGAGACGGTGGATGTGGAGGGGCTCGAGGCCTCCTTCCTCGGCCGCTTGGATGGCCGCGAGGGACTCGATCGCATCGTCAGAAGAGACGGCCAAGACGAGGCCGCGGGAGGTGCGGTCGAGCTTGTGTCCCGACCGTCCAACCCGCTGGATCAACGAGGTGACCTGACGGGGAGAATTGTACTGCACCACCTGGTCGACCGTCCCGATGTCGATCCCCAGTTCCAACGTCGACGTGCACACGAGACCGCGGATCTCGCCGGCTTTGAATCCGGCTTCGACGCGGGTGCGCTCTTCGCGGGGGAGGGACCCGTGGTGGATCGCCACATCCTGTCGGACCATCGCGAGACGGGAGCCTAGGAGTTCGGCGAGGGGTCGGGCGTTCACGAAGACCAGGGAGGATCGGCTCTCATCAAGGGAATCGTCGATCGCGGACAGCCCGGCCGCCGCCTCCGGGGTAATGTACAGGTCGCGGGCGGTCTCGAAATCCTTGTCGATCGGACGCGGCCATTCGAGATGGTATTCGTACTGTTTCTCCAGGTTCGAGTGGAGGATCTTCAACGGTTTCTCGCCGCCAAACAGAGACGCAATCGCTTCGGGGTGGCCGATTGTTGCGGAGAGTCCAATCCGTTGGAAATCGCGTTCCGTAATTCGACGCAACCGCTGAAGTCCGATGGTCAGCTGGATTCCACGGCGGTCATGCGCGAATTGGTGAATCTCGTCAATGATGACGTACTGGACCGCCTTGAGGTGACGCTGCATGATTTTCCCGGGAAGGATTGCTTGAAGGGTCTCGGGAGTTGTGATGAGGACATTGGGCGGAGCTGCGGCCTGCTTCCGCCGCTCGGACGGCGGGGTGTCTCCATGTCTCACTGCTACGGAGAGATTTGTCGACTTGACCAGACGCTGGATGCGATCGACCATGTCTCGGTTTAGTGCGCGCAGAGGCGTTACGTAAACGACCTGGATGCCGCTCTTGTCAACCGGTCTGAGCGCTTCCAGCACCGGGAATAAAGCGGCCTCTGTTTTCCCAGAGCCGGTTGGTGCGACAATCAGAACGTCAGAGTCGTCGCGAATCAGACCGATTGCGGCAACCTGCATCGAGTTGAGCTGGACGATTCCGGCACTGGCAAGCAAAACGGCAGATATCGTTTCAGTGGGGTGGGTCTTGATCTTTGGCAAGCCAAGTTGAGAAGAACTACTTCGTAATAAACTACTGCGTCGGGACGACGAATGATTCCTCCATGGCCGAATCGGTTGACAACATTAGAGGGAGTTTGCACGTTGCGTACATGTAGCATGGAGAAGATACGCGAGGAAAACGATTCGCCTTCCGACTACGATAAAAGGCTACGAAAATTGTCGCATGGTCGCCGTACGCCCCCATCTGTTCGCCGTACGTTGTCGTTCGTGCGTCTCGTCCACCCCTCCCTTAGTTCCCCGCCAACGCGGGGGCCGACGTCGGCCCCGGCACCTCTTCTTTCTTGTCGAACTATAGCAATGCGAGCCGGACGGTCAAGACCGCCAAGATGGCAGTGAGGACGATCAGAACGACCGTCAACCACTTTAGCGTCTTAGTCTCCGCGATCAAAGCGTGCGTGAACCACAGGGCCATCGGGTCTCCCGGGTTCACGATCTCAATGAGCTTCATGCTTGGGTTGGCTTCTATCGGACTGCGATACCTCTCGAGCAACTCAGCGGACGCTCGCTCGACAAGTTCCTCTATCATCCGCCTGACTCTTCGCTTCGTTTGCACCAAGGGCATTTTCCTCTCCATTGAATCCATCTGGGAGTGAATCGATAACCGCGGGCTTTAATCAGATCGAGGTTGAATCGACCGGAAGGTGTGGTCGACCACCGACTGCGCGAAGGGCATGTTCACGGATCTCCAGCACGGACCGCAATTCTCGTAATGTGGGACCAATTCGTTTCCCATCTGGTTCACCGCGTCGTGAAACATGACGCTGCACCCGCAGCCGGGCATAATCTGCAAGTAGCGTGCATGCAGCACAAACTTTTCTAGCCTTACTGGAGGGATGAGCGAAATTACCGAGTCCGTCCAGCCGGCTTGGCGAGCCGTCAATCACGATTCACCGGGGTGCGTTTGTTGCCACAGTTTCCGATGATCGGCCTGCCACTTCCGGCTCTCGTCGATGGCAATTTTCTTGTTCATTGCGTCAAGCCCGAAGAGGGAAGCTCCTCTGTTGATGAACTCACGCTGAGCTCGGTAGGCCTTTGCCTCGCCGTCCCACGAGTGCATCTTGAATTGGTTGTGTTTCACGTGGTAGAGTTCAAACGCGAGCAGGGAGGCAGCCAAGAACATGGCTGCCGACTCAGGCAATGCCTGTCGCAAGTAGGTGATGCGGTCGCTGATTCCCTTGAAGTTGTACAGGATGAGATTATTCCTGGGCCCCAAGCCAATCCCGCTCCAGAAGCTGCTCCATTTCTGTTCCACTTCATGCGCAGTGAGGTGACAAACGCAAACTGCACCGTTCGGCAGATTGTGAGGCGGCGTTCCGAAGAAATTCTTGTCTGGAGCGCAGCCAGCCAAGAAATATTCTCCAGCGGGAGGTGGGCGGACCTTCATCACCGCATCGATCATGGGCTCAAAGATCGTCTCTATCTCGGGAATCGGTGCTGCCGCCCCGTCCCTCAGAAAATTGAAAGTCCGCCCGTCGCGCTTAACGCTATGATAGATCGTGTTGTTCATCTCGTGGTCCTCCCGGACGCAAGCCCATTCTTTCGTAGAGTGGCTCCGGGCCGAGGTGGGGCCTCTCGGAGCTGTCGCTTCATGAGACTGCAAATCCGAGGACGGAAAGCGAGATGTTGGCAATAACTCACACACAGCAACCTGTAAGAATCAGTTTAAAGTGCTCACGGGTACACCATTTATAATGGTAACCGGCTATTAGCGCCCAAAGGTGGCGCGGGCCGGATTTGAACCGGCATTTTCCCGCTTGCAGGACGGGCCCATCACCGGGTTCTGGCACCGCGCCATGTCTCCATCATCATGCTTCCATATAATGCTTCGGACCCTTGTTTCTATGGAGAAAGAGTGGAATCTACTATTAGCATACGCTAATAGCGAAATGGGTTGCGTATTTCGCTCGAAATCACGCGCTCTGATGTGTAATTCGCGCGCTCAGGGCTTGGCCGGAACGTTCGGCTCCCAACCTGCGTAGGGGTTCAGAACTCTCGGGAATCGAAGATTCTCGAAGACTTCGGACTCGACGACGAGCGGGGCCAATCCCGCTTGTACGAAGGCCCGAAGAACGAGCGCGAGCCCAGCGAGGCTCTCCAAAGCAAACCGCAGGGTCCACTCCGCGGCCAAGTCAATTCGATCGTGCTTCAGCCGGGAGTATGTCCGGAACCACTCGGGGTTTTCACCCCTGGCGAACGAGTCGAAGGGGCGCACCAGCAACGGGACCCCGATGAGACGGAGCCCACCCTCTGCAAGTCCGTACCGTGGTGCGATGACCTCTCGATACAGATTCATGGTCGCTTTCCCTTTGGTTTCAGTCTTGCGGGCTTCGACGAAGCCTCGATCGTCGTCGAAGCGCGGACTGCGGAGGAACCGGCGAAAGGCTGTCTCAACTGTAGTCGAGGCGTCGAGGCCGAACGCCGATGTTGCGGGAGATCCGAAGTTGTAGTTGGGGGCTTTTAGGTCGGAGACGAGCGGTATGTAGTACGTGAGACCGAGGAAATCGGATTCTAAGCGTCGATACTCGGCAAGGAGCAGTCGCCACGTGGTCTGATCCTCGAGAATTATGCCTGGTTCCGCGAGTTCCATGAGCTGTTCCTCGTCCGCCGCGAGACTCTCCGCGAAGCTGGGGGACTTGTCCTCCCGCTTCTTCTCTCCCTCCATGCCACTAACCTCCAGTCCCGAAGTCCTTCGCCCCTCTCGACTCGCGGAGTTGCTGTTCCAACTCGTTGCCGCCTCCTCGTTCGCGCCGGTTCTTCTCGTTCTTCCAGATCTCTTGGGCGATTCGCTCCGCGTCCTTGTGGTCCTCGAGCGTCGTCTGGTTTGGCCCATCGTTCCGCGGGATGTGGACTACTTCGTGGAGCAACGTGATGCGCCGCTCTTCCGCGTCATCGAGCAATCGCAACGGAATACCGACGGCTTCGCCCTCCCAGTCCCAACCGACCTCCTCGACCATCGGATCCTCGATTTCGACGTGCGGGTCGTACTGAAGGTCGAAGTCTTCCCACTCCATGTAGTGGCGCACGGCGTAGATCGCCGAGTGGAGCTCATCGTCCAATTCCGACTTCAATCCGGCGACGGAAGGACTCATGACGATGTTGCCTGCTGTGGTCCCGCGCTTTGCGTGCGACCTTTGGCGATCGCTGCGTCGAGCGCTTCATCGCCGGGTCTCATCAGGCGGTAGAGCCTTTCACCGTCTGCATTCTGCTCCCGTCCGACCTCGGATTGTGGCGCGCGCGACAGCGTACCCCTCAGCGTGCCATCGGGAATTCCGAGTCTGAACTTCCCGTTGGCGACCTCCCTGAATTCGGGGATGGTAAGGCCGTCAATCTCGAAATGGTCTCGAGCCACCTTCAAGACGCCGTAGAGTTTGTTACGCTGGTCGAGCCGACCGAGCCACGTCATCGCCTCGCTGATGATTTCGGCTTTCGCCTGAAGGATGGGAGCAATTCGACCCGATTCGGAGGTGGAAGCGGCCGCCTTTCGAGTGCTCGTCCTGGGGCCCCGCGGCCTACGCTCGCGCGTCGCCTCCGCGGTATCGGCCCCGAGAAGGTGGTCCAGAATCCTCTGGAAGGCAAGGCCCTCAAAACCCGTCGCGTCCTTCGCCACCAACGCTGCAAGGGCGACCTTGCGGGATAGTTCCTGCCTGATTGTCTCGTCACCGTTCGAATTGTCTTCCAAGTAGTTCACCTACTGAATAGTCTTCTTCATCGCCTCATCGATTTCGTTGAGGGTCCAGGGTATTCGCCCGGCCACCACTCGGCTCTCCCCGCGGTTGGGGCTTTCGACCTTTCCCTCCGCCCGTAGATCTGACAAGCGGGCCGCTACCAGCGAGTTCTGGAGCCCGAGTGCCTCACAAAGTTCGGAGAGGGATGCAGCGTCGGAAGAACGAAGACCCGCCGCAGCGGCGTACTTCACGCCGACCAGATAGAGCGCGATGAGATCCCGTTGCCTGTAGTCCATGGGGTTCCTGATGATTACTCGTCCGGCGGAGTCGAACCCCAGGTGCGCCGCGACTCTGGACAGCATCTGCTGTTGTAGCTTGCTCTCATCAATCATTAACGCGTCCTTAATCTCTGTTGGGTCCATTTGTATCCCAGCGATACCGGGATACAGATGCAACGTATTTAAGCGCATCGGAGTGTGGAAGAACGCGACGCCTGCCCCCGACCAGTGGGATCTAGCATGCACTTCCAGTCGAGGAAGCATGCGTCCGAATTCCAATCGGAGTGTTCGGACCTATTCTGAATGCGTATTGGAATAGTCGTTGGCGCAAGTAATATAACGCCGTATTACTTCGGACCCTCCCGAGGAAACTCGCATGGCACAATATGCGCATCCCGAAGTCTTGGTCGACACGAGCTGGGTGAAGGGGAACCTTGGCGACGAGTCCGTGCGGATCGTCGAGGTGGACTATGACCCGACGCCGAACTATAACTTGGGCCACATCCCTGGATCGGTCCTAATCGACTGGAAGAAGGACATTAACGACCCGGTCAAGCGGGACATCGTTTCGAAGGAAGGGTTGGAAGCACTCTTCGGGCGCCTCGGGATTTCGAACGACGATCGAATCGTGCTGTACGGCGACTTCAACAACTGGTTCGCGGCTTTCGCCTTCTGGGTGTTCAAGTACTACGGCGTCGCCAACGTCGTCCTCCTGAACGGCGGTCGGAAGAAGTGGATCGAGCAGGACCTGCCCGTGACGAAGGACGTCCCGAAGTTCCCGACGACGACCTTCACGGCGAAAGAACCGGATGAGACGCTCCGGGTGTACCTCGCGTATGTGAAGGAAGCGTACAAGCAGGCAGGGAAGGTCCTCGTCGACGTCCGCGGACCGAAGGAATTCAGCGGCGAGATCCTCGCGCCCCCGGAATATCCGACGGAGCACGCGCAGCGCGGCGGTCACATCCCCGGCGCGAAGAACATCCCCTGGGCGCAGGCCGTGAACGAGGACGGGACGTTCAAGGCGCCGGAGGAGCTGAAGGCCCTCTACGCGCCGAAAGGCGTGACGCCGGACAAGGAGGTCATCGCGTACTGCCGAATCGGCGAGCGGTCGTCGCACACGTGGTTCGTCCTGAAGTACCTCCTCGGTTACCCGCACGTCCGGAACTACGACGGCTCCTGGACGGAGTGGGGGAATCTCGTGAGGACGCCGATCGAGAAGCCGTGAGGGGCCGAAGCCGCCTCAGAATCGTTACACGGCCTTCCAATGTCCGAACCGGGTGAGGACGATCTTCGACCCTCGATCGCATGAATGCAGCGGTCCCCCCCCCCGCAAACGCCATGCATTCGCCGTCCCGGACAGGAGCCGAACATCGCACCGAGACATGCGGCGCCCGGGATCTTGTCGGAGGAGTTCGAAACCGGCTGAAAACCGGCGGCACCTGCGAAATCCGCCGAGAGGCATCTCAGCGCTACTCGTGAACTCAACGTCGTACGCGGCCAACGATCCTTCCTCAGAGGTCGAGCTCTTTCTTGATTTCGGACCAGGGCCGCCTGGGTTCTCGCTTCAGCCGTCGCAGATGCTCCAGGAGGAATTCCCGCGGCGGGTGGTCGTCCATCAGCTCATTGAGGACGTCGTCGTAGGTGGCACCCCGGACCTTGTAGGAGCGCAAGCGCGCCAGGGTCTCCGGCTTCACCGGGACCGTTGTCGTGGACATGGCCATCAATATCATCAGTTTGATTCTATGAATAGTCTCCTCCTCGATCTTTGAAAAGGCAGGCCCCCACGCAGGACCGTGTGTTCGGACGGCCAGCTAGCCCTCCGAAACCGCCACCCACGCGACGAGTGCCGCCAGCTTTTCCTCCGTTCGCCACGGACCTTCAACCTGGCGTCCGAGATTGGCCAAGGTCCGTTTCAGGGCGTCTTCTCGAGAACG
>Ga0099827_10001184_pt1 | contig 13209 bp, 9 predicted proteins | sample CZO8metaG_FD_79339 | JGI IMG/M metagenome (GOLD analysis project Ga0099827, IMG submission 79339) | Vadose zone soil microbial communities from the Eel River Critical Zone Observatory, Northern California, USA - CZOApr15con1.8 metaG | ecosystem: Environmental > Terrestrial > Soil > Vadose zone ...
ACGCTCGAGTAAATTCCCACTTGCCGGAAGAGCGCTTCCATACCGAAAGTGCGGGCTTCGTCGGGGATGATGGGCACGATAAGCTTGCCGATTTCCGGGTCACGCAGCAGTTTTGAAAGCAGCCGCACGAAAACCATGGTGGTTGAAACTTCACGGCCGTCCGTGCCTTTGTGAAACTCCTCGAAGTGCGATTCCGCAACCGGAGCAATCGGCTTGGAACGAACTTTGCGTTCTGGCAGGTAGCCGCCCAGCTGCGTACGGCGCTCCTGCATGTACAAGATTTCCGGACTGTCATCAGCGGGACGATAGAAAGGCGCTTCGTGCAGTACTTCATCCGGGATGGGAATCCCGAAGCGCGAGCGGAACATGCGCAGCTCGTCGTCGTTCAGCTTTTTCTGCTGGTGAGTAATATTCTTGCCTTCGCCGGCCTCGCCCAGTCCATAGCCTTTGATGGTCTTCGCCAGAATGATGGTAGGCGCGCCCTTGTGTTCGGTGGCGGCTTTATAAGCAGCATGCACTTTGATGGGATCGTGTCCGCCCAACCGCATGCGGCTGAGCTGTTCGTCGGAGAGATGCTCCACCATCTTCAGCAGCCGAGGATCACTGCCAAACAGGTTGTGACGGAAGTAGGCACCGCTCTCGACAAAATATTTCTGATACTGCCCGTCCGTAATCTCGCCCATGCGCCTTACCAAAATCCCGTCACGGTCATTGGTGATGAGGCTATCCCAGTCGCTGCCCCAAACCACCTTGATGACATTCCAGCCCGCGCCGCGGAAAATTGCCTCCAGTTCCTGGATGATCTTGCCATTGCCGCGCACCGGTCCATCCAGCCGTTGCAGATTGCAGTTCACCACAAAAATCAGGTTGTCCAACCGTTCGCGCGAAGCCAGGGTGATCGAGCCCAGCGATTCGGGCTCGTCCATCTCGCCATCCCCGAGAAATGCCCAGACCCTTCCACCCGTAGATTTCTTCAACCCACGATTTTCCAGATAGCGGATAAAACGCGCCTGGTAAATCGCTTGGATCGGCCCCAGTCCCATAGAAACTGTTGGGAACTCCCAAAAATCTGGCATCAGCCAGGGGTGAGGATAAGAGGAAAGGCCGCCGCCTGCCTTTAGTTCGCGGCGGAAATTCTGCAGCTTCTCTTTGGGGATACGACCTTCCATATAGGCGCGGGCGTACATGCCGGGCGCGGCGTGGCCCTGGAAGTAAACCAGGTCGCGGTCGCCGGATTCAGTTTGCGCCTGCAGGAAATGATTGAAGGCCACCTCGTAAAGCGTGGCCGCGGATGCAAAAGTAGAAATGTGCCCGCCAATGCCCTCCTGGATCTTGTTGGCTCGCACCACCATGGCCAGCGCATTCCAGCGCACCATGCTCTTGATACGGCGCTCCATTTCCTGGCTGCCGGGAAATGGCGGCTGCTGCCGGGAAGCGATGGTGTTCTGATAAGGAGTAGTGGCGGTAAAGGGAAGATTTACGCCGGCGGCGCGCCGCGCATGCAGTGACAATTGCTGCAGCAATCGTCCGGCCCGCTCCGGGCCACCCTGGGACAAAACATAATCCAGCGAATCGAGCCACTCTCGAGTCTCTAGAACTTCCACTCCGTTGGTCTGTGTCTCAGCCACGTCTGATTTTCTCCATCAATGAGTGCGGAACCCTCCATGATAGTCAATTATGCAGAATTTTGCTGGCGTGCCCGTCCAGCGGCGGAATGGAAGCGGTCACTTTGAGCGGTCACGTTGAGTCGCCATCCCCAATCGGCAAGGGCTATAATTATTTCTTGCCCATTATGGTCGCGCTAGTGCCTACTCTTAGCAGCAACCAATCAACATTAACGTCAATCTTAGACAGCTTCGGGCGAGTCCCAGGAAATCAACACAAGGAGAAATTTCGATGTCGAAGAAATCCGTTTTGGGTAACAATGGTGGAGTCACCGCCCAGCCTCACTTTCACCAAAAAGCCCCAGAAATCCAGAAGTATGGCACCGTGAGCCACGCGCTGCCGCTGGAACTGGAAGAACCCATCCGTCTGGAAATGACCGAACACCTAAACCAACTTTTGGCTGACAGCATGACCCTGCGCGATCTGTACAAAAAGTCGCATTGGCAGGTCGCGGGACCGACCTTTTATCAGCTCCATCTGCTGTTCGACAAGCATTACGACGAGCAGTTGGAATTGGTGGACACGATTGCCGAGCGCATTCAACTGCTTGGAGGAGTGAGTCTCGCCATGGCTCCCGACGTCGCCGAGACCACGCGGATCGAGCGTCCACCCCGCGGGCGAGAAGAGGTTCCGGTGCAACTCTCGCGTTTGCTGGATGCCCATAAGATCATCATCGGGGAATGCCGCGAACTTGCCGAGCGGGCCGACAAATTAGGCGACGACGGAACCAACGATCTGGCCGTCAGCGACGTCTTGCGGACCAACGAATTGCAGGTATGGTTCCTGAGCGAACACCTGGTGAGCATGCCCCTGGCCGAAGCCAGGAACTAATACCTATTGCGAAAGCAATTCCTTCGGGCTGACTACAGGTCAGCCCTGATTTTTGTACTGCATTCACAAAAGGACACAGAACTACCGTTCATCCGCTGCTCAGGGGCTGGGAATCACCGCTTGCATCTGATTTGAGTACTTGCTTTCTGCACCGCTGGTAGTGACAGCTGTGCTGACGTAGTAGTAGGTTTTTCCACCTTGAACTGAGCTGTCCAGATAGTTCGTGCTGGCATCCGGTGCTGGGTTGATCTTTGTGTACGGGCCTCCCGACGTGGAGCTTCGGTATACGTTGTATCCCACCGCGGTCGAAGTACTAGGGTTCCAGCGAAGACTGACGGTGTGTGATGATGTTGCCGTACCCGACCCCGTCAAAGTCTCGACCGCCGGCGTATTCGCGGCGTTGCTGGTGAGGGAAATGCTCCCCGACGCCGCACCGCTGCTCTGCGGGGTGAAGGTAACCGAAACCAGTACACTCTGGCCGGCGGCGATGGTTTTGGGAAGGGATAACCCAGTCAGACGGAACTCTGGACTGGTGGAAGTCGCCGAAGAGATGGTCACGTTCGATCCCGTGGCGGTAAGCGTCGTGGTTACGCTTTTGCTGCTGCCTACGGCGACGCTGCCGAAGTTTAGAGCGCTCACGCTCGAAGTCAACTGCCCCGCGGAGACGCCTGTGCCAACCAGAGCGATGACCAAGGTTGGATTCGAGGCATTCGAAACCACCGCGATTGCTCCGCTCACGTTGCCCCCGGCATTTGGAGTAAACCGGATAGCGAAGGTGATGCTTTGGCCCTTGTTCAGGCTCAATGGCAGGCTTAGACCACTCACACCGAACCCTGCTCCGGTTACAGTGGCCTGCGAAACAGTCGCAGTCGAATTGCCAGAATTCGTTAATGTCTCGTACTGGGTCTGGCCGCTACCCACTTGGATGCTGCCAAAGCTGATGCTGGATGAACTGGCTGTGAGCGTTCGATGGTTCGAGTCGGTTCCCTGAAAAGGGGCGGAAGTTGCAACCCTCGCCGTTACCATCAGAAAAAGCGAAAGCGTGGACGCTACGATCAGGAGTCGGAGAATGACTTGGGGGAGTGGCATGGCTGCAGTCTTCAGCTTTCCGGAGTCGGATCGTAGGTCTAGTTAGGCCATTTCCACACTCAGAGGTTCCAAAACCGTTGCGTAATCACAAGGGCCGTAATCAGTTCGTCAACTGTACGACGGCAAAATGACTTTTGTTTTTCGCACATAGTAACGAAACACACGGCCTGGGTCGCCATGGCCTTTCAGCTGCTTGACGCCGATGGGCATGTGGTCGAAATTAAACAAGACTAGGAGTAGAACATGAAAAGCAAGGGCATCGTTAGGAACACCATCACAAGCAATCTGCTGTGACCCCAAGATGCCGGAAAACGGGAATGAGTTCACCCCAACGTTTGACTATGTAGTAGGAGAAGCCTCCATGACGCAGGAAGAAATCAGGCTGTCAGAATCCGGAGCGCGCAAGAAACACTGGAAGCGTTGGGGCCCCTATCTCAGCGAACGTGCCTGGGGCACCGTGCGCGAAGACTACAGCCCCTACGGAAATGCGTGGGAATATTTGCCGCATGACCACGCCCGTTCGTGCGCTTATCGCTGGAACGAAGACGGTCTGGCCGGCATCAGCGACCGGAGACAGATGATCTGTTTTGCTGTGGCGCTGTGGAATGAGCGCGATCCCATCCTGAAAGAACGGGTCTTCGGCCTTACCGGCAACGAAGGCAATCATGGCGAGGACGTGAAGGAATATTACTTCTACCTGGACAGCACGCCCACCCATTCTTATATGAAGTATCTCTACAAGTACCCGCAGGCGGAATTCCCGTACACCCAGTTAGTCGAAGAAAATCGGCGGCGTGGCAAGAATCAGCCGGAGTACGAGCTACTCGACACAGGTGTTTTCAACGAAAACCGTTACTTCGACGTATTCGTGGAGTACGCCAAGGCCGACACCGAAGACATCCTGATCAAGATCACGATTGCGAACCGCGGTCCCGAATCCGCCAATCTCCGCTTGCTGCCCACGGTCTGGTTCCGCAACTCTTGGTCGTGGGGAGGCCGCGGCCGGCGGCCGGAGCTGCATCAGGCATGGCCAGCGCCCAACCCGGTCATCGAACTAAATCAAGATCAACCGGGCAATCGCTGGCTGCATTGCGAAGGCTCTCCGGAACTGCTGTTCACCGAGAACGAGACCAACGCACGACGGCTGTTTGGAGCGGAAAATCGCACGCCCTACGTCAAAGACGGCATCAACGACTACGTGGTACATGGCACAGAAGACGCAGTCAATCCAAAGCATTCTGGTACCAAAGCAGCGGCGCATTACCAGTTCACCGTTGAGGCGGGAGGGACTGCCGTAGTCCGAATGCGTCTTGCGAACTCCGACTTTAAGGGAAAGAACGCGTTCGACGGCTTCGACAAGGCCTTCGCGCTCCGCCGACTTGAAGCAGACGAGTTCTATCGCGCCGTCATTCCTCAAGATCTCTCGCCTGACGCACAGAACGTGATGCGCCAGGGCTTTGCTGGAATGCTCTGGTCCAAGCAGTTCTATCACTACGTGATTAGGGATTGGCTGCAAGGTGATCCCGGCAGCCCTGTCCCGCCGCCGCAGCGCAAGAAGGGACGCAACCACGAATGGACCCATCTATATAACGCTGATGTTATTTCCATGCCCGATAAGTGGGAGTACCCATGGTATGCCGCCTGGGATCTCGCGTTTCACTGTATTCCTCTGGCGCTGGTGGACTCAGACTTCGCCAAGGAACAACTGACGCTGATGCTCCGCGAGTGGTACATGCACCCCAACGGACAGATGCCCGCTTATGAGTGGGCTTTTGGTGACGTCAATCCTCCCGTGCATGCCTGGGCCGCATGGCGCGTCTACAAAATCGACAAAAAGCGCAACGGCAAGGGCGATCGTGCATTCCTGCAACGTGTCTTCCACAAGCTGATGCTGAACTTCACTTGGTGGGTGAATCGCAAGGATGCCGGAGGCATGAACATTTTCCAGGGAGGATTCCTGGGCTTGGACAACATCGGAGTTTTCGATCGCAGTTCCCCCCTGCCCACCGGTGGATACATCGAACAGTCTGACGGAACCAGTTGGATGGCCATGTACACCCTCAACTTGCTGGCCATCGCGCTGGAGTTGGCAAAAGAAGAGCCCTGCTATGAGGACGTTGCCAGCAAGTTCTGGGAACACTTCATCTATATCGCTCACGCCATGAGCCATCGCGGCGACGACAGCATGGGACTGTGGAACGAGGAGGACGGCTTCTTCTACGACGTGCTGAAGCTGCCTGATGGTTCACAATTTCCCATGAAGATCCGCTCCATGGTCGGATTGATCCCGCTGTTTGCGGTGGAAACCCTGGAGCCGGAAGTGCTCAATCGGTTGCCGGACTTCAAGCGGCGCCTGGAGTGGTTCATCGACAACCGTCCCGATCTCACGCAGAACCTCGCCTGCATGCGGACCGAGGGGATAGGCGAGCGCAGATTGCTGTCCATCGCTAGCCAGGACCAGCTGCGTAGCATTCTGAAGTTCATGTTGGACGAGAGCGAATTTCTCTCGCCCCATGGCATTCGCGCCCTGTCACAGTTCCATCGCGGCAGCCCTTACAAACTGACGGTACAGGGCGCAGAGCATCGCGTGGACTATGAGCCGGGTGAGTCGTCGACCGGATTATTCGGCGGAAATTCCAACTGGCGTGGTCCGATCTGGTTTCCGGTGAATTATCTTCTGGTTGAGTCGCTGCAGAAGTTCCATCACCACCTCGGGGACGATTTCAGGGTTGAGTGTCCTACCGGGTCCGGGACGATGATGAGCCTGTGGGAGGTGGCGGGAGAATTGTCCCGTCGCATGACCAGCATATTCCTTCAGGATGAGAAAGGCCGCCGGCCAGTGTTCGGGAATCTCGAAAAGTTCCAGACGGACCCTCATTGGCGCGATCTGGTGTTGTTTCACGAGTGCTTCCACGGTGACTCCGGGGCCGGCATCGGCGCCAGCCATCAGACCGGATGGACTGGCGTGGTGGCGAAGCTGATGCAGCAGAGTGGCGAGTCTCGGGAGCGATCGGGCCAACGGAAGAAAGCTGAAGCGGCGGTTGTCACCATAGCCGCGGGCTGAGTTCATAAGGAGAGAGGGAAGCGAAGGCTCTGGTGCAGATTTAGTTCGAAGGGCTGGTAAGGTCTTGTTTCAAACGAACCCGTCTGACACCGAAGGCGAGAATTCGTGCGGGAATGTCGCGCAGGAACGGTATGCCAAAAAGCCCACGGACGAACCAAGGAACACTGGGCACGGTTTGCGAGCGCAGTGCGCTCGCCAGAACACGGTTCTGCATGGCGGACTGCGCTGCCTGAATCACCCGCGTTGGCCATTCGCGCTCACTCTGCACTTTGGCCAGGTCGCCGACCTGCACGCGGCCGGCCCGAAGTGGGGCGGCAAGGATATTGGCTGCTACCACCGCGTCCTGAACCGCGTAATTAATCCCCACGCCGCCGACCGGTGACATCACGTGCGCCGCGTCGCCGATCAGCAACAGACCGTGCTTGAACCAGCGCGGGCAGCGGCTGGATTCAACCGACAAGAGTGAGAATTGATGCCAGTCAGTTAGGGCCTTCACGTGTTCGGCAAACGCGGGCTCAACCTCGGCGATCGATTGCCGCAGCGACTCGAGCCCTGCGGCTCGCAGGTTCTGGTAAAGTCCTTTAGGGAAAACGTATCCGACCTGCCAGTAGTCAAAGCGATCGAAGACCACCAGGAGGCGGCCAACGCCGAAGCCTCCGAGGACTCGGCCTTCGGCTTCCGGAAGATCTCCCGGAATGTGGGGCAGGCGAAACCACAGGATGTCCATGGGCGCGGAAGTTTTGATGGGCTCGAAACCGGCCAGATGACGCACCCGCGAGAAGCGTCCGTCTGCACCGACCACCAGTGGAGCTCTTACCTCGTGCATCCCGTCAGCGCCGAGATAACGCACACCGCGCACCTGTCCGTCTTCCTCGATCAACTGCTCCACGTTGGCGCCCATTACTAGCCGAAAATCCGGATACTTTGACGCCTCGGCGGCAAGAAACTCCAGGAACCTGGCTTGGGGCACGAGAAAGATGTAAGGGAAACGTGTTTTCAGCCTGCGAAGATCGATGGGACTGAAGGTGTCGTTCCCCAGCCGCAAGGTTGGGCCATAGATCTTTGCGTGTCGCAGTTGATGCAGCGGCTCAGCCAGACCGATCTGGTCGAGAATCTCCAGGATCGAAGGATGAATCGTGTCGCCCCGGAAGTCGCGATCAAAATCCTTGTGCTGCTCCAACAGCGTGACCGGAATCCGCTGACCAGCCAATAGGAGCGCCAGCATCATGCCACCGGGGCCGCCGCCTACAATGCAGCATGTAGTTGGCTGTGAATCGCGGACATCATCGGATTCGGATGCTGCCGGCTCGGGAACAATGGTTGAGCCAGGGGGCACAGGGACGCCTCCTAACAGAGAGGTCAAAACGATCCCCGAAAATATACCTGCTCGTGGATTATGAGCCCAACTTCTCATTTGAGCATATGAACGAATGTTTCTGCCAGAGTCTCAAACATCGTTGCCATAGACCTGGATTGCCGCCCCGTTGACCTCTTTGCCCGCATCTCCCGCGAGCCAAATGATCAAGCGTGCCACATTGGCCGGCCGAACCCATTTACTGACATCCGCATTCGGCATCGCCTTGCGGTTGATGGGCGTGTCCATCGTGCCCGGCAGGATCGCGTTGGCGGTAATTCCCGCGTCCTTGTTTTCCAGAGCCACGGTCCTGATCAGGGAGACCATGGCTGCCTTTGAAGCGCTATAGGCGCCAACTCCCACGCCTGGTTCCAGCGCCGCGCGGCTCCCGATCGCAATGATGCGCCCGCTGCCGGTCTTCCTCATCTCTGGCAGCACAGCCCGCAAAAGATAAAACGTACTGTTCAGGTTAAGATCAAACATACGCTGGAAAGTAGCGTCATCGGTTTCCGCGATGGATTGGCCACCGGCGAAACCACCGACGGTGTGCGCCACGACATCCAGCCGGCCAAACCGCGCCACTACACTCTCGGCCAGGCTCGTTGCCCCGGTTGCCGTCGAGATTTCCGCTAGCAGCGCGGTAAACGCAGGGCTATTGAAATCCGATTGCCGAATTTTCCGCGATGCGCCAACCACGGTTGCGCCAGCGTCGAGAAATGCCTGGGTTACATAGCTTCCCAGACCACCGTTGGCCCCGGTTACGAGTACGACTTTGTCCTTCATCGAGTCGGCTCCTGGTCTCTCCCAGTTGGTTATCAGATTCGGATTCTTGACCAAAGTTGCGGATTTGCGGCGCGCTTCGATCTTGATTGTAACGATCTGCAGCAGCAGAAAGAAATCCTCGAACACTGTTGCTTTTTGCTACCCTCGGAATCTCACCAAACTGCAAGGAGCCTGCTCATGGAAGCAACCCGGCTTTTATTCGTCCCGGTGATTCTGGGCACAGCGAGAAGGGGCCGAAGGAGCTTGCACGTGGCACAGCTTGTCGTCCGCGAACTCGGCAAACACGCCGGCGTCGAGACCGAGCTCATCGATATTGCGCAGCTATCCTTGCCGACGAATGACGCCGGCGAGGCCATCAAGGACCCCGGCTTTTCCGCCAAGGTGGACCGGGCGGACGCGTTGGTCATCGTAGCGCCCGAGTACAATCATGGCTACTCCGGCCTGTTGAAGCATGCGCTGGATAGCTGCCTCAAAGAGTACATCCACAAGGCGGTTGGCATCGTGGGCGTCTCGGCGGGCCCGTTTGGCGGTACTCGGGTGATTGAAAACCTGCTGCCGGTAATGCGGGAGCTGGGTTTGGTGACGATCTTCTGGGATGTCAATTTTTCAAGTGTGCAGAAAGTATTTGCCGCCGACGGCAAGCTCCTGGACGAGCGATATATCGGACGCATCGACAAGTTTCTGAAAGAACTGTTCTGGATGGCGAAGACCCTGCGCCACGGTCGCGAGCAAATTCCTTTGGACTAATCTCCGGAGACAGAGGCGGATACCGATGCCGAGACGAGGACGGCTGCGTGGCTAAGACTGCCGACAAGATGATTTGCCCGGGCTGTGGAGTTGAGATGAACTACCACTGCGGCAGGCTGGTGTACGTCACCGGTCTGCAGGACACGCGGGAGATAGGCCCGATCGGTTCGCTCTTGGGCGGGTACGTGAGCGAGCTTCACACTTGTCCAAAGTGTGGACGGGATTGTCGCAGAGCTAGAGTAATGGGGACGTGGCAGAGTCCCACAATTTCTGCGCAATGAAGTAAGTTGTGCTAGTTGAGTGCAAATACTCCGTTCCCGACTACAGAGTTGTTGATCGTAGTATCTACGCGATAAGCCCCACCTCCGAGGGACTTCGCTTCCAGATTGTAAATATACTGGCAACCGGAGATGCGGAAATTCGCCCCGCTGTCAGCAGCCTCTAGATACGTGCTCTCGTCAACCGTGCCAAGCACTCCACCAGTCCTGCGAGTAAGTGAAATGGTCGCAGGCGGTAGCTGACATGTCGCCGTTCCATTCAGACTGAGAGTGAACTTGACGGGGATGACGCCCCTTGAGGCGTTGAAGATGCTTGATTCGTCAGGATTGATTGGCTGCTGGACATGAGCTTTATTAGGGAACAACCGGAACCGGGTTCAGTAGAACAGTTTGTCGTCCAGAATTGAAGAATCCCTGCCCGGTGATCTGCCGTGTGTCATTGATTCCATAGTCTGCGTCAGAATCCACCCCGAATTGGCTGGATCAAGGTGTTCAAGTCCTGCACCGTTCCATTGCTGAGCAGAAGCGCAACGGAAGCTCCATTACTCGTGCTCGTGTCGCCATACCCAACCATTTGACCCGACTGATTACTCTCCTTGATGCAGGAGCAGCAGTTTCGCTTTTTTGTTCACTAATTTTCGTTGTTCATGATTCATGAACAAGTACATTGGCGCGCCTCTGGAGGGTTTATATGTTCATTATTTTATAATGTTCATGTTTCATGTACACTAATCCTAGCTGAACACAGGCCAGCTAAGTCATGCAACGCAGAAACCAACACGCCCACCTAATCGAGACAGCCCTCGAAGGCCTCCAACGCACGACGGGGCTCACCGCGCAACTACTCCGCCTGGAGCAACAGAACACTCTCCCCCAAGACCAGAACCAGCGATTCGACGCATTGATTGAAATCGAGACACACGGCCGAAGGCACCAATTTGCCGTGGAAGCCAAGCTTGGTGTGAGAGCTGAGTTGCTCACTCAAATCAAGGCTCTTTGGCCCCGCAAACAGCAGCCTCCTATGATCATTGTCGCCCCCTACATCACAAACTACCTCGCGGAAAAGTGCCGGGAAATCCAGCTTCCATTTCTCGACACCGCTGGGAATGCCTACTTAGAAGACAACGACCTCTTTGTTTACGTCACGGGTCAGAAAAAACCCACAGACCTGGCGCCAGCGCAAACAAACCGAACAAATACCGCGGCCGGTCTGAAGGTTCTGTTCGCGCTTTTGTGCCGCCCACGATTGTTAAACGCCCCATATCGAGAACTCGCGACAACCGCTAGAGTGGCACTCGGGACAATCGGGCCAGTCCTCAAGGATCTTGAAACAAGAAGGCTAATCGCGACGTTTGGTACGACCCTTCCAAAACGTCGACTGCTTAACGCCAGGGCCCTGCTACAAGAGTGGGTCACCTTCTACCCCGCAACGCTCCGACCCAAACTCCAACCTCGGAGATTCCGCGCCCAAAATCGCGAGTGGGCGCAGCAAACTGACTTGACCCGCTTTGACGCCTATTGGGGAGGAGAGGTGGCTGCGGACCGCCTCACACACTATCTGAAACCCGAAATTCTGACCATTTATACCCTACACAACCCGACGAAACTGATAACGGAGTTCCGGCTCAGAGCAGATGTCAACGGTGACGTCGAGATTCTCGATGCCTTTTGGGACCAAAATCTGATCACAGGGCCACGCGATCTAGTCCCACCAATACTCGCCTATGCCGATTTGATGACTGCCACTGATGCCCGAAACCTTGAAGCAGCAAAGCTGATCTATGAACAGCACATCGCGCCAAATCTTCCAGCTGCGTAAACCACCGAGTCCGCTTGTCCTTGAGCCACTCAGAGCAGTTGTGCAAACCGCGAACTCCTTGGGCTTCCCATACTTTCTAACCGGTGCGACCGCGCGGGATCTGATCCTCGAAAATATATTCGGCCGACCGCCGGGCCGGTTAACGCGCGATCTGGACTTTGGCTTCGCTCTCTCCGACTGGAAACAGTTTGAAAGCCTTAAGGCAGCATTGATCGCAACCGGACGATTTCAGGCCAGCCGAGCGATCCACCGTGTCTCCTATCTGTATTCCCCGGATATCAAAGTCAACGTCGATCTCATCCCATTCGGGGGCATTCAAGACGGCTCGAAGATCTTTTGGCCTCCGCAGAATGATTTTGCGATGAACGTTACCGGTTTCAGTGATGCCCTCGAATCATCGATCCACGTACAAATCGACACCGCTCTCGTGATACCTGTTGTCTCTTTGCCCGGTCTCATCATTCTTAAGTTGTTCGCATGGCTAGACCGTAAGCACGAAAGGCGCGATGCTCCTGACATTTTGAAGATAGTCTCGGAGTATGCAGACGCGGGTAATGAAGAGCGTTTATACACAGACGAGATCCAGTTTCTTGAGGCCGCAGACTTTGACGTCACAGCTGCCGGCGCGCGACTCTTGGGCAAAGACGCCCGCCGCATTTCTAGCGCGGAAACTGCAGCGAGCCTTATGAACGTTCTGGCTGACGCCAGCCTGAAGCAGGAGCTCGTAAACCAGATGATCCAAAGTGGGAATAGAACCGATGAATTCTTCGCCGATCATTGCACACTGTTATTGGATAATTTCGAGCGCGGTTTCACAAAGACGATGCCACAACAACCAGCCGGTCACTGACCGCAGACATAGTTTCCGATATAGTTGTCCCGTTCTTAGGTGCGATACAAGCAATGCTGACCGGTCTTGCGTATCCCGCTCAGAGCGCCCCTCCGCAATCGCACGAACGCGGACGCAAAAATCACAGGGGCAGTCTGGCCGGCTCGTGCATTTCGTCTTCAGTGAATTTCTTCCTCCGGCTTCCATGAGCGGGCCGGTATTTTCGAGAGCCGTTCTTCCATCCGTTTCGAAGCAAGGTTGGCGTAGTGTCTCATCGTGGCCCAACGGGGCGAGGGTATAGGACCGGCGACTATTAGCAAGATCGCCCACCAGATCGGATGTTTCTTTTTGGAGATCCCTCGCGGCCTCTTCTACGATGCCCTTAGTCCACGTCCCCGCCGGACGGCGGTGTTGCTGGCCTCTCACTGAAAACCTCAACCACTTGGCGCAATCGCACCTTGGATAACTTTCATGCTCTCCATGCGGACACGTTTCTCAGTGTCGGACGTACACCACCACAACGGATTTTCGGTGCAGTTTGAATACGTAAGTTTTCCGTGCTACCTGGGAGAACCTAGCACGTGTAACGGCACGGAAACGAGGGAAAACCGCTGTCTACTTGAGAAAATAGTGGAGGCGCGGGTCGGAATCGAACCGACGTATAAAGGTTTTGCAGACCTTTTAATTTCGCCATTATGTGCTTTTCTTTGATAGGTCATCTACTTTACCCCGAGTCTGTGGGCCAAAATC
>Ga0099827_10001185_pt1 | contig 13203 bp, 16 predicted proteins | sample CZO8metaG_FD_79339 | JGI IMG/M metagenome (GOLD analysis project Ga0099827, IMG submission 79339) | Vadose zone soil microbial communities from the Eel River Critical Zone Observatory, Northern California, USA - CZOApr15con1.8 metaG | ecosystem: Environmental > Terrestrial > Soil > Vadose zone ...
GCCTCCACGTGGGGGTCTCGCAGGTAGTCGAGATGCGTGTTGACCCGCGCGTGCATGATGCCGGCGGCGGCCAGGCGCTCGCACCAGGCCGAGGCCGGAAGCCGGCGGAACGTCGCGCTGAGGGCTTCGGTCAGCGGCCCGATGTGGCGGAAGCGCGCGTCGTTGTCGGCGAAGCGCGGGTCGATCTTGAGGTCGGCGCGCTCGAGGACGTCACACAGCACGCCGAAATCCTCGTTGCGCAGCACGGTGACGTTGAGCCAGCCGTCCTGCGCGGGGAACGTGCCCGATGGCGTGAGGCCCGGGCGGACGGCGCCGTTCTCGAGGTGACTGCCGATCACGTTGACGATCTGGAGCGCGGCGCCGGACTGCATGAGGCTCGTCTCGAGGTAACGCCCGCGCGGCTCGCGCTGGCGCGCGTAGAGCGCCGCCGACACGGCCTGGAAGGTGAAGAGCGCCGTGGACATGTCCATCACGAAGGAAGCCACGCGGTGGGGCACACCGTCGCCGCCCGTGTTCACGGACATGAGACCGGTGAAGGCCTGGAGGATCGTGTCCACGGCCGGGCGCTCGCGGTCGGGCCCGGTCTGGCCGAAGCCCGAGACGGATACGTAAAGGATCCGTGGGTTCAGGGCGGAGACGGCGTCGTAGCCGAGGCCGAGGCGAGCGGCCACACCGGGACGGAAGCTCTCCATGAAGACGTCGGCGCGCTCGATCAGGCGGCGTACGACGAGGCGGCCGCGCTCCTCCTTGAGGTCGGCGACGATGCTGCGCTTGCCGAGGTTGCCGGCGAGCGAGAAAGCCGACTGGTCGCCATAGCGCGTGCCGATCTCGCGGGCCCAGTCGCCGTTGGGCGGCTCGACCTTCACCACGTCGGCGCCGTGCTGGGCCAGGAGCATCGCGCAGTACGGGCCCGCGATGCCCTGGCTGAGATCGGCGACGCGAAGACCCTCGAACGGCGCCTCGTAGCTCATGGGCGCCGACGATAGCACGAGCCCCTTACAATGCGGGGATGCCTGAACCCCTGAACGTGCTGGTGACGATGCCCTTCGACGAGGCGAAGCTCGACCGGATGCGTGCCGTGTCGCCGCGGCTCAGCGTGACCCGCTCCACCGCCGAGACCGCCGACTACGCGCGCGCGGACATCCTCTACGCGGTCACGATGCCCGCCGACCTCGTGGGTGAGGGCGGGAGGGCGTCGCGCGCGCCCAGGCTCAAGTGGGTCCAGGTCCACATGGCCGGGGTGAACACGCTGCACGATCACCCGATCTACACGCGGAGCGAGGTGCTCCTCACCACGTCGAGCGGCGTGCACGCGGCGGTCATCGCGGAGTACGCGGTCACGATGCTGCTGGCGCTCGCGCATCGCGTGCCGCGGATGGTCGAGTGGCAGGCCAAGGGCGTCTGGCCGCCCGACGAGCAGCGCTGGCCGCTCTTCGTGCCGGCGCAGGTGCGTGGCGCGACGCTCGGCATCATCGGCTACGGGAGCATCGGGCGAGAGCTGGCCCGCATCGCCAAGACCGCGTTCGCGATGACGGTGCTGGCGTGCAAGCGCGATCCGTCGCGCCGGGCCGACCCCGGCTATACCCCGCCCGGCACCGGCGACCCCGCGGGCGTCCTGCCCGACGAGTGGTTCGCGGTCGAGCAACTGCCGGCGCTCCTCGCCCGATCGGACGTCGTCGTGATGTGCGCGCCGCTCACGCGCGAGACGCACGGGATGATCGGCGCCAAGCAGCTCGGCGCGATGAAGCCGTCGGCCTATTTCATCAACATTGGGCGCGGCGCGACCGTGGACGAGCGCGCTCTCGCGGAGGCTCTGGCGAAGCGGCGCATCGCCGGCGCCGCGGTCGACGTGTTCGCCGAGGAGCCGCCGCCAAAGGGCCAACGCTCTACGCCGCGAGCAACGTGATCCTGTCTCCCCACGTGTCGGGCTTCCTGCCGACCTATGACGACGAGTGCACCGCGCTGTTCGCCGAGAACCTGCGCCGGTATCTCGCCGGTGCGCCGCTCCTGAACCTGGTCGACCGCGCGGTCGGATACTAAGAAGTTCGTCCTTGACCACTTGCCTGGTCTATGCGAAGCCTGCCACGCGGGCAAGGAGGACTCCATGGCGGTCACGACGGCGAAGCAGGCTCAGGCCGGACGTTCTCTCCCGATTCAGGTGCGCGGCGTGGACCACCTCGTCTTCAACACTGACGACATGGCCGCGACCATCGCGTTCTACTGTGGGGTGCTGGCCATGCGGCTGGTCCACGTCGCGCGCACGCCCCGCATCGTCGACGAGTACGGCGCGGGCGAGCCGCCCGTGCCGTACATCCGGCACTACTTCTTCGACATGGGCCACGACAGCACCATCGCCTTCTTCGAATATCCAAAGGGCACGGCGAAGGGCGACCGCGACCGGCTCGGCACGATGCAGCACTGCGCGCTGCACGTCTCGCGGCGGGATTTCGAGGCGGCCCAGCGGCGGCTCGAGGCCTCCGGTGTGCGCTACGTGGGGCCGGTCGACCGCGTCATTCGCCATTCGATCTACTTCTACGACAACAACGGCATCCGCCTCGAGCTGACCACGTCTCCCACCGGCGACGACTTCGAGACGGTGAACAGCGTGCGCCAGACCCGGGCCGAGGCCAGGCGCGAGCTGGCCACGCTCTTCACGAATCCCGACGAGCTGGAGCGGGTCCTCCACGGCATGCTCCTGCGCGAGTGACGCCGGCGCGGCCTTGACAACCCTGCGGCCGCTGGCGCAGTTTGAGGCCCCCTGAGGAGGACGAGATGAAGCAGGCGTGGAGACGGCCGACTACCTGGGCCCTGATCGGGGCCGTTGTCGTGACGTTGGTACTGGCAGGCGCAGGCGTGTTCACAGCTCGCGCGGCCGATCCCATCAGGATCGGTCTGGGGATGGCGCTCACGGGCGGGTTGTCCGCCAACGGCAAGCCGGCCCTGCTGGCCATGCAGATCTGGAAAGACGAGATCAACAAGAAGGGCGGGCTGCTCGGCCGGCCGGTCGAGCTCGTCTTCTACGACGACCAGACCAACCCGGCCACCGTGCCCGGGATCTACACGAAGCTGCTCGACGTGGACAAGGTCGACCTCGTCGTGTCCGGCTACGGAACGAACCTCATCGCCCCGCTGATGCCGATCGCGATCGAGCGCAAGCTGACGGTCATGGGCATCTTCGGGCTCGCCAACAACGAGAAGTACAAGTAACCGAACTATTTCCAGATCTCGCCGACGGGGCCCCATCCCGCGACCAGCACGGCGACCGGCTTCTTCGAGCTGGCGGCCAAGCAGAATCCCCGGCCGCAGACGGTGGCGCTGGTCGGCGCCGACGCCGAGTACCCGCAGACCGCCCTGGTGGGCGCGCGCGAGCTGGTCAAGCGGCTCGGGTTCAAGACGGTCTACGACAGGACCTATCCGCCGAGCACGGTCGACTACACGCCGATCGTCCGCGCGATCAAGGCCACGAATCCCGACGTCGTCTTCGTGGCGTCATATCCGCCGGACTCGGTGGGGATGCTCCGCGCGTCGCATGAGGTCGGGCTGCAGCCCAAGATGATGGGCGGCGGCATGGTCGGCCTGCAGTTCACGACCGTCATGGCCAGCATGGGCCAGATGCTGAACGGTATCGTGAACTACGACTACTGGGTTCCGGAGCCGACGATGATGTTCCCGGGCATCAAGGAGTTCTTCAAGGAATACCAGCCGCGCGCGGCCAAGGAGGGCGTCGATACGCTCGGGTATTACCTGCCGCCCTACGCCTACGCGGCGATGCAGGTGCTCGCCCAGGCCGTCGAGACGACGAAGGGCCTCGACCAGCAGAAGATCGCCGACTACATCCGCGCCAACGAGTTCGGCACGATCGTCGGCAAGATCCGGTTCGGCAAGAACGGCGAGTGGGCCAAGGGGCGTACGCTCATGGTCCAGTACCAGAAGGTCCAGGGGACCGACGTCGAGCAGTTCCGCGGGCCGGGCAAGAAGCCCGTCCTCTATCCCGAGGAGCTCAAGTCCGGGAACATCGTCTATCCGTATTCCGCCGCGCTGAAATAGCGCGCGCGGTCCGTGTTCTCCTGGGACCTGCTGGCGAACGCGGTGGTCGCCGGACTGCTGCTGGGCGGCTTCTACGCCGCCGTCAGTCTCGGCATCTCGCTGATCTTCGGGCTGCTCGACATCGCGAACATCGCGCAGCCCGCCTTCGTGATCCTCGGCGCCTACGCGGCCTACGTGATGAACAGCTCCTTCGGTCTGGACCCCATCCTGACCGGGCTGCTCTTCACGCCCCTGTTCTACGCGCTCGGGGTCGTCGTCTATCGCGTCTACTACGGGAGCTTCGAGCGGCGCGGCGAGGAGTCGTTGCGCGGGCTCGTCTTCTTCTTCGGGCTCCTCTTCATCATCGAGGTAAGCCTCAGCCTGAAGTTCGGCGTCGATTACCGCCTCGTGCAGACGGCGTACACCAGCCGGTCGATCGATCTCGGCGGCGTCGGGATCGCGTTCCGCTATCTCGTGCCGTGCGTGGTCGGGGTCGCGATGACGCTGGCGCTCTACCTCTTCCTCGGCCGGACGTTCTATGGACGGGCGATCATGGCGGTGTCGCAGGATCAGTCGGCGCTGCGCCTGATGGGCGCCAATCCCGTCCAGATCAAGACCATCGCGTTCGGCGTCGGCATCGCGGCGGCCAGCCTGTCCGGGGCGCTCTTGATCAGCATCGCCCCGGTGATCCCGTCGACCGATCGCGACTACATCGGCCGGATGTTCGCCATCACGGTGCTGGGCGGGATGGGCAGCATCGGCGGAACGCTCGTCGCTGCCGTCATCCTCGGCGTGGCCGAGAGCCTGATGTCCACGTTCTCCGGTCCCTCGTGGTCGCTCGCGGTGTCGTTCGGCATCCTGCTCCTGGCCCTGGCCGTGCGGCCGGCCGGGCTCTTCGGGAGATAGATGGCGCGGACCGTCCGCGCGGTGCTCGTCGGCCTGGCCGTGGTCGCCGCCGGGATCGCCCTGGCCACGCTGCGGGTGAACCCCTACCTCTACTTCGCCGGCTACGTGATCCTCCAGTACGTCGTCATCGCGACGGCGTGGAACATCCTCGGCGGCTACGCCGGCTACGTGAACTTCGGCACGCCGGCCTTCTTCGCGCTGGGGGCGTACACCGCCGTGTTCCTCATCCAGTCGACGCAGGCGCCGCTGCCCGTGCTCATCCTCGCCGGTGGGCTCGTCTCGGCGCTGCTCGGGCTCGGCATCGGCTATCTGACGCTGCGCCTGCGCGGCGTCTTCTTCTCCATCGCGACGCTGGCCCTGTCCATCGTGCTCCAGACCATGATCATGAACTGGCAGTACGTGGGCGGATCGCGGGGCATGAGCGTCCTCCGCCCGAGTGGCCCGCCGTTCGGCAGCTACGTCACCTTCCTCTTCACCGTGATGGTCGCGCTCGCCGTCGTCGCGGTGATCGTGGCGCGTTTCATCGAGCGGTCCTGGATCGGCCGCGGGCTGGCCGCGCTGCGGGACAACGAGGAGGCGGCCGAGTGCATGGGGGTGCCCACCCTGCGTCTCAAGCTCTTCGCGACCACGATCAGCGGCTGCCTGCTGGGTGTGGCCGGCGCGCCGTTTCCCTACTACGTGACCTTCGTCGAGCCCAACTCGGCGTTCAACCTCGACTACGCCGTGAACGCGCTGGCCATGCCGATGATCGGCGGGACGACGAGCTGGGTCGGGCCGGTGATCGGCGCCGTGCTGCTGGGCGCGGCCCAGCAGCTCGCCACGGTGACGATCTCCTCCGAGATGAATTTGTTCATCGTGGGCGTCGTGCTCGTCGCCTTCGTCGTCCTGGCGCCCGAGGGAATCCTGGGCCTGGTGCGGCGCCTGCGCGGCCGCTGACGCGATGGCCGCGACGCTCCTCGAGGTGCACGGGCTCAGGAAGTCGTTCGGCGGCTTCACCGCGCTGAACGGGGTGACGCTCCAGGTGAGGGCCGGCGAGCGGTTCGGCCTCATCGGCCCCAACGGCTCGGGCAAGACCACGCTCATCAATTGCGTGTCCGGCTCGCTCCACGCCGACGGGGGACGGATCCTCTTCGAGGGCACGGACATCACGACGCTGCCGGCCCATCGACGCACCCAGCTCGGCATCGCGCGGAGCTTCCAGATCCCCAAGCCGTTCACCAGCATGACCGTCATCGAGAACCTGGGCATTCCGCTCGAGTACACGAGGCGGGCGCGATCCCGCGACGGCGGCGCGGCGGAGGCCGCCGAGATCCTGAGGGTCATCGGGCTCGAGGCGAAGGCGCACGTGCGCCCAGCCAGCCTCACCCAGATCGAGATGCGCAAGCTGGAGCTGGCCCGCGCCATGGCGGCGCGGCCGAAGCTCCTGATCTGCGACGAGGCCATGGCCGGGCTCTCCAGCGGCGAGGTGGACGACATCCTCACCATCCTCTTCCGGCTGAACGAGGGGGGCATCACGATCATCATGATCGAGCACATCATGCGGGCGGTGATGCGGTTCTCCGAGCGCATCGTGGTGCTCGACGCCGGCGAGCGGATCGCCGAGGGTCCGCCCGACGACATCGTGCGGAACCCAGCCGTGGAGAAGGCCTACCTTGGCGAGTAGGATCGTCGTCCGCGGCGTCGAGGCCGGCTACGGCGCCGTGCGCGTGCTGCACGGCGTCTCCATCGAGGTGCGGGAGGGCGAGACCGTCGCGCTGCTCGGCACCAACGGCAACGGCAAGAGCACGCTCATCAAGTGCATCATGGGCATGGTGACGCCCGAGGCCGGCGAGGTGTTTCTGGAAACCGACGGCCGGCGCATCGATCTCACCGGGAAGTCCACGGAAGAGATCGTGAGCCTGGGCATCGCCCTGGTGCCGGAAGGCCGCCGGCTCTTTCCCAAGCTGACCGTCGAGGAGAACCTCCTGCTCGGCGCCTACCGGAAGGAGGCCCGCGCCGACATCGCGCGCAATCTCGCCTTCGCCTACGACGCCTTTCCGGCGCTGCGCACGCGGCGCCGCCAGCTCGCCGGCAGCATGAGCGGCGGCGAGCAGCAGATGCTGGCCGTGGCCCGCGCGCTGATGTCGTCGCCCCGGCTGCTGCTCGTCGACGAGCCCTCAGTTGGTTTGGCCCCCATCCTGGTGTCCCGCGTGATCGCCAAGATCAAGGAGCTGAAGGAGCGCCACCAGCTCACCGTCCTGATGGCCGAGCAGAACTTCAACCAGGCGACCAAGATCGCCGACCGCGGCTACATCATCGTCCATGGCAAGATCGAGTTCGAGGGCCGCAACACGCGCGAGCTCAGGGAGAACGAGCTGGTGAAGAAGTATTATCTCGGCGTGTGAGGCTCTCTCGAGGTGACTCAATCCGAACGGAGACACGACAGGCGACGCGCGTTCCACTACAATCGGGTGCGATGGGATTGACGTACGTCGAAGGCGCAGTCACCGGCCCGTCCGGCGCCTCGCGGGCGGGGCGGTTCATGGTCGACAGCGGGGCAAAGTACAGCCTCCTGCCGCTAGCCGATTGGCGCGCGATCGATCTCGCACCAAAACGGCGCATGACCTTCGCCCTCGCCGATGGCACGCTGATCGACCGTGACGTCTCCGAATGTCACATCACGCTGCCCCAGGGCGACGGGCACACGCCCGTGATCCTCGGCGAAGCAGGTGATGAGGCGTTGCTCGGCGTCGTCACTCTCGAAATCCTGGGCTTCATCCTGAACCCGTTCAATCGGACGCTCCAGCCGGCCCGCCTGCTCCTCGCCTGATCGACCGCCTACACGTAGACGCGGGGCACTCGCGTATTGATGTTGGTGAGGATCTCGTAGGGGATCGTGCCCGCCCACGCGGCGAGATCCTCGCAGGTGATGATCTCGCGGCCGCCCTCGCCGAGCAGCACGACGTCGTCGCCGTTGTACGCGCTGTCCCACTCGAGATTGACCATGATCTGGTCCATGCAGACGCGCCCCACCACGGGGTACTTCCGGCCGCGGATGATGACCTGGGCCACGTTCGACAGCGCGCGGAAGTAACCGTCGCCGTAGCCGACCGGCACGGTGACGACCCGGACCGGATGATCGCTCTGCCAGGTGGACCCGTAGCTCACGGGATGGCCGGGCTTGACGACCTTGAAGTAGACGACGCCGGACTTCCAGGTCAGCGCCGGTCGCACGGCGATCGTGTGACGAACCTCGGCCGACGGATAGACGCCGTAGAGCAGGATCCCGGGCCGCACGAGGTCGAGGTGGCTCTCGGGTAATTGAAGGATCGCGCCGGAGTTGGCGATGTGGCGGACGGGCGGCTTCACGCCGTGCTTGTCGTACCACTGCAGCACGTCGAGGAAGCGTGAGAGCTGGAGCCGGGCCGAGCCGAGATCGGCGGCATCGGCGTTGGCGAAGTGCGAGTAGATCCCCTCGACGACGCAGTGCCGGCACTCCGCCGCGCGCTCGAGCAGGCCTTCCGCGTTGTAGTAGTGCACCCCGATCCGCTCCATGCCGGTGTCGATCTTCAGGTGCACCTTCGCGGTGACGCCCAGGTCACGCGCGACGTCGTCGATCTGCCGGAGCTTGTCGATGGAGGACGCGGTCAGGGTGAGGCCATGACGCAGGAACACGGGAATCTGGTCGCCGAAGATGCCCCCCATGACGAGGATCGGCAGGGTGACGCCGGCCTCGCGGAGCATGATCGCCTCCTCGAGGAGGGCGACGCCCAGCGACGTCGTGCCGAGGCCGACGAGGTGGCGGGCGACGTCGACGAGGCCGTGGCCGTAGGCGTTGGCCTTGACGATCGGCATGACGGTGGCCGGCTTCACCGCGGCCTGGATGGCGCGGAAATTCTCGGCCAGCCGCGCCAGTCTGACCTCGACGATCGTCGGCCGCATGACGCTGGTATCCCGGTGGTCGACCCGAGCGCTCACGCTCATTGGAGTGTAGCCGACCATCGGGCCGGGGGCGAAGTTCGGATGGCGGAACCTTCGCCGCCATCGAGTATGCTGGAAGGAAGGAGACCGAGATCGCATGGCCGACTGCAAGCACGGACTGAAGGCGGGGTGCTCCTACTGCCACGGGAAGACGACGACGGCGCCCCGGCCGCCGGCGCCGAAGCGGCAGAGCCGATCCTCCCGGCTTTCGGAGCAGATGAACGACCGCATGACGGCGCTGAAAAAGCGGCTGCGCGAGCTCCGCGGCGAATAGCTCCGATCGCGTATAATCCCCGCCATGGCGACACTTGAGCGGGCCGAGGCAGCCGAGCGCGCGATGAGCGAGGAGCTCGATCGCGCCGTCGTAAAATCCGTGATCTACACCTCGGGGGAGCGCGACCCGAGACAACCGGTCCCCTCACGGCCCCCGGGCAAGCTGGTCATGATGGGCCACGATCCGCGTCTGGCGCGGATGCCCGACCAACCGACGCTGTTCGATTTCTTCAAGTACCGCTTCGGCCCGGCCAATCACATGATGCAGAGCGCGCGCCTGGCGCTGAAGAACGGCGTCAGCGAGAAGGTCGTCCTCGCCTGTCTGCTCCACGACATCGCCATCGCCGGATTCATCCGGGGGGATCACGGCTACTGGGCGGCCCAATTGCTCGAGCCCTACGTGGATCCCGAGGTGAGCTGGGCTATCCGCTATCACCAGGCGTTGCGGTTCTTCCCCGACGAATCGGTCGGCTATCGCTACCCGGAAATGTACGTCACGCTCTTCGGCCCCGACTACAAGGTCGAGCCCTACATCGAGCGCGACTACACATACGCGCGCGACCACAAGTGGTACATGACGGCGCGGCTGATCTGTGTGAACGACCTCTACTCGTTCGATCCCACCGTGCTGGTGCAGCTCGAGGAGTTCACGGACGTCGTCGGCCGGAACTTCAAGCAGCCCAAGGAAGGGCTCGGCTTCGACGCGAGCCCGGCGTCCCACATGTGGCGCACCATCATGTGGCCGACGAAGTACCTGTAAGCCACCCGCCGACGTAGCGGTCGTACGCGCGACCGCGCGATCCGTGTATCATCCTGCCCCCGGGTCGACGGGCTCGGCGGGAAGTTCGCTCGGGGGAGGCCAACCATGAAAGTCCACGCCAGGTGTGCTGCGCTCGTGCTCGTGGCCGTGGCCGGACTCGCCGGCTGCGCCAGCGGCCAGAACTACGTCGGCCAGGTCTCCCACGAAGCGGGCAAGAGCGCGGTGGAGGGGATTACCGAGGGCGTCTCCAGCGCTCCGGGGCCGATTCGACGAGCGCTGCGCGAGACGCTACTGGGTGACGACACGCTGCCCCAGGTGTCCCAGCGGATCGCCCAGGCGACGGTGGAAGGGATGCGACGGGGCATGAGCGAAGAGGAGACCCAGCAGCTCATCGACGGGCTCGTCGAGCGCACGATCGCGATGATCGGCAGCCAGAGCGGTGAGGCGACCCGCCAGCTCATCGAGACCATCGAGCCCGAGCTGAGCCAGGCCGTACGCCGGTCGATGACCGAGATCAGCGCCACGTTCGGTGAGAACCTCGACCGCGATCTGACGCCGCGCACGCGCGAGATGGCCCGGGCCATCGCCGACGTGATCGTCACGGCGCTGGCGACAGGACTCGAGGTGCAGCTCGACCACATCCGTGAGACGGCGCGGGCCATCGGCCGGGAGATGATCAGCGAAGCCGCGCTCAGCATGAAGGAGCAGAAGGAGTTCGTCGGCGAGATCACCCAGGTGGCCATGCGGCAGGGCATGCGCGGCGCCATCGAGGGCGCGCGGGACATCTTCCCCGCCCACGTCCCGCAAGGCCTGATGATCGCCATGATCGCGCTCGGCGTGCTCGTCGTCCTGACCGGGGGCGGATTCGTCGTCTACTGGTGGCGGTATCGGCAGAGCACGAAGTCGCTGACGATCATCGCCCAGCAGCTCAACGACTTCGAGGCAGGCGAGCTGAAGCAGGCGATCCACAAGAGCGCCGACGACCACTACGTCGGGCGCTGGCTGAGCAACTTCCTCACCCGCCGCGGGCTGTGATCGGCGTGACGCGCCGCTAGCGCATCATGCTGGGCAGCCACAGCGAGAGCCAGGGGAAGGCGACCAGGATGGCGAGGCGGATGACGTCGGCCCACATGAAGGGCAGCACGCCGCTGAAGACGGTGGCCGTGCTCACCTCGGGCAGCAGTGTCCGCAGCACGAACATGTTCATCCCGACGGGTGGGCTGATCAGCCCGATCTCGACCACGCACACGATGATGATGCCGAACCAGACCGGGTCGAAGCCCAGGTGCACGATCACCGGGAAGAACACCGGGATGGTGAGCAGGATCATCGACAGCTCTTCCATGGCGGTCCCCAGCACCACGTAGATCGCGCAGATCGCGGCCACCACCATGGTGGGGCTCACGTTGAAGCGCGTGACGAACGCCTTCATGTCGCTCGGCATCGTGGTGATGTTGACGAACTCCGCGAAGATCAGCGCGCCGATCAGGATCATGAAGAGCATGGACGTGGTCCGCGCGCTCTCCAGCAGCGCGTCGTAGAGCGTCCGCCACGTCAGCGCGCGGCGTGACAGCGCGAAGACCATGGCCCCGAAGGCCCCCATGGCCGCGCCCTCGGTGGCGGTGAAGAGGCCGCCGTAGATGCCGCCCATCACGAAGAAGAAGAGGGCGGCCACCGCCCACACCTCCTTGAGCGCGCGCACCCGCTCGCGCCAGCTCGAGCGCTCGCCCGGCGGGCCGCTGCGCGGATCGCGCCAGGTCATGTACTGGACGGCGAAGCAGAGCAGGATGGCGCCGACGATGCCGGGAATGATCCCGGCCGCGAACAGCTTGCCGATGTTGGTCTCGGTGAAGATGCCGTAGATCACCATGATGGTGGAGGGCGGGATCATGATGCCGAGCGTGCCGCCGCCGGCGACCACTCCCGCGGCCAGGCGGTCGGAGTACCCGAACTTCTTCATCGACGGGTAAGCGACCTTCGCGAACGTGGCCGCGGTGGCGATGGACGACCCGCAGATCCCGCCGAAGCCGGCCGAGGCCCAGATGGTGGCCATGGCCAGGCCGCCGCGCAGGTGACCGATGAACGCGTAGGCGGCGCGGAACAGCTCCTGCGACATGCCGGCGCGCGTGACGAAGTTGCCCATCAGGATGAAGAGCGGCACCACCGACAGCGTGTAGTTGCGCCCGGTCTCGTACAGCTTGGTCTGGGTCATGGCGAACGCGACCGTGAAGTTCCAGTCGCGCATGTAGGCGTAGCCCACGATGCCGACGATGGCCATGGCAAACGAGATGGGTACGCGCAGGCAGCAGATCAGCATCATCACGGTGAGGCCGACGAGGCCCTCGATCATCCACGCTCCCCGACCGCGCGCCGCCCGACTTTGGAGAGGTGGATCAGGCCGGCCAGCGCGAGGGTGACCGCCATGAAATAGACGAAGGGTCCGTAGACGAGGCGCAGGACGTCGGTGGCGTCGCGATAGGCCCAGATACGATCGGCCTTGAGCCAGGTGAGCCACGCCAGCAGGAACAGGAACGCCGCGTTGGCCGCCTGCACGACGCGCTGGAGCCAGCGCTGGGCGCGAGGGCTCAGCACACGGTCGATGAAGTCCATGACGGCGTGCTCGTCGGAGAACGACACCAGGGGCAGCCCCGCGAAGATCAGCACGACCAGCATGAGCTCGGTGACCTCGAAGGCGCCACGCACCGGGCGGCTGAAGACGTAGCGCGCCACCACGTCGACCGCGGTGAGCACCATCATGGCGAAGAGGATGGCGGACGCGGCGGCACCGAGGAGCGCATCGGCGCGCCGCGTTCGCTGCGGGCCGGCCGCGCTCACTTGCCGGCGGCGACCTTCTTCAGCTCTTCATGGAACTCCGTCAGGGACTTGGCGGCGTCCACGCCCTTGGCGCGAGCCTTCGTGATCCAGTCGTCGATGATCGGAGCCGAGCGCTTCTTCACCTCGGCCACGAAGGCGGGATTGGCGTTGACGATCTTGACGCCGGACTTCTTCAGCGCGTCCATCCCCTTCTGATCGGCGTCGTCCCACGACTTGCCGGCCAGGCGGGCGATGTGCTCGCCGGAGATCTTCTCGATCGCCTCCTGGTCCGCCTTGGGCAGCTTGTTCCACTTGTCCTCGTTCATGAAGAAGCCGAAGGCCGAGCTGTACATCCCGCCGGGGAAGAGCGTGGCCTGCTCGAGCACGGTGTCGAGCTTGAAGGAGATGATCGACTCCAGCGGGAAGAACACGCCGTCGGCCACGCCCGAGCTGAGCAGCTCGTA
>Ga0099827_10001189_pt1 | contig 13186 bp, 12 predicted proteins | sample CZO8metaG_FD_79339 | JGI IMG/M metagenome (GOLD analysis project Ga0099827, IMG submission 79339) | Vadose zone soil microbial communities from the Eel River Critical Zone Observatory, Northern California, USA - CZOApr15con1.8 metaG | ecosystem: Environmental > Terrestrial > Soil > Vadose zone ...
CCATTTCAGCCAGGGCGACGGCGAGATCACCTTCTGCGGCGCCATCGAGATGGCGGGCTGGTTGCACCTGAAGGTCGATTTGATCAAAGGCGGCATGGCGAAGTACGGAATCAAGAATCCGATCTTCAAGCCGTCGCCGATCGTGCCGACCTACAACGACTACCTGATCTTCGAAGGCATATCGGTGGATGAGCAGGGCAAGCAATATTATCTCGACGTGCACATCGCCTATCGGCAGGCCTGCCTCAACGCCATCGAATATCTTACCAAGTTCGGCTATACCCGCGCCCAGGCCTACTCCATCCTGGGGACGGCGCCGTGCCAGGGCCACATCTCCGGCGTGGTCGACATTCCGAACGCCTGCGCGACCTTGTGGCTGCCCACCGACATCTTCGACTTCGACGTGATGCCGTGCGCGGCCGGGCCAACCAAGCATGCCTTGAAAGGGATCGAGATGCCGCTGTCGCCGGACAAGTGATGTCCGCTCCGGCGGGTTCGCGGCATTAGAGCGCATCCCGAGTCAAATCGGGATGCGCTCCACAGGATTTACGTGGAGGGAGCGATGCCGGTTTACGATTATCTCTGCGAGCGCTGCGGGCCGTTCACTGAAATGCGGCCGATGGCGGAATGCGACGCGCCCAACGACTGCCCGCGCTGTGGCAGCGCGGCGCCGCGGGCTTTCCTCACCGCGCCCTATTTCTCGGCGATGTCGGCCGAGCGGCGCCTGGCGCACGCCACCAACGAGCGCAGCGCCCACGCGCCGGCGACGCTGTCGAAGAAGACGCACGGCCCGGGCTGCGGCTGCTGCGGCGGAAAGTCGATGCGCCGAAGCAAGCGCGGCAAGAACGGCGCCAAAAGCTTCCCGGGCAGCCGGCCCTGGATGATCTCGCATTGAAATCGGGCCCAGTCGCTTGCCAGGTCCCTCGAGCGTGTTCCATTGACCTAAGTTAGGGAAATCTCCATATTGCTCCGGGAGACAAGGCCAAGGAGCGCCGCCGTGACCGAACAAGAGCTAAAGGAGTTTCTGGCGGCCATGGCACGCGTTCGAGCTGTTCACTTGGCCACCCCGGAGAAGGCCCGACAATTCCTGATGGAAGAAGGCGTGATCGACGAAAACGGCGAGTTGACCGAACCTTATAGGCCCGCCAGTTAGTTGCACCGGCTTTCCAGCACATTCGTCCTCGGTTACCACGGCTGTGACCGGGATGTAGGCGAATCCCTCATTGCGGGAACGCCCTTTATCGCTAGCGAAAATGACTACGATTGGCTTGGACCAGGTGTCTATTTCTGGGAGGCGAATCCACGACGCGGGCTGGAGTTCGCGCGAGAGCTTCAGCGCTGGCGCAAGGGAAAGGCGAATGAGATCAAAGAGCCCTATGTCGTAGGTGCGGTGATCGAAATGGGGTTCTGCCTTGACCTCACGACATCAACCGGTATTCAAGCGGTTGCCGCGACACATCAGGATTTTCTCGACTTTTGCGGCGAAGTGAACGCGGACATACCTGTCAACACAGGCGGGAGAGACTTGGTATTTCGAAAGCTCGATTGTGCGGTGATCGGTCATCTTCATAAGATCCGCCAGGCGGACGGCCTTCAGGCGTTCGATACGGTGAAGGGCGTGTTTATCGAAGGAGATCGAATTTATCCTGAGTCCGGATTCTTCGAGAAGACCCATATCCAGCTGTGTGTCCGGAACTTGGCGTGCATCAAGGGCGTCTTTCGCGTTCCGGCAGACCAATTGGCCTGATGCCTATACCGCGATCGAGGCGCCCAAAAAATGGAGAACGCCCGGATGCCTCGCAGCAGCATTTACGTCGATGAAATTGCCCATCAGTCGCCCATTCCGAACGCCAGCCGCATCGGCAATATCATCGTCTCGGGCCTGATCCGCGGCGCCGATCCATCGACCGGCAAGCTTGCCGCCACGCTCGAGCAGCAGTGTGCCTTCACGTTCCTGCACATGCGGCGGACGGTCGAGGCCGGCGGCGCCACGGTCGCGGACATTGTCAAGGTGACGGTGTGGATGAAGGAGCTTGCGCGCAAGCCGGTCAACGACGAATGGGTCAAGATGTTTCCCGATCCGGCCGCGCGGCCCGCCCGCCAGATCATGGAGGTGGCGATGGAGCCGGGCGTGCTCGTGCAGTGCGATTTCATGGCCGTGATCGAGCCGTGACATGAATTTCGGGATCACGCTTTCGAACCGCGGCGTATTGGTCGGACTTTGCAGTGCGCGCGATCTGCTGGTGCTGGCCGACGCCGTCGAAGCTTCGCCGATGATGGATTCGATCTGGTGCGGCGATGCCTTGTTCGTCAACCGCCGTCTCGATGCACTGACGCTGCTCGCGGCGGTCGCCGGGCGCACGCAGCGGGTGCTGCTCGGCCCCGCCTGCATGGGCTCGTTCGCGCTGCGCAATCCTCTGGTCTTCGGCTACGAATGGGCCTCGCTCGACGTGCTGTCGAACGGACGCACGCGTTTGGTGGCCTGCGCCGGCGGCGGTGCGGGACCGCTCTGGGAGGCGGAGACCGCGGCGCTCGGCATCGCCCCCACGCAGCGGCGCAAGCGGATGATCGAGAACATCCACGTGCTGCGACATCTCTGGACCAGGGACAACGAGCCGTTCATCGGGGAGTTCACGACCTTTGCCGACGTGACGCTCGAGCCGAAGCCCGTTCAGTCGCCCTGTCCGATCTGGCTCGCGACCAACGCCGAGCGGCTGTCGAAGGGACAGGCCGATTCCGGCGGCTCGGAGATCGCGCTCAAGCGCGTCGGCACGATCGCGGACGGCTGGATGACCCATTCCGTCAGCCCGGAAGGATTCGGGCGCTCGTGGGATTTCATCCTGCGGGCAGGGCGCGAGGCCGGGCGCGACATGTCGCGTTTCGACAACGTTCTCTATCACCACATCAACGTGAACGACGACAAGGCGGACGCGCTGGCGGACTCCAAGACGTTTCTCGATCTCTATTACTCGGCCGACTACGGCAAGGAACGCGTCGAATCCTGGCTGACCTACGGGCCGCCGAAGGATTGCATCGCGCAGCTCAAAGCGTTCAAGGCATGCGGCTGCCGGCGCATCACCTTTCGGATTTCGACCATGGGAGATCCGATGGCGCAATTGCGCAGAGTGGTCGAAGAGGTATTGCCGTACGTCGATTAGCGCGGAATCGTCGACGCGCGGCGGGCAAGACGACTCACGCGCGCAAACCGTTACGTCGTTACCACCGCGTATTTTTATGGATCATTATGTGTCAGATGGTCATTGCGACATGATTCGATGTTGCGCGTGTCGCCATGATTCCGACAATGCCGGCAATCATGATGAATCCGAGGGCGTAATTAATCATTACCGTCATACCTGCGGCGAGAAGTACAATCGCGCATTGCGCGCGATGCGGACGAGAATTAGACAGGGAACTGCAAACGGAACCATGCAGCCGCACAAGCGGCCAGCCGGGTGATGATCGATTGTCAGTTGAACCTTGGTGGAGGGGCACGATGCGTACGATCATGCGAAATGGGTTTGTCGGTGCGGCCGCGGCACTATTGTCGGCTATCGCGGGCGCGCCGGTCTCGGCCCAACAGTTTCCAAACGGCAAGCCGGTCGAGATGACCGTGATGTTCGGCGCCGGCAGCGCCGCCGACGTGACCGCGCGCTACTTGGCCGACGGCATGGCGAAAACCTTGAACGTGCCGGTTCCGGTGGTCAATCGCACCGGCGGCGGCGGCGCCATCGGCTATAGCCACGTCAAGCAGCAGAAGCCGGACGGCCATTCGATCATCTGGAATTCGAATTCGATCTCATCCACCTTTCATTCCGGGGTGCTGCCGTTCGACTATCAGGCGTTCGACGCGGTGGCGCGCGTGAGCGTCGAGACGCCGGTGATCGCGGTGCGCTCCGACGCGCCGTGGAAATCGCTCAAGGAATTGATCGAGCACGCCAAGGCCAATCCCGGCAAGGTGCGGGTCGGCAATTCCGGCACCGGCAGCCATACGCACTTCTCCGCTTCGGCCCTGTTCGCCACCGGCGGCGCCAAGGTCATCGACGTGCCGTTCGGCGAAGGGCAGGCGGTGGTCAACCTGCTCGGGAGCCGTATCGAAGCCGTGGTGCAACTGCCGGCGGCGCTGGTCTCGCACGTCAAGAGCGGCGATCTCAAGGTCTTGGCGGTGCTGGGCTCGAAGCGCGACCCGGTCTTCCCGGACGTGCCGACCGCGAGCGAGCTCGGATACGCAGTGGCGCTCGACATGTGGCGCGGCATCGCGGTGCCCAAGGGCACGCCCAAGCCGGTGGTCGCCAAGCTGCAGGATGCGATCCGGCGCACGGTCGAGTCGCAGCCGTTCAAGGACGCCGGCAAAGCCATCGGCTTCGTGCCGGCCTATCTCCCGGCGGAAGACTTCAGCAAGGTGATCGCCACCGACGACGCCAAGCTGGCGCAGCTGATGACCGATCTGGGCTTGAAGAAGAAATAACGCGCCGCCGGATCGGTTATTTCATTGACACGTTTTCTGCGGCGAACCGAAAGTCCAGCCCGGATCAAGTCCGGGCCAGGCTTTCGCCGGAAAACGCTATGGGGGGATCCATGAGCGATCGCTCCGAGGATGGGTCGCGCCGCTGGCACTTTCATCTCGCGGTGAGCGAGCGGCGCGGCGGGATCATCGTGGCCGGCGCGCTGGCGGCAGCCGGCGCCCTCTTCGCGTGGCAATCATCGCTGCTCGATCTGGGCAATCTCGAGCTGCCCGGGCCGGGCTTCTTCCCGTTGTTCCTCGGCGCGGTGCTGGTGGCCTTCGCCGCGGTCATCGGCTTCGATTGCTGGCGGTCGCCGCCGGGCGAAGCGGTCGAGCTGGGGCATCGCGACGTGCTGATCGCGGTCGCGGCCTTGCTGGCGGTGCCGCTCGTGTTCGAGCCGCTCGGCGCCTACATCACGCTCGGGCTGTTCGGAACGGTGATGCTCGTGCTGATCGCGCGCACCCGGCTTCTGCCGGCGATCGCGGCGGCGGTCGTCGGCATGGCCGCCTGCTGGTTCTTCTTCCAACAACTGCTGGGGCTGCAGCTTCCCACCGGGCCGTGGTGAGCGCGCGCGATGACGGGATTTGACCAACTGCTCGGCGGGTTTGCGGTAGCGCTGTCCTGGAAGGCGCTGCTTTACTGCTTCATCGGCTGCCTCTGGGGCACGGTGGTGGGCGTGTTGCCGGGGCTGGGGCCCTTGGCCGGCATGACCTTGCTGCTGCCGCTGACGTTCGGCCTCGATCCGACCATCGGCATCATCATGCTGACGGGTATCTTCTACGGTGCGATGTACGGCGGCTCGACAACGTCGATCCTGGTGCGAATCCCGGGCGAGGCGGCGTCGGTCGTCACCTGCATCGACGGCTACGAGATGGCGCGCAAGGGGCGCGCCGGACCCGCCTTGATGATCGCGGCGATCGGCAGCTTCGTCGGCGGCACCATCTCGATCCTCGGTCTCATGTTCATCGTGCCGCCGCTGGCCAAGGTGATGATCGCGATCGGCCCGTCGGTGGAGGTGGTGCTCATCCTCCTCGCACTCTCGGTGATATCGGTGGTGTCCGCCGGCTCTCGCATCAAGACCGCGACCATGGTGGCGTTCGGTCTGGCTCTCGGCACCGTCGGCCTCGACAAGCTCACGGGTGTTCCGCGCTTCACTTTCGGCAGCGCGGGCCTCACCGCTGGACTGTCGTTCGCGGCGCTGGCGATCGGCCTGTTCGGTCTGTCCGAAATCCTGCTCAATCTCGAGAAGACCGAGACGATCAAGGCAATCCGGCCGAAGCTCAAGGAGCTCGTTCCGCGCTGGAAGGACCTCAAGGACTCCGCGCCGGCGGTCGGGCGCGCATCGGTCATCGGATTCATTTTCGGGGTCATCCCGGGCGTGAGCCACGTGGTCTCGACCTTCGTGTCCTACGCGGTCGAGAAACGATTCTCCAAGCACCCGGAGGAATTCGGGCACGGCGCCATCGCCGGCGTGGCCGGACCCGAGACCGCCAACAACGCGGTGACCGGCACCGCCATGATCCCGCTGCTCGCGCTCGGCATCCCCTCGATCCCGGCGACCGCGATTCTCCTGTCCGCGCTGACCATCCATGGCGTGCAGCCGGGGCCGCTGCTGCTGACGGATCATCCCGAGGTGTTCTGGGGCCTCGTTGCCAGCATGTATATCGGCAACGTGATCCTGTTGATCCTGAACCTGCCGCTGGTCGGCATCTTCGTGAACCTGCTGCGCATACCCTATACCTGGCTCGTCCCCATCATCCTGATCATCTCGATCATCGGCGTGTACAGCGTCAATTTCTCCACCGTCGACATCTGGATCATGGCGATCTCCGGCGCGGCCGGTTACCTGCTGAGAAAGTTCGACTACGAAATGGCGCCACTGCTGCTGGCGCTCGTGCTCGGCGACCGCCTCGAGGAGAATTTTCGTCTCGCGCTCACGATGTCGGGCGGCAGCTACGCCACGTTCGCCGATCACGCATCCCTCATCGTGCTGTCGTCCGTGCTCGGTCTCTTGCTGGTCGTCCAGGCGTTGGCCTGGGCATTCGGCTACCGAAAGTCGTTCGCCGACGAGGCGGAAGGCGCATGAACGATGCCCCGACGAAACATTTCGGGTGCTCACGTACCGATATTAGCATTAATTTCACGGCGAGTTTGCGCTGAAAGTTTTTTTCGGTTCAATGTGCGGTGGAACTTTTGTTTCGACTGAGCGACCGCGGGGGGTATCCGCAGACGGCGCGTCGATAGTACGTGCATACCAACGAAGAAGTATGGACGTACCGAAATGGGTCGGGGCGGCGTCAAATCGAGAAAATAAAACCGTGAAATCTGGTTCTCGAAGACAAGTCGTGCAAGGATCGGGAGCCGGTTTCCACCACAATTTTGACCGACGCAAGAGTCAGCTTCCGAGTGGGTCCTCAGTTGAGGAGGTGGTTGAATGCGCGTGCTAGCATTGTCGGGCACTATGTGCCTCGTACTGTCGGCTTTCGCTCACACGTTCGGTCTCGGCTCGCTCGGATCGAGCTTGGTTGCGACAGCGCAAGCACAAACGGTTCCCAAGTCGCTCGAGGAAGTCGGCACCGATGCCGCGTTGAGGGTCCGCAAGAACAATTGGACCGTCGGCATCGCCGGCGGGCAGCTGACGGGCACCTACATGACGTTCGCCAACGAGTTGGCGGAGGTCCTCGACGACGGCGACAATCTGCGCATCCTCCCGACCGTCACCTACGGCGCCGCGTCGAACATGGACGACCTGCTCTACCTGCGAAATGTCGACATCGCAGTGACCCAGGCGGACGTCTTCGAGTATTTCCGCACCCAGCGCAAAATTTCCAACCTCGAATACCGGGTCAACTACATCGTTCGCCTGCCCGTGTCGGAGATGCACGTGCTCGCGCGCAACGAGATCAAGTCGATCGAAGATTTGCGCGGCAAGAAGGTGAGCTTCGGGCCGGCCGGAAGCGCGTCGAGCCTTACCGGAACGATCGTCTTTCAGCGGCTCGGCGTGCAGGTCGAGCAGGTGCTCTACGACAATCCCACCGCCTTGCAGAAGCTCAAGTCGGGCGAGCTCGCCGCGCTGGTCCGCGTGATCGGCCGGCCGATCGACTTCTTCGCGAAGATCCCGGCGAATTCCGGCCTGCACTTCGTGTCGATCCCGTTCTCGAAGACCTTCGCCGACTACTATGCGCTCGGCGAATTGACGAGCAAGGAATATCCGAACCTGGTTCCGGAAGGCCAGTCCGTGGACACGATCGCGGTTCCGGCGGTGCTCGCGGTGTTCAATTGGACCAAGGGCAGCGACCGCTATCGCCGGGTCCAGAGATTCGTCGAAAGCATGTTCACCAAGTGGGACAAGTTCCGCGAGCCGCCGCGCCATCCGAAATGGCGCGACGTCAATCTGGCGGCGACCGTCCCGGGCTGGACCCGCTGGAGCGTCGCGGACGAGATGCTCAAGAGGATTCGCCCGCAGGACGTCGAGCCGCAAGTGGCGAGCAGCGAGTTCTCGGCGTTCTTGAAGAATACCGGTACCACGGGCGCGAACCTCACGCAGGAGCAGCGTGAGGCGTTGTTCCGTGAATTCGTTCAGTGGCGAGAAAAGCAGCGGAGCCCGACGCAACGTTGAGTGGCCAAGTGAGTGGCCAGAATGGCCGTGTTTGTTCGAAACGATCTCCATGCTCGCGCCCGATCAACAGGACGCGGAAATAGAAGGAAATGTCGAGCAGGGCCGGCGCAATCGAATAACAACCCAGCCGGGCGTCAGTAGGGGAGTGTCAGTACATGAGTACCCCGCCAGGAAAGCCTATCAATCCCATCGATCTGTCCGCCTACGTGTCGCAGAAGGCGCGCGAACGCACGGAGGCCGCCGCGAGCGACGATGACTCGCGCTCGCCCTATGCGCCCAAGCGCCCGCACGAACGTGCCGGTGTCCCGCCAGTCCCGGCCGAGAGCGCCCACGACCCGCAGCGCTCGCCCTACGCACCGAAAGCCGCGCACGCGCCGACCGAGCGCGATTTCGAAGCCGGCGAAGAGGTGGAGCCGCGTCTGCCGCTGGGCGCACCCGAAGGCTTTCGCGCCCGTCCGGCCGAGGACCGCTATGGGGCCGACCGAGGCGAGCTCGGTGCGCGCGAGGTCCATTCGCCCAGCACCGCATTCGACGAGGGCGCGGCCGCAGCGCATCCCGTCGATCTGGATGAGGCCGCCGCCTCGCTGCAACCCTCGCAGGCGGCGAGCCACGGCCGGCCGAACGAGCCCCCCTCCCAACGGGATGACGAAGTCATGAACGAACGCGATCTCGAGCGGCTCGAAGCCAGCCTGCGCTGGCTGCAGCGCCAGGATGCCACCACGCGGCTCAATCGCGCACCGCAGCTGCCTCCGGTGGCCGGGCTGGCCCCGCTCGATGCACGCGCGCGCCGCCAGGGCGGAGAGATGCGGCCGCCGCTCTCGCTCGAGCCCGAGCGGCTGCCCCCGCCGCCGTTGCGGTCGACCCGGGACAATATGCGCTGGCCGCTGCGTATCTTGATTGCGAGCAGCGTCGTCGCCCCGGTTGCGTATTACCTTTTGGCGGGCGGCTGGTCTTCCTCTTCGGAGCCGACGGCCGGACTGCAGACGGCGTCGACCGAACGCCCCAATGCAACGTCGCCTTCCGTGACCGTGCAGCAGCTCTGGCCGACCAGGGCGCAGGATGACGATCAGCAAGGGAGCCAGATCGTCCCCAACCGCATCAAGACGCAGCCCGAGCGGTCGCAGCCGCAACGGCCGCCGCCAGAGGCGTCGCGAGGAGAGCCGCCGCAGCCGGCGAAATCGCCTGCGCGCGACGCCGTGGCGATGTTGCAGCCGGCCCCGAGCGCCCTGCCGACGCCGCAGGCCGCACCGGCTCTGAGCGCCGCGCCGGCTCCGCAGGCCGCACCGGCCGCGGCTGCCCCGAGCGCCGCGCTTGCTCCTGCAGCAGTACCGGCGCCGCCCGCGCCCAAAGCCGCCCGCGTGCTCGCAGCCGACGAGATTGCGCTGCTGGTGAAACAGGGCGAGCAGTTCATCGCCGCCGGCGATCTGGTCACCGCGCGCACCGTGTTCCAACGCGCAGCGGAAGCCGGCGACGCGTCGGCCGCGGTGGCGCTGGGCGCCACATACGATCCCATCGTGCTCGCGAAGCTCGGCGTGGTCGGGATCAGCCCGGACGTGGAGAAGGCGCGCAGCTGGTATCAACGGGCCGAGAGCCTCGGCTCGCCGGAAGCGCGGCGGCGGCTCGAGGTGCTGGCAACTCGGTAGCTCCGAAAACAACGCGGTCAGTCGACGGCCTTGATATTGGCCTTCTGCGCCGTTTCTTTCCAGCCGCGGATCTCGTTCGCGATCAGCGCCTTGAACTCGTCCGGCGTGCTCGGCGCTGGGGTCGTGCCCTGCTGCGCCAACCTTGCCGCCACCTCCGGCTCTCGCAGCGCGCGGTTCACTTCCGTATTGAGCTTTTGAACGATCTCCTTCGGCGTGCCCGCGGTGGTGAGAAGGCCGAGCCACTGCACTGCTTCGAAGCCCGGGTAACCGGACTCGGCGGCGGTCGGAATATCCGGAAACTTCGGATCGCGTTCGAGGCCGCCGGTGGCGAGCGGGCGCACCAGACCGGTCTCGATCTGCGGCAGGATACCGAGCGGCGACAGCAGCACGATGTCGATCTCGCCGGCGGCCACGGCGAGCGCCGCCGGCGCACCGCCGCGATAGGGGATGTGCTGCATCTTGATGCCGGCCTGCGCGCTCCACATTTCAAGCAGCAGATGCGCTTGCGTCGAGGCGCCGGACGTCCCGTAATTGAGCTTGCCCGGTTGGGCCTTGGCCAGCGCCACGAATTCCTGCAGCGTGCGCGCCGGCACCCTGGAATTGACCGCGAAGAACAGCGGGTTCTTGACCAGCACGGTGATCGGCTCGAAATCGCGCTCGAGGTCGAAGCTGAGCTTCGCATTCAATGCCGCATTGACGGTGAAGGTGGTCGGCACGATCAGCAGCGAATAGCCGTCGGGCGCGGCCTTGGCCACGGCATCGCTGCCGATCATCGTGCTCGCGCCGGAGCGGTTCTCGACGATGACCGGCTGGCCCAGCGATTTCTCGAGATAGGGCTGCAGCAGCCGCGCCATGATGTCCTGCGCGGCGCCGGCTTGCGTGGGCACGACGATGCGGATCGGCCGGCTGGGATAGGTGTCGGCGCGAGCCGCGGTGTCCGCGGCCGGCACGAGAAGCGCAGCGGCGACGAGCCAACGTTGCAAACCACCGAACCGAAAGGTGGAATTCATTTGCGATCACTCCAGCGGCGCATGCGAAGTTAGCGGGGCCATGCGTCGCGCGCAAACGGGCGGTCCTCTTCTGCCGGGCGATCTGCTAGCGTGGACCAAGAGGTGCCGGATTGCGAACGCGCATCGATGCATGGAAGCGATGGACAACGGCGTGCGCGCTGCATCTGCTCGTGCTGTCGTCGCCCGCTGCCGCCGCCGAAATCCGGGTGTTCAGCTCCGGCGCCTGCCGCGCTGGCGAGCGAAGCGAGCGGCCAGCGCGGCGACTCTATGGTGCGCGCGCCGGACACTCGCCCTGAACCGGGCTCGTCGGCGCGCGCCGGCGGAGGTGGAAAAAGCGGTGGCCGCGACGTTCACCCGCGAGAGCGGCCATCAGGTCACTTTCACGGTTGCGACGCCGGCCGACATCCAGGCGAAGCTCCAGCGCGGCGAGACGCCCGACATCGTGGTCCTGCCGGCCCCGATCATCGAGAGCTTGGCGAAGGCCGGCGCGCTTCGCGCCGGCCGCGTCCACCTGGCGCGGGTCGGCATCGGCGTCATCGTACGCGAAGGCGCGCCGCGGCCCGACATCTCGACGGTTGATGCCGTACGCAAGATGCTGCTCGACGCGCGCTCGATCGTTCATCCCGATCCCGCCGGCGGCGGCCTCGCTGGCGTGGCGCTCGCGCGCATGATGGCCGAGATGGGCATTGCCGACGCCGTCAAGCCGAAGCTCACCTACATGTTCGCGATCAACGGCGGCGCCACGCTGGTCGCGAAGGGCGAGGTCGAGGTCGGCCTGTTCAACATCAGCGAAGTGCAATCGGCCAAGGGCGTGACGCTGGTCGGCGCGCTGCCGCCGGCCGTGCAGAGCTACATCATGTTCTCGGCGGCGATCCACGCCGGCAGCACCTCGCCCGAGCCGGCGCAAGCCTTCATCAAGGCGCTGGCCGATCCGGCCGCGCGCGAGCTCTGGCAGGCCGGCGGGCTGGAATCCATGGCGGGCGGACGCTAAGGGATAAGGGTAATAAGGAGTGGGGCCAGGTATGGTCGCCGCCCCGCCCGCCGGGAGCGATTTTGCATGCAGACGCTGGGGCTTGGCTTCACCTGGGAGCAACTGTCGCCGGGGCAGCGGTTTCGCACCCTCAACCGCACCACCACCGAGACCGACCTCGTGATGTTCACCGGCGTGACCGGCATGCTGGAAGTGATCTTCACCGACCACACCTTCGGCGCAGGGAGAGGCGCGATCCAGGGGCAGTTCGTGCCGGCGGCGCTCACCTATAGCCTGATCGAGGGCCTGCTCTGCCAGAGCATGATCCAGGGCACCGGGCTTGCGATGCTCGAGCTCAAGAAGCAGGTGCTGGCGCCGGTGCGCGTCGGCGACACCGTGCACGGCGAGATCGAGGTGACGTCGGTGCGGCCGACCTCCAAGGGCAATCGCGGCATTGTCGTGTCCAAGATCGACGTGAAGAACCAGCTGGACGAGGTGGTGATGACCTACGAGGCCACGCGCATGCTGGCGGGCGCGGGCGAAACATGCGCGGGTTGAAGGATCGCACCGTCATCGTGACCGGCGGCGGCAACGGGATCGGCGCGGCGATCGCACGCCGGCTGGGGGAGGAGGGCTGTGCCGTCGGCATTCTCGACCTGGACGCCGCGGCGGGGGAGAAAGTGGCGGGCGAGATCAAGGCCGGCGGCGGGCGGGCGAGCCTGCACGCCGCCGACATCACCGACTACGACGCGGTCGCGCGCGCGGTGGAAAGCGTCGAGGCGGCGTTCGGGCCGGTGGCCTTTCTCGTCAACAATGCCGGATGGGATCGCGCCGCGAATTTCCTCGACACCACGCCCGAGTTCTGGCGCAAGGTCGTCGCCATCAACCTGTTCGGGCCGCTCAACGTCAACCACATTGTCTTGCGCGGCATGGCGGCGCGCGGCTTCGGCCGCGTGGTCAATATCGCCTCCGATGCCGGCCGCGTGGGTTCCTCCGGGGAGGCGGTCTATTCTGCCTGCAAGGGCGGCGTCATCGCAATCACCAAGACGCTCGCGCGCGAGCTCGTCGGCAAGGGCGTGATCCTCAATACGCTGTGCCCCGGCCCCACCGATACCGCCATCCTGCGCAGCTTTCTCGAAGGCCCGGAGGGAAGCCGCATCGCGGAAGGTCTCAAGCGCGCGATCCCGATGCGGCGGCTCGGCGTGCCGGAAGACTATCCGGGGTTGGTCGCCTTCTTCCTCTCCGACGATGCCGCCTACATCACCGGCCAGACCATCAGCGTCTCGGGCGGTCTCACCATGCATGGATAGCGCATGTCCCGAAAAAGGCCTGCCCTCGGGCTTGACCACGCAAGTCGGATTTATCCGACTTGCGAGCTAAAAGTGCCCGAACTCGGGTATACCCGAGTTCGGGTGGTGGGAACCGGTTTTCCGAGCAAG
>Ga0099827_10001190_pt1 | contig 13184 bp, 17 predicted proteins | sample CZO8metaG_FD_79339 | JGI IMG/M metagenome (GOLD analysis project Ga0099827, IMG submission 79339) | Vadose zone soil microbial communities from the Eel River Critical Zone Observatory, Northern California, USA - CZOApr15con1.8 metaG | ecosystem: Environmental > Terrestrial > Soil > Vadose zone ...
CAGGCGACATCGGTCGGCTGGCGGAAGCGGCCGTCCTGCGGCGGCAGCGGCGGATTCGGGTGTGGATGGGGCTCGGCGCCATCGGCCGATTCCTGCCGGCGTCCGAAGACCATCATCACGCGTCCTGCCTGATTGAACTTGATGATCATGTCGGAGCCCTTGTCGACGGCCCAGATGTTGTCGTCCTTGTCGATGCGTACGGTGTGCGCGAACGCCCAGCCGTAGAGGTTCTTGCCGATTTCGCGGATGAATTCACCTTTGGGACCGAACTCGAGCAATTGGGCCGCCGTGGGACCGAACGCCGGACCAGAGGTGCTGTTCGACCGGCTGAATACGAAGATGTGCCCCTTCGAATTCACCGCCACGCCGGGAACCTCGCCGAAATTCATCCCTTCTGGAAGCTTGAAGAAGTCGGGAACCGAATCAAAGGACATGTCAGGCGCGCTTTGCTGAGCGAACAATGGCCCGGCAAGCAGGAGTACGGACAATGCGAACAGACAGCGTTTCATACAGCCTCCCGGCACGGCTTGATCTGTAGCGGCAGTGTGGGGTGAACCTACGCTTTCGTCGAGCGAGTGTCAAATGTGGAAACGATCTTTGACAACTGGTCGTCGGGAGTGCCAGCGTTCGACACGACTCACGTAGAGAGAGCGACGCCTTCAGGGTCGACGTTCGGCGAGGCTGAAAACCTGGCCCTACATTTTGAAACCCGCTAGCGAAGCGGATCGTTACAGAGTTGGCAAGATGTGGCTCGCTCTGTTCCTCGGGGCGGCTGCGTTGCTCTGGCTCCTTGGCCGCATTTTTTTACTTGGATTTGTGAACGCGCTAATTACTCTCGCTAAATGACCGGAAGAGGAAGGGTCTCCGCTGTTCGTACCGGCCGAGAGCCCTCTCATGTCGCCGCTCGCGCCGGTCGATCGTCGTGGTGCACGCCAGCGGGCCCAAAGCCGGCCCAGGTAATTATTCTGTTCGCAAACCCGAGAATGCTCCCTCGAGCCAAAGCACCAGAATCATGATGCTCGGACTAAGGAGTAATGCCCATCCGATAAACCAAACCATTCGCGGTGGCGTTTCCCTCGCACCTCGACCGATTGATAACCGTGAGGGATAACCCATAGCATTCGGAAACCAGATGCAGCACCACGGCAACAGACAGAAGCCGCCGGTTTCGATGCTGGTCAAGAGCCCAAACATGACGCCTGCTCCGACCACGTACGCAGCCACGAGGAGCGACGACAACCATCGTGAGACCAGTCCCTGACCGACATCCCTGAGCATGAGTCAGAAACGGCTTTCGCCGCTTCCGTTTCCGCGCCAGTTTCCGCGTTCGTTTCGGTCTCCTGAGATTATCCGGTGACAAACCCAGATGAGGATCACGGCAGTGTCCCGAGTTCTGGCGGAACGTGCCACCCGGTGAGCCAGATCGCGAATCCGACCGCCAGCACGATGCACGCAACTAACCCTATGCCTGCGAAGTCTTTTCGCTCACCAGCCGTCATTTCGCGGTGAAGCAGGAACACTAAATACGGCAGGAGGCCCGCGACAATACCTGCGAAAGCGATAGTTCTCCACATCGATGGTTTACCTTGATGGCGGGCCAGTTTGCCGGCCCGCCGTCACCGCGAATCCCAATCAACCCCACTCCGAACCCGTATTCGCGGGGTCAGACAGGTGCGGTTTGATCGGCAGCCCCGCCCAAAAGCTTTGCATTCAAGGCGCCACCCGAGAACAACATCTCGTGCAGGGCCGCTTCCGCGGTCGCCTGGGAGACTTCGCGTCGATTGTCGGCATCCAGATGGTGTTGGGCGATGCGTCGCAGGAATTCTTTGATGAACGCCGGACTCGCTCCGGCTGTTCGAGAAGCCAGATCGTCCATCAGTGATGGCGGCACGGCCAGGTTCTTGGCATAGAGCGCAATCAATTGTCGACGGAGCGTTTCGTTGGGTAGCGGGAACTCGATCGCCTGATCGATCCGGCCGGGTCGGCTCGCCAGGGCCGGTTCGAGCGTATCAGGCCGGTTGGTGGTCAAGATGAAGAACACGTCGGCGCGTTCCCGCAGACCGTCCAGTTCATTCAGCAGACGATTGAGCATCACCTCATCACAGGCGCTCTCGCGCTCCGTTCGATCCCGTGCGATGAGGTCAGCATCCTCGATGACCAGGAGCGCCGGTTGAAGCAGGCATGCAAGCGCCATGTATTCAGGCAGCACACCCATTTCCTCAGCCGTGATCAACAACGTCGTGTGACCGGGAAGCTGACCTGCGAGATAACGGATGCAATGCGTCTTCCCAATACCCGGAGCGCCGTGGAACAGAAGACCCTTCTGGCCGGACAAGCCGAGCGCCCGAAGGGCCGGACGCTGCTCGGCAAACTTCAAGACATTGCGCTCAACGGCCTGAAGGGTGGCGTCTGGCAGAATGACCTCGCTGCGATCGACAGTCTCGAGCTCGTGAACGCGAATCCTTCCAGCGTGCCCCGTCCACTGATAACTTGCCTCCAGGGACAGCACGCGGCCGCGGTAACAGCTGCCTTTGGAGAGGCGTCGTTCGAGTGCGTCGAAGACGCGCGAACAAGCTTCAGCGCCGAGTTCTCCGGGGGGCGCAGCCACCTCGACGACCAGATTGCTTGCTCTCCCGTACTCGTCGTGCTGGGACAACACGACGGCCACTGGTCCGCGGTGGTCTCGAAGCAGCCACAGGCCGTTCTTCAGGCACCGCACCGTTTCGCCGCCGATGTCGACGTCCTCGAATTGTGCGGGTGCGACTTCGATGGCACTGTGGCTCTGCTCGAGAAGTTTTGAGAAATCGACCACCTCATGCCGGTACTGCTGTCGAATCCCGACGAAGTTCTGAGGGATGTGACGTTCACCGAACAGATCGTCGAGAGCCTTCTGGAGATCGGCCTGCTGACGGAGCGGATACGCACGGGACGTCGCAAGCATCTCCTGCGGCCGCGCAGGCGCAAAATGTCGCGCAAGCCGCTGAAACAGGTACCGGTCGGCGTCTTCCCTACGCTCGGCCTGAACCTCGCTGGGACGAAGCAGCGCCGCACACGCGCTCACGCACTTGTCGCAGATGAACCCTGAGTCGCCCGCAATCAGGTGTTCAACGTTGCCCGCCGTTGAATGACAGAACTGACATCGCCCTTCGGATACAAAGAACTGCGCCACCGAAACCTCTTTCTGTCGTGACCTGTGCCGCGAGGAGCGTTCCATGTATCGGCCGATCACAAGGCGCCGGACACGCGTCGCTTGGGGAGCACTGTTGCTGAGTGTGACGCAGACCGGACTGAGCGATGCTGCGTTCATCTCGCTGGTGCCGCCTGGTACGCCTTCACGGCGCCCGACATGAAGCGCTGATCGACAGACGCCCCCAGGGCCGATCGACAGCATCCATCTCTCAGCGATGTTCCGTTCAAGTTCCTCAGTGCGCGCACAGTCACTCGCTCGAGCGACCCCACTCCCCGCTCTCCGGTCGCGGCGTTGGGAGCCATCATGATATCATGTGAACATGAAGCGCACGCTCGTGCAGTTCGAGGCGGAGACGTACCAGAAGCTGCGGCAGCGCGCGTTCCGGCAGGAACGCTCCGTTTCGTCGCTGGTGCGCGAGATTGTTGCGAAAGAACTCGAACGCGAGGGCGGGCGCAAGAGGCCGACCCGTATCGCTCAACTGTCGTCGGTTCGCGCCGGCCGCTCGAAGCAGGGCCGTCTGGCTCCCGTCTCGGAGAACCACGACGCCGCCCTGAGTGACGCGTTCGAGAAATGATCTTCCTGGATACCTCAGCCATCTACGCGTGGGCTGACACCGCCGACGCGAACCACCGTACCGCCATTCGGCACCTGCAATCGATTCTCGACAGCGGCGAAGAGCTGCTCACACACAATTACGTGCTGGTGGAATCGATCGCTCTGCTCCAGGCCCGCCTCGGCGTCGCGGCGGCCGTCAAGATCGCCAAGGACTCCACGACGTTCGTCATCGAGTGGGTGAATGAGGAACTGCATGCCGCGGGCATCCGTGAGCTGGAGCGATCACGAAACCGCCGCGTCAGCCTGGTGGATCACGTCAGCTTTCTGGTGATGAGGCGCCGCCGGGTCGCGACCGCGTTTGCCTTCGACCTCGATTTCACGTCCGCAGGGTTCCGACTCTTCGCGGGATAGAGGCGCTCGTCACCCCGTTCGCCGCGAGGTAGGGCAGCGGTTATGTGTTCTCCTGGATGGTCGCTATCTTCGCTGTCGCTCGAAGAAGGACCAGATCACGGCCGGCCCGTTCGGTTCCTTAGGCGACGGGCCCAACAATCGCGGACGGCGCCGGTATGGCTGAGGGATACCGTGTCCACCGCCGTGAATGGCCACGAGCTCCACCTCCACGTTGGAATCGTTGCGCCACAGCAGCTGCTCGACGTGAACTCCTGCGGCCACCTGGGTCTGGTTCGTTTCAGGCGCGCCGGCGATGTGGTTGAGGTCCGCAAAATATTGAGCTGACGCTCGCGACGACAGGACCTTGCCGTTCCTGTAGAAGAAGCGGAAGAGGTTCACCTCTCCGCCATTGAACGGCACCAGGGGATCCTCCGTACCGTTCATGATCATCACGGAAGAAGTGGTTTGCCCAGCGGGCTTGCATTTGAAATTCTCTGGCGTCGGGACGTTGGCCGATACCGCCGCAACCGCGCGGAACCGGGCAGGGGCTTCAAGCGCCAGACGAAAAGCCATGCTACCGCCGCGAGAGCCGCCGGTCGCAAACACGCGGCCCGGGTCGGCACCGATTTCCATGATGAGCCTGTCGACCATGCCGGTCAGGAACCGCATGTCGTCGATGTTGAGCGCGTTCGCGCTGACCTCACCGACAATGCTGCACGCGTCCCAATAGCCCTCGTACGCATTGGGATAGACGACCGCAAAGCCACGTTCGTCGGCAAGGCGCTCGAACCCGTACCCGGTCTCCACTCGGATTTGCGCACCGGTTTCACCCGAACCGTGCATCACCACCACAAGCGGTGAGCCCTTCGCCAGTCCGCGCGGCACGTAGGTCAGGTACGTTCGCGTCGGTCCGCCCGCCTCGATGGCCTCCTTGGTGAGCTTGCCGGACAGTCGTGGAACCTCAGGAGCGGGCGAGTAGACGAAGTAGCCGAACAGCGCACTCAGCGCACCCGCCAACGCAATCACACTAATCAGGCCCCAGAGGACGAAGCGCAGAACTCGTCTCATACCAATCCCGGCTGATGGCTATTTTAGAGAATCGCTACTGATGCCGCAGCGCCGTCAGCACATTCGTACCGGCCGCGCGCCAGGCCGGCACCAGGGTCACGACGCCGCCGCCGCCCAGTACGATCGCACCGGCGCGCGCGAAGGACACGATGTCCGTGGCGCTGACACCGAACAGAAGGCTTGAGAGGAGGCGGCTGACCGCGAATGCCGCCGCCATGCCGACGCGGCGCCTACCGCGCCGAGCCGCACGCCTCGACCCAGGAATTCCCGAACGACCGACAGGCCCGACGCGCCGAGCGCCATGCGGATCCCGATTTCGTGCGTGCTCTGCTTCACGGTGTACGACACCAGCCCCGTAAATGCCGAGCGCCACCAGCGCCATCCCGCCCGCACCGAAGATGAACAGAATGGCCGACATGAACTGGCGGAGGACTGTCGCCGCTTGGGTCTGCTCGGCCAGCGGCGTGGCATGGACGAGCGGCAGCTCGGGGTCGAGCGCGGCAATTCGCGCGCGCGCCTGATCCACGAGCACGTTCTCGGGCGCGGCGCCTCGCGTGCGCAGCGTCATACTCGACCGGTACGCCTGGAAGAACGGCATGTCTTGATGTGCCCCGCGGCTCACGGTCATGAGGTCGTTCGGAAGAACAGCACCGCTCGGGACCCTTGCGCGTCATGGTCGCGCAATCTTGAGACGCCTGTGCGCGTGCGCCGCCAGCACTGCTATGCCCGCTGCGTACGCCCGCCGGTGCTCGTGCGTCCACGGCGGACCGGCCGGCCGGCCGGAACGACTGACGAAGTCCTCGACCTCACGAAGTGTCACGCCGAGCTGCTCCGCGGCGAGCGAAGTCTCCTCGCCACGACGGCACATGTGGACATCAAGTCCGAGCTGCCGCGCCGCGCGACAGATGGCCAGCTGATACAGCATCCCGTCCGCGGCGCATTGCAGCCGATACGATTTCCAAACAGCAGCGACCGTTTCGGGAAGGTCGGCAAACGGGGGCTTCCGAATCGCGAGGGCGACGACGGCGTACGAGCGGGCCAGTTCGGTCACGACGCGCGTCAATGCGTCGGAGGTGCGGGCCGCGATTGACCGCCGCACCTGCGCGATGAGCGCGTTGCCCTGGTCTTCCTTCAAGCCGACCGATTCGTGTTCATACGGCTGCCTCGGCAAGCCCGAATCGATCAGCGTCACGCGCCGCCGCGCGATGACGGCCGGCACCCGGCCAGGCGCCGCGACGCAGACCAGATGCGCCCATCCGGTATGCTCGGCCACGCTCACCACGCACGGCGCGTCTTTCATGTCGTCAACTTCGCCGCTTCACGCCACGCACCAGATATGGCCGGAGCGTGGCCTCGAGGTCGTCGCGCAAGCGCTCAGCAGCGGAGCCCTCCCGATACAGCGTCCACGCCAGGAAAGAACCATCAAGCGTGACCTCGATCATGCGCGCCAGCGCCCGAACGTCGGTATCGGCCCGCAGTTCGCCTACAGATACGGCATCGGCCACCAGCTGCTCGTAGCGAGCCCGCGTCGCCCGCTTGAGCCGCAGCAAGTGACGGCGCAGCACCGGGTCCGCCAAGTCGTTCTGCAGGTAGGCGAGATTCCGCAGTGCGGCGCGAGGTGACTCCGCCAACCTGGCATGAACCGCCGTGGCGGCGCGCACCGCCTGGAGCGGCGAAGCCGCCCGGGCGTCGAGCGGCGCGCCAAAGCCGATGTCGCCGGTGGCGGCGGCGTGCCGGGCGTGCGCGTGCAGCAGCTCTCGCTTGGAACCAAAGCGCTGCACGAGAGCGCCCGCCGTCACGCCCGCCTCGGCGGCGATCGCCCGCACCGTCAGCTCCGCGGGTCCGCAGCGCAGCATGACCCGCACCAGTGCCGCGAACACATCGACATCCTCTGCCTTGCGGCGCCGTGGACTCATCTCGTTCTTGACATAAACTAAACGGCTGTTTAGTTTATGTCACCGTAATTCCGAAATGCTGTACTTAAGGCACGGGATCGCCGAGCGTCGACCAATGAACGGCGGTCCAGCCGTGCTTGGTAATGACGTCGATCCACGGGAGGCATCATGAGCATCCAACGTCTCGCGTCGCCCGCATGGGCCGTGCTGATCGCTTCGGTCTGCGCCGTGGTGCCCGCCGCACAGCAACGAGTGCCGTTTCGAAACAACATTCCGGTCGCGCCGCAGGGCATTCCACCCGTCCCATTGCCGGAGAAGCCGCTCGAGTTCCACACGGCCGAAGGGCAGGATATTCGTGTCGTGGTCGTCGCTCGGGGACTCGTCCACCCCTGGAGCCTCGCCTTTCTCCCCGACGGCGGCCTCCTCGTGACCGAGCGTCCAGGGCGACTTCGAATCGTCCGCGACGGTGTTCTCGATCGGCGGCCCCTTGCCGGCGTTCCGACCGTGCGAGCCATGGGGCTGTCGGGTCTGATGGACGTGGCTCTTCATCCGCGTTTTGCGGAGAATCACTACGTCTATCTCACGTACACCAAACCCGTTGGTGACGAACAGGCGACGCTCGCGCTGGCGCGGGGACGTTTCGAGGGCGCTGCGCTGACCGACGTTCGCGACATCTTCGTCGCCAGTCCCGGCACCGGCGGAGCGTCCCGCATCGCGTTCGGTCTCGACGGCTCCCTTTTCATGACGACCGGCGGGGGAGGCGGCAATGGCGCACAAGATCCGAACAGCCACGCGGGCAAAGTGTTGCGGTTGCGCGACGACGGCACAGTGCCGAGCGACAACCCGTTCGTCGGACGCGCCGGCTACAAACCGGAAGTGTATTCCCTCGGCCACCGGAACTCGCTGGGTCTCGCCGTTCAACCGGGCACCGGCGACGTCTGGCAGAACGAGAATGGCCCGAATGGCGGCGACGAAATCAACATCATCCGTCCTGGTCGTAACTATGGCTGGCCGCTGGTCAGCTATGGCCGCACGTACCCGGGTCCGAAGCAGTCCGAGCAACCGTGGCGCGAAGCGTTCGAGCAGCCGATCGTGTTCTGGGTGCCATCGATCGCGGTTTCGGGCATGACGTTCTACACGGGGAATCGACTCCCGAAATGGAAGGGGGATGTGTTCGTCGGCGGCATGCGGACGGGCGAAATTCCCGGCACCGGCCACCTCGAACGGATTCTCTTCAATGAGAAGATGGAGGAGTTGCGCCGCGAATCGCTGCTCGCCGAGATGCGCCAGCGCATCAGGGACGTCCGGCAGGGACCCGATGAGCTCCTGTATCTGTTGACCGACGCGGATGATGGCGGCGTGCTCCGCATCGAGCCGGAGCGCGACAATTGAAAACGTCTTGTCGTAGTGCCGCCGTCAGGCGGACCGTGGCGCGCGGCGGACTATCTGCTGATGGCGGTGCCGCGCGAGCCGGGCGGACCAGAGGACCGACTGGCTCGGCACTGACGGTGTTCACCGGTTTCGTTCCGATCGAGTTGACGCCGCACGCGGAATTCGAGAGCGCTTGTCGGCCGAAGACGTTGAACTGATAGTCGGATCTTCGTCGCGGTCCGTCACGCTATTTATCCTTCCGGGGGGCAGCGCCTGGATCACCGGCGGAGGAACCGATAAATAACTTCCGCCCGTCAGCGAATGTGATAATGCTGCCGTTCGCGCGCTTCGCTTCATCTTTTGCCTGGTAACCCTCGACGAGGATTTCGGTGCCGACGGGCAACGAGTTCTTCGTAAAGCCTCGGCGCAGCAGCGAATTTGGAGCTGCGGCTTCGATCATCCATGGCGAGACCTTGCCATCCTCGCCTTTCACGTCAATGTGAATCCACGCGTGCGGGTTAATCCACTCCATCATCGTGACGGTTCCTTTGAGCTTGATTGGCTTGGATGAATCAAACTCCGCAGCGAACGCATGATGGGCCCATACCGGCTCTGCGGCCAAAGATAAAACGCCTGCGACAAGAGCACATGCAAGTGTTTTTCTCATACCGGTCTCCTGGATGCAGCTACTTTTTCTTCGCGGCTTCGGCCGCGGCCTTCTCTTGAGCACGGGCGCCGCTGAGGGAGTTCGACATGGCGTAGTTGCCCTCATGGCACGCATATTCGAAATTCTGATAGCCGGGTTCTTGTGTCAGCGGGAACGCGACCTTGAACGGTCTCGTGAATGTTTTCGGATCGTCGATGGTTACTTCGTACTGGAGCCCGCTCGAACCTGTACGCGTATAGCGCTCGATCAATTTCAATGCATCACTCGTGGGGGTGCCGCCGCCATTGAGGCCGATTCCCGTCTTGTTGCCCAGGAAATTCGTTGTCTCGACGACCAGCGTGTTCTTCTCCCAGTGGCCGCGCGGATCGCCCATGTAGGAACGGATGCTCGGACTCGCATGAGGACGGCCGTCCACTGGGATCACGCGGGCTTCATGGACCATTTCCTGCAGAATCGTCACGTAGCCGGGCGCCTGCATAATCTGTTGGCCATTTCCATAGATAACCGGGAATATGGAGCCCGTCACGCCACGGCTGATGCAGCGGATGTAATAGCTGAAGTCTTCCCACGAGTCGGCTTTCGGGTTGTTGTTATTGGCTCCCTCCGGGATCCGTCTGGTCTGGGCTTCCGGAAGCAGGTCTGGGGTCCTGCCATTCGGCGGATCGACGACGAGCGACGTCTGCCTGCAGGGCCGCCGCGCTCGCTCGACCCAGTGACTCGGAGGTCCCGTGCTCACCCGCTGATCGGGCGCCACGACTTCCTGCAGATCGTTTTGCTGTTGCTTGGCGAGTTCACTCTCGCGTTGAGCGAGTTCCCGCTCCGTATAGTAGAGTTTGTCGCCGAGATTGGCGGGCCGGTTCAGGGGAGTGCCGATGCAGTCATCACTCGTCCATGTTCCCTGCAAATCCGGGTCGCCCCACGGCGTCTTCGGTGGTGTCCAGTTCTCGGTCCCGGGCGCGGCTTTGGCGGCTTGCGCGCTGGCCGACTCCGCTGCCAGCGCACACATGGCAGCCAGAACCACCATTCGAGCGGTGGACACAGCAAGTCGGTGTCTCATACGACTCTCCTTCCAAAACCAGACTGGACTAGCAGTCGATGACAATCCCTTTCCGGGGGCCGAACTTACTTTTTCTTCAGATGTCCGTAAATCAGTTCTTCCACGAATTCAACACATTTGAATTCGTTCAGCTGCGCGTTCTTTTCTTTACGCCGGTACATGACCGTGCTGATCTTCCAGGGCCGCGTATATATTGTTTTGTCCTCGATGCTCGCTTCGTAGTTGATGTGATCGGCGTCACCCAGCGTGAAGCGCTCAACCACGTGGGTGTTATCGGATTGAAAATTTCCCGATCGATCGAACCAGCTATTCCCATTCAACCCGCTGACATCGACGACAAGCGTATCGCCTTCCCAGCGGCCGTTCGATGTTCCCATCCAGGTATCCACGGCGGCCTCTCTGGATTTGCCCATGTTGACCACGCGATTTGACGTCGCATACTCGTAGACGAACGCGATGTCTCGCTGCGACTGAACGATCTGAAATGGGAACGGCATGTAATTCGCGCGCGGGATGCCAGGCATGTAGCATTTGATTTCTGGGTCCAGCGTCATCCGGTTTTGCAAGTTTTCTTTCTGCTTTGCCGCGGCCGCCGGTGTGTACGGAATCTCGCCACCTTCGACAATGCCCTGGCCGGCAGGCATCGCGCCGGTCGCACCCAGTTGAGAGAACGGTCCAGGCTGCGTGCTGTGATCTCGAATGTCCCAATGCGCTGTGCCCAAAGTCTGCCACAGACCTGTGAAGTTCGGTTTGCCATCCGGCATGCGCGGGATCCGCGAAGTCGTTGCGGGCGACGTTTGGCCGTTGCCTGGCATCGCCGTGAAAAGAACAACGGACGCCGCGGACACGAGAACCCAGCCCAGCAATCGATAAGACATGACTTTCCGTCTCATGAATTCATTGATCTCTCGCGCACGATTGGACGCCGTTTCTCAGCGACGCCGGTCACGTCGTGACCGAACTCCCCCAGATCGAACGATGGCCCTCGGCGGGCTGTACCTACTTCGATGGCTTTTTCGCTTCCACGGCACCTTTCTCCTCTGCGCGGGCGCCGCTGAGAACGCCCCGCATTCCGTAGTTCCCTTCATGGCACGCGTACTCGAAAATCGGTCCCGGGGTGCGCGTCAGAGGAATCTCCACCGTCCAGGGTTGTGCGAAAGTTTCCGGGTCGTCTACCGTAAATTGGTACTCGAGCGTGTCCGCATCGACCCGACGGAAGCGCTCCGTCAGCGTCATGTTTGGCCCGGAACCCCGGAACGAGTTCTTCACTGAAAAATTCGTCGTCTCGACGACGAGCGTGTCACCTTGCCAATGACCGCGTGAGTCTCCCTTCCACTGACGCATCGTTTGGGGAAGATGTGGTCTGCCATCGAGCGGGATGATACGAACCTCATGACCCATCTCGTTGTGGATGGCGACAAACCCAGGCGTCTGAACAATCTGAGTATTGTTGTTGTAGGCGGTCGGAGTGGTCGGGGCGCCGGCACCCTGCAGGATCAAACACCGTTCGAACAACGGCCGGTTCTCCGGGCCGTCGAACTCATGGCCCCGATTTGCCGCTTGCCGTGCGGCCTGTCTCTCCTGTGCGGCGGCCGTGAGTGGAGGAACCCTGCCGTTCCGGGGATCGATGATCAACGACGTTCGCAAGGTTTTGACGACCTTCGTCCCACGGTCCCACCAGAAATCGTTATACGCTCGCTCCAGGTCAGCCCGTGCCCCGCCGTCACGCCGGTCCATGTTCGTTCGCTCGAGCACGTCTTTTTCATGTTGCGCCGCTTCCTGTTCCGTGAAGAATTCCTTTCCTGCAAGCTCGGCGGGCCGTTCGAGAGGCGTAATCGTGGCGAAATTCCAGATGCCTTGAATGTCCGGGGTGCTTGGAGGGGGAAGTGCCGCTTTTTTCGTCTGACCGGCGGCGGAGCCGATCAGCGCGGCGAAACAAAACAGGAGAATGAGGATTCCGCATTTCATCGATTACTTCCCCATCTAACTTGGCATGTGCTCACATCACCATGGCACTTGCGAGCTTCAAGTCGTGCTCCGCGCATGATCGTGCAAGTCCGGCGAACATTCAAGAACTCTGGTAGAACGGTGATGCGACGTGCGGTGGTTGCGCGGGCGAAGGAAGCGACGGGGAGGTGAGCAATGGGGGAACGAAAAGGCCTGTCACGCCGGCAGCTGATCGGTGCGAGCGCTGGCGCGGCGTCCGGGCGGCGCTCGGACTGCCAACCGCTCGTGCCGTAGCTCGGCAAGGCGCCAGCGGCGGCGTGGACAACCACGATCACATCGTGCTCATGGGGAATCGCCCGGGCTACTACACACCGCCCGAGAACGCCTCCTCAATCGCCGACGTTCAGGAAACTGTCGCCGCGCGTGCGAAGGCCATCCCTCGCGGCGCGTGGGTCACCACCATCGGCGGCTTTCACCGGAACCAGTTGTTCCCTCGTGGCCAAAATCCCCGACTGCCTACGCTTGCGGAACTCGACATGGCCGCGCCCGACCATCCGGTGTACATCTCCGAATCCTTCATGGTCCCTCGGCCACGAACAGCCTGGGAAAGGGGTTCTTCGAACGCCAGACGCCGCCCGTACCGGTCGGCGAAGACGGTTCAATCGCGACCGGCTCCCAGAGCACCGGCCGCGCCACGCTGGCACTACGGCAGACGCAGCTGACGTTCGAACAGCGAAAGCGAGGCGCGATCGACGCGATGACCTACGGCCTCGATCTGGGCATCACGACGCACCTCGATCAGGGCGATGCCATATGAATCGTCTCGAACAATTCCAGGGGTTTGCCGCATACGCCGCATTTGATTTTCATGTGATGCTCCTGAACATCTGCGGTTGTACAGCCGCCTCGCTTTCGCTATCATGGCGCATGCCTCAGCGCACGTTCAAAGGGACCTGCACGCTGTGTGGCGCGAGCGTCGACAAACGCCGCAGTACCGCTCACTACATCACTTGCGCACCCGCGCACGACCTTCCGACCGGTCGC
>Ga0099827_10001193_pt1 | contig 13181 bp, 12 predicted proteins | sample CZO8metaG_FD_79339 | JGI IMG/M metagenome (GOLD analysis project Ga0099827, IMG submission 79339) | Vadose zone soil microbial communities from the Eel River Critical Zone Observatory, Northern California, USA - CZOApr15con1.8 metaG | ecosystem: Environmental > Terrestrial > Soil > Vadose zone ...
CATCCGTCGCATCGGCCTTGGCGGCCAGCCTGTCGACCTTCGCATCCGTCGCATCGGCCTTGGCCTCCAGCCGGTCCACCTTGGCCCCTAGCCCGTCCACCTTCGCGTCGGTCCCGTGGAGCGCGGCGCCGTGCTCCTGCTGGGCAGCCGAGATGCACTCGAGTATCTCGTAGATGGCATAAACGTCGTTGTCCAGCCGCCTGACCTTGCGGTCGATGTCAAGCTCCGCCATGCCGGCACGCTCCCAGAGGTAATGGTCCGCGGCAACACACGCTACTCCCGCCCCGGCCCAGAACCGGGTGCTCCGCGAAGACCATCCGCATACGCTGGGCCGGTGATCACCCGGACCTGCCTGTGCCTGATAACCCGTACCGCCAGTGACCAGCGACAGGTCCTGCTCGGCCGGAAGAAAACCGGTTTCGGCGCCGGCAAGTGGGTCGGGCTCGGCGGCCATGTCGAGGATGGCGAGAAGCCGGTGATGGCCGCCGTCCGGGAGGTCGAGGAAGAATCGGGCCTGATCGTCCGCCCCGACGAGCTCGCCCACATGGCGGCCATCACGTTCCTTTTCCCGGCCCGGCCGGCCTGGGATCAGACGGCTGACGTCTTCGCCACGGCGGCGTACCTGGGCGAGCCCGCCGAGTCCGAAGAGATAGCACCGCGCTGGTTCGCGGTGGACGACCTGCCCCTGGACGGCATGTGGGACGACGCGAGGTACTGGCTGCCCCTGGTGCTGGCGGGCCGCCACGTCACCGCCGAGGTCACCTTCGCCGACGACTGCGAGACAGTTTCAGGGATCGAGCCTGACCTGATACCGAGCTAGTCCCCGGGAGGAGCCACAGATGCCCGACGCGGTCTCGAGGTTCTCCGGCTTCGCCGACGAGTACGACGCTGCCCGGCCGCGGCCGCCCGCGGACCTGGTGGAGCTGATCAGCGGCTGGGCGCGAGCCCCGGAGCCCGATGTGGTGGACCTCGGCGCGGGCACCGGGCTGTCGACCATGATCTGGGCTGACCACGCGCGGCAGGTGATCGCGGCCGAGCCGTCCGCCGGGATGCGGGCGGTCGCGCAGCGCAAGATCGACGCCGCGTCGTCGGCCACCAGCTTCACCGTGACCCCGGGGACAGCGGAGGACACCGGGCTGGCGCCCGCCTCCGCGGACATCATCACCGCGAGCCAGGCCATGCACTGGTTCGACGCCGACCGGGCGCTGCCGGAGATCGCCAGGGTGCTGCGGCCAGGCGGCGTCTTCGCCGCCTACGACTGCGACTGGCCGCCGTGCGTCGACTGGGAGTGCGACGCCGCCTACGCGGCCGCGGACCGGCGCATCGTCGCGCTGGAAGCCGAGCGCGGGCTGCGGCCGCCGCACGCGGGCAAGAATCACCTGGACCGGCTGCGGCGCAGCGGGCTGTTCCGGCACGTGACCGAGGTCGCGGTGCACGCCCGCGAGCAGGGCGACGCCAGGCGCCTGGTGGCGGTGGCGCTCAGCCAGGGCGGCGCCGTCGCGCTGCTGGCCGCCGGCGCCTCGGAGGACGAGATCGGGCTGACGACGCTGCGCGAGGTGGCGGCCCGCCGCCTGCCAGGGCCCCGCACCTGGTGGTGGACCTACCGGATCCGCTTGGCCGTCAGGTAGCCAAGGCCGCCGCCGCAGGCACGCCCACACCAGGCAGGCACGGGGCAGATAAGTAGTTGTGGTCAAGCAACCTTTTTTCGGTAAGCTGGATTATCGTGCGCCAGAGCCAGGACACCAGCGGCCGTTACCGGTGGATTGCGCTGTCCAACACGACGCTCAGCGTGACCATGGCGACGATCGACGGATCCATCGTGATCATCTCGATGCCCGCCATCTTCCGCGGCATCCACCTGGACCCCACGGGACCGGGCAACATCAGCTACCTGCTCTGGATGATCATGGGCTACCTGCTGGTCACCGCCGTCCTGGTGGTCTCGCTCGGCCGGCTGGGCGACATGTTCGGCCGCGTGCGGATCTACAACCTGGGTTTCGTCGTCTTCACGCTGGCCTCGATCGCGCTCTCCTTCGATCCCCTCATCGGCGGCGCCGGGGCGATGTGGCTGATCGGCTGGCGGGTCGGGCAGGCATTCGGCGGCGCGATGCTGATGGCCAACTCGGCGGCGATCCTGACCGACGCGTTCCCGGCCCGGCAGCGCGGCATGGCGCTGGGCATCAACCAGATCGCCGGCATCTCGGGACAGTTCATCGGGCTGCTGCTGGGCGGGCTCCTGGCCGCGTGGGACTGGCGCGCGGTGTTCTGGGTCAACGTGCCCATCGGCGTGTTCGGGACCATCTGGTCCTACCGCAGCTTGCGCGAGATCGCCTCGACCCGGCGCGCCAAGATCGACTGGTGGGGCAACGTCACCTTCGCGGCCGGGGCGGGGCTGCTGCTCGCCGCGATCACCTACGGCATCCAGCCGTATGGCGGGCACCCGACGGGATGGTCGAGCCCGCGGGTGCTCGGCGGCATAGCGATCGGGATCGCGCTGCTGGTCGCGTTCGGCCTGATCGAGACCAAGATCGCCGAGCCGATGTTCCGGATGGGCCTGTTCAAGATCCGCGCTTTCGCGGCGGGCAACGCGGCCAGCCTGCTGGGCTCGATCGCCAGGGGCGGCCTGCAGTTCATGCTGATCTTCTGGCTGCAGGGAGTCTGGCTCCCGCTGCACGGCTACAGCTTCGTGGACACCCCGCTGTGGGCCGGCATCTACATGCTGCCGCTGACCGCCGGCTTCCTGATCGCCGGCCCGGTCTCGGGATACCTGTCTGACCGGTTCGGGCCGCGGCCATTCGCCACAGCGGGCCTGCTCGTCGGTGCCTGCGCGTTCACCGGCCTGCTGCTGCTGCCCGTGGACTTCCCCTACTGGGCCTTCGCGCTGATCATCTTCGGCAACGGGATCGGCTCCGGCCTGTTCGCCTCGCCCAACACCTCCGCGATCATGAGCAGCGTCCCGGCAGCCGAGCGCGGCGCCGCGTCCGGCATGCGGGCCACCTTCCAGAACTCGGGCATGTCCCTGTCCATCGGCGTCTTCTTCTCGCTCCTGATCGCCGGGCTGGCCGCCACCCTCCCCCGCACCCTGGCCGGCGGGCTGCGCGCCCAGGGCGTCCCCTCGGCAGTGGCCGCCCACGCCGCGCACCTGCCGCCGGTCAGCACCCTGTTCGCCTCGTTCCTGGGCTACAACCCGATCGCCACCCTGCTGAGGCCCTCAGGCGTGCTGGCCACCCTCCCCCGGCGCAACGCCGCCGCCCTCACCAGCAAGGAGTACTTCCCGCACCTGATCTCCGGCCCGTTCCATCACGGACTGATCATCGTCTTCAGCACGGCGATCGCCATGTCGGTGGCCGGCGCCCTGATCTCGCTGCTGCGCGGCGGCCAGTTCTACTACGACACGCCGGGCCTGCGGGTGTCGCCGCGGGCCGAAGCGCCAGTCTCCCCCGAGCCCGTCCCCACAGTGCGAAACGGCAGTCGGCCGCCAGCCCCGGTCGCCGGGCTGCCCCCGGCCCCGGCCGGCCGCAGCGGGTCGCGCCGCCTGCCGGTGCCGGACGTGACGCCGGAGACGTGACGGAATCTGGCCCGGCCGCCCGGCCGCGGGACCGGCAAGGTGCCCGAGGGATTGCGCCAGCACCGCGCGATTGACCTGAGGCCGCCGGCCTGACGTAGGCTGGCCCGGTGCCGCGATATGAGTACCGGTGCCGCGCGTGCGGGGCCACCTTCGAGCAGACCAGGCCGATGAGCGAGTCATCGGCCCCGTGCCCGTGCCCGGAAGGCCACGACGATACGGTGAAGCTGCTGTCCACCGTCGCGGTCGGCGGCCGGGCCAGCGCAGCGCCGTCGGGCCGCTCTGCCGGCGGAGGCTGCTGCGGCGGGGGCTGCGGCTGCGGCTGAGCCCGCCGCCGGGATTTCCCCGCTGCCTGCTTCGCTGGCCGCGGTATCAGCTGACCGGGATCTGGCTCTGACTGACGAGGTCCACCTCTGGAAGGAGTTGCCCGATGAGACTCACTCGCGCGCGGATTTTCCTGGCGACCGGGATGCTAGTAGCCGGAGCAGTGACGACGACCGCGCTGGCGGTCAGCCCGGCGGCGGCGGTATCCACCCAGGTGGTGATCGTCAACTGCGGCGGTCACGGCCAGGTGAAGCCGGCCTCGTACGACATCGGCTGCATCGCCAATGAGCTGCTGGCCAAGATGAAGTGGACGAGCTGGCGCACGTCAGCCTTCGGCCACGGCGATCTTAAGGTCAACAACTGCACGCCGACCTGCGCGCACGGCAAGTTCATCTCCTACCCGGTCCTGCTGGTCGCATGGCGGGCCAGGCCATGGCCGCATCACCTGGGCCAGCGGTACTTCAGCCGGCTGACGTGGATATTCACGGCCAAGCGCCCCGGTCACGTTCCTGCCGCCCAGACCATCGTCCTGCCGGCCACCAGGTAGCCTCTGGCGCGCTAGCCGGAGAAGCGCGCGATCTGCCGCATCTTGTTCGTCGCGTCGAGCGCGGCTACCTTGTAGGACTCGGCGAGCGTCGGGTAGTTGAAGACCGCGTCGACCAGGTAGTCGACGGTGCCGCCGCAGCCCATCACCGCCTGCCCGATGTGCACGAGCTCGGTGGCGCCGGTGCCGAAGACGTGCACGCCGAGCAGGGTCCGGTCATCGGGCGAGACCAGCAGCTTGAGCACGCCGTAGGAGTCCCCGATGATCTGGCCGCGGGCGAGCTCGCGGTAGCGGGACACGCCGACCTCAAATGGCACGCAGTCCTGGGTCAGCTCGTCCTGGGTCTTCCCGATGAAGCTGATCTCGGGCAGGCTGTAGATCCCGATCGGCTGCAGCATGTGCGCGGCGTGCACCGGCTCCCCGCAGGCATGGTGCGCGGCCAGGCGGCCCTGCTCCATCGAGGTCGCGGCGAGGGCGGGGAATCCGATCACGTCGCCGACCGCGTAGATGTTCGGCACGGCGGTGCGGAAGAACTCGTCCACCTCGATCCGGCCGCGCTTGTCGGCGCTGAGCCCGGCGGCGGCCAGCCCGAGATCATCGGTCTGGCCCTGGCGGCCCGCCGAGTACATCACCGTCTCGGCCGGGATCCGCTTCCCGCTGGCCAGCGAGGCGATCGCGCCTTCCGGCCTGGCCTCGACCGATGTCACCGTCTCGCCGAAGCGGAACGTCACCGCGAGGTCGCGCAGGTGGTACTTGAGCGCCTCGACCACCTCAAGGTCGCAGAACTCCAGCATCCGGTCACGCTGCTCTACGACGGTCACCTTGGTGCCGAGGGCGGCGAACATCGAGACGTACTCGATCCCGATCACCCCGGCGCCCGCGACCACCATGGACCGCGGCACCCGCTCCAGGTGGATGATCCCGTCCGAGTCGATGACCGTGCGATCGTCGAAGGCGACGCTGGCCGGGCGGGCGGGCCTGGTGCCGGTCGCGATCACGATGTGCCGCGCGCTGACCTTCCGCAGCCGGCCGTGGCCGTCATCGATCTCGACCGCGTTCGCGTCGGTGAAGCGCGCGGTCCCGGTCAGGATCGCGATCCGGTTGCGGGTCAGCTGGCTGCGGACTACCTCGACCTCCCTGCCGACCACGTGCTGCGTGCGGGCCGCCAGGTCAGCGATGGTGATCTCGTCCTTGACCCGGTAGCTCTGGCCGTACATCTCGCGCTGGTCGAGGCCGGTGAGATAGAGCACGGCCTCCCTGAGGGTCTTGGACGGGATCGTGCCGGTGTTCAGGCATACCCCGCCCATCATGTCCTGGCGCTCGACGATCGCCACCCGGCGCTCCAGCTTCGCCGCGGCGATCGCGGCCTTCTGCCCGCCGGGGCCAGAACCGATCACGAGCAAGTCGAAGTCGTGCACGCTCACCAGTGTGACCACGCGGACCGGGCTTTCCAAGCCCGCGGCACCCTCGTTACCGAGCGACCGCGAAATCCAGCCGCCTCCCGGCGACCTTCTGGGCCCGCCGGATGACGCACGAGGCGATACTGCTCGCGCAGTGGCTGGCCCAGACGGCGTTCTAGAGCCTGCCGGGCCGTCCGGGCCGTCCGCGGGCAGGCTTACAGCCAGCTGATCCGGGCGCTGGAGAGCAGTTCGTCGCCGGGCGGCATCGCCAGCTCGCCGGCTTTGACCTTGTCGAGCAGCCGGCCCACCGTGGTCATGATCTCGGGGACGCACTCGCGCAGGCTCTCGGCATCGGCCTTGAACGACTCATCCGCCTGCACGCCGGCGCGATCGAGCAGGCCCTCGAGATCGGACAGCGCATCGCCCACCCACTGCACCGGGCTGGCGGACAGATCCTGGTCGAAGACCCGGCGGCCGGGATTCCAGCCGTCAAATGCCGGGTGATGATGCGCGCGGTTCAGGCTGCCCGGCGGCCCGTCCGCGGCCTCCAGCAGGTCCGCGCGCCACACCGGGCGGCCGACCTCGATCGGCCGGGCCGAGTAGAAATTTCCCTTCAGCTCGCCCTGCTGGAGCATCCGCACCTCAAGGCGGACGCCGCGCTCGGCACCGTCCTGCCCGTGGCCGGGATTGGGGTCGACGAAGTACAGGTCGCTGACGAGCACGCCGATCCGCCCGAAACCGAACGCGTAGAGCACTGCTACTCCTCCTGCCAAAGCGTGGCCGAATCCGACAGTCTCCCCCGTCCCGCGCAGTCCCGGCTACCTCGGATCATGGCCGTCTACCCGCCAGTGCCGGATGACGGAGGCGATCCACCGCGGGGCCTGCCCCGGCCGCGCCTGCCCCGGCCGCGCCTGCCCCGGCCGCGCCTCCCCCGGCTGCGCCTCCCCTGGCTGCGCCTGGCCCGGCTGCGCCTGGCCCATAGGCGGTTGCAGCATGAAGCGGCTGATCGCGCGCTGGCCGCCCTGGATGTCGCCATAGAGCACGTCAACCATGAGCCGCTCGCCGTTGTCCACGGCCTTCAGCGCGCCATCGCGGAGCGGATCGTCCGGGTCGCGAAGGGCACCCTGCCAGAAGCCCATATCCGACGGCGGGATGTAAAGATCACGCGTCTGCAGGCGGAACTCGCCCAGGTCCGGCCGGTCCTCGGCGTGCTCCCGGCCCGGCTGGAACCGCCAGCCGTGGATGACGCCGATCCCCTGGCCTGCATTCCGCAGCGAGATCGCCAGGTAGACGGTCATCTCCTCAACCTCGACCACCGCGCAGCCCCCAGGCAGCACCACTCGCCGCCCGTCCCCGAAGTAGATCTTCTGCACGCCATCGGTCAGCCAGGACGGTACGAGCACCGGCCGCACGCCGACCAGCAGCGCCTGCTCCGCGACGCGGGCGGCCCGGTTCGCCGATCGCACCGAGGCAAAAGTAGAGACGGCCAGCGCGAGCGTGCCGACGCCGGTGGCCAGCGACGAGATTGTTACCCAGTCCGGTTGTGGCACCCTACGAGCTTAGGCGCCGGCGTGAGGCGGTGGCGCTGCGCCAGGCGCTGGCGGCGCAGCCAGAATCACGATCGTCCGCACAACCTCGCTGGTAGAGTGGTCAGCGGGCAATTAGTCGTTAATGTCCATTCGTCAAAAATCGTGGTATTCGCCCTGCCCTAAGTCACGAGGTCGTGCCGTGCAGAACGCCCTGCGGGAATTTATGCTCGACGACGACCAGGGGGCAGAGAACATCGACGCGCTGCCGCTGCCGGGAGCGCGGTTCAGCTGGGCGGACGGCGACCGGACCAGAGCCCTGCGCCGCACCTGGCTGGATACCTTCGACTGGCGGCTGTACCGCTCGGGGCTCACCCTGGAGCAGGTCAGCAGCCGGGGGATGACGCAGATCACCCTTACCGGCCGAGACGGCGAGGTGATCGCCGCCCAGCAGGTCAGCCCGCGGCGCTCCGATGCCGCGGGCGGGCCGGTGAAGTGGCCAAGCCTGCTCGGCGCGCTGCCGGCCGGGCTGCTGCAGGAGCATCTGCTGCCGGTAGTCGGGGTCCGCGCCCTGCTGCCGGTGGCCCGCGCGGTCAGCCGCCTGTCCGACAAGCGCGTGCTGAACTCGGACGACAAGACCGTGGCCAGGGTCAGCCTGGACCGCATGTCGGTGACCTTCCCGGCAGCAGCCGCCGCGCCGCCGCGGCTTTCGGTCCGGGCGCTGCGCGGCTACCAGGCGCAGGCATCCCGGCTGGTCGAGCTCCTCGCGGCGGCTCCCGGGGTCACGGACGGTACCCAGTCGGCCCTGGAGGCAGCGCTGGCCGCCGCGGGCAGGCGGGCCGGGGACTACTCCGGCAAGATCAGCGTCCAGCTGGCGCCCCGGATGCCCGCGGCCAGCGCGCTGGCCGCGGTGCTCACCGCGCTCCTTGACACGCTCGAGGCCAACGTCAGCGGGACGATCCGCGACACCGATACCGAGTTCCTGCATGACCTGCGGATCGCGGTGCGCCGGACCCGCTCGGCGCTGCGGCTGGCGGGCGCCGTCCTGCCCGCGAGCCTGGTCAGGGCGTTCCGCCCGGAGTTCAAGTGGCTGGGCGACCTGACCACCCCGACCAGGGACCTGGATGTCTACCTGCTGAGTTTCTCCGGCATGGCGGCCGGCCTGGTCGCCGGTACAGACTCCGAACTCGCCCCGTTCCGTGATTACCTGCTGCGCAGGCGAGCGGCGGCGCAACGTCAGCTCGCCAGGGGCTTGCGTTCTGCGCGATTCTCCCGGCTCATCGGCCAGTGGCGGACTGGCCTGTCCGAGGCGGCGGGCGGCGCCCGCAGACGCCCGACCGCAGCGCAGCTGGCCGCGAGCCGGATTGCCCGCGCGCACCGCCGCGTGATCGCCGACGGCGGCGCGATTACCGCGGCCGCACCCGCCGAGAGCCTGCATGAGCTGCGCAAGCGCTGCAAGGAGCTGCGCTACCTGCTGGAGATCTTCGGGTCCCTGTACGATCCGGCTGAGCAGTGGCAGGCGGTGCGGGAGCTGAAGAACCTGCAGGACTGCCTGGGCGAGTTCCAGGACACCGAGGTGCAGCGCGAGGAGATCCGGGCGTTCGCCGCGCAGATGATGGACGAGCGCGCCGCGCCCGCGGCCACCCTGCTGGCCATGGGCGAGATCGCCGCCGGGCTGGCCATGCGGCAGCGGGAGGCGCGCAGCGAGTTCAGCGGGCGGTTCCGTGAGTTCGCCAGTCCCGCCAGCCAGGCCAGGATCCGCGCGCTGACCCGGGCGGCAGCCGCATGAAGACCTTCGCTACCTACAACATCAAGGGCGGGGTGGGTAAGACGGCCTCCGCCGTCAACCTGGCCTACCTGGCGTCGCGCGATGGCTACCGCGTCCTGCTGGCCGATCTCGACCCGCAGGCCGCGGCCAGCTTCCTGTTCCGGGTCCGGCCGCGGGTCAAGGGCGGCGGCAAGGCCCTGATCGCGGGCAAGCGCACTATCGACGCCGCCATCAAGGCCACCGACTTCGACAACCTGGACCTGCTGCCCGCCGATTTCACCTACCGGAACCTGGACCTGCTGCTGGATGCGGCCAAGAAGCCGGCCCGCAGGCTCACCACGCTGCTGGCGCCGCTGCGCGCCGATTACGACGTGATCTTCCTTGACTGCTCGCCGGGGATCTCGCTGCTGTCGGAGAGCGTCCTGGACGCCGCCGATACCGTGCTGGTCCCGCTCATCCCGACGACGCTGTCGGTCCGCACGCTCGATCAGCTCACTGACTTCATCGGGGGGATGAACGGTCACCGGCCGCAGATCCTGGCGTTCTTCTCCATGCTCGACCGGCGCAAGCGCCTGCACCGGGAGATATCGCTGGAGCTGCCTGCCCGGCGCTCCGACATCGCCGCCACCGCCATCCCGTCGCTGTCGCTGATCGAGCAGATGTCCGTGCTCCGCTCCCCGGTCACCGCGTCCGCTCCGCGCAGCCGGGCCGCGCAGTGCTACCGCGAGCTCTGGCGGGAGGCACGCAGGCGGAGCAAGCTGCCCGACCCGCCGTCACTGCCCTGACCAGCGCAGCGGCAGTTCCTCGATCCCGTAGATGCCTTCCACCCCGCCGAGCACGGCCGGGCCGTCGGCGGCCAGGTCGCTCATGCGCGGCGCCAGGAAGCCGAGCGCCTCCTCCAGCTCTGCCCTGGCCAGGTTGGACCCCAGGCAGAAATGCGTGCCGGCGCCGAAGGTCAGCAGCCTGCCGTCGCGCTGCGCGGTGATATCGAATTCCTCCCCCGCCTCCTGCTCGCGGTTGGCGCGCTCGGCGCAGATCGCGACGATCGTGCCCGCGGGGAAGGTGACGCCGCGGTGCTCCAGCGGATCCAGGCAGATCCTGGCCGTGAACGGGGTGATCGGCTCGGCCCGCAGCACCTCCGTCACGGCGGCCGGCACCAGGCCGGGGCGCTGGCCCAGCAGCTTCCACTGGGCCGGGTGCGCGGCGAACAGCCGCAGCGCGTGGGCGAGCTGGGCCTGGGTGGTGTCGATGCCCCCGGCGATCACGTTCAGCACCAGGTTGACGCACTCCTCGCGGGACAGCCTGTCGCCCCCCTGCACCGCTGTGAGCAGCGCCGTGAGCAGGTCATCGGCCGCCTCGCCTGGTCCGCTGGAGCGCTGCTCCAGCAATGCGTCGACGTAGCTGTAGATCTCCGCGACGGCGCGCTCGATCTCGGGCAGGTGGCTGGCCAGCGCGGTGATGTCGAACTGCCGCTGCACCCAGCTGGACCAGTCATGCAGCATCGGCGCGTCCCGCAGCGGCGCGCCGAGCACCGCGGCGATGGTCAGCGACGGATACGGCTTGGCCAGCGCGGCGACGGCGTCGCAGCGGGCGGCGGGCGCGATCTCCCGCCAGAGCTGCCCGAGGAAGTCGCGCATGACCGGGCGCTTGCTGTCCGCCGCGCGCGCGGTAAAGGCGGCTCCGACCAGCGAGCGGAGCCGCCGGTGCCGGTCTCCCTGCTGGTTGAGGATGTTGGCATCGATCTGCTGGCGGAGCTGGCCGCCGGTGACGCCGAACAGCTCCGCGATCTCCCGGCCGGGGAACGCGGCGGCACGGGAGCGCAGGAAGAACTCGGCGGCCTGGCGGTCCAGGACGATGAAGGCCAGCGGCGAGCGGGCCAGCCAGCCCTGCCAGGCCTGCTGGCGGAGCAAGGCGAGCCGCTCGTGGAAGCCATCGCCGGCCAGCTCGGCCGGCGTGTAGTCCAGGACGGGCAGGTCCAGCTCGGTGACAACGCTCACGGGGCTCACGCTCATGGGGCTAACGTCTCCTGCCGGGCGCCGCGCCGCAAGCCGCTAGCTCAGCTCGCTCAGCTAGCTCAGCTCGCGGAGGAATCCGATCATGGCGCTGCTGACCTCCTCCGGCCGCTCCTGCTGAGTCCAGTGGCCGCAGCCTGCCAGCAGTATCGGCTCCCGCAGCCGGGGCGCGAAGTCCCGCAGGTGCGGGAGCATCTGCCGGGCGCCGGGAAAATTCACCACCAGGTCCCGCTCCCCCGCGACATAGAGCGCGGGCACGGTCACCGGGGCATGGTGCCAGGCTGCGGTCAGCTCCCAGTTCCGGTCGAGATTGCGGTACCAGTTCAGCGGGCCGGTGAAGCCGGCCTTAGCGTAGTCGGCGGCGTAGATGTCAATGTCCTCGCTGGTCAGCCAGGACGGCAGGGACGGCGGTTCCGGGCAGATGTCAAGAAAGCCGCCGCCCGGCAGGATGATCGGCGCGCCCCCGGGACCGTCGCCCGATGCGCTGTAGAGGACCCGGCGGAGGGTCGCCTGCGGGTCCCGGCCGAGTTCCTCGTCGGCCACGCCGCTCTGCTGGAAGTAGACCATGTAGAAGCCCTCGCCGATGGCCGCCCGCATGGCGGGGATCGGCGGGCTGCTGCCGCGCGGCCGGTACGGGACGCTCAGCCCGATCACCGCGCGAACGCGGTCGGGGCGCAGCAGCGCGGCGTGCCAGGCGACCGGCGCTCCCCAGTCGTGCCCCGCCACGACGGCCTGCTGCTCCCCCAGCGCGTCCATCAGTGCGATCACATCGCCGGTCAGGTGCAAGATCGTGTAGTCGCTCACCTTGTCGCCCTGGCCGGGACCGCCCGGCGGGCCGGTCCGGCAGTACCCGCGCTGATCCGGCGCCACCGCGTGGAAGCCGGCCTCGGCCAGTGCCGTCAGCTGATGCCGCCAGGAATACCAGCTCTCGGGAAAGCCGTGCAGCAGCAGGACCAGCGGCCCGGTGCCCGCTTCCGCGATGTGCATCCGGAGGCCGCGGGCGTCGACGAAGCGGTGGGTGACCGGCGGGAGGCTGTCGCGGCTCGAGATCATATCCGGAGGATATCGGGCACGCCGGGGCCCGTTCTGCGCCGGATCCGGCCGTCTCATCCGGGCATACGCCAGACGGCGCACGGCTGGTAACCATGTGTCATACTGCGTCTTTATGGTCATTGGAAGTACATATGGCGGCCAGACAGAGCATGCTGTAGCGAAGGGAAAATGTCGGCCTGAGGGGGGGCACGTGAGCCGCAGGCTCCTTCGGTTGGAGGTTCCGGTCTTCCCGGAACGCATGATGTTTCGCGTGCATGATCCGGCGGTCGACCCGGATGCCCCTGGCGGACCCATTGTGCCCGTCAACTCGCTGATCAGCTCTAGCCGGGAACAGCTGCTCGTGGCCTGCGCCCAGGAGCACGTGGGCGTGCAGCTCACGATCGAGGAATGGGATGACGCGCCGCCCCCGTTCAGCGACGGGTACGAGGACGAGGCTAAGTGCGTGCTGTACCTGCGCGGCCATCTCAGCGTCAACATGGGCGCCGCCGGCCACGCGATCCGCAGCGTCCGCCTGAGCGGCGGGGTCGGCGACTACGGGGTGCGGGTCTACACCAGGAACCGCAGCGAGGCCGTCCGGCGCTACGGCGAGCTGTACACGCTGAAGGCGGACCCGCTGGGGGACGAGTTCCAGCAGGCACGCAAGCGCCTGGAAGGGCTGGAGCAATACCTGCTCCAGCTCTGGCGCGAGTCCTGAGCAGACCCGCCTGCTGCCGCCGCTGCCCCGGCGGGCCCTGAGCCGGGGACCGGGCCGCGCGGCTGCTACGGCCCGCCGACCGTTAACCCGGGCGCAGTCATGCCGCTGGCCGGGGGGGTCATGACCGGCTGCGTGACGCCCGGCCTGGCGGCGGAACGATGCGGCTGCGGCTGCCGGGCGGTGACCGCGCGGAACGGGAGCATCGCGAACATCATCAGCGCTATCACCGCGATCAGCACCAGGGCCGCCAGCGAGGCAATCAGGCGCCCGCGCGGGGAGCGCAATGCGGCACCAA
>Ga0099827_10001198_pt1 | contig 13153 bp, 11 predicted proteins | sample CZO8metaG_FD_79339 | JGI IMG/M metagenome (GOLD analysis project Ga0099827, IMG submission 79339) | Vadose zone soil microbial communities from the Eel River Critical Zone Observatory, Northern California, USA - CZOApr15con1.8 metaG | ecosystem: Environmental > Terrestrial > Soil > Vadose zone ...
CAGGACATCGTCGGCCGCCGGATAGGGCGGCGCTGTGCAGCTCGTGGCGCGGACTTCAGGGCATCCGCTCCGGCAACGGCAGCTGCGCCTCGATCGGCTCCAGCGATCCCAGCACCGCGGCGCCATGCGCGGAGGCGCGCGCGCACGCCTGGTCGAGCGGAAGGCCCAGCGCGGCGTACCAGGTGAGCGCCCCGGCGAAGCTGTCTCCCGCTCCGTAGGACCCGCCGCGCGTCGGAGCGGCGCGGGGAGCTGCGAATCGGCGCGTTCCCTCGCCCGTCTCGATCCGGCCGCCCGCCGCGCCCTCGGTCATGACCAGCGCACCGGGCCTGACGGCATAGTCCGCCAGCGAGGAAGCCTCCCGCGGGTCGGCGGCGCTCCCCACCACGACGTCGGCGCGAACGCCGGAGGCGATCAGGGCCGCGCGGCGGCGCGCGGTCACCACCAGCAGGCGCGCGGCGCGGGCCGCCCGCAAAGCGTCGGCATCCTGCGCGGTGAAGTACGCGGCGTCGCAAGAGGCCAGAAGCTCCCACGGCAACGGGTCCCGCTTCTCCGGGTGGAGCGGCTCGCCGAGGACGACGATGGTGCGCTCGCCGTCAGGGGTGATGAGGACCAGATCGCGCGTGTGCGGCGCGGCGCGCTGCGCGGCATGGATGCGCGCGCCCGTCGCCTCGACCCGCGCGCGCACCTGCGCCGCCGCCTCGTCCGCGCCAAGCGCCGTGAAGAGGTGCACCTCGCCGGGAGACTTCGCCAGCTGGAAGAAGGCGATCCCTCCGCCGCCACCGGGGAAGATCCGCACGTCCTCCGCGTGCGCGATCTCGCCCGGCACGGGCACGCGCGGCACGCGGCCCAGCGTGATGTGCTCGACGTGCCCGATGACCGCGACGCGCATCTCTCGCCAGACCTATCAGCGAGTTGCCGCGCCCGCGACCCTTCCCGCCCGGCGCGCACCCGCGGTACAAGGGATTGGGGGCTTCATGAAAGCCGGGCTGGTGGGTTTTCCGCTCGCGGGCAAGACCACGCTGTTCAACGCCATCACCACGCTGCACAAGGCCGGCGACTCGCACCTGCACCTCGGGGCGATCAAGGTGCCGGACCGGCGCGTCGACCAGCTCGCGGCGCTCTACAAGCCGCGCAAGGTGACCTACGCGGAGGTCCGCTTCGTCGACCTGCCAGGGCCGCGCGGCAAGGGCATGGATGCCGAGTCGCTCCGCGCGCTGTCCGACGTGGACGCGCTCTGCCTGGTGGTGCGGGGCTTCGCCGGGGTGGATGGCGCCGCGCCGGAGCCGCTGCGCGATCTGCGCGAGTTCGACGCCGAGCTGGTGCTGTCCGACCTGGGCGTCGTGGAGCGCAGGCTCGACAGGCTGCGCAAGGAGCACGCCGGCAAGGCGGGCAGCGAGTGGCACGAGCTGTCCAGTCTGCTCGGCCATCTCGAGGCGGGGCAGCCGCTGCGCACCCTGCGCTGGAGCGAGGCCGAGCAGCGCGAGATGGCGCACTTCGGCTTCCTCTCGCGCCGCCCCCTGCTGGTGGTGCTCAACGTGGCCGAGGCCGACGCCGCCAGCCCGCTGGTTCCCGAGCTGGAGGCGGAGATCCGCGCCCGCGGGGCGGAGGGGCTGGCGCTCAGCGCCGAGGTCGAGGCGGAGATCGCGGACCTGGACCCATCCGAGCAGCCGGCCTTCCTGGAGTCGATCGGGCTGCGCGAGCCCGCGCGCGAGCGCTTCATCCGCGCTTCCTACCACCTGCTCGACCTCGCCTCGTTCTTCACCGTGGGCGAGGACGAGGTGCGTGCCTGGACCATCCACCGCGGCGACCGGGCGCCTCGGGCCGCGGGGCGGATCCACTCCGACCTCGAGCGGGGCTTCATCCGCGCCGAGGTGGTGCACTACGAGGACTTCATGGCGGCCGGCGGCGAGGCCAAGGCGCGCGAGCGCGGCCGGATGCGGCTGGAGGGCAAGGAGTACGTGGTGCGGGACGGCGACATCCTGCACGTCCGCGCCGCCGTGTAGCCGGGCGGACTTCTCCGGCAATGGCGCCTCGCACCTGGCGGCTCGCCGAGTACGAGGCGCGCTGCGGGACGGCTGCGCCGGGGGCCGGCCGCAGCGAGCTCGGAACCGGTTCCCCCGCGCTGACCGGATCCGGCGTACAACGCTGCCATGGCCCCGCGCGTGCTCGTCGTCGACGACGAGAAGAACATCCGCCGGACCCTGACCCTCTGCCTGGAGGGCTTCGGCTGCGCGGTGACCGAGGCGGGCACCGCGGAGGCGGCGCTGGAGGCGCTTTCTCGCGCGCCGCACGACCTCGCCTTCCTCGATCTCCGCCTCGGCTCCGGGAACGGCCTCGACCTGCTGCCCAGGCTGCTCGCGGAGAGGCCCGGCCTGGACGTGGTGATCATCACCGCGTACGCCACCTTCGACACCGCCGTCGAGGCGATCCGGCGCGGCGCGCGCGACTACCTGCCCAAGCCGTTCACGCCGGCGCAGGTCCGCCACGTCCTGGAGCAGTCCGAGGAGCGGCGCGGGCTCCACCGCAGGCTGGAAGCCTTGGAAGACCTGCTCGCCGACGCGGCGCCCGAGGTGGACCTGGCCTCTGCGAGCGCCCCGATGCGCGCCGCCATCGAGGTGCTGGAAAAGGCCGCGGCGCACGACGTGCCGGTGCTGCTCCGCGGCGAGAGCGGCACCGGAAAGAGCGTCCTGGCGCGCGCGCTGCACGGCTGGAGCGCGCGCAAGGAACGGCCGTTCGCGGTGGTGAGCTGCCCCACGCTGACCGAAGAGCTGCTCGCCAGCGAGTTGTTCGGGCATGCGCGCGGGGCTTTCACCGGAGCGGTCCGCGATCAGCCAGGCCGCGTGGAGGCGGCCGAAGGCGGGACGCTGTTCCTCGACGAGGTGGGCGAGATTCCCCCCGCGCTGCAGGCGAAGCTGTTGCGCTTCCTGCAGGACAGGCAGTTCGAGCGCGTGGGCGAGCCGCGCACCCGGACCGCCGACGTGCGCGTGGTGGCCGCGACCAACCGCGACCTCGACGCCGACGTGAAGACAGGACGCTTCCGCGAGGACCTGCTCTTCCGGCTGAACGTGGTCGAGGTCACGGTTCCGCCGCTGCGCGAGCGGACCGACGAGATCCTGCCGCTGGCGCGCCGGTTCCTGGGGTTCTTCGCGCGCGCGGCGCGGCGGCCGACCCCGGAGCTCTCACCCGAGGCAGGCAAGGCCCTGCTGGCGTACTCGTGGCCGGGCAACGTGCGCGAGCTGCGCAACGCGATCGAGCGCGCGGCGATCCTCTCCAGCGGCCAGGTGCTGGCCCCGCAGGCGTTCCCCGACCGCATCGCGGCCCACGCGGCGGGAGCACCCGTGCTGGGCGGCGACTACACCGTGGACCAGGTCGAGCGCGAGCACATCCTCCGCGTGGTCTTGCGGCACCCGGTGCAGGAGGAGGCCGCGCGCGTGCTGGGCATCGACGCCAGCACGCTGTGGCGCAAGCGGAAGAAATACGAAACCTAAAAGCGGGCACCACGGAGCACACGGAGGGCACGGAGGTAGTGGGCGGAAAAACCAAGACGACCTCCGTGAGCTCCGTGCCCTCCGTGGTGCAATCTGTTTGGCTCTACCCGGTGAGGCGGGGCGGAGGGGCCGAGGCGGCGCCTGGGACGGGCAGGGTGAACCAGAACCGGGCGCCGCGCCCTGGCTCGGTCTCGAGGCCCATCTCGCCGCCGTGGGCGCGCACGATCTCGCGCGAGATGTAGAGCCCCAGGCCGATCCCCTCGCCCTTGGTGCCCGGGATGCGGAAGAACTTCTCGAAGATGCGCTCCCGGTACTCACGGGGGATCCCGGGACCCTGATCCGTCACCTCGAATCGCACCCGCGCGCCGTCCGCCTCCGCGCGCACCACGACCCGGGCGCCGGGCGGGCTGTGGCGGATGGCGTTCGAGAGCAGGTTGTCGAACACCAGCGCCACCCGCTCCGAGTCGGCCAGCACCGGCAGCACCGGCTCGGAGACGTCGGACACCAGCGACACTCCGGCCTCCCGCGCGCTCGCCTCCCGCGCCGCCGCCGCGCCCTCCACCAGCGCCTTGGAGGAGATGGGCGCGGGCGACACCTCCACCTTGCCCGCCTGGATGCGGGAGAGGTCGAGCAGGTCGTCCACGATCCCCTGCAGCCGCTCGCAATCCTCGCGCGCCGCGTAGAGCAGGTCCGCCTGCTTCTCGGTGAGGGAGCCCACCGTGCCGTCCACCAGGATGTGGATGGCCATGCGCAGCGAGGTGAGCGGCGTGCGGAACTCGTGCGCCACGGTCGCCACCAGGTCGTTCTTCAGCTCGTCGAACCGCAACAGGCGGGTCACGTCCTGCAACACGATCGTCGCGCCCACCACCGCGCCCTGCTCGGAGTAGAGCGGAGTGGCGCGCGGGAGCAGGCGCCGCTCCGCGCCGGAGGTGAGGACGCGCAGGGCATCGTCGAGGCCCCGGGGAACGTACGCGCCCTTGCCCCCGACGACGTGCTGCCGGACGCGCTCGATCGCGTCGCGCACCTCGGGCTGGACGCGCGCGAGCGGGTCCGCTCCGGCGCCGATCTGCAGCAAGGTTTCGGCGCTCTGGTTCACGTTCAGGACCCGGCCGTCCACCCCGAGCACCACCACCGGGTCGGGCAGGCTATCGATCGCCGCCTGCGAGGCCTGCTGGGCCTGCAGCAGCTCTCCCAGGGAGCTGGAGCGGTACTCCTGCAGCCGGTCGGCCATGGTGTCCAGCTCGCGCCCGACCTCGGCCAGCTCGTCCTCTCCTTCGATGTGGGCACGGGCGTCGAGGTCGCCCTCGCCGATGCGCCGCACCGCCATGCTGAGCCTCGACAGGGGCCGGAGAGCGCGCGCGGTGAGCGAAGCCGACGCGAGCAGCCCCAGGCCGAGCGCGGCGGTGGTGGCGAAGAGGAGCAGCGCGCGGCTGTTCTCGGCGGCGCGCCGCGCCTCCTCGCTCTTGCGGACCATCGCGTCCTGGTTGATCTCCAGGATCCGGTCGGCGGCGGCCTTCACGCGCGCGAAGGCGGGCTGCATGACCACGAAGTAGCGGTCTCGCAGCGCGGCCGGACCTACGAGCTCGCGATACGTCCGCCAGGCTTGCACGTATCTGGTCCACTCGGCGCGGAGCGCCTGGGTCGCTTCCCCCTCGCCCGGCTCGGTGAGGTTCTGCTCCTGTACGCGCAGCTCGTCCACGAACCGCTCGAGGTTCGGCGCCGCCTGCGCGTCCGACAGGTCCGGACGGCCCAGCGCCCGGAACGCGGCCGCGCTGTCGATCCGCTCCAGGGCCTCCTTCATGCGCTGCGCGGCGAGGACGCTGCGGTAGTTGTCCTGCAGGATGCGCTCCGAGCTGCGCCCCAGGTCGCTCAGGGTGCGCAGCGCGATCGCGCCGAGCACCGCCAGGACGGCCGCCAGGGGCGCCTGGGCGAGCAGGAGCTTCCGCCGGAGCATCACCGTCGTTCCTCGAACGCCACCACGTGCAGGTCGGCGTCCCCGGCTTCCCGGAGCAGCCGCACCAGCACCGATCCGAACAGCACCTGCTTCCACCAGGGCTGCAGCGACCTGCCCACCAGGATGTGAGCCACGCCATGGGTGCGCGCGAAGTCGAGGATGGCCTGGGCCGGGTCGTTGGACTTGAGCCTGACCACCTCGGCGCCCAGCTCCTTCGCTTTCTCGATGTTCTGCAGCAGGTGGCGTTGCGCCTCGGAGTCGATCAGGTGCGGCGCCTCCTGCGGCGTCTCGACGTACACCACGAACCAGTCGGTGTTGAGGCGCCCTGCCATGCGCGAGCCCCGCGAGAGCAGCGTCTTGGCACGCGGCGGATTCGAGGCCAGGCAGACCATCACTCGCCCCGAGGTGTGCCCCTTCTGCTCCGGCGCTGCGCGGGCCCCCGCGCGGTCGACGCTCTCCGCCACCTCGCGCAGCGCCAGCTCGCGCAGCGTAGCCAGGTTCGCGTCCTTGAAGAAGTTCTCCAGCGCCCAGGAGATCTTCTCGGGCGCGTAGATCTTCCCCTGCTGCAGGCGCTCCTGCAGGTCCTCCACGGCCAGGTCGAGGTTCACCACCTGGTCGGCCTGCTTGAGGAAGCTGTCCGGCACCGTCTCGCGCACCGAGACGCCGGTGACGCGCTCGATCAAGCCGTTCAGCGATTCCAGGTGCTGCACGTTGAGCGCTCCGAGCACGTTGATTCCCGCCTCGAGCAGCGCCAGCACGTCCTGCCACCGCTTCCGGTTGGCCGACCCGGGGGCGTTGGTGTGCGGGATCTCGTCCACCACCGCGATCTGCGGCCGGCGTAGAACGACCGCGTCGAGGTCCATCTCCTCGACCGGCACACCGCGATACTCGATCCTCTTGCGAGGGACCACCTCCAGCCCGTCGACGAGCGCGGCGGTCTCGGCGCGGCCGTGCGTCTCGATGTACGCAACCACCACGTCCACCCCCCGGCGGCGCAGGTCCTGCGCCTCCTGGAGCATGCGGTAGGTCTTGCCGACGCCGGCCGCGAAGCCGACGTACAGCTTGAGCCGCCCGCGCCGGCCGCGCTCGACCAGCTCGAGGAAGTCCTCCGGGCGGCGGCCCGTCTTTGCCTCGGGAACGCTCATGCCGGAGCCGCGTCCTTCCTTTCGCTCCGAAAGGATCCCACGGCGTCCGCGCCGGGAAAAGCGCAGCGCCGCCCTATTGGCGGCGGCTGGCGAGCGGCGGCGGCCGGCCGAAGAGCCTGTCCAGCGCCAGGTTCACCAGCAGCACGTTCACGCGCGGTTCGCCGAGCACCAGCAGGTCTCTCCCCTCGACGTTCGCCTCCAGCACCGCGCGCACGCGCTCGGGGGCGACGCCCCTGGCACGCGCGATGCGCGGAGCTTGCCACAAAGCCGACATCGGCGAGAGGTGGGGATCGAGGCCGCTCGCGGACGCGGTGACGAGCTCCGCGGGAACGAGGCCCGGCGCCTCGGGGTTCTCCTGCTGCAGCCTCTGCACCTCCTTGGCGGCGCGCTCCCGCAGCGCCTTCGAGGCGGGCCCCAGGTTGGACCCGCCGGACGACGTCCCATCGTAACCCTTCTCGCCCGCGGCCGACGGACGCGGCTGCAGGTACGCGGCGCCCGAGAACGGCTGCGCGATCAGCTCGGACCCGATCACGCGGCCTTGCTCGTCGGCGACCAGGCTGCCGCGCGCCCGGCCGGGGAAGAGGGCCAGGGCGATCCCGGTGGTGAGGAGAGGGTAGGCGATCCCCGTGAGGACCAGCGTGACCAGGGTAGCGCGTAGCGCGACGAGCAGCTCCTTGCGAGGCATGCGGACCTCCTAGACGATACCGATCGCGGCCAGGGCCAGATCGATGGCCTTGATGCCCACGAACGGCGCGATCACGCCGCCCACTCCGTAGACCAGCAGCGACCGCCGCAGCAGCGCCGCGGCGCCCAGCGGCCGGTAGCGGACGCCGCGCAGCGCCAGGGGGATGAGCAGGATGATGATGAGGGCGTTGAAGATCACCGCCGAGAGGATGGCGCTGTACGGTGAGGCGAGCCGCATCACGTCGAGCGGCTTCAGCTCCGGGAACACTCCGACGAACAGCGCCGGGAGGATGGCGAAGTACTTGGCCACGTCGTTCGCGATCGAGAACGTGGTCAGGGTCCCGCGCGTCATCAAGAGCTGCTTGCCTACCTCGACCACCTCGAGCAGCTTGGTCGGGTCGGAGTCCAGATCCACCATGTTGCCGGCTTCCTTGGCGGCCTGGGTCCCGGTATTCATCGCCACGCCCACGTCGGCCTGGGCGAGCGCGGGCGCATCGTTGGTGCCGTCGCCGGTCATCGCGACCAGCTTCCCCTTGCCCTGCTCCTCGCGGATCAGGTGCATCTTGGCCTCGGGCGTCGCCTGCGCGAGGAAGTCGTCCACGCCCGATTCCTTGGCGATGGCCGCCGCGGTGCGCGGATTGTCGCCGGTGATCATCACGGTGCGGATGCCCATCGCCCGGAAGCGGGCGAAACGCTCGGCGATCCCGCCCTTCACCACGTCCTTGAGGTGGATGAGTCCCAGCACCCGTGCGCCGTCGGAGACCGCGAGCGGAGTGCCTCCCGCGTCCCCGATGCGCCAGGCGGCCTGCACCACCTCGTCGGGAACCTTCCCGCCGCTTCGCTGGACGTGCGCGGAGACCGCGTCCACCGCGCCCTTGCGGATGACCCTCGGTCCCACGTCGGCGCCGCTCATCCGGGTCTGCGCGCTGAAGGTGATGAAGTGGGCGATGCCCTTGGTCTCCCGGCCGCGCAACCCGTACCGCTCCTTGAGCAGCACGACGATGGACCGCCCTTCGGGCGTCTCGTCGGCGAGGCTGGCGAGGTGGGCCGCGTCCGCCAGCTCGGCGGCGCTGACGCCCGGCGCCGGGAGGATCTCGGTCGCCAGCCGGTTGCCGAGGGTGATGGTGCCTGTCTTGTCGAGCAGCAGCGTGTCGACGTCGCCGGCCGCCTCGACCGCGCGGCCGCTCATGGCCAGCACGTTCTTGCGCAGGAGGCGGTCCATGCCGGCGATGCCGATGGCCGAGAGCAGACCGCCGATGGTGGTCGGGATCAGGCACACGAGCAGGGCGACCACCGCCGTCGCGCCGAGCCCGATGCCCGAGTACAGGCCGAGCGGCACCAGGGTGACGCAGGCGAAGAGGAAGATGATGGTGAGCCCGACCAGCAGGATGTGCAGGGCGATCTCGTTCGGCGTCTTCTGCCGTGCCGCCCCTTCCACGAGCGCGATCATGCGGTCGAGGAACGACTCGCCCGGGTTGGACGTGATGCGCACCACGATCCGATCGGAGAGGACCTTCGTGCCGCCGGTGACCGCGGACCGATCGCCGCCGCTCTCCCGGATCACGGGGGCGGACTCGCCGGTGATGGCCGACTCGTCGACCGAGGCGATGCCCTGGATCACCTCGCCGTCGCCGGGGATGAGCTGGTTCGCCTCGACCACCACCAGATCGCCCTTCTTCAGGCGCGAGGCGGGGATCATCTCCTCGTTCGCGACGGGGATGACGTCCTCGGGCGCGGGCCAGGTGCGCACCTTGCGCGCCACCGTCTCCTGGCGCATGCGGCGCAGCGTGTCCGCCTGGGCCTTGCCGCGGCCCTCGGCGACGGCCTCGGCGAAGTTGGCGAAGATCACCGTGAACCAGAGCCAGAGCGAGACGGCGAGCGTGAACCAGCGCGGCGCCGCTCCGGGCGGCGGAGCGGTCAGATCGCGCAGCCAGATGGCGGTGGTCAGCACGCTGCCGATCTCGACCACGAACATGACCGGGTTCCTCGCCACGCGCTGAGGCGCGAGCTTGCGCAGGCTGTCCAGCGCCGCGGACCAGAGGATGCGGCGGTCGAACAGCGACAGCTGCCTTGCCTTGGCGGCCATTCAGAACCGCCTCCCGGCCCGTCCGGCGAAGTGCTCCACCAGCGGGCCCAGCGAAAGGGCAGGGAAGAACGTCAGCGCGCCGACGATCAGGACCACCGAAACGAGCAGCGCGACGAACAGGGCCCCGTTGGTGGGGAAGGTCCCCGGCCCGGCGGGAATCACCTTCTTGTCCACCATCGAGCCCGCGATGCCGAGCGCGGGCACGATCATCAGGAACCGGCCGATGAGCATGTCGGCGCCGAGCGTCAGGTTGTAGAAGCGCGTGTTCGCGTTCAGCCCCGCGAACGCCGACCCGTTGTTGCCCGCGCCGCTGGAGAACGCGTAGAGGACCTCGGAGAGGCCGTGCGGCCCCGGGTTCGCCATGGAGGAGGTGCCGTACGAGACCACCGCCGCCCAGGCGGAGAAGCTCAGGATGAGGAGCGGGAAGATGAGCACGTACAGCATGGCGAGCTTCATCTCGCGCGCCTCGATCTTCTTCCCGAGGTACTCTGGAGTGCGCCCGACCATCAGGCCGGCGATGAACACGGTCAGCAGGACGAAGACGAGTATCCCGTAGAGGCCGGCGCCGACGCCGCCGAAGATCACCTCGCCGAGCTGGATGTTGACGAGCGGCACCAGCCCGCCCAGCGGCGTGAAGCTGTCGTGCATCGAGTTGACCGCGCCGCACGATGCGTCGGTCGTCACAGTCGCGAACAGCGCCGACGCCGCCACGCCGAACCGGGTCTCCTTTCCTTCCAGGTTGGCGGTCCCCTGCTGCAGGCCCGGGATGCCGCGCAGTGCCGGGTTCCCCTGCGCCTCGGCAGCGTACGTTCCGAGCACGCCGGCGAAGAACAGGATCGCCATGGCGGCGAAGATGGCCCAGCCCTGCCGCTGGTCGCGCGCCATCCGGCCGTACGTGTAGGTGAGGCCGGCCGGGATGGCGAAGATGGAGACGAGTTGCACGAAGTTCGTCAGGGGCGTCGGGTTCTCGAACGGGTGCGCGCTGTTGGCGTTGAAGAACCCGCCGCCGTTGGTGCCCAGCATCTTGATCGCCTCCTGCGAGGCGGTCGGCCCCATGGCCAGCACCTGCTTCATGCCCTCGAGGGTGACCAATTCGCGGTAGGGCACGAGGTTCTGCAGGACGCCTTGGGAGACGAGGAAGAGCGCGTACACGAAGGAGATGGGCAGCAGCACGTACAGGGTCGCGCGCACCAGGTCGACCCAGAAGTTGCCGATCGTCTTGCCTCCCCCTGAGCCGCCGGTGCGCGTGAACCCGCGCGTGAGCGCCAGCGCGACGGCGATGCCGGCCGCGGCCGAGGTGAAGTTGTGCCAGGCTAGCCCGGCCATCTGGGTCAAGTAGCCCATGGTCGACTCGGGCGTGTATGCCTGCCAGTTCGTGTTGGTGGTGAAGCTCGCCGCGGTGTTGAACGCGAGCGCCGGCTCGACCGGGCCGAGGTGCTGTGGATTCAGCGGCAGCACGTGCTGCAGCCGCTCGATCGCGTAGGTGCCGAGCAGCCCGAACAGGCTGAACGCGAGCAGCGCGAACGCGTATGCAGGCCAGGTCTGCTCGCGCGTGGGATCGACGCCGCAGAGCCGGTAGACGAGCCGCTCGGCGCGGCCCAGCACGGACGGCAGCGGCTGCCGGCTGCCCTCGAACACGCGGAACATGTACGCGCCGAGTGGCCGCGTCAGCGCGAGCACCACCGCGAAGAAGAGCGCGATCTGGGTCCATCCGACGGCAGTCATGTCAGAACCGCTCCGGCCAGAGCAGCGCGTACCCGAGGTAGACGGTGAGGAGCACCGCGAACGCGAGCCCGATCCCGTATTCGAGGCTCACGACGCACCTCCGAGGCGAGCGCAGAAACGCACGTACGCCCACGAGCCCGCGAAGAACGCGACGCTAGCCAGCACGAGCAGGAAGTCGATCATGCCGCGGTGCGATGCACCCGCCATGCCGGAGACGGTCCTCGCCGCCCGCCCGTTCTCGTGACGGTTGCTGCGTGCGCGCCTTGCGAAATGCAAGCCGTGGCGACCCGGATCGTTGCAGGTTGCAGGGTCACCAGACTCCGACCACGCTGGCGATCGCGAGCGTCTGGGTTCGCGAGAACGTAGGTGTGCCCGCTTCGCGCTCGCCCGAGAACACCGCCACCCCGGCGCGATCGTGCCGCGCCTCGAGCTTCACGATCAGGTGCTCGTCCGGCCGCACTTCCAGGGTCACGGTGCCGTCGCGTAGCACCTGCGGCGCGCCCGAGAAGAACCCGTCCACGTCGTCGTAGTACTCGGCGCGCAGCGCCAGCGCGGCGCGCGGGTGCAGGGCGATACGCGCGTACAGCCCGGCGGCGTGCCAGACGGCCGCCCCCTGTGGGCGGTCCTGCCGCCCGGCGTCGGCGGTGGCGCCGAGCGAGAGCCACGAAGTCGCCTTCACAGTCGCGGTCAAATCGCCGAATAGCCTCCAGTGCGAATCGTCCCCCGGCAGCTCCGGGCCGGCGAAGGTGTTGAAGCCGAGCGTTGCGCGGTCGTTCGTCCAGGCGATCTGCGTGCCCACCGCCTTGGCCCGGTTGTTGTCGCCGATGACCTGCCATCCGTTGAGGAAGTGGAGCTGCGCCGACCAGTGCGCGTCGAACGCGTACGAGACCTTGAGGCCGGCCTGGTAGTAGGGCGAGAACTCGCCCATCCAACCGCGCGTGTAGTTCCAGTCATCCTTCGAGAAGAAGCTCTCGAAACCGATGTGCGAAGGATAGATACCCGCCTCGAAGAGCAGCCCGGACCCGATCGGCGCCGTGTAGCTGACGGAGGCCTGATACACGTTGCGCCACACGTCCGGCCCGATCGCCGAGCCGGCCGGCTCGGCGGAGTGCACCACCTCGAGCCCGCTGCCGAAGCCCAGCGTGAGGTGGAACCCGACCGGGCGCGGATCCAGCGAGACGTCCACCGCAGCCGCGTTCAGGTTCAGCTCGTTGGCGCGTCGCGCGGTGGTGCCCGTTCCGGGCAGGAAGCTGGCCCCGTCCGCCGGCCGGTTCGAGTTGAGCGCGTAGAACGCGTCGACCCAACCGTGGAGCTGGACGGAGGACGGCTCCGCCGCCGGAGGGCTCGCCTGCGCGAGGAGGAGCGCCATCGCCAGCGGAGCGGGCATGGAAACCCGACCCTGCAGGGCAGATGCCACTCTCTTGAAACAGTCGCGCTTCCCGGACGTAAGGGCCCTGCCCCGCCGCGGGTCTGTCCGCGCGCTTGGAGCGGGGCCGCTCTTCGGCCATCATGGCCCGCCTTTTTTCCGGAGGAGACGATGCGCAACGGGATCGGTCTGCTTCTCGCAGGAATGCTTCTCGAGCCGGGCGCGGCGCGCGCCCTGACCGGCGACGAGTTGGTCGCCCGCAACCTCGAGGCGCGGGGCGGCGCGGCGAAGCTCACCGCCGTCCGATCGCTGCGGCTCACGGGGACCGCTTCCTTCACCTTCGGCGACAACAAGATCGACGCCGAATGGGCGGCCCTGCAGAAGCGTCCCGGGATGGTGCGCACGGAGATCTCTCTGCAAGGGCTCACCGCCGTGGACGCCTTCGACGGCCGCGACGGCTGGGAGGTGCAACCGTTCTCGGGCCGGCGCGATGCGCACCGCACTTCCGCCGACGAGGCCAAGGACCTGCAGCGCAATGCGGAGATCGGCGGCCCGCTCGCCGCCGCCGCCGAGAAGGGGCATCGCATCGAGTACCTCGGCACCGACGACCTCGACGGGACGCCCGCGCACAAGCTGCGGGTCACGCGCAAGGACGGCGACGTGCAGTACGTCTTCCTCGACCCGGACTATTTCCTCGAGATCCGC
>Ga0099827_10001199_pt1 | contig 13152 bp, 10 predicted proteins | sample CZO8metaG_FD_79339 | JGI IMG/M metagenome (GOLD analysis project Ga0099827, IMG submission 79339) | Vadose zone soil microbial communities from the Eel River Critical Zone Observatory, Northern California, USA - CZOApr15con1.8 metaG | ecosystem: Environmental > Terrestrial > Soil > Vadose zone ...
CCCGCTGGCGCCCTTGCATTTGGCGCTCGTGCCGCCGGTGCCCTTGACGGACGCGAGTCGCTCGCCCAGTAGTTTCGGAGGGCTCGCCGCGCCGAAGCTAGCGAACTGGCCGGCGGCGACGATGAGTGCCGCGGCTCCGGCGACGAGGCTGGCTTGAGCGTATCGGCTATTCATAAGCTTCTTCATGGCTACAACCCGCACAATCCTGATCGGACCCGCACATTCGACGGCTTGCTCAGCATCGCCGTGACGTCGTCGGTGTTCTCGGTGGTCAGTCCGGCGGTCAGGTTGAGCGCGCCGGCGATACCAGTGACCTCGGATTTCTTCAGGCACGAGGCGTCGTTGGCGATATCGGTGAGTATCGTCTTCTTGTTCGCGACGACCTCGACCCCTGAACTCGGGAAGTCCTTACTTGTGATCTTGAGCTTGATGTCACCATTCGACTGGACCTGCCCGGTCAGCGAGGTAAAGGTTGGCGGGGCGACCGCGGCCAGCGGGTTAGCGCCGCCGACACTCATCTCGAAGGAGCGGGTGCCGTCCGTCTTCGCGCCGCCCAGGAACTTGGCGAAGCCCGCTACGGAACACACGCCGGTAAAGTCCTTCTTGGTATAGATCTTGGTCCGTACCGTCTTTCCCGGTCCTTTCTGGTCCACCTTGAAGTTGAAGATGAGGCCGTTGAAGCTGAAGCTCACCTTGAGGATCATCCGGTAGCTGCCGCCGAATCCGGCGTGGCCGTCGCCGTGATAGGCCGACTTGACCGTGGTGCCTTTCAGGTCGCCGTCTTTGTCGCTCAGGCAGTTCTCGTCGACGAAGCCCAGAGTGAACGGCTTGTTCGTGATCGCGTACGGCACCGGTACCGGCATGAATGGGTCGACCACCTCGTCGGCCGGAATCCATTGCTTGATCGTGATCGTGTACATCTGGGTCGGCGGCAATCCGCCTGGACGATTCGGGCCCGACCCTGGCGCCGTGAAGGCGCTGACGGCAAGGGCCAGCGCCGTCGTGGCGAAACTGAAAAGCATGGCTTTTGTCCGCATTGCATCCCTCCGCTCCGTTGACGCAACTTCCCCGTGACCCCGAGCGCCAACATTGCGGGAGATACTATGATTCGTTTCCAGCCCTTGTACAGACTTCAGGCCCGCAGCCATTAATGGCTGCGGGCCTGAAATGTCGCGGAATCGACCGGCTAGTGGCGCTCGCTTCCTGAGTCGTCCGAACCGGCCGAGATGGCCGCGGGCTCATGCTCGGTCGGCTCGCCGTGGCCGTTGGGACCGTGCCCGTTGGTGCCGTGGCCGTTCATCGGGACGCTCTCGGTCACGATCTTGTTCAGCCTGGCCTTGACCCGGCCCAGGCCACCACGCATGCCAGGGGCTGGAACCGCCTCCTCGCCGTCGGCCGCACTCTGCCCCGCCGGCAGAGCGACCGGCTCGGGCCTGGCGATCTTGGCTAGTTCCTCCTCGTCGAGCGGCCTGGTCTCCTCGATGAACTCGCCGTTCGGCAGCTGCCGGATGATGCCCATCTCCACGCCGTGCTCAAGCAGGTGCACGTCCTGGCGCTGCAGGCCGAGGCAGATCCGCTTGGTCACGATGTAGGCGACGATCGGTACCGCGAAGACGGCCACCCGGGCGATCTCGGTGATCGTGTAGAGCGGCACATCGAAGTGGTCGGCGAGGACGTCGTTTGCGCCTTCGAGCCACAGCACGCCGTAGAAGGCGATCATCGCCATGCCGAGCGCGGTCCTGGTGGGGGCGTTGCGCGGCCGGTCGTTCACGTGGTGCTCACGTTTATCCCCGGTGACCCATTGCTCGATGAACGGCCACAGGGCCGCTCCGGTCATCACGATTCCGAGCGGGACCAGGGCCGGGATGAACACGTTGAACGCGAACGTATGGCCGAACACCACCCACTGCCAGGCGGGCATCATGCGCAGCGAGCCTTCAAGGAAGCCCATATAGAAGTCGGGCTGCGAGCCGGCCGAGATCGCCAGCGGGTTGTAAGGCCCGTACAGCCAGATCGGGTTGATCTGCGCGAACGTCGAGGCGAGGGCGGTGGCGGCGAAGGTGAAGAAGAAGAACGCGCCGGTCTTGGCCATGAAGTACGGGAACATGGGCGCGCCGATGACGTTCTCGTTGGTCACGCCCTTGCCCGGCATCTGGGTGTGTTTCTGGTGGAACATGATGAACAGGTGCGCGCCGATCAGCGCCAGGAACAGGCCAGGGATCAGCAGCACATGCAGGATGTACATGCGCGGGATGATGTCGGTACCCGGATACTCCCCGCCGAACAGGAAGAACGACAGGTAGGTGCCGACGACCGGGATCGACTGAAGCACACCCTGGGTGATCCGCAGGCCGGCGCCGGACAGCAGGTCGTCTGGCAGCGAGTAGCCGAACAGGCCCTCAAGCAGGGCCAGCGTGAACAGCACGATGCCAATCAGCCAGTTGACCTCGCGCGGCTTGCGATAGGCGCCGACGAAGAAGATCCTGATCATGTGCGCAAAGATCGCGGCGACGAAGAGGTCGGCCGCCCAGTGGTGGATCTGCCTCATCAGCAGGCCGCCGCGGACGTCGAAGCTGATGTTCAGCGTGGAGGCGTACGCCTCGCTCATATGCACGCCGTGGAGCTTCAGGTACGAGCCGTGATAGACGACGTCACCCATGCTCGGCTTGAAGAACAGCGCGAGGAACGTACCGGTCAGCAGCAGGATGACGAACGTGTACAGCGCGATCTCGCCGAGCATGAACGTCCAGTGATCAGGAAAGATCTTCCTGAAGAAAGTCCGGATGCCCTTGGCGCCGTGGAACCTGTCATCCAGCCAGCCGCCAGTGCCGGATAGCGCCTTGTCGATACTCATGACGAATTGCCCCGCTCCCAGAAACTCGGGCCTACTGGTTCGGTGAAGTCGCTCTTGGCTACCAGGAAGCCCTCGGCGTCCACCGTCATCGGAAGCTGCGGCAGCGGCCTGGTGGCCGGGCCGAAGATGACCTTGGCGCCTCGGGTGGCATCGAAGGTCGATTGGTGGCACGGGCACAAGATGTGGTGCGTGGTCTGCTCGTACAGAGCGGCCGGGCAGCCCACGTGGGGGCAGATCTTGGAGTAGGCGACGATGTTGTCGACCGTCCAGTTCTGCACGGTGAATCCATCGGCCGGAGCCGATCGCGTGGTGTACACGACCTCGCCGGGCGCGAACTTGATGATGATCACAGCCGCCTTGGCCAGGGCGTTGAAGTCGTCCTGGAAGCCGTCGGGGACGACCGTGATCATGCCGCCGGGTGAGCTGAAATCGGCCGGCCTGATCGGCGTGTTGGCGCCGTAGGTGAGCAGTCGCATGCCCTTGCGCCAGACCGTATGGTCCAGGACCGTGCCCGGCAGCGGCCCGAGATCGCGCAGCAGCACGATCGGGGCGACCGCAACCGGCACGGTGGCGGCGATCAGCGTCCGGCGCAGGATCGGGCGCTTGACGAACTGGCTGGCGGCGGTGCCGTCGGCGAACGTCTCGGCGAACGCCTCGCGAGCCTCCGGGTCCGACCGCAGCGGATGCCGCATCTCGACCTGGTCGACGTGCGGCATGACCCGGCGGACCCAGATCGTGGCCCCGATCCCCATGAATCCGAACGACAGGCCCATGGTGAGGCCGAGAGCCAGGTTGGAGTGCCAGGTCCCGGTGACCGTGTGCACTTGGAAGATCAGGTACGCGGCGATAAACCCGAACCCGGCCAGCATCGCCAGTACGAAACAGGCGGCCACGATCCGCTCGGCCCGCTTGGCGTCGTCCATGTCCTGCGGGTCGGCGGGCAACTCGGGTTCGCGCACCTCAGGCAGGCCAGCGGTCGAACCCGCCGCCGTCTCGGCCAGCAGCATCCTGGACCGGGCCGGCGATGGCGTGCCGATAACCCGCCGCCTCGCGGCGCCCTCGGCGGCCTGCGTCTCGCCGCCCCCGGCCGCCAGGTCGTGACCTGGTTCATGCTCGCCGGGGCCGTGCCCGGCGGTTGAGTCACTCATTGGGAGTCTTCCTGTGCTTCGCAGTGATCCACATAGCGGCGAGCACCATGAAGAGCAGCAGTCCGAGGAAGGCCACGAGCCCTTCGGTCACTGGCCCGACTCGCCCGAGGCTGAACCCGCCCGGGTTCGGCTCTGAGCGGGTCTGCGTTATGTAGGCGATGATGTCGCGCTTTTGCTGCGGGGTGATTGTGGTGTTGTTGAACACCGGCATCGCCTCAGGTCCGGTCAGCATCGCTTCCCAGATCTGAGTCGGGGTGGCCTTCGTGAGCGGGGGCGCGTACTTGCCGTAGGTCAGGGCACCGCCGGCGCCGTCGAAGTTGTGGCATTGCGCGCAGTCGGCCGTAAAGAGCTGCTGGCCGAATCCCGCATTGGCGCCGTGCGCGTTGACCTGGCCCGAGGTCGGAACGGGCGGGCCGCCGCCGAGCGAGGCGATGTAGGCGGCGAGCGCCTTAATCTGCGGCGGCGTCAGCTGCGGTGACTTGCGCGGCTGCTGGGCGGCCGGCTCCTTCGCGGGCATGCGGCCCGTGCTCACCTGGAAATCGACCGCGGCCGCGCCGACGCCGATCAGGCTTGGTGCCACGCCGGGCACGCCCTGGGCGAACTGGCCGTGACAGGTCGCGCACTCTTCGAGGAAGATCGCCCGGCCTTGAGAGACCTGAGCCGATGCGGCGATGTTCGGCCCGGTCGCCGAGGCCGAGCCAGCCTCGGTGATAGCGGCGTAACCTGCGCCCGCGATCAGCAATCCGAGCAGCACAACGGCATAGCCGGCTGCCGGTCGCCGTCGTCTAGCGGTCATCGGTGTCACGGGGGTTCCTATTTTCCGGTCAGCGGTAGCAGGTAAATGGTGGTGAACAGGCCGATCCACACGACATCGACGAAGTGCCAGTAGTACGACACCACGATGGCGCTGACCTGCTGTTCGTGGGTAAATCGCCGCGCCGCGTAGGTGCGCGCGAGCAGGAACAGGAACGCGACCAGACCGCCGGAGACGTGCAGGCCGTGGAAGCCGGTGGTCAGGAAGAAGACCGAGCCGTAACCGCTCGACGACAGCGTCAGGTGCTGCTTGAAGATCAGGTCGAGGTACTCATAACCCTGGCCGAGTACGAAGTACAGGCCCATCAGGAACGAAAGCACGTACCACTCGCGCAGGCCCCACCGGGCCGCGTTCCACATTGGGCCGGTGCGCTTGATCTGACCGCGCTCGACGGCGAAGACCCCTAGCTGGCAAGTCACGCTGGACAGAATCAGCACGATTGTGTTGGTCGTAGCCAGGGGATAGTCGAGATGGGCACCGGGCCAGGGCAGGCCGCGCCCTGTATCCACCGATTTGATGGTGAAGTACATCGCGAACAGGGCGGCGAAGAACATCAGTTCGGAGGACAACCATACGATTGTCCCTACGCTGACCAGATTGGGCCTGCTCGCGGGCGTGCGTGGCACCACGCGCGCGTCTTGTGCTGTCGTCACGGCCCCATTATTACGACACTCGGTAGGCGAACGCGCCGCGACCCCCTAGGTCGGTAGCATCCAGTTATGAAAGTTGTCGTGTATAGCCATGACGCGGACACGCGCGCGCGGGTGAGGCTGGCCATCGGCAAGCGTCCGGCGCCGGACGTGCCTGAGGCTGAAATCATCGAAGTTGCCACCCACCCGGCCCTTATCCGCCTGCTCGACGCCGGCGGTGCCGATGTCATGGTGCTGGACGGAGAGGCCCAGCCGTCCGGTGGCATGGGCGTCTGCCGGCAGGCCAAAGACGAGGTTTTCGACTGCCCGCCGGTACTGCTGATCATCGGGCGGGTCGATGATGGCTGGCTGGCTACCTGGTCGCGCGCCGACGCCGTGGTGAGTCATCCAATCGATCCGGCGGCGCTGGCGCAGGCGCTGGCCGGCCTGATGCGGGAGCGCGCTTCGAAAGAGGCCGCCGCCTCGGCCTGATGCCCGCACCGACCCCGAGCTGGACTGGCCTGCGGCGACTACGCCAAGGCCGGCGCTATGCTTTCTCCCCTAATAAGGACGCGTTATGGAACCGACGTTCTCTTGGCCAGCATTGATCGGCCAGCTGGTCAAGGGTGAGTCGCTGGCGCCGGAGTCGGCGGCTTGGGCGATGAACGAGATCATGGAAGGCGCGGCCACCCCGTCGCAGATCGCCGGTTTCGGCATCGCGATGCGGATGAAGGGCGAGACGCCGGCCGAGGTGGACGGCATGGCGTCGGGGATGCTGGCCCACGCGACTCCGCTGTCGATTCCCGGCCGGCTGGTCGACCTGGTCGGAACCGGCGGGGACCGGGCTCGGACGGTCAACATCTCGACGATGGGCACGATCGCCGCCGCCGCGGCCGGCGCGAAGATGGCCAAGCACGGGAACCGGGCGGCATCCTCGGCCTGCGGTACGGCCGACGTGCTTGAGGCGCTCGGCGTGGTGATCGATCTACAGCCGGGCGCGACCGAGAAGCTGGCGCAGGAGACCGGCGTGGTGTTCCTGTTCGCGCCGCTGTATCACCCGGCGCTGCGGCACACCGCTGTCCCGCGCCGCGAGCTTGGCGTGCCCACGGTGTTCAACTTCCTCGGGCCGGTTGCGAATCCGGCGCGGCCGCACGCCCAGGCGGTCGGGGTCGCCGACGCCAGGATGGGTCCGGTGCTGGCGGGCGTGCTGGCGCGGCGAGGGTGCTCGGCGCTGGTGTTCCACGGGGACGACGGGCTCGATGAGCTGACGACGACCGGTCCCTCGACGGTCTGGGTGGTGCGGGACGGGCAGGTTGCGGAGACTCGGTTCGACCCGGAGTCGATCGGCATTCCCCGGTGCGTGCCCGATGACCTGGTCGGCGGAGATCCGGCGCACAACGCTGGCGTAGTGCGGGCGCTGCTGGCCGGAAAGCGCGGGCCGGTTCGCGAGACCGTGCTGCTCAATGCGGCCGCGGCGCTGGTGGCCGAGGCGGGGACGCCGGAGGTTTCCGGGCTGGACGAGGCCCTGCGGAACGGTTACGAGCGCGCGCAGGCCGTCGTTGACTCTGGAGCCGCGGCTGGGTTGCTCGACCGATGGGTTGCCGCTAGCCGCCGGCTGGCCGGGTGAACTGCTTCTCAGCCCACCGTATGCGCCCTCCCGCCTGGCTGGGGGCCGCCCAGAAAACGTGATTCAAAGAGATGGCGGCTTCCTGGACTGATGAAACGGGTCTATGCGCGGCCTTGGGCCATCATGATCGGATCGGGCGGCGGGTTTGCGGGCTCGGTCTTGCTGGCTCGGCCGGGTCGGGCGTGAATCGCAGCGGCTGCGGGTCGGCGTTGTTGTAACTGATCCGGAGTGAGCAGCATCGCCGGCCTGCGGACCTAGCTATCCAGCTGTCCTAACAACGGCCGCGGGTCAGCGCTGTTCCAGGTTCCGGGTGGCGCGCTGCAGCGCTGACCCGTGGCTGCGGCCAGGGCGACGGTCTGGGGTCAGCGCTGTTCCCGGTTCCGGGCGGCGCGCTGCAGCGCTGACCCTGGCCGTTGTGAACCCCGGTGCGACGACAGCGCTGACCCGCGGCAGTTGCGGCTCCCGGCAGCCCCGCGACAGCGTTGACCCGTGGCTGCTGCCAGGGCGACGGTCTGGGGTCAGCGCTGTTCCAGGTTCCGGGCCGCGCGCTGCAGCGCTGACCCGTGGTCGTCGCGAACCCCAGTGCGACGACAGCGCTGACCCGTGGCCGTTGCGGCTCCCCGCAGCCCCGCAGCCCCGCAGCCCCGCGTTGACCCGTGGCTGTCGACATGACACTTGTTATTCCAGCAGCTCGCAGTCTGGTGCCCGGGCGGCAGTGGCTAGGCGCAATGCCAGTGTTCTCGACGTCCTGAGCGATCACACCAGAGCCGCCTGGCGGAATCTAACCCACGACCTACTAGTTGGGAGTGAACTGTTGTCCCTGGAGGTCAGGAGGATTCTGGGTAGCCGATTGAGAAGGCGGCGTCTAGGTCGTGCCTGGAGTAGGCGCGGAAGGCTATGTGAGTTTCGGTGTGGGTGACGCCGGCCACGCGGTTCACCTGGCCCGGGATGACGTTGCCGAGTTCTTCGTGTTCGCGCACCCTGACCATCGCGACCAGGTCGAATTCACCGGTCACCGAGTAGACCTCGCTGACTTCCGTGATCTGGGCGATGGCCTCCGCCGTCTCCGGGATTCGGGCAACGTCGCACTTGATGAGGACGATCGCGGTGACCATGCCGCCCCTCCTGGTTCCGGGAGTCGATTCCGGGAGCCCATACCCCGGCTGGGGCGCAATCGTAGCGGCTAAGCGTCCGCGAGCCGAACGTAACCCGGCGCGGCGGCGCTGGCTGGCCAGGTGACCGGCCGGCTCGACTCTGGAGGCCAGCTGTACCCGGGAGAGCAGGCCGGCCAGGACGTCGGCGGTGGCCTTGGCGTCGGCTAGGGCGCGGTGGCTCGGTCCGGTGCCGGTGCCGAAGTGGGCGGCCAGCGTGGTCAGCTTGTGATCGGCGACTTCGCCGGCGGGCAGTACGAGGCGGGCCAGCACGGCGGTGTCGATTACGGCGCACGGCGGCCAGGTGAGGTCGTTGGCGGCGCAGGCAGCGGTCAGGAAACCGAGGTCGAACGGCGCGTTGTGGGCGGCGATCATGCTGCCCTTCGCGAACTCGAGGAAGCGGGGGAGCACCTGGCCAATCGCCGGCTGATCGCGGACCATAGCGTCGGTAATGCCGGTCAGCGTGGTGATCTCCGGCGGGATTGGCATCTGCGGGTTGACCAGGGCCGAGAACTCGACCGCCGGGCGACCGCTGGTCAGCCTGACCGCGCCGATCTCGGTAATGCCAGCGGAGTCGGCGAACCAGCCGGTCGTCTCTACGTCGACGACCACGACGTCGGCGGCAGCCAGCAGGCCGGCCGGAAGCAGGCCGGGCACGAATCCGGCTGGGAGCAGACGGTCGGTGAAGGCACGCTCGGTAACCGAGCGCCGGAACGGAAGATGCTGAATCTGCCTGGCCGGACCCTGGTCGGCCCGCCGGCGCGACCAGAGCCTGGAGGCTGAGCGGCGCAACCGCAGTTGAATGCTCACGGCTTCACGCTACGGCGAGGTACTGACATCGGGCCGGAGGCCGAAGCTGGCCCGCCGGCTGACTCGCGGCCGTGCTCGGGCAGGTCAGCCGGCCGTGGCCGCAGGATGCGCCGGTTCGCTGCGGCAACAATAAGGATGAGGCGAGAGTTCGCGAAGTGGTTGAATGTGCAGCCAGAGCTTTACTAAGGTCTTGGGTCGAGCCGATTGCTTGGCAGCCGCATCGCAGCGGCGGTGATTGGCGACTGCCGAGTTCGTGGCCCGGCCCTCGGGTCATCAGGTGAATAGGGAGCCCCCAAGGGGTCGCGACCACCTATGCGTTTTCGGTGGCATCGGAACCCTGGCTGGAGCCTACGGCTGACGTGAGTCAGTACGGACGGGTCGTTGCCGAGCCCGGTCCCGTGATCCTCGCTTGGCAGGCGACGTGGGAGAAGGAGCTGTCTGGCGCGTGCATAGCTCGCAGTCAGTTCGCAGAATCATCACCCGCGGCTGGTTGATCGCCGCCAGCCTGGCCACCGCCGGAGCTGTGATCAGCTTGGGCGGCAGCGCGGCTGCGTTCCCGCAGCCGACCATTGCCGAGGTTGAGCACGAGATCGCCGTGCTGAACAACAAGGCGAGCGTGCTCGGTCAGCAGTATGACCAGGTGTTGCAGGACCTGAGCCTGGCCAATGCGCGGCTCAAGTTGCTTAACCGCGAGACGAAGCGGTATCGGGCGAACTTCGAGGAGATGCGCGCCCAGGTCGACCGGATCGCGGCGGTCGCCTACGAGCAGGGCGGCGTGGACTCGCCGATCGGCCTGCTGACCTCGAGCACGCCGCAGGAAGTGCTCGATCAGTCCTCCATCCTGAGTGAGCTGTCCAGCGTCGCCAGCGCCCAGATCAACCGGTATCTCGCCGCCAGCCACCAGCTGCTTAACGCACAGCAGCAGGCTCAGCGGACCAAGATGGGCATCCTCGCGCTCAAGCGTTCGGTCGGCAGGCGCCTGACCAAGCTGAAGAACCTGCAAGGTCACGAAGAGACGCTGCTCGCCGAGCTGACCCCGGTGCAGCGCCGGGTCGTCCAGCCTGGCGGTGGCACCGGCAGCGGTGGAGGCAACGGCGGCGGCGGCAAGGTTACCGGGCCGCCAGCCAGTGGTCAGGCTGGAAAGGCCGTGCAGTTCGCCGAAGCCCAGGTTGGCTGCCCGTACGTCTACGGTGGCACAGGACCGTGCAACTCCGGCTTCGACTGCTCAGGATTGACGATGCAGTCCTGGGCCTACGCGGGAGTCTCGATCCCGCGGGTGAGTTACGACCAGATGGGCAGCCTGCCGCCGGTCTCGCTGCATAGCTCCTCAGGTGCGTTCACGACGGCCAACCTGGAGCCGGGCGACATTCTCGGATTCGCCGGCAACTCGCACGTCGGCATGTATGTCGGCGGCGGTTACGTGGTTGACGCGCCGACGCCGGGTCAGGACGTGGAGAAGGTCGCGCTGTCCGGCTGGTACCTGCAGGAACTGGACGGCGCGGTCCGGCCGTAGCTGGATCGATCAGCCGCTTATTTGAACGCGGGGCCAGGTCAGGTGACCTGGCCCCGCGTTTGCATGCTGGCCGTGGGCTGCGGGGGAGTCGGGCTCGCCTTGACCAGGGTCTTACCCGGACTTGGCGCAGTCGCCTGATCCTGGTGGGTAGGGTATCGAAGGTCATGGCTAAGGTCTTGATTGTCACGAATGACTTCCCGCCGCGCAGCGGCGGTATCCAGTCGTTCGTGCATTCGCTCGCGACCGGGATGCCCGACGGCAGCGTGGTCGTCTACGCGCCCGCCTGGGAGGGTGCGGCTGAGTTCGACGCCAAGCAGCCGTTCCCGGTCGTGCGGCACCCGACCTCGCTGATGCTGCCGGTGCCAGGGGTAGCGCGGCGGGCCCGGCGGATACTGGCCGAGCATGGCTGCGACACCGTGCTGTTCGGCGCGGCCGCGCCGCTTGGGTTGCTCGGCGCTGGCCTGCGCAAGGCGGGCGCGAGGCGGGTCGTCGCGCTGACTCACGGCCACGAGGCCGGCTGGGCGGCGCTGCCAGGCGCGCGAGCTTTGCTGCGGAAGATCGGCGACTACGTCGATGTCGTGACGTATCTGGGTGAGTACTTCAGGATCAGGGTCTCGCGGGCGCTGTCGCCCTCGGCGGCCGCCAAGATGGTCAGGCTGGCGCCGGGAGTCGACAACACCATGTTCCGGCCGGGCGCTGGAGGCGCGAAGATCAGGGCGAAGCTCGGCATCGCCGCCGACGTTCCGGTCGTAGTGTGCGTGTCGCGAATCGTTCCGCGCAAGGGTCAGGACACGCTGATCCGGGCTTGGCCGCGAGTGCTCGCGGGGATGCGTTCGGCCGCTGGCCAGAGCACCGGTGCCGGGACCGGGATGAGTGCCGCTCCCCGGACTGACAGCCGCCCGCAACCCGATCCCGTGCTGCTGATCGTCGGCGGCGGCAAGTACGCGGACAAGCTGAAGCGGCTCGCGCAGCGGCTCAACGTAGCCAACTCGGTGCTCTTCACCGGGTCTGTGCCCTGGCAAGACCTGGCCGCCCACTACGACGCGGGCAACGTCTTCGCGATGCCCTGCCGCACCAGGCGCGGCGGCCTCGATGTCGAAGGACTCGGGATCGTCTACCTCGAAGCGTCGGCGACCGCCCTGCCGGTCATCGGCGGTGACTCCGGCGGAGCGCCCGACGCGATCTTGGCGGGCGAAACCGGCTACGTCGTCACCGGCGGCGACGAAGCCGAGCTGGCCGACCGGCTGGTCCAGTTGCTCAGCGACCCCGACGCGGCGGCGGCCATGGGCGACAAGGGACTGGCCTGGATCGATCAGGAATGGCGCTGGGACTTGGTCTCGCGCCGCCTGGCCGAGATTCTGACCGACCGCCATGCCGCCGATCAAGGCATTGATCCCGACCGCGTCCGCCGCTGATCGCCCTAGACCCGATCCCGCTGGTCCTCGTGTGACTGCCGGTGCGAATGAGGCCAGAGGTGACGCTGTGACTGCATCCTCAACCGAGCCGAACGATGAATATGCGCATTCATCCCGGGATTCCGGATGAATGTGCTGATTCATCTGAGAATAATGATGATCATGAACCATTGAATTGTGACGGGTGGTTCGTTTGGGGTCTGTGTGGCTCAGGTGGCGCACGGGTTAGACGCGAGGACGCCGGGCGCGCGCGAGGCAAGGGGCGCGCGGGGCCAAGGCGCGCGGGGCCAAGGCGCGCGGGGCCAAGGCGCGCGGGGCCAAGGCGCGCGGGACTCTGGCGGGCCGGAGCTGGCGCGCTGGAGTTGGGACGCGTTGAGTTAGCTGTACAGGGCTTCGATCTCGGCTGCGTAGTCCTTGACTACCACCGCGCGCTTTACCTTGAGTGACGGCGTCAGGTAGCCGCTGGCTTCAGTGAAGTCAGACGCCAGCACCGTGAACTTCCTGATCGACTCGGCTCTTGACACCGCCTTGTTCGCGTCGTCGACCGCGGTCTGGAGTTCGGCCAGCAGGTCGGGGTCGGTCGCGAGATCGGCGGCGGTCGCGTCGGCTGGCTTGCCGCGGGCGGACTTCCAGTGCTCCAGGGACTCGGGGTCGAGCGTGATCAGGCAGGCGATGAAGGGCCGGTTGTCGCCGACGACTATCGTCTGGCTGATCAGCGGATGGGCCCGCAACCGGTCCTCCAGCACCGCCGGAGCGACATTCTTGCCGCCCGCGGTGACGATCAGCTCCTTCTTCCGGCCGGTCACGCTCAGGTAGCCGGTCTCATCGAGCGCGCCGATGTCCCCAGTGTGCAGCCAGCCGTCGGCATCGAGCACCTCGGCCGTCGCTTCAGGATTGCGCCAGTAGCGGCCGAACACGATCGGACCGGCCATCAGGATCTCGCCGTCGTCGGCGATCTTGACCTTGACTCCGGGCAGCGGCTGGCCGAATCCTTCGAGACCGCGCTGCGCCTGTCGAATGGGCTCGCGCGCCTCACCTTCCTGGACGAGCCGGACCGCGAAGAGTTGGTGTTCTCCAGCAAGCATGCCTGCCCGGTCTGCGGCTACAGCGTCCCCACCCTCGAGCCGAAACTGTTTTCGTTCAACAACCCGGCGGGTGCCTGCCCCACCTGCGACGGCTTGGGCAGTAAAG
>Ga0099827_10001201_pt1 | contig 13147 bp, 10 predicted proteins | sample CZO8metaG_FD_79339 | JGI IMG/M metagenome (GOLD analysis project Ga0099827, IMG submission 79339) | Vadose zone soil microbial communities from the Eel River Critical Zone Observatory, Northern California, USA - CZOApr15con1.8 metaG | ecosystem: Environmental > Terrestrial > Soil > Vadose zone ...
ACTCCGGTGTGGTAGGGTTGTTGGCGCGGGTGCAGGCGGTCGATCCCGCGCTGTTTCAGACGATCGATGCCGCGCGGCGGATGGAAGCGCAGCGCGGAGACGTGCTTCTCGAGCTGGGCGCTCATCGCGTGCTGTTGAATCGCGATGCGGGGCCGGAGGTGATCGAGGCGGTGGTCCTGGTGGCGAGAGATCTGGCCGCGAAAGCGCGACCGTATGCCGAGCTTGACGCCCGCTTTGCGGGACAGGTCGTCGTGCGCCGCAGAAGCGCGGGAAGCGTCTGATGCCCGATCGCCGCCTGGTCGCCGGACTTGATCTCGGGAGCACCAAGACCTGCGCGGTGATCGCGGAGCTGGCAGGCGAGCTGCCGCGCTCACCGCTCGCGAAGATTCTCGGCGTCGGTCTCGCGAAGAACAGCGGTGTGCGCCGGGGCATGGTGCGCGACATCGACGAGACCACGCGCTCCGTCGCCGCCGCGCTGAAGGACGCCGAGCGGATGGCGGGCGCGCGCGTCACCGACGTGACGTGCGGCATCGCGGGCGAGCATGTATCGGCGCGCGGGTCGACCGGTGTCGTCGCCGTGAGTGGCGAGGAAATCAGCCCACAGGACGTGGCGCGAGTGAATGAGGTCGCGCGCGCGGTGTCACTGGGACGGGATCACGAGCTGCTGCACGACATCCCGCAGGAATACGTCGTCGATCAGCAGCACGGCATCTCCGACCCGGTGGGCATGACGGGTACCCGGCTCGAAGTGGAGATGTATCTCGTGACGGTGCAGTCCACCGCCGCGCAGAATCTTCGCAAGAGCGTGCAGCGCGCCGGATACCGCGTCGCCGACCTGGTGCTCGAGCCGCTCGCCGCGTCCTACGCGATTCTGACCGACGACGAAAAGGAGCTGGGCGTTGCGCTGGTCGAGGTGGGAGGCAGCTCGACCGGTGTCGCGATCTTCCACGAAGGAAAGATCCGCCACCTCGCGTCGCTCAAGTACGCGGGCTCGCACGTCACCAGCGACCTGGTGCAGGGTCTGGGCGTAACGCAGTCGGACGCCGAGCGACTGAAGGAGCGGCATGGGGCGGCATACACGCCGCTGGTCGACGCCGGCGAGATGGTGAGCCTGCCGTCGACGCCGGGGCAGGGTGCGCGGACCGCCTCGCGCGAGCTGGTCGCGCACATCATCCACCAGCGCGTGGACGAAATCTTTCAGCTCGTGGGCCGCGAGTTCGAGCGCGCCGGGTACGGCGCGGGCCGGTTGCCCGCGCGCGTGGTGCTCTCCGGCGGCACGGCGCATCTGCCGGGCATGGTCGAGCTGGCGCGCGAAGTGTTCGCGGTGCCGGTACGGGCCGGACATCCCGAGCTGGGTATTTCCGGACTCGTGGACAGTGTGCAGGCGCCGCGCTACGCGGTGCCCGTCGGCCTGGTGCTGTTTGCGGCGCGCAAGAGCGCCGGCGGCGGCTCCGCGCCGGGAGTGCTGTTCGGCGGCACCCCGGAAAAGCTGTTTGGACCTCTCAAGAGATGGTTGCAGGACTTCTTCTGAGCCCTAGGGGAGACTCATGATCTTCGAACTCGAAGAAACCGTTACACAGAACGCGCGGATGAAAGTCGTCGGCGTCGGCGGGGGCGGCGGCAATGCCCTGAACCGCATGATCGACGAGCACGTGAGCGGAGTCGAGTTCATCTCGGTGAACACCGATGCCCAGGCGCTCCTCAACAACAAGGCTGACGTCAAAGTCCAGATCGGCAAGAAGCTGACGCGCGGGCTCGGCGCCGGCGCGCGGCCCGAGATCGGCCGCCAGGCGATCGAGGAGAACCGCGACGAGGTGCTGCACACGCTCCAGGGAGCCGACCTCGTGTTCGTCACGTGCGGCATGGGCGGCGGCACCGGGACCGGCGCGGCTCCGATCATCTCGCAGGTTGCGCGCGATCTGGGCGCTCTGACGATCGGGATCGTCACGAAGCCCTTCTTGTTCGAAGGCCGCAAGCGCATGCGTCAGGCAGAGATGGGGATCGCCGAGATGCGCAAGCATGTGGACACGATGATCGTCGTGCCCAACGAGCGACTGCTGGCGGTGGTGGGCAAGGGCATTCCGTTCCAGGATGCGCTGAAGAAGGCGGACGAAGTGCTCCTGCATGCGACTCAGGGTATCTCCGCCCTGATCTGTGTCACCGGTCTCGTCAATGTAGATTTTGCGGACGTGCGCACCGTGATGCAGAATGGCGGTGCGGCGCTGATGGGAACCGGCCAGGGGCGCGGCGAGAACCGCGCGATGGAAGCGGCGCAGCAGGCGATTTCGAGCCCGCTGCTCGACAACATCTCGATCGCCGGCGCGACGGGCGTGCTCATCAACATCACCGGCGGCGAGGACCTGACGCTCGGCGAAGTGACGCAGATCAGCGAGGCGATTCACGACGCCGCGGGTGATGAAGCCGAGATCATCTTCGGCGCGGTGAACGATCCCGCGATGCACGGCGAAGTGCGGATCACGGTCATTGCGACGGGCTTTGATAAGACCGGTGCGATGGCCGACGCGCTGGCCGGCGTGCAGCGGCCCGCCGCCGGTGTGCTGCCGTTCCGGGATCGCGCGGCGCGGCCGACGCCGGTGCCGCCTCCGGGGTTTGCGAAGCCGGCCGAGGTCGCGCCCAAGCGCACCGGCCCGCAAGCGCCGCTGAATCCTGAGCTGAACGAAATGGAAATTCCGACCTTCATTCGGAGACAGATGGACTGATGTCGTGGGGGGGGCGAGCGAGTCATTACGTTGCGGCCGGTGCACTCGCCGCGTGTCTGCTGGTGTGGGCTGCGCATGAGGCATGGCCGTCGCGCAAGCTGCCGATCGCGCTGCCGATCGTGGTGACGAGCGCGTACGACGAGTGGGCCGACACGCTCGGTCGCCGCGAAATCTTGTCCGACGTGCTGGCGCGAGGCGGGATCACCGGCCGCGAGTACGTCCGCTTCATGAAAGCCACGCACACCCTCAATCCGCGGCGCATGCAGCCAGGCTTGATCTTCGAGCTGCGCCGCTTGAAAGCCGCCGCCGTCGCCAATCGCTTCGGCGTGCGGCTCGATCCCGAGAGCCATCTGGTCATGTCCCGCCTCGGCGGCGACTCAGGGTGGACGGAGACGGTCGAAGAGATCCCCTGGACGGCCGAGCGGCTCCGCACCACCGCCGTCATTCAATCGAATCTGTACGACGCACTCGACGCCGCGATCCCCGACTCGTTCCTCCCCATCCGCCAACGTGTCGCGCTCGCGTGGGCCATTGCCGACGTCTACGACTGGGAAGTGGACTTCACGCGCGATCTGCGGCCGGGGGACCGCGTCGAGGTTCTGATCGAGCGGCTGCAATCGCCCGAGGGCGAAAAGCGGTTTGGTCGCATTCTCGCCGCCCGTGTCGACGTGGCGGGATCGCCCAGTTTTGCCTTCGCCTTCGATGGCGCCATCGGTCACAGCGGGTTCTACGACGATCGTGGCCGCTCTTTGCGCCGCGCCTTCCTGCGCGCGCCGCTGCGCTTCAGCCATATCTCGAGTCGCTTCGGCGGGCGCTTCCATCCGATTCTCAAGAAGTGGCGGACGCACGAGGGGACCGATTACGCGGCGGCGTATGGGACGCCGGTGCGCTCCACCGCCGATGGCGTCGTCATGATCGCCGGCCGCAATGGCGGGTACGGCAACCTGGTCGAAATTCGGCACGCCAACGGCATCCGGACCCGGTACGGCCATCTCTCGAAGTTTGCGAAGGGCCTCTATGTCGGAGCGCGCGTTCGCCAGGAGCAGGTCGTCGGCTACGTGGGCGCGACCGGGCTCGCGACCGGCCCGCATCTGCACTATGAGTTTCTGGTGAACGGCCGGCCCACCAATCCGCAGCGCAAGGACGCGGGCGCCGGCGAGCCCGTGCCGGCGAAGCTCAAGTCGGCGTTCGATACCGTGCGCGCTCAGCTGCTCGCCGAGCTGGAGCCCACCGGTCTGGCCGCGTCGGCACCGGCGCTCGGTTCGGTCGCCGGTCCCGCTCGCGACGACTAGCCCCCCCCCAACCTTTCGCTCACAGAACTCAGTGGAGCTCTATCCCGCCGTCGACATAGAAGGCGGGCGCGTGGCGCGCGCCCACGGCGCCCTGGCCGAACCCCTCGCGGCGCTCGACGCATTCACGCGCGCGGGCACGCGCTGGATCCATCTCGTCGATATGGACCGCGCGTACGGGCGCCCGGACAATCACGAGCGCATCGGCGCGGTGCTCAAGGCGGCCAGCGTCCGCGTGCAAGTCGGCGGGGGTCTGTTCCGGGAAACCGATATCGATCAGATGTTCACGCTGGGCGCGACCCGCGTTGTCATCGGCCCGCGGGGCGCTGTGGACAGCGGGGGGGGGCTCGTCGAGCGGCTCGTCGCGCGCCACGGAACGACGCGGCTCGCCGTCGGCATCGACGCGAAGGACGGCCGCGTCGCGCCGCGCGGCACGAAGGATATTCTCGACCTGACGGCCCTCGATCTCGCGAGGCGGGTGGCGCAGCTCGGCATCCGCACGATCATCTACAACGAGGTCACGCGCGACGGGAAGCTGACGGGTCCCGACATCGCCGGCGCCCGGCAGCTGGCGGCGCTCGGCTTGGATGTGATCGTCTCGGGCGGCGTCGGTTCGCTCGATGACCTGCGCGCCGCGCGCGCGGCCGAGCTCGCCGGCGCCTGCGTCGGACGGGCGTTGTACGACGGCAAATTCACCATCGCGGAGGCGCTCGCGTGCCTCTCCTGACGCTGCGGGTCGTCGCGGCGCTCGCGCTGATTCTCCTGCTATGGAATCCCGCCAGCTCGCGACTGTTGCCCGCGGGCGACCAGCCGATCGTGCTGCTGGACGCGTCGCTCAGCATGACGGGAGCACCGTGGCGCGCCGCGCTCGACAGCGCGCGCGGCTTCGCGCGTCGCCGTGCCGTCGTGTGGCGGTTCGGCACCGCCGTCACGGCGTTCGACACCGCGCCGCCCGCGGCCGGTGCCAGCCACCTCGGCCCGGCCCTCGAAGCGGCAGCCGGCAGGGCCGGTGAGGTGGTCGTCGTGACCGACGGCAACGTGGACGACCTGGCCAGCATCCCACTCGATCTATTGCGGCGGCCTCGGGTCATCGTGCAGCCCCGCGCCCCGTTCTTCGACGCGTACGTCGCGAGCGTCGAAGGGGTGAGGCACGTAACCCGGGGCGACACGGTGCGGCTCAGGGTGAGCTACGGGACGGCGGGGACGAAGGAAGGAGGACGAGGGAAGGGTACGGCAACGTTGGTGGTGAGCGTCGGAGGCCGACGTTTAGCGACGCAAGGCGTTTGGCTTCCTGATAGTGGAATCCTCGAAACGAGTATTACCCTTCCCGCTTCCCGCTTCCCCCTTCCCGGTTGGCAGGTGCTCGATGTTCGCCTTGATGGTGTCGGTGACGCTGAACCGCGGGACGACGCCAGATTATTTGCGATCGACGTCAGCGTCGAGCCTGCGGCCGTCATCTTCGCGTCCCCCCCCGACTGGGAAGCCCGCTTCCTCGCCCGTACCCTCAGCGCGGTCGCGCGCGTGCCGGTGAGGGTCTTCGTCGAGACGGAAGCGGGGCGCTGGCGTGACGGCGCGACGCTCGCGCCTGTCGCGACCAGCGAGCTCAGCAGGGCGGCCGCCGGCGCGCGGCTGGTGGTTGCAATGGGCGATCCGGAGCGCGCCCGCGCGTTCACCGCGGCATCGCGAAACGCGGTGTTGCTGTGGCCGACGAACGGCCAGGCGGGGGACTGGTACGTTGAGCGGCCGCTCTCCTCGCCGTTCACCGCGGCGCTCGCCGGTGTGCTGTGGGATTCGCTGCCGCCGGCGACGGCCGTCGCCGTGCCGGCACGCGATTCGAATCCAACGGCGACCGTCGCGCTCACCGCGCGGTTGGCGCGACGCGGTCAGGCGCGTCCCATCGTCAAACTCGAACAGCACAACGGGCAACGCATCGCCACCGTCACGGCGGCGGGGCTGTGGCGCTGGGCGTTTCGCGGTGGTGCCGCCGAAGAAGGGTATCGCAGCGTCGTGGCGGCACTGGTGGACTGGTTGCTGGGGGAGCAGGGAGCAGGGAGCAGGGAGCGGGCCGTTCCGGAAGCGCTCGAGGTTCCGAACGGTCTTCCCCTGGTCTGGCGCTGGTCGTCTTCCGACCCGGCGCGTCCCCTCGCTGTCACGCTCCGGAGCGATGCCGCGACGCGCACAGACACGCTTCGCTTCGATGCCGCGGGTCGCGCGGAGCTGCTGCTGCCTCCTGGTGTCTATCGTTACGCGTTGAGCGGCGGCGTCGAGCGCGGCGTCGTTGCCGTCGAGACATACTCCGATGAGTGGCTGCCGCGCGCGCCGGCACTCAGCGCCCAGCCCGGTGAGGCGACGGCGCGCGTCGGCTCCGTCGGTCTGCGCGACCGCTGGTGGCTGTTCGTGATTGTGCTCGCCGCACTGGCGACGGAATGGGCGCTGCGGCGGCGCCAGGGACTTCCGTAAGTGGGGCTCTGGAAGAAGGTCGGCCGCTTCTTCACCGGTGGCTCGGAGGACGCCGTCAAGCTCGAAGCCGTGCAGCGCCTGCTGGTGGAAGCGGATTTCGGCGTCGCGGCGACCAACGAGACCGTGGAACGGCTGAGTCACGCCGACACGGTCGATCAAGCGAGCTTGGAGCGCATCGTCGTCGAGCAGCTCGGTCCCGCGGCCGCGCCCCTCGCACATGCTCCAGCGCCGCCGACGGTGATTCTGGTTTTCGGCGTCAATGGCACGGGGAAAACGACGTCCGTCGCAAAGCTCGCGAAGCGCCTCCAGCGGGAAGGCCGGAGCGTGTTGCTCGCGGCCGCCGACACATTTCGCGCGGGTGCCACCGAGCAGCTCAAGGTATGGGCCGATCGCCTCGGCGCGCCCTTCGTGGGCGCATCCCAGCGAGGCGATCCCGCCGCGGTCGCGTTCGACGCCGTCGAAGCAGCGGCGACGAGGGGTGTGGACACCGTGCTCGTCGATACGGCCGGGCGGCTCCACACCGACGAACGGTTGCGTGAAGAGCTCAAGAAGGTCGTGCGCGTCGTGGGGAAGCGGCGGCCCGGGGGGGGCGCCCCGCACGAATCGCTGCTGGTGCTCGACGCCACCGTGGGACAGAACGCCGTTCGGCAGGCGGAAGTGTTTGCGGCCGCGGTGCCGCTCACAGGCCTCGTGATCACGAAGTTGGATGGCACGGCCAAGGGTGGGAGCGTCGTCGCGCTGCGCCGCGCCGTCCCCGTGCCGATCCGTTTTCTCGGGACTGGTGAAACGCTCGACGACCTGGAGCTGTTCGATCCCGTGCGGTTCGCGCATCGTTTGGTGAGCGGGTGAATCTCCAGCTCAACTCCCCGGTCAAGTTTCTCAAGGGCGTGGGGCCCAAACGCGCCGAGGCCTTGCAGCGGCTCGGCATCCGCACCGCCGGCGATCTCCTCTATCACGTTCCGCATCGTTATCTCGATGCCACGACGGTCACCCCGTTGGCGCGTGCCGCCGTCGGGCAGGAGGTGACGTGCGTCGGCCGCGTCGTGAGCACGGGCGTGTTGCCCACGCGACGCGGATTGCGCGTGTTCCGTGCCGTGCTGAAGGACGACAGCGGTCTACTCGAATGTGCCTGGCCCGGCCGCCCATTTCTCGAGCGGCAGATCAAGAAGGGACAGTTGCTGCTGGTGACTGGACCGGTGCGCTACTACCACGGCAAGCAGCTCGTGCCTCGCGAGTTCATCGTGTTGGCCGAACCGGACGACGCGAGCGAGACCAATCCGGGATTGGTGCTTCCGGTGTATCCCGCGACCGAAGGCCTCACGCATCGGCAAATCCGCGCCCTCGTCCAGCAACACCTGAACGAGCTCCTTCCCCTCGTCATCGATCCACATCCCGCCGCATTCCGTGCCAGTCACGATTTGATCGAGCTGCGTCGCGCGCTCGAATTGATGCATCGCCCCAAGAAGGTCGAGGAAGCTGAGTTGGGGCGACGCCGTCTCGCGTTCGACGAGCTGTTCGATCAGCAGCTGGTGCAGGCGCGCGCCCGTCATTTAGCCAAGCGCGCGCGGGCGGGCATCCGCTTCACGCTCAAGCGCGAGCTGACCACGCGGCTCAAGGAACATCTGCCGTTCGAATTGACGGGCGACCAACGCCACGCGGTCCGGGAAATCACCGACGACATGACCGCGCCGCTGCGGATGCACCGGTTGCTGATGGGGGACGTGGGCACGGGAAAGACGGTCGTGGCGCTGTTTGCGATGTTGCTCGCTGCCGAGAACGACTATCAGGCCGCGATCATGGCGCCGACGGAGTTATTGGCCGAGCAGCACGGCGCCACGTTGACGCGGCTGCTCGAGCCGCTGGCGATTCGTCCGGAGTTGCTGCTCGGCCGGATGACTGCGGCGGAGAAGGCGGCGGCCCGGGAGCGCATTGCGAGCGGTGCGCCGAGAATCGTCGTGGGTACGCACGCGCTGATACAGGAGTCGGTCACGTTTCGCCGGCTGGGCATCGCGGTGATCGATGAGCAACATCGCTTCGGCGTCGAGCAGCGCGCTGCCCTGGTCGAGAAGGGCGACGCCCCCGACGTCCTGCTGCTCACGGCGACCCCAATTCCGCGCTCCCTCGCGCTCACGCTGTACGGCGATCTCGATGTCACGCAGATCCGCGAGCGGCCGCCGGGCCGCGGCGCGGTCAAGACCGCGCTCCGCACCGACGCTGCGCGATCAAAGATTTACGAGTTCATCCGCAGTGAGTGCGCGGCGGGGCGGCAGGCGTATGTGATCTATCCCGTCATCGACGAATCGGAGCGCGCCGATCTCAAGGCGGCCACGACGATGGCCGATAAGCTCGCCAAGACGTTTGCCGAGTTTCGCGTGGGATTGGTGCACGGCCGGATGAAGGCCGACGAGCGCGACGCCACGATGCGGGACTTTCGCGACAACGCCGTCAACATTCTCGTCGCGACGAGCGTGATCGAAGTGGGCATCGACGTCGCCAATGCGACCGTGATGCTCATCGAGCATGCCGAGCGATTCGGACTGGCGCAGCTGCACCAGCTGCGGGGGCGCGTCGGGCGGGGGACGGCGGCAAGCCACTGCATCCTGCTCTCCGATTCCCCCGAGGCGGCGCCGCGGCTGCAAGCCTTTTGCGAAACGACGGACGGGTTCAAGATCGCCGAGCTGGATTTGCACGAGCGCGGCATGGGCGAGCTGACGGGCGCTCGGCAATCGGGCGGCGTGCCGCTGCGCTATGCGAATCTCGAAACCGACCTGCCGCTCCTCGATGCCGCGCGCACCGCTGCTGCCGCGATGATCGCCACCGATCCCGCGCTCGAGCGGCGCGAGCACGCGGCATACCGCGAACGGATTGTGACGCGGTATGAGAGGGGGTTTGAACTGTTCAGGGTGGGTTGAGACAGGTGTCAGGTGCCGGGTGTCAGGTGTCGGGTGCTCTGACACCAGGAACCTGACACCCGACACCTAGAAGGGGATCCGCACCCCCACCCGCAGCGGAGCGAAGGGGATGTTATCGGGCCCTTCCCCCGGATGCAGGTCGATAATGAACAGCGCCGTCGTGGCGAGGAGACTCACCTGGGCACCCAGCAGCCAGCGATTGGCGCGCCGGTCGTATGCGCGCGAGCGCTGATACAGCTGCTCGGCGTCACGCCGCATGTAGCGGCCGTCCGGTCCCAGTGCACACGCGTCCTGAGCAGAACGGCAGATATCGACCAGCGCGTTCCACTCGCGCCGCGAATGACTGTGCTCCCGTTCCGCGAAGATGGTGAGTGCCGCGGCACCCAAGGCCGCGATCCATTTCCCGTGGTGCGCGACGGCACGTTGGAACGACTCACGCTGCGCCGCTTGAGCTCCAAGCGCCGGGACCGCGCCACAAGCTAGCAAGCCGAGGATGGTGATCGAGCGACGCGTCATCATCGATACGTATGAATATTGCCGCGGCCCGCAATCACCACCACCTGCCGGTCGCGGACCAGGGGCGGCTCCTCGATCGGGCCGGCGACCTGCGCCCGCCAGCGAATCGCTCCGGTCGCGGGATCGACCAGCAGGACTTCTCCACTGACGCTGCCGACGAGGACGCCCGAGGCCAACGGGGTGGGCCCGGCGATAGCCACGATGCCGAGCGTGTGACTCGTGGCGCCGTCCGGGGCGTTCACCGGAATCAGCCAGAGCCGGCCGTCGCGCGCGAGCACGAACAGCGTATCGGCGACGAGCGCCGGCGCTCCGTACACGGCGTCACCCGCCGCGCGGTCCCAGATCACGCTCCACGACGCGAGATCGACAGCGACGATCCGGCCATTTGTCGTGGCGAGGTAAACGCGGCGGCCATCGGTCGCGGGAGTCGCGAGCACGGCGCCCGGGAGGGACAAGTGCGACCGGACCGAGCCCGTCTGGCGATCGATCAGAAAGAGTGTGTCAGTGGTCGTGGCGACGACGAGGCCGTTCGGGGTGACGACTGGTCCGGCCCGCACGGCACCACTGAGGGGACAGCGCCACTGCATCGTTCCGCGCTCCGGCTCGAGGCGCAGCACCACACCCTCTTCCGTGCCCGCGAAGATTGCCTCGCCGTCAAAGGCGATCGGTGCCGTGACGCTTCCCGCGCGTGCGCGCCACAGCCGCCGGCCGTCGCGCAACCGCACCGCGTAGACGCGTCCATCCGGCTGTGACTCGGTGGCAACGTACAGCCGGTCTTCGTCGAGCAGCGGGCCGGCACGCACGGTCCCATCGAGGTGCGACCGCCACAGGATCTCGCCGCTGGCGCGGTCGAGGAGCACGAGGTTGCGGTCGGCGGTGCCGACGGCGACCACCGTTTCGCCCAGTGCGGGACTGCCGCGCACCCCGCGGCCCATCATCACATGCCACAGCGGCCGGGGATCGGGGTTCAGTGTCTCGCGGGCGCCCGCGTCGTGCCGCTGATTGCCGAGGTAAGCCGGCCAACCGGATTCCTGCCGTGCCGGGCCTGGTTTCACGACAGCGGCGCATGCCGCCGTGATTGCGTTGACACTGAAAAGGCTCGCCACTAGTATGCCGCGCCTATGCCGGAACGTCATTGGATCGAGGAGCTTCCGCAGCACGCCGGACAGACGGTCGCCGTGCGCGGCTGGGTGTCGACGACGCGCTCCAGCGGCAAGATCGCGTTCGTCGTGGTGCGCGACGGCACGGGCTTCCTGCAAGCGGTGATCTCCAAGAAGGATGTGTCGCCGGACGTCTGGGACGCGTTCGGGAAACTTACTCAGGAGACTTCGCTCGAGGTGACGGGCGTGGTGCGTCTCGACGCTCGGGCCCCGGGGGGGGGCGGCGTCGAGCTGCAGACCGCGGACCTGAAGATTCTCGGGCCGAGCCCCGAGTTTCCGATCACGCCCAAAGAGCATGGCATCGCGTTTCTGTTCGAACACCGGCATCTGTGGCTGCGCTCCAAGCAACAGGTGGCGATTGCCCGTGTGCGCCACGAAGTCATCCAGGCGATTCGCGATTTTTTCCACGGACGGCACTTCACGCTCGTCGACACGCCCATTCTCACGGGTTCGATCGGCGAACATGCGGGCACGCTGTTCTCCGTGGACTACTTCGATCTGGGGAGGGCCTATCTCGCGCAGACCGGTCAGCTGTACGTGGAGGCAGCGGCCGCCGCGCTTGGCAAGGTGTACTGTTTCGGCCCGACCTTCCGCGCCGAGAAATCGAAGACACGCCGGCACCTCACGGAATTCTGGATGGTCGAGCCCGAGGTCGCGTGGAACGACTCCGATGCCAACATGCGGCTGCAGGAGGATTTCGTTTCGTACATCGTGGGCCGCTGCCTGGAGCAACGGAAGCAGGATCTCGCCGAGCTGGGACGCGACGTGGCAGCGCTCGGGCGCGTCGCGCCGCCGTTCCATCGAATCTCCTACACTGACGCCGTCGAGAAACTGAAGGGCCTCGGCGCCGACATGGAGTGGGGCCGCGACCTGGGCGGCGAGGACGAGACAACGCTGGCGAAGCAATACGACCGGCCGGTCTTCGTCTACAACTATCCGAAGGCCGTGAAGGCCTTCTATATGAAGGAAAACCCGGCCGATCCGCGGACCGTCCTCAACAACGATTGCCTGGCGCCCGAGGGCTACGGCGAGATCATCGGCGGCAGCCAGCGCGAGGACGATTACGACAAGCTGCTGGCGCGCATTCGCGCCGAGAAACTGCCGGAAGAGGCGTACTCGTGGTATCTCGACCTGCGCAAGTACGGCACGTTCGTGCATTCGGGATTTGGACTCGGTGTCGAGCGAACGGTCGCCTGGATCTGTGGCGTCCCCCACATCCGGGAAGCGATCGCATTTCCGCGGACCCTGTATCGCTTGTGGCCCTAGAATAGGTCTCGCCCAATTAGGTTCCCATGCTGAAGCATGGGCCCGGTGAATCAATGCCCTTGAAGGGCAGTGTCTACACAATGGCTGACACTCAGATCTTTGGTTCGCACGAAGCCAACACTTTGGAGCAGCTGCGCGACGTCGCGAGCCGCGCCGAGCGCGCCGCGCTCATGGCCGACGGGCATCTGGGCTATGTCATGCCGATCGGCGGCGTCGCGGCGTACCGCGACAAGGTGTCTGTCGTCGGTGTGGGATTCGACATTGCCTGCGGCAACGCCGCGATCCGCACCGATCTGAAGCTGCCGCAGATCCAGGGGCGGCTGCGTGAGCTGGCCGACGAGATCCAGGCCTCGCTGTCGTTCGGCGTGGGTCTGAGGAACCGCGCGGACGATGCGCCCACCGACGATCCGCTGTTCGGAGATCCGGCCTGGGACGCGGTGCCGGACCGGCACGAGCGCGATCGCCTGCGTGCCAAGGCGCGCGAGCAGCTCGGCACGGTGGGCTCGGGCAATCACTACGTAGACGTGTTCGCCGATGAGGAGGACAAGATCTGGGTCGGCGTGCACTTCGGCTCGCGCGGTTTTGGGTTCGGCGTGGCGCACGGCTTTCTGGCGCTGTCGCAGAACAAGCAGTGGGGCGAGCGCGCGCCCGAGCGTGAGGCGTTGCTCGACGTGCATGCGCCGATCGGGGACGCGTACTGGCAGCTGATGAACCTCGCCGGTCGCTACGCCTATGCCGGCCGCGAGTGGGTGGCGCGCAAGGTTGTGTCGATCCTCGGCGGGGGCGAAGTGGAGCTGGTGCACAACCATCACAACTTCGCGTGG
>Ga0099827_10001206_pt1 | contig 13128 bp, 9 predicted proteins | sample CZO8metaG_FD_79339 | JGI IMG/M metagenome (GOLD analysis project Ga0099827, IMG submission 79339) | Vadose zone soil microbial communities from the Eel River Critical Zone Observatory, Northern California, USA - CZOApr15con1.8 metaG | ecosystem: Environmental > Terrestrial > Soil > Vadose zone ...
ACTCGATAGGAATTACAGATATTATTCCTGTCGACATAAGAGGGCCGGCGATTTGCACCTGCGATCGTATGGTTGAAACTCTTATTGTTAGCTTACTGAGGCGCCGTAGCCTATGTGGTCTTTCTCTGCTGGGAATCAGGAGATAGACGCGATCCGCGATGGGTGCGGCTCCTTGAAGGGCACAAGATTCCGGATTTCCGGCCGTATTGAGAGTTTCCGCGATAATCAGTGCCTACCGGGCGGGGCCGCCTCTTCGCCTACCGATGATCTGCCTCATGAGTTCTGGGTGGTGCGGGGCTATTGACTGCGCCGCACGATGCCTGTTTCCGAATCGGCACTCTGGCGTGCCCCGGTACTTCGCCCGCCACCGTCACTGGACTCAGGCCACCCGCGCTGTAAGAAACGGTCCCGGCCTGGTTGCTCGCGATGTCGGCTTTGCAAGCTTCTTACAGCGGCGATCGGGCAATGCTGCGGCAGTCCGCCCCCGACGGCGCGGACTGGGTCAGCCCGGCGGTCACCGTCCTCGGGGAACGGGGTCAAAGACCCGCGCAATCTTTCAAATATTGAGGAGAAACGCATTGCGCTGCCGACTGCCGCCGCCGCCCGGCTGCCCGGGCCTGGCAGCGCTCGCATTGACCCGGCGGTGGCCAGTCGGCATGTCAAGGTCGCTTGCTCGTGCCCGGCAGGCCCGGCGGCACATCGATGCGCTTGCCGCGCTGCTGCAGTTCGCCGTGATGACAAGTCGGTGTACTCCGGGCCGGCGCGGGACGTGCCGACGCTGCCCGCCGCCAGGCCGACCCCGCCGGTGACCACGCCAACCTTCGCGCGATGCCGGGCGGAGACGCCGTCGCCGCCGCATGGCATGCCCGCGACGTCCCTCTGCGCGAGTACTACGACGGACTCTTGACCCAGCGCGACCCTACGAACGTGCTCCGGACCTTGCTGCACGAGCACCACGTCCGGAGCCTCGGCAATGACCCGGACTTCGAGCGCATGACCAACCACGCCGCCCGGGCGGCCGCGATGCGCTGCCTCGCGCGTGCAGGTGCGGTCGTTTTCGTCGGTTCCCCAGCGAGGACGGCCTCTACCAGCGCCGCGATCGGCTTGGCCCCATAGGTCACGTGATCAGCAGGCATGCGTCCCACCTTAAGAATGGCAGAGCCAGTTGTATTACATGCCGAGAGTTGCAAGCCAGCAATGGCTTGCTCGCCCGAGCCCGCAGCGCTGCTTATCGCCAAGACGAGTACGGCCACTCCGCGCTATTCCACGGTCGTGAAGACCCCGAGATCTCTCTTTCTGTCCGCTAACCCGAATCAGGTGAGCGCATCTATCCTGGCGCTGACCGCGGATGCCATCGGTCTTGCGCCTGCGGTCGTTGGCTGTCCCCAGCATCTTGTCATCTGCGGCGTTGTGCCATCTAATGGTCGAGCCGAGACAGGATGCAGGGTTTGCTCCGGAGGTTCCATGAGTCGGGAGCGGCGAGGTGAGGCTGATCTGCCGCCCGGGCCTGCTCGGGACCTGATCGATCTGTACCGGCGCCTCCGGTACGCGCGCAAGCTGTCCGGCGGCCAGCTCGCCATCAAGACCGGGCACTCGGCCGGTTACATCAGCGAGGTCATGCGCGGGTGGAAGAGCCCCAGCCCGGACGTGGCCGCGGAAATCGCGGTCGCCCTCGGCGCAAGCATCGACGAAGTCAGGTTAGCTAGCAAGCTGGCTGAGGAATCCGCACACCTGAACCGGTACAACCGCGTGAAAATGGGATTGGCTGCGCGTGACGCGGCGGCCAAGGCGCGCAGTCCGCGTCCGCTTGACTCAAGCGTTATCCGCCAGTATCAGGTCACGGGAATCACCGTACCGCCGCATCGCCACATCGGCACGGTGAGCGGCGACATCAGGCGCGTACGCTGCGCGGATGTCTGGGTGAATCCCGAGAACACCGAGATGCAGATGGCGCGTTTCAACGAGTTCTCGGTGTCAAGCATCATTCGATATGAGGGCGCCCGGCGCGACGAACTCGGGCGGGTTACCGACGACTGCATCGCGGCTGAGCTCACGCGGAAAGTCGCCGGCCGGGCGCCGGTGCCACCTGCCACCGCCATCATCACCGGTTCAGGCGAGCTCAAGCAGTTCGGGGTCAGCCATATCGTGCACGTAGCCGCCGTGTACGGAGAACCGGGGGAGGGCTTTCGCCAGGTTCGTCAGGTCGGCAGTTGCCTGACGAACGTGATGACCGAAGTTGACCGGATCACTGACTGGCCATACCCGCAGACGATCCTGTTCCCACTGCTTGGCGCCGGGCAAGGCGGAGGGCAGATCGACGACACGGTCAGCGCTCTGACAGGAGCCGCGATCGACTACTTCGGCTCCGTTTACCTGACCAGGATCACGACCGTTTTCCTGCTCGCTTACACCGACACCGAGCTTGGGACATGCGAGAAGCTCCTATCCGTCAACAAGCGCCTAGTCCTTCGGAAAGACTGACAACTCGGCCTAACTGCCGCGCCGACCGCGGCGCTGGATACTTCCCACGCCTGCCCCGATAACCTAACTACCTGGCAACAGGCTCGCAATGTGCGACAAACTGCCCTGCAGCCGAGCACGTACAGAACGTTCGTTCTGTGCGACCGGCAGCCTATTCTTGTGAGTTGGGTCGCCGCAGACGCGTGATATCTGGGTTGATCTCATTTCGGCTGCTGCCTGATTGAGCCATTCGATGACATGAGATGAGCGGCGATCATCCAGCGTGGTCAGGATGCAGAGCGTAAACCAAGCGACTGGCGTCGTGTATTGGAGGGCGTCGCGAGAGTTTTCAAGACTGTCCGGGAACTCGCGTGCGTGGCGCGCCGACAGCCGAAGCGTGCGTGCGAGCACAAGCCGCCTCGGTCACGATCCTCGACACGCCGCGCGACAGCCCGGACCAGCGACTTCATCGGCTACTGGCACACTCACCCGGACGGCCAGGCCGCCCCTTCTCCGACAGACCACCACAGCATGACAACCCTCGTTGAGAAGGTACCGGGTTGTCGGCGCGTCCTAATGCTCATCCTTGGTGGTGCGCCTGCCCGCTGGGATGCGTGGATCGAACGCGCCGAGATCCCCGCGACCTTTGCTCAGATCTTCCGTCGCGGCGAAGAACTCAAACCTCGCGCTCTAGGGCCACCGGCCGGGATTTCGTCCGTTCCACGCCTAGCGGAACAACCTGGCCCGGCAGCATGCAAGAGCAAGAGGTCGTCTTCCGGCTCCGAAAGATGGCATTGACCTGCGTCTATCCTAGCAGGGTAGTGTCGGGAGCAGGATTTACCTGCGACTATACGGTCGTGAGCCTTACGGCGCCCATCTGGGCTCTCTCCATCCGTCCCCTTACGTCCTGACCGCAGCGGACGTGCCGCACGCCTTCGCGACCGGTCCGCCGGGTCTCACCGAGTCCCGCATGTACATACCGGTGCGCAAGGCTAATCATCGACTGCGTGTTCTTAATTTTCTGGGACGGGCCGAAAGCCGGAATCCGTCGCGCAGCATGGCGTTCTGCCGCCGACTATGGTCTTAGTAGCCCGCTCGTAGGGAGGCTAGATGACGACCAGTCAGTTCGGCGACGGAGCATCAGGCGGCGGCGAGGACTTGTTTACGCGTGTGACCGCGGAGCGGCGTCTACGGTGCGGATCGTGTGGCCACGAGGCGGCCTATTCGGTGCCGCAACTGGTCGACTGGCGAGATCGTGAGGCGCTCGACCTGCTGAGGCGCTGCGTCCCAGTACTCGCCTGCGAGGCGTGTGACGAGTCCGTGCTGCTGGATAGTCCGGTCGTGGTGCTGCGGCCCGCCGACCCGGTCGCCGTTCTCGTCGGATTTCCAGCCGATACAGCAGTGGAGGATGATGCCGCGATCTTGAAAGATCTGCTGCGTCATCCCGGGGCACCAGCCGAGCCAGCCGAGGGGAGTGCCTTCGTGCCGATCGGGCTTTCCGAGCTAGGGAACGTTTCTGGTCGGTATACGGGATTCGCGCTGGCGCATTTGAGGCTTGAGCCTCCCGAGGACTGGGGCATTCCTGAACTGGAATGGCTGAAAGCAATTCGGGACATGGTCGCCATTCCAGACCTAGCTCAGGAGATAGGAAGTTTTCTCACGGCCGCGAATGAGGCTGACGCCATTCAGATTGCTCGGCGGGCGGGCGGACTGCTTAATCTCGCCTGGGAGCCTGTCGTCGAGGAGTTCCTGGCTCGAACCATCGCGGAGCAGACCGATCCTGGCGCTGCCGAGGCTGTGCGTCAGCGGTCACTCGTGCTGCGCCGCCTGAAAATGGGATCGACCGCCGTTATCAATGATGCTGCTCTTACCACGCAGGCGGTGCAGTTGCTGGACGAGGCCGTCCAAGGCCCGGATCGTTTCGCGGAGACTCGGATCGCGGCACTGACCAGGCTGGTCGAGCAACTACGTGATCAAAAGGATGCCCAGGTCGCCTTTGTGGCGGCTCTGATCAGCCACGCTGCCACGGTGAGTAGCGCTCCCAGCCACACCGCAGATGACCTTGAAGCGGCCTTTCGCTCGGCTGAGCAGGCCATCTCCCTGGCCCCGGCGATCTTCGGAGCAGATCACGAGATCACCAGGAGAGCGAAGCAGGATTACGCGGCACTACTGCTCGACCGACGGCGTGGTAGTCCGGCTGAGAACGAGCGTGCGGCCATGGACGTGTTCAACGAGGTGGCCAGATCCTCGGTGCGCGACTCCGATCGCGGTCTGGCTGACGTTCTATTGAACTGGGCCGCTGCGCTCTCCCACCACACCGTTGGCGGCCGGATCGACAATCAGGTCAGCGCGATGCGGTTGCATTACGATGCACTGCACGTGCAGCGCATCTTGCGGCCGCTCGACCGCATGGGCGAAATCCGGATCAAGGTAAACCTTGCGGCGGCACTGCGAGAACGCCGGACGGATAACATCGCCGAATCGACCCGTGAGGCGGTCAGGATCTATCAGGAAGTTCTCGATGATCCCGGCGCCCTCGGACTGCTGAGTCCGGAAGAGGCATGCCAGATCGCCGCCAACATGGTCACTGCTAAATATCAGCTGCGTGAATTGCAGCCTGACCAAGTGTCGGCGATCGAGGTGTTTGAAGCTGCCAGAGAGTCCGTGCCGCTCTGCGAAGCCTGCGCCGAAGGGATTCCTGAGCGTATCCGCGCTCTAGCTAACGTTGGCGGCGTCCTCACGGACCTTCAGCGGGAACCGGGCCTGGCGGATGCAACTACCGCGTCGGTGCTGGACCTGGCGCTCCAGTTGGCGGGAACCGCGTACCGCGAGGCATGTCAGCAGCTGTCGTCCGATCACGACGAGCGCCTGCGCGTAGGGATCAACTACGCCGCCGCGATGTCCGCTGCCGGGGCCTCAGATGTGGACCATTCTCGAGCCGGGGAAGTTCTGGAAGAACTTCTCGGCAGCGCTGATCCTGACCGCCAGTCAGCGTACCGCAATGTCATCGCCGCCAACCTGGGCCGATGGCGGTGCCAGAGAGGCCTCTGGGCCGAGGCAGCGTCCGCCTTCGAGATCGCGCTCGACGCAGTACAGCGGCTCTACCGGGATGCGCGAACACGGGCCTCAGGGCTGGCCGAGCTGGGCGAGGCCGCCGACCTTGCTGGTTGGCTGGTGGCCGCTCATATGGCCAGGTCGGACACGGCTAAGGCGGTGGAAGCCGTGGAGGCGAGCAGGTCGCGAGTTCTATGGGACTCATTCTCCGGCACTAGCATGTCGGCCGGTCCCCCGGCCGGTTTCGCGACCTACGGGCGGCCCGTGCTCTACGTTGGCACGGGCCCGCTGCTGAGCTGGATACTCCTGATAAGGCCAGGTAGCCCAGAGCCCACTGGCGTCCGAATCCAGTTCAGCGCCCGCGAGCTGCGTCCATATGTGCGCAACTTCCGCCAAGCCCGCGCCCGCGGTGAGGTCATCAAGGCGCTTGACGTGCTGACCGGCATCATCGACAGCGCCATACTGACGCCCGTCCGGCTGCTGATCGAGACCGCTGGCATCACAGAGGTTGACGTGGTCTCCTCCGGGCTGCTAAACGGGCTCCCGCTGCACGCGATGGCCGGTGAGGGTGATCCATGCTGGCTTGATCACGCGGTGGTGCGTTATGTTCCCAGCGGCCGGTTGGCGCAGATCCGGCAGTTGTCGGGGCCGCCGCGGGTCGGTCCCGCGCCCGTGCTTGCGGTTGCTGGTCAGCACGCCGACCTTGACTGCGCCCGGCATGAGCCGGCGCTGATTCCGCGACGGCTCGGACCTCACCTCCCAGTACCAGCTGATGGCAACCGAAGCGGGTGGCTGCTCAAAGAGATGCAGGATGTCGGCTTTGCTCATTTCGCCTGCCACGCTCGCTGGGATCCGGACGACCCGCTGCGGTCCTATATCGATCTCGGCGGATCCCACCGGATCACGCTGGGAGAACTCTTGGCCCTGCGTCTGCCAGAGCTGCGACTGGTGGTTTTGTCCTGCTGTTCGGCGGGCGTGCCGGTCGAGCGCTGGGCCGACGAGCTGCTTGGATTCGGCACCGGAATGATGATCGCCGGGGCGGAGTCAGTCGTGACGAGCAACTGGGACCTGCCCGATCTGCCCAGCAGCCTGCTGATGGCTCGCTTCTACCAGCTGATCGGCTTGGACGCCGAGCCAGCCGCAGCCCTGCGTGGCGCCCAGTTGTGGGTCCGGCAGCTTACCGTGGCCGACATCACGGAGCTTGTCGATGAGGCTCTAGATGGGGTTGCAGGAGCTTTGCTGCCTGGGGGCCTGGCGGCAGAAGCCGAGCGAGTTCTATGGGATGGCGATGTACCCGACCGTCGTCCATTCCAGCATCCCATCCACTGGGCGGGATTTTCTTATCACGGCACGACGATCTACAACCAGGGCTTGACGCCTGCGGAACAAGAGAAAGCGACATGAGCGCACGGCACGCCGTAGCCGGGCTCGTGGCTTTGTGGCCAAGACTGCCCAGCCTCATCGGCCGCGACTGGCCGAGGTTGGCAACTCAGCTGCTGTCAGAAGCCGAAAGGCTTGCGGCAGCAACTACAGACGACGACCGGCAGATGCGGGCGGGCCGGCTGCTTCGGCTGCTCAGGGATTACCCGGCGGTACGGGAACACCTCAATCCGCTCTACGAGATCGACGCCGACCGGATCGCCCGGGATCCGCATATATCTGAGCTTTCTGACTGGTCTGCGTTGGCGCGCATGGTCGGATGCGCGGCGTCAGGGCGCTGGATCAATACCGCGTTCGACGGCCACCCGACTGGAGTTCCGCCCCGCGACGGGCGGCCGCACACGTTGCGCTTCACGCTCGACGAGTACGCCAACGCAGAGGCGTTCAAGCAGGGGCAACTGGACATTGTCCTCGGCCGCGGACAGGACAGCGCTCAGTTGCGGGTCGAATTGCACAGTCTGCATCCAGGTGACGCGGACATTGAGCCCGTGCATCAGCTTCTCACGGTCTATCGTGATCGGCCGCCTTCCCAGGCCGCCCCTGACCAAGCGGCATTCCAGGTAACCGTCCACAGTGCCAGAGAAGTCACTTTGGTCGCGCTGTTCTATCACCGCAGGAGATTTATCCAGGCAATGGAGCTTACTATCCCCGCCGTGGCGCAGGAAAACGGCAGCCTGGTGTATAGCAGCTCGGTCCGGCCGCTTACGACCGCGTCCATGGTGCGCGAACCTGACCTCAGCCTCGTCCAACGCGGAGGACCCGGTGGCTACCAACTCCAGCTCATCGGTACGCATTCATACCGCGCCGAACTCCCATATAACCCGGCCGAACTCGACAGCATTGTCAGCGGGGCTAGGAAAGGCCTGCAGTCGCTGCTCCGCGATGAACAGAACCATGGCGGGCTCGCCGACGCATACGTCGACGGCATCGATATCTCAGAGCACGTCCATTCTGAGGCTCTCCGTGAGCTGGCAAGATCGGGCTTCTGGTTCTACCAATCGGTCTTCCGCGGCCCCAAGAGCGACGCCAGCCTGCGAGGGATCGGAGAGATGCTCCGCGCGTACGGCGATAAGGGGGGCCAGAGACTTCAGGTGGTCAGCGACGGTCCCAGCCTGCCCTGGCATCTCATGTATCTTGACGCGACCTACGATGAGAGCCGGCTGAGCACCGGCAAGCTGCTCGGATTCAGGTATCAGATCGACTACATCCCCATGTGCCCGAGTACAACGCCCCGTTATCTCGATGACCAGCCGGATCCCGAGATCGAGCCAGGTGTCCTTCTTGCCGTCAACGACGACATCGACCGGCCTGCTGAAGACTGGCACCGCACACTCGTGTCGGATCAGGTGGATTACTGGCGTCGGCAGGTCGTAGGACCTGTCACCGTGCTCCGAGACAAAGATGACGTGGCCATCGCGCTCGCCGAACCAGGACCGAATCGCCTGGCGTACTTCTATTGTCACCTCGCTGGCTCCGAGCCGGGAGACTGCGCGCTCATCTTCACCGGATACCGGGCTCTGGCACTGCGGGACCTAGAGATCGACGCACCGGGCCACCTGCCATTCCCTGGTGCTCCGCTGGTAGTGATCAACGCCTGTGACTCCGTCGCGCTGACTCCGGCGCTCTACGCCGGGCTCCTGCCATACTTCATCAGCAAAGGCGCCAGAGGCGTCATCGGGACTGAGGTCACGGTCCCGGCCTTGTTCGCGGCCGAGTGGGCGCGCCGCTTCTTTGACCGCCTACTCGACGGCGAGTCGGTTGGCGCGGCTATTTTCGCGGTTCGCCGCCAGTTCCTGACCGAGCATCGAAACATGCTGGGGTTGCTGTACACGCCCTATTGCGAAGGCGACACGACACTCTAGGCGGGGTCCAGGTAGTGATCACGATCGAGGCGCTGACGGTCGGTGGCGGTGACTGCCTGTGGGTGGAGTGGGATGACGAGACGGCGCGGCAACGCCGCATGCTCATCGATGGAGGCTGGGGCGGGGAGAAAACCTTCCCGCAGGCGTTGCGTGATCGTTTCGCACACCAGCCGATGGCTTCCCGCTTTTTCGATCTTGTGGTATGCACCCATTTGGACGACGACCATATCGGCGGTCTGCTCGCGTTGCTTGCCTCACCTCCGGGCGGATTTGGCGTCCGTGACGTGTGGTTCAACGGCTCGGCTCATGTCGGTGCCGCAACGTCGTCGGCGTCAAATGGCGATGGGCTGCTCGGGGTCCGTAGCGGGCGCCGGCTCGCCCGGCTGCTCCATAAGAACGGCCTTCCGTGGAACCTGGCCACCGGAGGCAATCCGATCGTCGTACCGGGCGATGGCCCTCCGCCTAGATTTCAGCTACCAGGCTTGACTCTCACCTTGCTCTCCCCGACCTGGGACGGACTCCGCGCGCTAGGGAAGATCTGGCCGCCGCAGGAACCGGAACCTGAGCCATCGGCCGACGTACTCGGTCCCGATGTGATGAGCATCCCGTGGCGACAGCTAGCGGACGACACGTATATTCCGGACAGGAGTCCAGCTAACGGATCGAGCATCGCCTTCTGCGCGGAACATGCTGATGGCTCGAGAGTGCTGTTCGGCGCCGACGCGCATACCGAGGTCCTAGTGCGGTCACTGCACCGGCTCCAGTCCGCTGGCCGTTACCGCATCGACGTGTGCAAGATGCCTCACCACGGCAGCGCGGCCAATATCAGCCAGGCCTTCCTCCGCCGTATTGACTGCGGTCACTGGCTAGTCTCCACCAACGGCGGTGACTTGATCCGTCCGACGAGCAGAGAAGCTCGCTTCCGGCCAGGCGAGGGCAGGCATCCGAGCATGAGAGCCATGGCCCGGGTCATATTCCACTCGGGCCAGGCGCCGACCTTCTGGTTCAACTACCGAGGCGCGAGCACCGACCGTTATGCGAACCCCGTCCTGGCTGCGGAACTCGGGTTCCAGGCCGAGTACCCGCGGCCGGGGGAAAACGGGATCACCGTGACGGTCGAGGCCAGCGAGGTCTTCCGCAGCGGATCATCCCGGTCCCGTCAGCGATGATTCTCATCCATCGGCCGGCAATGCCTCAGCAAGACGGCCAGGAAGGCGGCAGAGGTCAGTGAGGCATATTCGTGCCAGACATCATTCTTGAGGCTGCTGCTGTAGTCCGCCACGCCACGTACAACGAACCACGGCACCCCACGCAGGCTCGCCCCCACCGCAAGTCCCGACGCCTCCATCTCGACGCCTAGGATGCCGTGGCTTCGGGCGAGCTGATCCCGGCGGCTAACGTCGCGCAACAGACGATCCGCGCTGCCGATCGCCCCGAAGTGCACCTTTGGCCCATCCAACCTCCCGTGCCCATCGATGGGACTTGGCATCGCAAAACGGGGATCTGCGACCCGGTCTAGTTCCTGTCTCAGCGAGAGAGAAGGGTCGGGATAAGCCGCTCGCAGTTCCTGCACGGCGCGCAGCATATCCGCAGATATTCCTTGCAGGTTCCTGCGCAAGGACTCTTTTCCGTCCACCAGGTAGGTGTGGTCGTAGTCGACAACTCCGTCGACGGCGACCAGTACATCTCCCAGCTTCAAATCCGTTTTTAGCCACGGACTGCATGGGCAACCGCCGGCGATACCGCAAAAGATCACGCAACGGATTGTCGGGAAACTGCGGAGAACATCGGTCACGACCGCCGCAGCGGAACGATTTCCATCGTGCGGCAAAACGGTCGTTACGACCTGATGCACCGTACTAGGAAGCCGACTTGGCAATTCGCCAGCCATATACAGATTCCGATCCCCGGCTGGTCCGTCCGCCAGGGGCCGACCTTGACGGAGTATCGCAATCACGGCCGCGAACTCGCACGCCAAGGCGGTGAGAATGGCCACAGTGGGCGGTCGCATCAGGAATGGCTGGCCGTCACCCGATGCAACAATCACGGGCCAAGTCGACGCGGGCACCTGCTCCCGGTCGCGTTCGGCATCGAGACGGTCCACCTGGTCGATCAGGCACTCGGCGTAGGTCCAGGCGGCCTCGCGCACCCACGGTTCGCCAACCACGGCGACCCAGAAGGCGAGCTGCGCCAAATTCACGCCGACCAGGATGCCGAGCACCGGCAGTTGCCTAGCGGCCGAGGGGGATAACCACGCCCACATTCCCAGGATAAGAAAGCTGATCAAGATCGATAGATAGCCCCAGGGCCGGAGCCCGTACAAATTCCGGCGGAAGCCGTAATTGCGGTTCTCGGCCTGAACTAAGCGAAACTCAGCAGTCAATGTCCGCAGTACCCTGACCGCCGCCTCGTAGGCCTGATCCGCGGCAGCCGGATCGGCTTCCTCCTCAGCGGCCGTTGGCAGCAGCGTTCCGGTCACCCGCTCGATGACCTCGTGCCTGTGAGCCTGTATAACGAGACTTTCTGACCCGCGCCACCGCAGCATCTGGGTAGTGGGCCGCCCGCCCCAGGCCTCGAACCTCATGGACTGAGACCGTCGGCCCCGGATCCGGCCGAGCTGGTCGAACAGCGGGCACAGCGCTGCCATCAGCGCCAGCACCAACACCCGTTCACTGACCGCTAGCCCAGGTAGCGCGACCGCCCCAAGCACCAGCAAGGGCAGAACGCTGATCAGCACCGGCGTGAGCCTGGCCTGGATGCTGTAGCCGTCAATCACAGCGCTCTGCCTTTCTGGCTCACCAGGAAGTCAAGGCTAGTGTCACCTACCAAGCGGAAGCAGACAACAGAACCGCAGGCGTCAGCTTGTCTAGCCCGCCGCCCAGTTTGGTAACGAGGCCAGCCGCATGCTAGGTCAGTGTCAGCAATCCGGCGATGAGGTGGTTGGGGCGTTTAACGCCGTGCATCCCCTCATTGACTAGGTGTCGTGCCTATGGGTGCCGATCCGGGCATTCGACAGATAGCTCGCAGACACGCGTGATGAGGCAGGGGCGGTTGAGGCTTATTCGAGCCAGCGGTCACTTCGCATCCCGCCGAGGAACTTGCCGGCGGGCTACCCTACCTAGGTGTCCCTGACGGCGAAACCAAGCCCGCGCCGTCCTCCGCACCATGAATCGCTTCACGCAAGTCTGGCGATGACGCTGGCAACTGGGTGCTGTCAGCCCGCCCGTGCTACGGCTACTCACGCCGCCGCCGGTGACAACAATTACCGCGAGGCTTAGGCTTCGAGCGGCTGTCAGGTTGGGCCGGTGCTGGGCGGAACGGCGCAACACCAGCCCTGACCAGCCCGAACCCAACCTCGCCCCGGCACCGGGCCAGCAAGGCCGCGCGGCACTGCTAACGCGGTTTGGGTTCGCGCCCATCCGGGGTTCAAATCCCCGAGCCTCCGCTCCTTGCGGGTGCCCTGGGCCATTCGGCGTCAGGGCACGGGGCCCCATGTCGGCGGATAAGTCCGGATGCGGGTGTATCAGATTCGGGCCGGTGCGCTCCGTCCTGGTAGAAGCGAGAGATCAGGACCACCGAACGAGTGGAGCGCAGCTTGACGGATCGGCCTGCGATGTGCGGCGATAAGTTCGACGCGTCGTATCGCTTGGGGGTGCGCCGTGCGTGACGATCCAATAATGATCGCACTGGTCAACCGCGCCGCGGCCGGCGACCGGGTCGCGTGGCACGAAATCGTCGAGCGTTACTCCCCGCTGGTGTGGTCGATTTGTCTCCGGTTCCGGTTGGACCGCGACGACGCCGATGATGTCAACCAGACCGTGTGGCTGCTGCTCGTCGACAAGATCGGGAGCCTCCGTGAACCCGCGGCTCTGCCCGGCTGGCTGGCGAAGACGACGCGGAACGAATGTCTTCGCGTGCTGCGGGTAGCGGCCCGGCATGTCCACGCCGGTCTGCCGCCTGACGATCAGATGCCTTCCGACGTCGATGCGGCGACGATCGAGGAAGAGGTGCTCGCGGCCGAACGCAACGCTGCGCTGCGCGCGGCCTTCGCTGAGTTGCCGTCCAAGTGCCGCAAGTTGCTGTCCATGATGATCTCTGACCCACCTTGTCGCTATCAGGAGATCAGCGAGGCCCTGGACCTGCCTGTGGGCAGTATCGGTCCCATGCGCGCTCGCTGCTTAGAGCAGATCCGACGCTGCCCGCACATACGCTCAGTTAGCGACGATGGAACCGGGTGATCCTGATGCAAGTAGGCAGGAGGTGAGCGCGGTGACCGGCGGAGGTGACGAAGAACTCCTTGCGGCGCTGCGGG
>Ga0099827_10001208_pt1 | contig 13124 bp, 10 predicted proteins | sample CZO8metaG_FD_79339 | JGI IMG/M metagenome (GOLD analysis project Ga0099827, IMG submission 79339) | Vadose zone soil microbial communities from the Eel River Critical Zone Observatory, Northern California, USA - CZOApr15con1.8 metaG | ecosystem: Environmental > Terrestrial > Soil > Vadose zone ...
GCATGCTGAACGAATCGTCGATCACCAGGAGGAGGAGCCTGTCGCCCTGCGTGCGCGCGGCAGCCGGCGTGTCGTAGCCGGTCACGACCGCTTGGACGCGCGAGGGCCTGGCGTCTCGCGGCGAGCCCCAGAGCTGTCCGGGCGCGGTGACGCTCTCGACCGTCCAGTTGGGCGTCGCGGTCTTGACGACGGGATGGAGGGCCAGTGTGACCGTCTCGGGGAAGGTCATCTCCGGGAACGTCGGCGCCATGCTCGACCGCTGCAAGTCGCTGAAGAGGTGCAGCTCGATGGAGGCGCGGGACTCGTCGGCCACCAGCCGCACGGCGCGCGCCAGCTCGGCGAAGCTGCTGCGGGAGTCGCCGGCCTGCACGCTCTCCACGGCCGCGCGCGCGGCCGTGGTGTCCCGCGTCTGCGGCGTCAGCGCGTGCAGCTGCGCGTCGATCGCCATCACCTGCATCCGTTCCGAGAATCGGCGGGACGCCAGCACCGACAACGCCTCGCGCCTGGCATCGTTCATTCGAGTGCCCGCGCGCATGCTGAACGAATCGTCGATCACCAGGAGGAGGAGCCTGTCGCCCTGCGTGCGCGCGGCTGGCCGCGTGATGAAGGGATTCGCGAACGCCAGCGCCAGCAGCACGAGGAGCACCATCCGGAGCGACAGCAGGAGCAGATACCGCAGCCGGCGATGCTTGATCGAGCTCTGGGTCCGCGGCTCGAAGAACATGAGCGAGCTGAACGGCCGCGGCGTCGTCCGGTGACGCCTGAGCAGGTGCAGGTAGATCGGCAGCCCCACGGCCGCGACACCCGCCAGGAACCAGGGAGCAAAGAGGCCCATCAGTTCCTCTTGTGCCTGATGGTCAGGTATTCGCGAAGCGCGGCGTCGAGCGGACGATCCGTCGGCAGCAGGAAGTAGTCCAGGCCTGCGCCACGACTGCGTGTCCGGAGGTCGGCCAGGTGCGCGTTCATCTTCCCGCGATATTCCCGCTGCGCGTAGTCGGGCGTGACCTCCATCTGCTGGCTCGTCTCGAGGTCCACGAGCACGGCGGCGTCGCGAAACGAGGGCGCGATCTCCTGCGGATCGAGGACGTGAAAGAGGACGACCTCGTTGCCGTGGAAGCGCAGCGGCTCGATGGTGCGCACGATGCGTTCCGGCGGCTCGTAGAAGTCGGACACGATCACGACCAAGCCGCGGCGCCTGAGGAACTCCTGGAAGTGACGCATCGGCTTGCTGAAGTCGGTGCGCGCGTGCGGCTCGGCGAGCTCGAGCCCGTTCATCAGGCGCGCGAGCTGCCCCTGACGCGTCGACGGCCTGATGTAGTTGCGGACCTCGTCGTCGAACACAATCAGTCCGGCGGCGTCGCGCTGGCTGTGGATGGCCAGGTAGAAGAGCGACGCGGCGATGAACCGCGCGTAGTCCATCTTGCTGACCGCGTGCGAGGCGTACTCCATCGACTGGCTGGCGTCGAGAAGCACCGTCAGCAGGCTGTTGGTCTCGCCGCGATAGCGCTTCAGATACGTGCGCTCGGTGCGGGCGAAGACGTTCCAGTCGACGTGACGCAGATCGTCGCCCGGTGTGTAGGCGCGGTACTCCGCGAACTCCTGGCTGAACCCGAAATCGGGAGAGCGATGCAGGCCGGCCACGAAGCCATCGACGACGGTCCTGGCGATCAGCTCCAGGCCGGAGATGGCCGCGAGGACGTCCGGATCGAGGAAGCGCTGCGTCACCGGGCGCTCAGTCCTTCGCCGCGGGCGGTGGCATGTGAGCGAGCAGGCGGCGGATGATCTCGTCCGTGTCGATGTGCTCCGACTCCGCGTGGAAGTTCAGCAGGATCCGATGCCGCAGGACCGGCGCCGCCAGCGCCGTGATGTCCTCGTAGGCGACGTGATAGCGGCGGCGCGACAGCGCGCGAACCTTGGACCCGAGCACGATGAACTGCGCGGCGCGAACGCTGGCGCCGAAGTTGACGTACTGCTTGACGAACCCCGGGGCGCTGCCGTCGGTCGGGCGCGTGCCGCGCACGAGGTTCACGACGTACTCCTCGACCGATTCCGCGATCGGCACCATGCGGACCAGCCGCTGGAACTCCAGAATCTCTTCCGCGCTGGTCACCGTCTGGATCTGGACCACCCGGTTCGCCGTCGTCTGGCCGACGACCTTCACTTCGTCCTTGGCGCTCAGGTAGTCGAGCACGGTGTTGAACAGAAACCGATCGAGCTGCGCTTCGGGCAGCGGGTAGGTGCCCTCCAGCTCGATGGGATTCTGCGTCGCGAGCACCAGGAACGGCGACGGCAGCGTGTAGTGATTGCCGCGCACCGTGCAGGAGAGCTCCTGCATCGCCTCGAGCAACGCCGACTGAGTCTTCGGCGGCGTGCGATTGATCTCGTCGGCCAGCAGGATGTTCCCGAAGATGGGCCCCTGCACGAACGTCCATCGCCGCCGGCCCGTCGTCTGATCCTCCTCGATGATGTCGGTGCCGGTGATGTCCGACGGCATCAGGTCCGGCGTGAACTGAATGCGCTTGAAGAGCAGGCCCAGCGTTTGCGCGATGGTGCGGACCATCAGCGTCTTCGCGGTGCCCGGCAGGCCCGTGATGAGGCAATGGCCGCCCACGAACAGCGCAATGAGGATCTGTTCCAGCACTTCGTCCTGGCCAACGATGACGGAGTGGACCTGCGCCAGGATCTCGTCGCGCACGGTGCGAAAGCGCTCGATGCGCTCTGTCAATTCCGCGGAGTCGAGGGTGGTGATGTCAGCAGCGGGCGTTACCATGATTGATCGTCCTATCGTTCCGGTGCGTCGCGACGCCTGCGGTCAGTGACGCCGCTTCGGCGCGGCCTCTTCGATTTTCAGGAGGAGCTGCTGCGCGGACCGAAAGCCAGGCGCCGCTTCGAGCGCTCCGAGCACGGTCGATTCGGCTTTGTCCAGCTGGCGCGCCGCGAAGTACGCCTGCGCGAGATCGTAGAGCGCGCCGGCCTTGTCGAGCGGATGCAGGGCCACGACCGCGGCGTACTCGCGCACCGCGCCCGCGTAGCTCTCCTGCTTCAGCCACAAGCCGCCGAGACGACGATGCAGATCCTCGTCGTTGACCGGGTAGATCGCGTTGATCGCGTCGAGCGTCGCGGCCGCGTCGCGGGGCCGTCCCATCTCCTCCTGAAGCGAGGCGAGCTTCTTGAGGGTGGTCGGATTGCTCCCGCCGAATTTCTGGTAATCGATGAGCACTGCCGTGGCGCCTGCCTCGTCGCCCTTCGCGATCTTGATCTCGGAGAGGAACTCGTACGCGTTGGCGTCCTGGACATACTCGGGATACAGACGGCGCACGGCTTCGCCGACTTCGAGCGCGGCATCCGATTGACCGCTGTTGACCAGCTCCACCAGGTGCTTGAGGCCGGTCCGCCACTCGTCGAACCTGGTGACGATGGGGCCGGCGCGCTGGTAGAGCCACGCCAGGAACTGTTCGTCGAACGCAGCCGGCGCCAGGCCGAGGGACTGCTGAATGACCTCCGGCGTCGGCCTCAGCTCGGCGAACGCGTGCACCATGTCGACGAGCCTGTCGGCTCCCCAGCGTTCCTGAATGTAGTCGCAGATCCGGCCCGCCTGATAGTAGGACACCAGGATCTGCTCGGGATACTCGGGATGGATGAACCCGCGGTCGAGCTGTGACACCGCCAACAGCTTCTTGTCCTTGAGCGCGACCACCACGTCCGGTGTGAGACGGTCGGCCCATGCGGGGTTGCCCAGACCCTCTTCATGAACGGCCAGGCCTTCCGCAAACCAGCGCGGCGCGCGATGTCGAGTGGCCGTGAGCACGTAGACGTGGTTCGTCTCGTGCCACAGCGTGGCAGCCCAGTTGAACGATCCGGGTTTGCGGCCCGACGGGCTGTCCATCGCGACGACGGTCCCGAATGTCACGCCGAGCGCGCCGAGGCCCGGCAGTCCATAGGTGCGCACGGCGAAGTCGTCGTGGTTCGGGTAGACCTCGACTTGTACCGGGCCCGGCAGCGTCATTTTGTACTTCTGCGCGTAGGTCGTCATGGCGCGCTTCAGCACATCGTCGAAATAGGGCCGGAGGATCGCGGCTTCCTTCGCGTCGAGCTTCAGGATCGTCTGCGGGTCTGCGACAACCGAGAAGTTCTTGTAGCTGTCGAGGAGGCGGAGGCTGTTGACCGTCGCCGCGTCGCGGTAGCCGTTCTTGTAGCACATCTCGAGCTGCCGCCGTGGCTCGTCCTCCTGGCCGAGCCGCATCAGGTTGATCGCGAGCTGCGATCGGGCCGACCACAGACGCGGATCGAGATCGACCGCCTTGCGATAATAGGCGACACCTTCTTCATAGCGGCGGTTCATCACGAGCTGCGACGCGACGAGCGCGTAGCCCTGGCCGTAGGCCGGATTGACTTGCCGCATCCGCTCGATCCATGCGTCTGGTGACCGGTCCGCCAGCAGCTCCACCGCCGCGCGGATGGCGAAGGCATCGAGGGCGTCGGGCGCAAGCTCGATGGCGGCGTCGGCCTGCTTCACGGCTTCGGCGGCGTTGGAATCCTCCAGCGCGAGGGTGGCCAGAATCTCGTGGGCTTCAAACAGTTTCGGATCGAGCGCCAGTGCCTTCTCGGCGTACTCGCGGGCTTTCCTGTCGAAGGCGTCCGCGGCAACGAGGGCGAGGCCCAGATACGCGTCGGCATTTCGCGCATCGCGCTCGAGCGCTTCGGCGAACAGCTTGGAGGCGTCGACGTTGTTGAAGCGCTCGTGGAAGAGGCGGCCCCAGCGGACGCGGACGTGCGCGTTCCCGTCGGCGCGAGCCACGGCGGTCCGGAATTCGTTGTTCGCGTCCTGGTAGAGCTCGAGCCCCCAGTCGCCCTCGGCGCGAAGGTACGGGTCGGCGGACAGCGCGAGCGACTGGTAGCAGGCCTGGGCCTCGGCGCGGCGGCCGTGGCGACGCAGGGCGGCGCAGTCGGCGGGCGCGACGGAAGCCACCAACACGCGGATGCACGCGAGGAGCATCACGACGAGCGTCAGGAGTGTCGCCCTTCTCCTCAACACGAAGCTCCCTACTTATCCAACGTCGCCTGGACGCGAGCCAGCTCGACGAGCAGCGCCTTCAACTGCTGCTCGTAGTCGTTCTGGGCCATCGCGGCCTTCTGGTATTTGAGCACATCGATTCGCCGTTCCAGGTCTTCCTTTTTGGCGAGCAGGTCGCGCTTGGCCGGGTCGCGCGCGGCTTTCTGCGCATCGCCGAAACGGACCAGCGTCAGGCTCGCCAGCAGCCGTCCCTCGCCGCCCTCGGTCGACGCCGCGCGCACGGCTTCGCCCTTCCCGGTATCCTCGAACACGGCGTGCTCGGTCGCCAGGCGCTTCTGCGACGTGTAGAACTCGGCGGTCTTCCGGTCGGCGTACTGCAAGGCCTCGAGCGCGCTGACCGACTCGTTCTTGTCGACGTCGGCCGACGGGTCCTGCAGGGCCTCGACCCAGTAGCGAACGAACACGGTCGCGTTCTTTTCCGTGCCGCTCTTGGTCGAGCTGATGACGGCGCGCCCCGCCCGCTGAAACGCGGGAATGGAGCCGCCGCTGGCGCTCGTGGCATTCACGATCAGCTGACGCCTGGCGGGAATCCGATTGCACAATTCGGCGAGATCCGCCGCCGACATGTCGGGCCCAACGAGGTTGAACTTGTACTCGACGCCGTCGTAGGAGCCATGCCCGATGAGCGTCAGCACGAAGGCGTCGTCGGACCTGGCCTCGCGCGCCACCTGCTCGAGCACCTGCGTGACGCGCTTGCGCGTCGCATCGCCGCCGATCAGGCTGTAGACGTGGACGTCGGAGCCGCTGGCCTTCAGCACCCTGTCCAGATCCTTCGCGGGAGTCGTGAAGCGCTGCTCGTAGTCCGGTTCTCCCACGAGGCCGGCGACGGTGACGTAGAAGCCGGCGGCGCGCGCCGGCGACGCCAGCAGCAGGGCCATCAGCCCTACCTGCCCTACCTGCCCTAAGAAGGCTTTCATACGATCCCCCACTTCCGGCGCAGGAGCCACTCGGTGGATCGCAGCAGGAAGACCGTGATCATTAAGATCGGCATGTTCCACAACTCTCTCGTCTCGCGCGTGGTCACGCCGGCTTCCGAGAATGCGATCTCGTCGGGCAGGTCCGATAGATCCTGCGGGCGCCAGTACCGGCCGCCGGTCTGCGACGCCAGACGGCGCAGCAGCTCGCGGTTCTGGCCGGTGTGGAAGCTCTCGGCGACGCCGTCCATGCGCTGAAACGTCAGCACGTCGCGGCCGATCGGCTGCTCGCCGCGCCTGGCGACGACTTCCGTCAGGTAGGCGCCCGGCTTTTCCGCGGTCCATTCCGCGTGAAAGCTTCCCGGCGTGTCGGGCGCCGGCGCCATGTCGATGTTCGCCGAGATGCCGCCGGGACCGAGGATGTGCGCCTCGACGCGGGCGTCGGCGGCGGGCTGGTAGTCGTCGCCGCGCACCTCGACCGTCAGCGCTACGCGGCCGTCGTCGATCAGAACCTGATTCGGGACCGACGCGGTGACGTGGCCTGGCGATCCGGTGACGAGCCATCGCAGCAGCTGCTGCCAGAAAAGCGGAAAGGCTGAATCGCCGACCGGCAGGTTCATCTGCCATCGCCAGGTGCCGGACGTGGCGAGCACCGCCGTGCGGCCGCGCCCGAAGTTCTCGGTGATGAGCATCGGCATCTTCCGGCCGCCGGCCGACATGTCGGCGAGCACGGTGGCGCCAGGCTTCGGGGTGCCGGGCTCCTCGAAATCCATCAGGTACGGAAGCGATTTCCAGCGCCGCGCGTTCGCCATCGAATCGTCGACGAGCCGCGTGATGTAGTTGTCCACGCCAGCGGGAGCGAGCTCCACCGTCGCCGGCTCGACGTGGAAGGTACCTTTTCTGTCGGGAAGCACGACCGGCAACAGGTCGGCGAGATTCGAGACACCCCAGCCGCCGTCCGCGAGCGAGAACCTTCCGGCGAGCAGCAGGAGGCCGCCACCGCGCCGGTCCACGAACTCGCGAATCAGCTCGCGCTGGCCCGGGGTGAAATAGGTGGCTTCCACCGAGCCGATGACGAGCGCCTGATACGCGAACAGACTCTCGGCGCGGGTCGGGAAACCGTCGGACAGCTCACGGGGATCCTGGATGCCCTGGCGGTAGATCTTGTTCTCGGTCGTGCGCAGCATCGAGATGAGCTGCACGATTCGGTCGTTCTCCTCCGCGCGCCGGACGAACTTGTACTCCCACCGGGGCTCGCCCTCCAGATAGAGCACGCGACGCTTGTCCGACTCGACGTTGACGATCCGGCTGACGACGTTGTTGGCGGCGCTTTCTTCACCCTGCAGCGGCTCGATCGAGACCTGGATCGTCTTGGCGCCGGCGGCGCCCACGTTGAAGAGCAGCGTCTCCGACTGAACCGCGCCGTCCGGCGCGAGCGTCACGTCGCGCGAGGCCAGGACGCTCGTGCCGTCGCGAACGACGATTTTCGATTTGCGTCCGCCGTAGCCGTACTGGTGAAAACGGAGCACCGCGGCCAGCCGGGAGTCGGCCAGCGCTCTCGGCGCCAGCACCGCATCGTCGATCTCGAGGTCGTGTGCGGCGTGTTCCGCGCCGAAGCCGACCGTGTGAACCGGGATGTGCCGGCTGCGCAGCGCGGCGATCGCCTTGGTGTCGATGCCCCCCGCATTGTCGGCGCCATCGGTGAGGATGACGATCGCGCCGACCGGTAGCTCCTGCGTTTCTTCGGCGAGCTGCTCGAGGCTGTCCCCGATGCGCGTGGCAGGCGCGGTCGCGTGCAGCTCCTTCAAGTCGGCAATCCGGGCGAGCTGGCTGTCGAAGCGGTAGAGGCGCGTCTGAAACCGCTTCTCGACGCCGGCAAGCACGCCGCCACGAAGCGCGTCAACCGCCTGGGCCTCGCGTGTCGCGCCGTTCTCCGCGAGCGCCATGCTCCGCGAGTCGTCCACCAGGAGGACGATGATGTCTTGCTGCGGCTTGAGCTCCGCAATCGTGATCGCCGGCTGCCACAGGAGGAGCAGCAGCACCGCCGCGAGCAGCGACTGGAGCAGCCAGATGCCCGCGGCCCTCAGCCTCCGCGATCCGAAGTCGCCCGGCGGCAGGTTCGCGCGAATGATGAGCGCAAGCGCCGAGGATACGGCAACGATCGACAGCCACAGCATCCAGATCGGCCAGGCGCCGAGCAGCGCGAAATGGCCTCGTGAAAACGTGGAGAGCGGGTACTTGAACAGCAACCTGAACACGGCGGCAGGCTCTCGTGACTGGCCTGGTGTCAGTGGGTCATGCTGTACATGACGTAGTCGATGCCCACTCGAAACGCCATGGACGCGAACGGCTCGGGATACTGCGAGTCGTCGGCCCACTCCCAGGCATCGCCCAGGTGCATGTTGTGGCAGATGGCGACGATGACACGGCCCTTTTCGTCGCGGATGGCGCGCCATTTCGGGACGTACCCGTCTTTTTCATAGGTGCGCCCCGTGTTGACGTACTGTTCGCCCGGAACCTGGAAGCGCTGGCCGATGTCGTACAGCACGTGAAAGATCTCGTCACCGTCGGCGAGATCGGAAATCGGATACGCCTCCGAGGGCAGCACCATCCGCATGCCTCTCAGGAAGCTGTCCCAGTCGGCGGTGCCGTGGAAATCGTCCACCATCAGGAATCCGCCCTTGAGCAGGTAGTCGCGCAGGCGCGCGGCCTGCTGATCGCTGAAGGTCCAGCTCTGGACCTGGACGGCGTACACGAAAGGAAAGTTGAAGATGGCGTCGCTGTCGAGATTGACGACCTGCTGATAGCTCCGGGCGTCGATGCGCGTGAGGCGGCGGAGCGCCGCGAGAAACACGATGTCAGCTTTGGGATAGTCGCGCGACCAGGAGGCGAAGCCGCCGCGATTGTAGCCGCCGAACCCGCCGAAGCTGCCGCTGAGCGGCGTGTACTGAAGCCGCGACCATGCGAACTCGTGCTTCGAATCGCCGGCGGTCTCGTAGGTCTGGTACGGATTGAACCGCCGCTGGAAGCCGCCGGCCTGGAAGGCGAGCAGCACCGTGCTGAATCCCATCAGAAGGACGACGGGGGCGCGCGGCAGGACCTTCATCATCACGTCAAGCTAATACCGGAAGGTTATCAGAACTGCTACTCTTTCACCGATGAATCGTAGGGATTTCGTAAAGCTTGGCGGCGTGGGCGCGTTGTCGGTCGGCGCGGCACGGATGCTGCCGGGCCAGGAGCCGGCCAAGGCCGACATCACGCTCCGCATCGCGCCGGTGACCGTAGAGCTCGCGCCGGATCGCATCATCAGCACCATCGGCTACAACGACGCATCGCCCGGTCCGGTCCTCCGCATGCGCGAGGGCACGCCCGTCATCGTCGACGTCGTGAACGATACCGACGTGCCAGAGCAGGTGCACTGGCATGGCCTGCTCGTGCCGCCGGAGGTCGACGGCGCCGACGAGGAGAACACGCCGCCCGTGCCGCCGCATGGGCGGCGCCGCTACAACTTCACGCCGCAACCGGCGGGCACCCGCTGGTATCACACGCACACGATGGCGATGACCGACCTGCATCGCGGCAGCTACACCGGTCAGTTCGGCTTCCTCGTCGTCGAGTCGGGGAAGGATCCGGGCGCGTACGATCAGGAAGTGTTCCTGGCGCTGCGCGACTGGGAGCCGTTCTTCACCAGTCAGTTCGTCGATGTCGACGAGCAGAACCAGAAATGGCCGCAGCCGGAGCGGCCGGCGGTACTCGATACGCGTCCCAACGGGCTGGAAGTCGGGGCGACGGTCTATTCGATCAACGACAAGGCGCTGGGGGCGGGCGAGCCCATTCGCGTGCAGAACGGTCAGCGCGTGCTCATGCACGTGCTGAATGCGAGCGCCATCGAGAACCGGTTGATCGCGCTGCCCGGTCACCTGTTCCACGTGCTGGCGCTGGACGGCAACCCCGTCCCGACACCGAAGGCCGTCGATCAGCTGGCTATCGGGCCGGGCGAGCGCGTGGACGCGTACGTGGAGATGAACCAGCCTGGCGTCTGGATCATGGGTGCGCCCGAAGACGACATCCGCAACGGCGGGCTGGGCGTCGTCGTCGAATACGCGAACCAACGGCGGCAGCCCCAGTGGGTCGCGCCGGCGAAGCCGTCCTGGGACTACACGCACTTCGGCAAGCCGGGCGCTCAGCCCGCGGCGGACGCGTCGCTTCAAACGATCGACATGGTGTTCGAAAAAGTGCCGCGCGGCCTCGGCAAGTTCAACAGCTTCACGGTCAACGGCAAGGCCTATCCGCACGATCAGGAATTCGTGCTCAAGGAGGGCACGCGCTACCGCCTCGTCTTCCGCAATCGAACCGACGACGCGCATCCGTTGCATTTGCATCGGCATCTGTTCGAGCTGACCGAGATCTACGGGAAGGCGACTTCCGGCATCCTGAAGGACACCGTCGTGGTCCCGTTCTACGGACGTGCGGCGGTGGACTTCATCGCCAATCAGCCTGGATTGACGTTCTTCCATTGCCACATTCAGCATCACATGGACTTCGGCTTCAAGGCGCTGTTCCGTTACGCGTAGCGTCACGTCCCATTGGGCGAAGGGCGCGGCGGGCTTGGCGCCTCGCGGCGGCATGAAGATAAAGAGGACCGCATCCCGAGATCCAACTGCTATGATCGCGATGGTACCTATGGCCTCACGCAACACCGTCCGTCATCGGACGACGGTCCTCGTTACGGTCCTCGCGCTCCTATGTCTCACCGTCGTCGTCGCCGTGGCACAGCGTCGCGCATTCAGCGGCTTCGGCGGTCCGCGTGGACCGTTTCGACAGCTGCCGAACGCGAGGTATGACGGGCGGTTTACGTTCGTCCGGATCGCCTACGAAACTGCCTCCGGGGGCTACTGGTACCGAGGGTGGCCGGCCTGGGCGCATGGCTACCCTCTCGCCGAGCGAAACCTGCTGAAGATCCTGAACGAAGTCAGCTACCTCGGCGCGCATGATGACGCGATCAACGCGCTCGCGCTAGACGACCCCGAGTTGTGTCGGTATCCGGTCGCGTACCTCATCGAGGTGAGTTGGTGGATGATGAGCGATCGGGAAGGTGCCGCCCTGCGATCCTACTTGCAAAAGGGTGGATTCGTCATCGTGGACGACTTCAAAGTCACGGGCGATCGCGGCAGTCCCGGATGGGAGCCGTTCGAGGCAAACATGAACCGTACCGGGTTTGTCGGAGGGCTTTTTCCTTGAGAGGATGGAGCCTATGGCACGACCGACACGGTATTCCCCCGAAGTACGAGAGCGCGCGATCCGGATGGTGCGCGAGCACGGGCCCGAGCATTCATCGCAGTGGGCCGCGATTGCGTCGATCGCGAGCAAGCTGGGATGCACGGCGGAGACGCTGCGGCGGTGGGTGCGGCAGGCCGAGCGCGACACCGGACAGCGCAATGGACTGACGACCGACGAGCGCCAGCAATTGAAGGAGTTGCAGCGCGAAGTCCGCGAACTGAAACGCGCAAACGAGATTCTGAAGAAGGCGTCCGCATATTTCGCACAGGCGGAGCTCGACCGCCGAGCGAAGTGATGGTGGCGTTCATCGACGACCATCGGAAGACGTACGGGGTCGAGCCGATCTGCCGCGTGCTGCCGATCGCCCCGTCGACGTATTTTTGGCATAAAGCGGAGCAACGAGATCCAACGCGGCGCTCCGCGCGCGCCCAACGCGACGAGGTGCTGCGGGCCATCATTCGTCGCATCTGGAACGAAAACCATCAGGTGTACGGACCGCGAAAAGTCTGGAAACAAATGGGGCGCGAGAATCTGCGCGCTGCACGGTGCCGCGTTCGCCGGCTGATGCGCGACATGGGCTTGCGCGGCGCCGCGCGCGGACGCGCGTGGATAACCACGACGCAGTCTTCGCTCGACACCAATCGACCGCGCGACCTGGTCGATCGCCACTTCGCGGCCACGCGGCCGAACCAGCTGTGGGTCTCGGATTTTACCTACGTCGCGACGTGGCGCGGCTTTGTCTACGTCGCCTTTGTCGTCGACGTCTTCGCCCGACGCATCGTCGGCTGGCGGGTGTCGAGCTCGCTGCACACGGATTTCGTCCTCGATGCGCTCGAACAAGCGATCTACGACCGCTGCGGCGACGCGCCCGACGGGCTTGTCCATCACAGTGACCGTGGCACGCAGTATCTGTCGATGCGCTACACGGATCGGCTCGCGGTTGCCGGCATTGCGCCGTCCGTCGGGAGCCGTGGCGATTCGTACGACAATGCGCTCGCCGAGTCGATCATCGGCCTCTTCAAGACCGAGGTGATTCAACGCAAAGGCCCCTGGCGGCATCTCGAGGCGGTGGAATTCGCGACGCTCGACTGGGTCGACTGGTTCAACAGGCGCCGGCTCCTCGAACCGATTGGCTATGTGCCGCCGGCGGAATACGAAGCGCGCTACCATGCGCAGGCCGCGGTGGCCTAATGCTCATGGCCGTGCGACTTCCACACGCCGCCGAGCAGGCCGCCCACCCCAAGAGCGGCCCGCGCAGGCGGCTTCACGAATTACCCGGATCGGGTGTGAGCCACCGACATTCCGGAAGGACGACTCACATTAACCGCCCTCCGACATTCCCGGTACGATTCAGGTCCATTCAACGCGACGAATCGTGTGCTGGTGTGGCTGATGCTGTTCGCACTCGTGGGCGCGCCACCCATCGCTTCGGCAGCACAAGGTCTGAAAACGACACTCGACCTTACGCCGCCGGGAATCCAACCTCTCGACTCGGACTCCCTGCGGCGAGCACTCATTTACGGCGAGCGAACTGGCGAGTTCTTCAACGATCCCTACCAGGCGCGAGCATTCGAGTACCAGAACATGAACAAAAGCACGGTGACTGTGGACGACGCGGCTAGATTTGCTCGTCTAATGGACAAGCAGCCTTTCGCGTTTGTCATTTCCTCGCCTTACACGACAGCGACATCGCTAGCGGCTGAGGCGAAACGTAAGTTCGAGTCTCGTCCTATTTTCACGGCTGATCAGTTGAACAGTCAGCAGATCGTCTTACACATAGGTCCGTCCGCGAGCTTCGCGGATGCAGACGCGATCGAGAACGTTGTTCTGAAACGCGGCGCCGATATCGTCCGTCC
>Ga0099827_10001209_pt1 | contig 13121 bp, 10 predicted proteins | sample CZO8metaG_FD_79339 | JGI IMG/M metagenome (GOLD analysis project Ga0099827, IMG submission 79339) | Vadose zone soil microbial communities from the Eel River Critical Zone Observatory, Northern California, USA - CZOApr15con1.8 metaG | ecosystem: Environmental > Terrestrial > Soil > Vadose zone ...
ATAATGAATATTGCGATTGGATCTGATCACGCCGGCTTTCAATACAAGGAAGCCATTATTAAGCTGCTTCGCGGTCTTGGACACCAGGTCAAAGACTACGGCACATTCTCCGAAGAACCGGTGGATTACCCGCTTTTCATCAGACCAGTCGCCGATTCAGTGGCAAGCGGTGAATTTGAGCGAGGCATCGTCCTCGGCGGGTCTGGCAATGGGGAGGCCATGGTGGCCAACAAAATCCCTGGGATCCGCTGCGCGCTGTGCCACGACGTCACCACGGCCAGGCTGGCGCGCGCTCACAACGACGCCAACGTCCTGGCCCTCGGCCAGCGCATCGTGGGGAGTGAGGTGGCCAGGGATGTCGTCCGGGCATGGCTGGAGACGCCATTCGACGGAGGGCGGCACGAACGAAGGCTCAAGAAACTCGCCGCGGTAGAAGGAAAAATGTCGGCACCGCGGGAGCGCGGGATCCCCCACGCCGGCGCTCCCGGCTCGGGGCGGAGCGCGGGAACGCGCAAGGGCCGGAGGAGATCATGACGACCGGAAAAGTGTACATCTTTGATCACCCGTTGATTTTGCACAAGTTGACGATCCTGCGGGACAAGCGCACCGGCCACAAGGAGTTCCGCGAACTGGTAGAAGAGCTGGCCATGCTCATGGCGTTCGAGGTGACGCGTTCACATCCCACCCGCGAGGTCGAGGTGGAAACCCCGTTGGCGAAGATGAAAGGCCGCAGTATCGCCGGACAGGAGATCGCGGTGGTCCCGATCCTGCGCGCGGGACTGGCGATGGAGGTCGGCGTCACCCGCCTGATCCCGACAGCGCGCGTCGGGCACGTGGGCATCTACCGGGATCCGGAGAGCCTCGAGCCGGTCACCTACTACGCCAAACTCCCGATCGACATCGCGGAGCGAGAAGCGATGATCGTCGACCCCATGCTGGCCACCGGGGGATCCATCGTGGCGTGCATCGACGCACTCAAACAGCGGGGCTGCCGAACGATCAAGGTCATGGCGATTATCTCCGCACCGGAAGGGATCAAGAAGGTGCATGATGCGCACTCGGACGTCGAGATCTATACCGCGGCCGTGGACAGTCACCTCAACGATCACGGCTATATCGTGCCGGGACTCGGCGACGCTGGCGACCGGTTGTTCGGAACAAAATAGTCGGATCGGTAGAATCATCTGCCCAAGATGCGTCCAATGACAGCAGGACGCGTCACAAGGTGGGGAGGATCTAGACGACATGAGAATCTTGCACGGTCAGCGCCGCGTTAGAGAGAATCCACCAGCCTACGGTGGACGATGCCGATGTATTTGGTGCGGCGAATACAAGCCACAGGAAGAGTTCGTCCGAAATCCGCGCTATCCATCCGGGTACTCTTCGAGATGCAAGGTATGTCACGCGGCGTACATGCGACGTCGGCTGGCAGAACTGAGGGCGGGTACTTGGAAGCCTACAGGAATGCGGCGCAACGTCCCTAATGCCACGCGCATCCCCACGGAGGTCGACATCGCCTGGGTCGCAGGGTTCCTGGAAGGGGAAGGCCATTTTCGACGCTCTTACAGTAGCCGTGACCGATACGGTACCGAGCATGTATCGGCCGGGCAGGTCGATCCAGAGCCACTGTGCAAGCTTCAGGAATTCTTCGGCGGCGGAATTCACAAGAAGAAGCGCAGCAAGTGGGGTTTGAACGACATCCTCTATTGGACGGTTTCTGGCGAACGTGCCCGGATCCTGATAAGGGCAGTAGAACCCTTGATGTCTGCGCGTCGGCGTGACCAGATCCGGAGGGCATTATCCCGATGAGCAAACCTTCCTGGGATACTTATTTCATGCGAATGGCGCACCTCGCCTCAACTCGGTCGACGTGCCTGCGTCGCAAAGTCGGAGCTGTGATTGTCAAGGATCGCATGGTTCTCACGACCGGGTATAACGACACACCCCGAGGCGTAGTCAACTGTGGAGAGGGCGGATGTGCTCGTTGTGCCGGAGACGCACCCTCGGGAACCAGCCATGACACGTGTCTGTGCATTCACGCCGAGATGAACTGCGTCATTCAGGCGGCCTACCATGGTGTCTCTGTGGCAGGCGGGACAGTCTACTGCACGTATCTCCCGTGCCTGACATGTGCGAAGATTCTTCTCAACGTCGGCATCGGGCGGATTGTCTTCGAAGGCGACTATCCTGACCCTTTGTCGTTGGAGCTCCTCACGAATGCCAACGTGCAACTAATCCGCTACGTCGAAGAGGGGGTTCCCAGCTAGGTGGAGGGTCCTCTGACTGACCTGCGCCTGGATGATCGTCAAGGTAAGCATCCGGCGCCGTGGACCCGATGCCCATTCCCGGGCTGATCCCTTTGCGGTGAGCAAACCCGTCTCTCTGATACGTTTCCGCCTGGTGCCGCTGGGCACGCGCAACGGGGGTTGCATGGCGTCCCTTCCAAGTCAGGTTCTCGCTCTGGAAAGGGATTACGCGATTCACAAAAGCAATGCTTTCGCTTGATTATTTTGGACAGGGTAGAGTATCCCGAGTCGCACTCAGCCCTGGGGTTAGGTGAGGATTGAAACAGGTACTTCTTCGCCGTCAGCGCCGCTGGTTCCCAGTCGCACTCAGCCCCGCGGGTGGGCGACGATTGCAACACGTGAGACGGTCTGGTAACATCCATACGTTAGTTGCACCCAGTTCTATGCTGGGTGAGGATTGAAACGGAGGCATGCCATGGAGCGCGTGACACTGGAAGCGAAGCGACGGGACGGTCTGGGAAAGAACCAGGTCCGCCGGCTCCGCCGCGATGGACTGATCCCAGGAATCGTCTACGGGCGCGGGCGCGATCCGGTGCCGGTCGCCGTGGAGAACAAAGCGCTGCGTGCCGCCCTCCATACAACCTCTGGCATGAACGTCCTCGTCGATCTGGCGCTCGCCAACGGCGACCGTGAGTCTCGGACCGTCATGGTCAAGGATCTCCAGCGTGACATCTTCCTACGCACCATCACCCATGTGGATTTCTACGCCATCGATCTGACCCGCATGGTTGAAGCCCACGTCCCGATCACCTTTGTGGGGCGTGCTGCTGGGATCGCCGAAGGCGGCGTCTTTGAAGTGCACCTGCGCGAAATCCTGGTCAAATGCCTTCCCATGCAGATCCCGGAGCACATCGAATTCGATATCAGCGCGCTCGAGGTCGGCGATTCGATCCACGCGCGCGATCTCGTGGTGCCGTCCGACGTCACCGTCGTGACTCCGCCCGAGGAAGTCGTCGCCACCGTTGTGGTCCCGAAGGTCGTGGAGGAGGCGGCGCCGGCCGCCGCGCCGGAGGCGGCGGCAGCCACAGGGGAGGCGCCCGCGGCTGCAGCAGCGGCGCAGGCCCCGGGCGAAGCGAAACCCGCTGCGGCGCCTGAAAAGCCCGAGAAGCCAGAGAGGCCCGAGAAGGCGAAGCCTGAGACGCCTGCCAAAGCAGAGAAGAGTAGATAGCGGTCAGTCTTCCAGTCAGCAGTCGGCAGTCTGCAGTCCGTACTGAGGCACGGGGCGGACCGGTTCCATCGCCGCGCAGCAGTTGACGGCAGACTGCTGACTGCTGACTTGTTGATGACTTTCCATCAGTCATGAAGCTCATTGTCGGCTTAGGCAACCCCGACCGTCGCTACCGGCACACCCGCCACAACGTGGGGTGGGAGGTCATCGACCGGGTCGGCCGGCGTTTGGGCATCGCCGTGGATCAGGAGGACGGGTGGGCCACCGTCGGCGGTGGAACGGTCGGGCGGCGCCGGGTGCTCCTGGCGAAGCCGCAGACGTACGTGAACCTGAGTGGCACCGCTGTGGCGGATCTGCGTCGCCGGCATCGAGTGAAGCTCGAGGATCTGGTCGTTGTCGTCGACGATCTGGATCTTCCGCTTGGACGGTTGCGGCTGCGTCCGGGTGGGAGTCACGGCGGGCACAACGGGCTGCGTTCCATCATCGACGCGCTGGGGAGCGATGCGTTCCCCCGGCTGCGGGTGGGAATCGGCCGGCCGCCGGAGGGAATGGATCCCGCGCAGTTCGTGCTCACGCCGTTCACCGCCGAGGAACGTGCCACGATGGACCCGGCCTTAGAGCGGGCCACGGAGGCCATCGAGACGGTTATACGAGAAGGGCTGCAGCCGGCGATGAGCCGATTCAACGCCAAGCCGGCCGCCGTCAGCCGATAGCAGAAGGGGTCGGGGGTCTGAGGTCAGGCCCACCAGCTAGCAGTTACTGACCCCTGATCCCCGACCCCTATAATGGGAAAGACTGCACCAGCCCGGCGTGCGGGTACGGCGACGGTACGACGTGATGGGGGCGCAATGAGCGAGGCGACGATTTCCTTACCGCAGTTTGGGCCGCGAGAGACACTCCTGTTATGGATCGTGCTCCTGAGCAGCGTCATCGCACTGGCATATGGGGTGTACCTGCGGCGGCTGGTGCAGCGGCAGGATCCCGGCCCTGATTCCATGGTCAGAGTGGCGATTGCTATCCAGGAAGGGGCGATGGCCTATCTGGGGCGGCAGCTGCGCACGATGGTGCCCTTCATCGTCGTGGTCGCCGCCGGACTCTATCTGCTTTACCGCCCCATCTACGCTCAGCACCCGCTGCTGGCCGGTGGCGTCGCTGCCGCATTCCTGCTGGGGTGCTTCGCTTCGTACGGCGCCGGCTTCGTCGGCATGACCTCTGCGGTGCACGGCAACGTGCGCGTGGCAAACGCCGCGCGGCGCAGTTACCGAGAGGCGCTGCGCACCGGATTCCAGGCGGGCACGATCTCCGGAATGTTCACGGTGGGCCTGGGGCTGCTGGGCGCCACCATCATCTTCATGGCGTTCAAAGAGAATGCGATGCGCGTACTGGTCGGCTTCGGTTTCGGCGGCTCCCTGGTGGCGGCTTTCATGCGTGTGGGCGGCGGGATTTACACCAAGGCTGCGGACGTGGGCGCCGATCTCGTGGGGAAGGTGGAGGTCGGGATCCCCGAAGACGACCCGCGGAACGCGGCCGTGATCGCCGACAACGTGGGCGACAACGTCGGCGACTGCGCCGGGATGGCGGCCGACGTGTTCGAGAGTTATGAGGTGACGCTCGTCGCCGCGATCATCCTGGGTGCCGCGGCGATGCTGGACCCCGAGTTCGTGGCCCACTACGGGGGCGTCGCCGGGGCGGGCGCGTTTGCGCTGAAACTGATCATCTACCCGCTGCTGGTCCGCGCCATCGGCGTCTTTGCCTCCATGATCGGCACCTGGGTCGTCCGAGGAAAGGATGAAGCGATCGGCGATCCGATGCATCCGATCAACATCGGCTTCTGGACCGCTGCAGGGCTCTCGACGGTCGCCTTTGGGCTAGTCAGTCTCTTCTACCTGCGCGACCCGGTGACCGGTGGCCTGGGATGGCGCTTTGGGTTGGCCACGTTCGTCGGCATCGGCCTGGCGGTCGTGATCGGCAGGCTCACCGAGCTGTTTACGCACCCGGACCGCGCGGCGGTGAGCGAAATTGCGTACTCCGCAAAGACCGGACCCGCGACCCTGTTGCTGACCGGATTGGGCAGTGGGCTAGAGAGCACGGTGTGGTCCATTCTGGCCATCGCCGTCACACTCTTTGCCTCGTATCAGATCTTCGGCGGCAGCGTGGCGCTGGCGGCGTACGGGATCGCCCTCGCCGGATTGGGTCTGCTGACCACGACCGGTTTTATCCTCGCGGAAGACACGTTCGGCCCGATCGTGGACAATGCGAACGGAATTTTTGAAATGTCCGGGGTGGAGCACGGCGAAACGCAGGCCGGACGCATCGTGGCACGATTGGACCAAATCGGCAACACGACCAAAGCCTTGACCAAGGGGTTCGCCATCGCGACCGCAGTCGTGGCCGCGATCGCCCTCTTCCGCTCGTTTATCGATGAGGCGGGTCTGTTTGTGAATATCCAGGATCTCATCAGCGCAGGCGCGCAGCAGGCAGGGGCGATGCTGTCAGGCGTGGGCATCCAGGTGAATCTGCCGCTCATCTTCATCGGCCTGCTGATCGGCGGGGCCGTGCCGTTTCTGGTCTCGGCGTTCCTGATCCGGGCGGTGGGCCGGTCGGCGTTTCTGGTGGTGGAGGAAGTACGGCGGCAGTTCCGCGAAATTCCCGGCCTGCTTCAGGGCAAGGCGCGGCCCGACTATTCGCGATGCGTCGATATCGTCACGAAGGCGGCGCAACGGGAACTGCTTGGCCCCGGGCTCATCGGCATCGCGGCGCCCGTCCTCGTCGGCTTTGGGTTGGGCGCTGGCGCGCTTGGCGCGTATCTGGCCGGGGCCATCCTGACGGCGCAGCTGCTGGCGGTGTTCATGGCGAACACCGGCGGCGCCTGGGACAACGCGAAGAAGAAGATTGAAGACGGCTATCTCGGCGGCAAGGGCACCGATGCTCACAAAGCCGGCGTGATCGGTGACACGGTCGGCGACCCGCTCAAAGACACCGCCGGCCCGGCGCTCAACCCGCTCATCAAGGTGATGAACCTGGTGGCGATCCTCATCGCCCCGGTTGTCATCCAGCCACTCGCTCTGGCCGTGCGGCTGACAGTCGTCGGCGTCGCGCTGCTGGCGGTGGCCGTGGCGGTAGCCGTCAGTCGGCGGACGTCAATTACCGAGGAGTCCGCGCGTCCGGGCGGGGCGCAGCCCACCAAATAGATCAAAATGCGAGAACGCGGGAGCGCGCCTGATGACACTCTCCGTATTGCCTGCTCCCCTGGATCCCTGGTCTCCTGGTCCTAGGCCATGATCAGAACGGTACTGAAGCGCGCGTTGATCGGCCCACCGCTGGCGACCACCCAGCTTCTTCACGAGCGCATCTCCAAACTCAAAGGGCTGGCGGTCTTTTCCTCGGACGCCCTCTCCAGCACGGCCTACGCCACGGAGGAGATCCTGATTGTGCTGGTGATGGCCGGCGCGGTGGCGGTCGGGCTGGCGCTGCCGGTGGCGATCGCGATCTCCGCGGTCCTCGCCATCGTCGCCTTCTCGTACTACCAGACGATTCACGCCTACCCCTCGGGCGGGGGCGCCTACATCGTCGCGCACGACAACCTGGGCGTGTGGCCCGGGCTGGTGGCGGCGGCGGCGCTGTTGATTGACTATGTCCTCACCGTCTCGGTGAGCGTCGCAGCCGGGATCGCGGCAGTGACCTCGGCGGCGCCGACATTGTTCCACATGCGCGTCGCCCTGTCGTTGCTGGCGATCGCACTGGTCGCGATGATCAACCTGCGCGGCGTCCGGGAGTCGGCGACGATCTTTGCCGCTCCGACGTATCTGTTCATCGGCGCCCTGGGGCTCACCGTGATCGCGGGTACCGCGCGCGCGTTCGGACAGCCCCCGATTCCGCCACACCTGGCACCCAGCCAATCCCTGGCACCGATCTCTCTGTGGTTGATCCTTCGCGCCTACGCGTCGGGCTCGGCCGCCATGACCGGGGTGGAGGCCATTAGCAATGGCATTCCGGCGTTCCGGCCGCCGGAGGCTCGCAACGCCGGCATCACACTGATCTGGATGGCGGGCATTCTGATTGTGCTGTTCTTGGGCTTGACCTTCCTCGCGCATCAGCTCGGGATCGTCCCCCAGGACCAGGAAACGGTCGTGTCCCAGATCGCGCGCGCGATCTTCGCCACGGGGCCGTTCTACTTCCTGGTGCAACTCTCCACTGCCCTGATCCTGATCCTGGCCGCCAACACCAGTTTTGCCGACTTCCCGCGGCTCGCCTCGATCCTGGCCCGGGATGCGTTCCTGCCCCGCGCGCTGGCCAACCTCGGCGACCGGCTCGTGTTTGCTAACGGCATCGTGGTGCTGGCACTGCTCAGCGGGGGGCTGGTGTACGTCTTCCGGGCCAGCACCCACGCGCTGATCCCCCTTTATGCCGTGGGCGTGTTCCTCTCGTTTACGTTGTCGCAGGCCGGCATGGTGAAGCGGTGGTGGACACGCCGCGAGCACGGCTGGGTCCGGCACATGGTGATCAACGGCGTCGGCGCGACCGTCACGGCGATCGTGCTCGCCGTGGTCGTGGCCACGAAATTCCTCCACGGCGCCTGGATCGTCTTGGTGCTGATCCCGGCCAACGTCTGGATGATGTATAGGATTCAGCAGCACTACCAGGAGGTGCGGAATCAGCTCACGCTGGAAGGCGCGCAGATCCCCGACCCGATCCGCAGGCACAAGGTGGTGATCCCGGTGGGGGATCTGCATCGCGGGGTGTTGCCGGCCCTCCGATACGCCAAGTCGCTGAGCGGCGACGTCGTGGCGGTCGCCGTGGACATCGATCCGCAGAGGACGCGGAACCTCAAGGAGAAGTGGGAACGGTGGGGAATGGGGGTGCCGCTCCGCGTCCTGAGTTCGCCGTATCGCTCGGTCCTGGAGCCCCTGCTGCAGTTTCTGGATGGACTGGCGTGGGAGACCGGATTCGACCAGCAGATCACCGTGGTGCTGCCGGAGTTCGTGCCGGCCAAGTGGTGGCACTTCTTCCTGCACGGACAGACCGCCTTGCTCTTGAAGCTGACGCTCTACTTCCGCAGGCGTCAAGGGCACCGCGTCACGGTGGTCACGGACGTGCCGTACTATCTGAGCCCAGCCGAGGAGCCCATGGCGGCGGCCGAGGCGGGGCCAGCGCCGCCTCGCATGTCGAGGCCGCTGGCGGGGGTCAGCGCGCTGTTCGTGGCCGGGGGCGTGTTGCTCGGTGTTGCGCTCATGCGCGGCTGGCCGCAGGTCGTGGTCGAGGTGCTCGGACTGTCCCTGGTCGTCTTACTGGCCACGCTGGCGTTTATCGTGATTATCCAATCCTTCTTGTCCTAGACCCACTGCACCAGTCACTGGTCGTATCTCCCCAGCACCAAACTCGCGTTGATGCCCCCAAACCCGAATGAGTTGCTCAGGATGTGATCGACGTGCGCCTCGCGCCCCTCGTGCGGAATGTAGTCCAGATCGCACTCCGGATCGGGAGCGTCCAGATTGACCGTCGGCGGCAGATAGTCGTGCCGCAGCGCCAGCAGCGAGATCGCGGCTTCGATCGCACCCGTGGCGCCCAGCGCATGGCCGTGCATGGCTTTGGTGCCGCTCACCGGCACCCGGTACGCGTGTTCGCCGAAGACGGTCTTGATGGCTTTGGTCTCCACCGTGTCATTGAGCGGCGTGCTGCTGGCATGCGCGTTGACGTAGCCGATCTGCTCGACGGCCAGGTCCGCCTCCTGCAGAGCCAGCCGCATCGCCCGCGCCGCCTGGGCCCCGGATGGCAGGGGGGCCGTCATGTGGTGGGCGTCGTTGGTTGTGCCGTACCCGAGGATTTCCCCGTAGATGGGGGCGTGACGTCTGACCGCGTGGTCCAGCGATTCCAGCACGAGTATCGCAGCGCCCTCGGCCATCACAAAGCCGTCGCGATCCTTGTCGAAGGGCCGGCAGGCGCGCTCCGGCTCCTGGTTGCGGGTCGACATGGCCCGAATCACATCGAACGCCCCAAAGATGAGCGGCGACAGGGGACACTCGGCGCCGCCCGCCAGCATCAGGTCGGCCTGCTCCGTTTTGATCAACCGGAACGCTTCGCCAATGGCGATCGCCCCGGAGCTGCAACTGTCGGAATTGGCGCTCGTGGGTCCTGTCAACCCGAACTCGATGGCGATGTTGCACGATGCCGACCCGCTGAAAACCGCCAGGGCCAGGGTGGGCCTCACCTTCTTGATGCCTTCTCGTAAGAAGATCTCATGCTGCTCCTCGGCAAACGCGCCGCCGCCCAGCGCCCCGCCAATAAAACATCCACACCGATCCCGATCCTCGTCTTCGAGGTGCAGACCGGCATCGTCAACCCCCTGACGGGCGGCCGCGACAGCAAATTGCGCGAAGCGGTCGAGACGCCGCGCCCGTTTCGCATCCATGAAGGCGAGGGGGTCAAACTCCCCCACCTCTGCAGCCACCTGGCAGCGAAAGGGCGACGCGTCAAACCGCGTGAGCCGCGCGACCGCCGAACGCGCCCGGCGCATCCCGGCATACAGACCTGCGGATGCCATGCCGATCGGTGTCACCGCTCCGATCCCCGTGACCACAACGCGTTGCATTGTGCTCCCTCCTCCTACGTGCGCTCCGCGGCCTGTTTGATGGCCGCAAGCGTCTGACGCGCGATCCAGTCGATGAAGAACGGTCCGACGATCAGGTTCGAGATCGGCCGGCCCACCAGAGGCCACCGCATGACCAAATCGTGCTCGATGATGACGCTGGTGCCCTCGGGTTGTGGATGGAGGGACCACGACACCCACATACCGGTGGTGACGCCCTTAATGTGGCGGAATATGAGACGCCGGGCGGTCGGCTGTCGCTCCTGCACAGCAGTCCACCGCGCTGGCCAGCCGCGGATACGGCCAGCCATCTCGAACACGAGCCCGTCCGGGGTGCGCGCCAGTACCCGGCACCACCGGTAGGCGCGGTGCAACGACGGCCATCGTTCCACATCCGCCGCCAGGGCGAAGACCGTATCGGCAGAGGCGGAGACAAGGGCCTCGTGCCTGGTGTGCATCGCCCTAGAGGAGCAGGCGCGCCAGATATGCTGGCGAGAGGATGCCGCCGGGCGGCAGGACATCACCGGTGGCGCCGAGCAGATCGCCGGCCAACTCCGGACGCATCCGTAGACGGCGCACCAACAGCGGCGTCATCTGCGGATGAAACGCCAGGCGCTGCAGCCAGCGTGAGACGGCCAGCCTGCCTGCGATCTCCCGGCGGCGACGCTGCACGTATGTGAAGAGCTTCCGGGACGACAGATCATCGGTGGACAGCGCCTCGGCGGCCACCCCGGACGCGAGATGCGCCGAGCGCAGTGCCAGAAAGATTCCCTGGCCCGTCATCGGCTCGATTTGCCCTCCCGCATCTCCGATCAGCAGTATGCGGTCGGCCACGGCGTTGCGGTCAGCGAATCCAACCGGCCCGCTGCAGCGAAAGCGGCTCTCCCGCCGGACACCGGCCATCGCCTCTGCCAGCGCCGGCAGGGACGTCAGGGCGGCGTCGAACGTCTGCCGCGGACCTGCGTGCCGCCACAGACGCCGGGGAAGCGCCAGGCAGACGTTTGCGAGTCCACTGCCGAAGTGGGCCACACCGCCGTACCAGCCGGGTCCGAGATGAAGCTCGCCTCCCGGTGCCGTCTGGACGAGTCCTGAGAAGTAGGCGCCGACGGTGTACCGTCCTGCCGCAGGCAAGATTAAGCGCCCCAGCCGCCTGGCAATCACCGAGTGCATGCCGTCGGCCGCGATGAGTAGTCGCGCGCGCCACCGGCGGCCCGACGCCGTCCGCACTTCGACCGCATCCGGGTGGCTACGCACCGAGTCGACGGCGACACCCTCACAGATCGCGGCGCCGGCCCGCGAGGCATGTCCCAACAACGCGGCATCGAGCCGCAGCCGCGGGATCAGCAACCCATGTCCTACCGGAAATCGTGCCTCGAATCGACTGCCGTCCTGTGCATACACGCGCATCCCGGAAATCGCCGAAGCGCCTGTGTCGAACACGGCGGGGAGAACCCCCGCGTCGCGCAACAGGCTGACGGCGCCGGGATTGCAGTAGTCGCCACACGGTTTGTCGCGCGGGAAGGTGGCCCTGTCGACCACCAAGACCTGCACCCCCGCCGCTGCGAGGAGCGCCGCCGCCGTGCTCCCCGCCGGCCCCGCGCCCACCACGATCACGTCGGCATCGAGGCTCATCGCACACCGGACGCCGTCGCGCGGTCGCATGGTCGCGCAGGCACGGACGGCGCATCGCGGGCGGGGGGCCACCGGACGAGGGCGACCCTGAACATGGGGTGCCGTTGAATCTCGACGCCGCGCAATCCTGCGCTCCGGGTCATCGCGCGAAACTCGTCGGGAGTGAACGAGCGCAGGACGGATAACGGACCGTCGTGCCTCGCCAGGCGGTTCCGGGTGAACAGCCGTGTATCCACCCACGCCCCGAGGTATGCGCCCCATGAGCGCACGACATCATTGATCAGAAACCCACCCCCGGCGACGCGGTCGATCTCCTGGAGGGTGCGAACGGCCATGTCGAACGGAAAGTGGTGTAACGCCAGGCCGCAGATCACCACGTCCATCGCGCCGTCGGGGAACGGGAGCGCGAGCGCATTGCCGCGCAGCAGGGTGATCTCCGGATAGGCGTCGATGCCGCGCCGCGCCAGCGACAGAATCTCGGGGCTGAGATCGAGCGCGACGATGCGCACGGGTACTTGAGACGTGCGGGCCCAGACCGCGATCGCCCGGGGGACGTCGGCGCTGGCTGTCGCGACATCGAGGACCGTGATCGGACGGTGCGAGAGGCACGCCACGACGCGGCGCAGGTAGTTCACCACCAGCGGATATCCACCGAACCATCGATTGGTGCGGCGAATATCGTTCAGCAATCCTCCCAGCTCAGCCGGGTCCTGCCCGGGCGTGTCAAGGAACTCTCTGGCTGATTGTTTCGGCGGGCTGAGCATGACAGGGATGAAATTCTGGAACCGGGAGTACATCACACAGGGTGTTCGACGTGCAGGTGGATAGTACCCACCGGCGTGCAACGATCAGGTAACGGTGGCTACTGCGAAGGGTAGGACCGCGTGGGGTCTGGCGGGTCCAAGTCGTCCAGATCCCAGCTGCGCACGGGAGGGTTCAGCGGTTTTGTGCGGGAGGTGGTCGTTCGGACCGCGGGGGGAGCCGCCTCGGCCCGGCGGAGCACGAGCAACGCGGACGCGATCGGGCGCTCCATGCCGTCGGATGGATCGTTCACCACCCGGCCGCCCACCACCATGGTGGCCGAGGATCCGCCGTCGAGGTTCATCGCGTCGCGCGCACCAAGCTGGACCATCAACTCCGCCATCTCGCGCAGCGTCATCCCGGTATTCTGGCGGCCCCGGCCATCCACCGTCACCAGCAGCACCTTATTGGCCGCAGTGATTCCGACGGCCGTGCGCGGGGCGCGCTCCCGGACATGCCGCGGCGAGAACCACTCCCATGCGAATGGGACAAAGACCTGGCCGTCTTTCACCAGTCTGGGACCGCCGCCGACCGCACTGGCGATCTCGAGATCGGGCCACACCTCCAGCCGCAGCCACAAGCGATCGCCCACTCTGATGAACTTTGTGATCAGCTCGGCATCATCGGG
>Ga0099827_10001213_pt1 | contig 13103 bp, 9 predicted proteins | sample CZO8metaG_FD_79339 | JGI IMG/M metagenome (GOLD analysis project Ga0099827, IMG submission 79339) | Vadose zone soil microbial communities from the Eel River Critical Zone Observatory, Northern California, USA - CZOApr15con1.8 metaG | ecosystem: Environmental > Terrestrial > Soil > Vadose zone ...
CGTGGCCACCCCGGGCATTCCCCCGATAGCCGGCTCCTCGGCGCCGGCCGAGGCCGCCCGCCGGGTAGTCGCGGCTGACCTCGCGGCTGCCTACGGGCCGGGCTGGCGGGAGCGGCTGGTGGCATTCGACGACCCGCCTGTAGCGGCGGCCTCGATTGGCCAGGTGCACCGCGGACGATGGCAGGCCGACGGTGGCCAGATCGTCGACGTCGCGGTTAAGGTCCAGTACCCGGGTGTGGGCAAGGCACTGCGCTCGGACCTTCGCCAGGCCCGGCTGCTGGCGCGCGTGATCGCCCGGCTCACCCGGCTGAACGTGTCCGGACTGGCGGACGAGCTGGCCGGCCGGATCGTCGAGGAGCTGGATTATGTGCGCGAGGGGCGCGTCCAGACGGAGGTCGCGGCCGCGTTCACGCGCCGCATCCCGGAGGCGCTCGCCGTAGCCCGCGCCGCGGGGGTGCACGAGCCGCAGGGCCGGACAAGAGTCACGGTACCGTCCGTGTACGCCGCGACACCACGGGTGCTCATCACCGGCTGGCTGGAGGGGGCAAGCCTGTCCACGCTGCTCGATGGGCGTATGGACCTGCTTCCGGCGGGCTGGCGCGAACTCGACGGCAGCGACGCCGCCGACCTGGCCGCCCGGCTGCTCGGGCACGCCATCTACGCGCCCGCAGCATGCACCGGCTGGATGCACGCCGACCTGCACCCGGGCAACTTCCTGCTGCTCCCGGGCGGCCGGCTCGGCATGCTGGACTTCGGCGCGGTCGCCGCCACTCCCGGCGGCATCCCGGCGCCGTTCGGGCAGCTCGCCGCCGCGGTGCTCGCCGGGGACGGGCCGGCCGCGATCAGCCTGGCCCGGCAGGTCGGGGCGCTCGCCCCCGACGTCGAGGTCGATCCAAGGCTGATCGTCGAGCTGCTGCACCCGATCGTGGCGACCGCGGCGGCCGATAGCTTCACCTATTCCCGTCCCTGGCTGCGCGGGCTCATGGCACACCTCACCGAGCCGCGCTTCGCCGCGGTGTTGCGCAACCTGACGCCGCCCCCCGAATACGCCCTCGTCTGGCGTGCAACGCTGTCGGCCGCCGGACTCTTCGCGCAGCTAGGCGCGACGGTGCCCACCCGCGGGTTCCACCTGGCCTACTCCCCGGGGTTCCGCGGCGGGATCCTTCCCGGCCCGGCCGCGGCCGACGCGCCAGTCGCTCCGCCACACCAGCTGTACGGCGCCCGCCAACGAGCTCGCACACCGGCCGCCGCAGGCCGGGTCCAGCAGGCCGGAGGCGAAGGCGCCTACAGCGCTGGTAGCTGGAAGCCGTTGTAGTACCAGAGCGCCGAGGTGTACCAGAGCACGCCGACGACGACGGCGAGCACCCCCCCGGCAGCCGGCAGCACCCAGCCCGGCAGCCGCCTGCTCTGAACTAGCAGCACCTTCGCGACAAAGGCGCCGTAGAAGAAACAGCCCGCGAGCGAGTGCACCGCCACTCTGAGGCTGGTGAGCTGCACCCCGTAGGCGAGAAGGCAGTGCACGGCGATCGGCACGGTCAGCGCAAACAACCCGAAGCCGATGATCCTGTGCGCCAGCCGCACCGGACGCGGCGGGCTGCCCGCCAGCGGAAGCTTCCGGTAGATCCACAGGGCCAGCAGGACCTGCAGCGCGGCCAGGCCGAGAGCGATGGACGACAGCGTGGACTTGAGCGTGACAGCGTCCAGCCCGGCTCGCCCGAACAGGCTGATCGCGTAATTCGGCGTGTGCAGCCGACCGGCGACGTACAGCGCCACGGCCACTCCGACAGCAAGCAGGCCGATAGCTGCCAGGCGCACCCCGACAGACCTCGGGCTCGTCGCACCAGGTGCCGTCATGCCATCGCACTATGTCACACCGGGCTGTCGCGCACCTGGCGGTGCCGGCGGCCTGCCAGGCGAAGGCCACGCGGGCCGGTGTGTCGCCGTGCCGAGACAGAGCGGACGTATCGTCGTATCGAGAGATCAGCGTTCTCCTTGGCGGTGCGTCTGTGCGCGACATCCTCAGCCAGGGCGGGGACCGCGAGCCCAGTCCGTGGCCGCGCCGCCTGGCGGCGATCGCCGTCCTTGTCACGGCGCTGGCTCTGGTGGTCGTCTACCTCCCGCGCCACCGGCACTCCCCGGCTCTGTCTCCGCGGGCGGCGACCACCGAGGGGCCGGCACCGTCGGCGGCGTCAGGGGCAGGCCCGCCCGCATCCGGCGGGCCGCGCGAGCCCGACGGGATCATCGGGCAGACCTTGCCGATGGATGCCGCCCTCCGGCTGCCTGTCACGGGGGAGCAGCCAGCCTGGTTCTGGCCGGCCACGGGCCATATGGAGCCGATCGGCGGCCTGCCATCGGCCCGATCCGGCTACCTTTTCAGCCGGGTCGGCGGCGGCTGGGCGGTCCGGCCCGATCCTGCTGCCCAGCCGGGTTGCGGCAGTTGCGCAGGCCAGCCATTGCCTGTCTACTTTCTCGCGGACCGCGCACAGTCGGTGACCCAGGTCGGCGCGGCGGACGAGGTGGCGCCGGCCGCCACGGCCGGCGCCCTGTGGCTGACCAGCTACCCGCCAGGCGCCGATATGAGCACCGCGGCGGGGACGGCACGGGAAGTCAGCGTGGCAGGCGCAACGCTCCGGCCACAGCTCAGGCTCCCGGCCGGGTACATGATCGAGCAGGCGACCAGCCGCGGCATGCTGCTGGCGTCGGTGATCCGGCAACCGGCAATGGCGGCCTACGAGCTGTGGGACCCGGCCGCTCCGGAGGCCAGCCGCACATTTGACGGAGTGATCGCGGCAACCGCGAGCGCGATCGCCTGGGCGCCGCGATGTGCACTGCGCTGCCGGGTGCACGTGCTTGACCTGGCGACGGGCCGGGACACCGTGATCCGGCTGCCAGCGGGGAGTTCGGCGGCCACGGGCGCGTTCAGCCCAGACGGGGGGTTCCTCGCGGTCCAGGTGAGCCTCAGCCCTGGCGGAGACAGCGGCGAGTTGCCGACGCAGCTCGAAGTGGCGCCCGTCGCAAGCGGCCGCCTGACGGTCGTGCCGGGCAGCCAGATCAGCAGTGATGCGCTGAACGGCTTCGGCTGGCCGGGCGGCGGCGACAGCCTGGTCGCCGAGCTGAGCTTCACGACGAAGGTACAGGTCGCGTCCTGGCGCCCGGGAGCCGCCCGCCCGGCCGTCGCGGTCATTAGGCCGGCGCACGCCGCGGCCTCGCTGATCGTCGGCTAGCCGGCCAGGCGCGTCAGCGCTGACCGCCGGGTGCCTTGCGCGTGATCGGCTCGCGTCCGCGCCAGGCGGCGGCCTCATCGGGTTGGTTACGGAGCGGCGATGGTCCAGATGCCGCGACCGTGCGTCGCGGCGACGATCGTGCCGTTGGGATCGACCGTGAGCTGGTCGACCACTACGTTCGGAAGGTTCGTCCCGAGCCTGCTCCACGTGCTGCCGTCATCGGAAGACGTGAAAACGCCGAAGTCGGACGCCACGACGAGGTTGCCGTTCTCGAAAACGATGTCGTCCATCGGCGCGTCCGGCAGGTTGCCCGAGATGTCGGTCCAGCTGGTGCCTCCGGTCGAGGTTTCAAACACGTGGCCAACGCCAGGGTCGTCAGGGCCGATCATCCACTTGCGGGAGTAACCGGACAGCGACAGGTAGGCGTGGCTCGGGTTTGCGGTGTCGATCTTGACTCCGCTGATGTAGCGGTTCGGAAGCCCTGCCGACGCGCACGTCCCGCCGCCGGTGCACGCCTGCGCCGTTGCGTGCCAGCTGCCACCGCTGTTGCTGAGCATCACGATGCCGGAGTGGAAACCGCCGCCGCCGGGGAACCTCGCGTTGCAGGCACCGCACCACGCGGCAGCCACGTACTGCGTCCCGCCGATCGTCACCGCGTCGAGCGCGGTCACCTCAGATGCCGCATTTCCGCCCAGCGCGTTGCGGACGTCGAAGATGTTCTGCCAGTCCGTCGAGGTGCCTGTCCCGGAAGTCGTGCCTGCGATGCCGGCCTCCGAGTTCCACACGATCGCCCCGCCCGCCACCAGATGGCTTGGGTTGGTGCGGTCCATGCTGATCGGAGCGATGAAGCGCGGGTTAGGATCCGGCGGCACGATGAAGTGCCAGTTGGCCCCGCCATCGGTGGACTTCAAAGCGGTCAGGCCCACGTATTCGGTGATCACGTTGCTCGAGTTGGTCGGGTCGACGAGCGTGTAGCCGCCATCGCCGCCGAACACCTGAACGGAGCTGACGTTGACGGGGTTGCCGCGATCGTCGAGCACTGATGTCGGCGTGCGGAAGACCTTGGCGCTCCCGTTGTCCTGCATGCCGCCATAGATGATCGAGTCGCCGCTGCCCTGCGCGCCGTAGTACTGCAGCGCGTCCATGTGCGCGTTCAGGTTCGTCCAGTCGCCCGTCGCGTGATTGGTCAGCGCGCGGGCGTAGACGCCTCCGTCGTTGCCGATGTAGAGCTTGCCGCCGGTGATGAGGGCGGCGTGCTGGTCCGGGTGCGCCTGGTTGTGGTCACAGGTGCCCTCGAAGGGGGCATAGGAGAAGCACTTGAAACCGAAGTTCCAGTACGGCGCGATGGTGTTCCAGCCGGCCCCGCCGTTCTGCGTTTCGTAGACCTCCTCCAGACCGAGGTAGAGGTGGTCTTTGTTGGCGGGATCGACCGCGAGGAACTGGTTGTACCAGGCCTGGATGCCGGGCTGGTATCCGGTGCCGATGCGCGGTATGAACTGCGCCGAGCCGCTCGATGCGAGCTTGCTGGCGTCGGCGATCTTGGTCCACGGACCATTCGGGTCACCGTTGTTCGACGCGTAGACGCCCTGCAGCAGCGTGTGCCCGTTGGTGCCGACGTTCAGCAGGTAAGGGCTCTGCACGATCGCGTAAGCCCGGTCTCCTGCCGCGGAGTAAGCAAGCGTCGTTCTGCCCTCGGCCTTCGCCGGGACCCAGCCCTGCGGGTTGGCGAGGAGGGTGAAGTGGGCTCCGCCGTCGTTCGAGAGGTAAAGGCCGTTGGTCGGCGAGCCGCCGCGCCAGCCGGCGACGGCCACCACCTGGCTGCCGTTCGTGCCAGGCCTGACAACGACGTCGGTGATCATGTTGCCGACCACAAGGTTGAAGTTCTTGCCGTCGCTCGGCGGGCCCGCGGGCTGCAGCACCGCAGTCCAGTTGGTGCTGGATGCGGTGTTGAAGCTGTAAAGCCCGTGCGACGTCGCGGCGAGCAGCGTGGTGCCATGCTGCGCCAGGCGGAAGATCAAAGCCCCGTTCAGCTCCGATCCGCCGACCCGGTGCCAGGTCGAGCCGCCGTCTGTAGAGGCGATCACGCCGACGCCGGCGTAGCTGTCCGAGCTGGTGTTGGCCTCGCCCGTGCCGGCGTAGACCGTGTAGCGACGGCCTGAGCTGGTCACGAGCAGCGCCCCGATCGACAGCGTGGCCTGCGTGTCCGTCAGCGGCGTCCAGTGCTGACCGCCGTCGCTTGACTTCCAGACCCCGCCGTCGGCGGCGCCCGCGAACAGCGACCCGTCCGGCGCGGAGGCAAGTGCCGTCATCCGGCCGGAGACCCAGCGGTCGCCCGCCCCCGAGTTGCTGAAGTTGCTCGTCGGGTCGACGTACTGCGGCGGATCTGAGAAATCGTTACCATCGGCGCCGGCCAGGTTCGTCCGCTCGGTCCAGGCGCCGCCCACACTCGGGAGCAACGCAGCCTGGGCCGCCGCGGCCGCAAACGCGTTCGGATCGACCGCCCCGTTGGGCGCGAGCCGCTGTGACGTGAACCAGGCGGCGGCGTCGGCCGCGGCCTGGCTCTCCTCTCCCGCGTTGTTATGGGTGGAACTGCTCGCGGCAAGCGCAGGACTCGCCGCGAAGACGACAACCGTCATCGCCGCGAGTAGCAAGGCAAGTCGACGCATTTGCACGCCTCTCCGTGGCTGCACGTTCCTGCGTGCGATGGACAAACCGGCCGCATCCCGGCGTAAGCCTAGTCCGGACTGTCCCTGTCGCGGTAGATGCTTGACCGCCGCCTCGGGATCGGCGCTCCATGCGGATGAGGGCCGGTGGCTCGGTCCGCTGCGGATTCAGGTCGCGGTGCTCTGCGCGGAGCGGTGCCATCGTCACTGACATCCCGGCCTCTTGGTTGAGTCGCTGTCGCTGGATCAGCATGGCGCCCAAGCGCACTGCGCGGGCCGGATGCTCGCCTAGGCCGGGATCACCGGGCTGGCACGCGTTGCGCCACAAGGACGGTGCGCCCCCGGATTCACCCACCACCCCGCATATCAGGAAAAAAGAACCCGATCCCGGATCTTCTGGGAATTGGTATAGTCCTCGGACCACCAGGGAACCTGCCCGGGCTGGCGGGGCGGCTTGTGCAGCGCGAGTTGCGTGAGTGCCGTTTTAGCAGTTTCTTGTTTTGTCCTGAACTCGTAGTGATCGAAGATCCTCACTGCCTCGATCATGTAGGACACGGCGATGCGCTGGTCGCGAATGAGGAGCAGGTTCTCTCCGTTCGCCAGATCTGCCGGGCCCGAGAAGTTGTAGGAGCCGACGTACACGTGAGCCGTTGGTTTGTTGAAGTCGATTACCACGAACTTATGGTGCATGCGTATGCCGGAGCCCCCGGTGGGCTCTGATTTGAATGGCTCAGGAACGTTGCCGGTCAGTTCGCTGGGGCTCACTGGAGCGAGATTGCCGTCGGGCGTTTGTACTTCCAGGCCGCCCACCGGCCGATCGGAAATCCCATAGACGAAGATCTGATCGTCTTCGGTCACCTGAGTGATGGCATCACGGATGGGACCGAGGGTCTGATACAGGAATGCCAATGAGTAGAACAGGCACGAGGTGGCCTGCGCGATGTCATCAGCGATCGTTGACAGGAGAGCGTTCTGAGCAGAGTGCGGAGAGAATGAGACCTGCGCATCGATGCCCGGCAACCCGAAATCTGCCCACACCGCGGCAGGCGACGCCCCGAACGTCGCCGCGTCATCGGCAGCCCAGTAAACGTTGAAGGCGGCGAGGAAGGGCCTGATCGCGCTCTCGCCAGTGACGACGATGGCGTTGTTGTTCTGTACGAAGAAGCCGCGCCAGCTGAAGTTCGTAGAGCCGCAGACTGCCTTATGAAGCTTAGGGCCCGTCACCACGATGCTCTTGTTGTGCTGCAGATCGGCCATGTGCTGCCGCTTGACCTGCGCCGCGCCGGCGGAGGTCGTCAGGCGACTCGCAGCCGCTGTCTCGGCGGAGTTCATTTTGCCGTGAGCGCCAGAGTTGTCGATGATTACTGTCAGCCGGGTGCCCAGCTTTTCGAGCCGGTCGACAACTTCCGGTTCGTTGAGGTCATAGGCAACCGCATACACCTGGGTCGTAACGTCGGCGATCGCTTGGTCGAGCAGCTCGAGGATGACATTATGCGCCTCGAACCCCATCCAGCCCAGCGCGGCTGCCGCGTCGGGATGGGACGGCACGAAGGTCAAGCCGGCATCCGCGCGAGCCGGCAGAAGCATCGAGATAGGGCCGTCTTTCCCGAAGCGATCGACGAAGGCCTGTGAGGACACGAACCCACGGGTGAAAGCCACATTGAGCTGGCCAGGGTAGGTCTCTCTGGCGAGTTCTATTGCCGCGTCTTGCGCTTCGCCGTAGCTGAGTATGTCGTTTTCGTCCATGAACACCGGTGTCACTCGGTAGACAAATTTCCCAGGAAGGTCGGCGTGGAAGGGAAAGTGAACCCAGCGCCACTTCTGGAACCAACACCATGGACTTAAGGCTTGTCGGGCCGCAATGATGCCCTGACCTGTGGTCTTGCCGGGCGGCGTGCGATGGTTTGCTGGTGGCGGGGGCTCCTGGTAGGCGTTTGGGTGTCTAGTCCACGCCATCCCAGGAGCCCTTGTGCTTTCTTATCTGCCTGACGTTGCTGGTGCAAGCCGGATATCGGAGTCCCCGGATGCGGGGACTCCCGCGGGGACGGTTGTGGTGCGGGCCGCTGACCTGCGGGTGCGCGGCGGGGAGACGGTCATGGCGGGGAATGCGGTGCCGTCGGCGGGCGAGCTGGCGGTGTTCTGCCGTCCGGTGGTGACGGCCCCGGCCGTGGCCCGCCGCGACGGGCGCGTGCTGGCGGGCGGGTGGCTGCCGGATTTCGTGCGGCTGGGCGAGCTGGAACGGCATCTCGGCGACGGGGCGATCGAGGCGGCCACGGCCGCGGCGCTGGAGGCGGGCCGGCTGAAGAGGCGGGAGCGGCGGCGGATCATGTCGTATCCGCTGATCATCCAGCTGATGCTCGCGGTGGCCCTGCTGGCCGGGATGACGGTGTGCGCGGCCGCCGTCTCGGGTTCGCATCCCTGTCTAGCCTCGACCCTTCCGGCCCGCGGCCCAGCGGCTGGACCCCGCAGCGGGTGAAGATGCGCACGATCTGCCAGTAGCGGCGGCTGCGGGCGGCGCGCGAGCGCAGGCTGCGCGGCCAGGTGGCAGGCGGCGGGATGGTCCCGGCCGGGATGAACGCCTGCCAGGTGACCAGGATCGCCATGGCCAGCAGCAGGCCGCAGGCCCAGCTGAGCGCGGCGAAGCCGAGCACGGTCCCGTAGGGAGGCAGCCGCTTGTGGCCAAGCCCGCCGGCCAGGGCGTTGAAGATCGCGTTGGTCAGCGCCTGCCCGGCCAGGCCCGCGACGATCGTCCGGGACAGCGAGAACCGGCGCTCGGCCAGCAGCCGGCGAGCGCCGTAGGAGAGCAGAATGATGTCGAGCGTGGCGCCCAGGATGAAGCTGATGAGAGTCGCGATGGTCACCGGCCCAGACTAGGCGCGGGCCGTCCGGCTGGTTTCGTCGTCCGGGACCTGGGGCTCGCCGGGGGGGAGCCAGCGCCAGCCGTCGTGACCGGCCAGCTCGTAGGCCCACGGGGGTTCGGCGCCACGGCGCGTGGTGGTCACCACCGCGGCGTGGATCGCCGCCTGGGTCGCGCCGCGCACCGCCGCCGCGTCGGCCAGGTCTGCCCGGCCCAGGCCCTTGCCGGTCCACCAGGTGAGGAACGCGCCGCCGAACGCGTCCCCGGCACCCACCGTGTCCACCACGGGGGCGGCCGGGACGTCGGCCCGAATCTGCTGGCCGCCCGCGGTGAAGGCGCGGGCCGGCGCCGCGCCGTCGGTGACCACCACGCAGGCGGCCCCCCGGGCGAGCAGCTGAGCGGCGCCGTCCCCGGCGTCCTGGCCGGGGAACAGGTAGGCGAGGTCCTCGGTGCTGGTCTTGACGACGTCCGCCCGGCGCAGGATACGGTCGAGCCGGTCCAGGTAGGCCTGCCGGGAGGCGATGGCGCCCGGCCGGCAGTTCGGGTCCAGCATGACCGTGATGTCGTCGGGCAGCGCGGCCACCAGCTGCTCGGTGCTCGTCCCGACCGGCTCCATGACCAGGCCGAGGCTGCCGATGTGCAGCGCCGTGGTGCCGTCGGGCAGCACCGCCTCGCCGGGCCCGATCGCGGCTGCCGACGTGCCGGCCAGGTAGAAGTGGTAGCCCGGCACGCCCGTCGGGTCCACGTCCACCAGCGCCAGCGTGGTCGGCTCGTCGGCCGGGGCCTCGACCGCGACCAGCACCCTGTGGCGTTCCAGGTCGGCCCGCATGAGCTGCCCGAACCGGTCGGCAGAGAGCCGGCCGAGGAACGCCGCGGGCTGGCCGAGCCGGGCGACCGCGCGGGTGACGTTGAACGGGCCGCCCCCCATCCGGGGGTCTACGTGGCCGGCCGGATCGACGATCAGGTCGATCAGGGCCTCGCCTGCGACGGTGATCATTGGCTTCCCCCGAGGATCATGATGACCAGATCATAGAGCCGCGGCGCCGTTCCCTTCCTCCTCGCCACCCGGATCCTGTTCGGCCGTATCGACGGGGACACCGCGCCGCCGCAGACGCACATCGTGCCGACCCGGCTCATCCCGCGCGGCTCCGGCGAGATCCCCCCGCCCTGACCGACGCTCGGGTCAGCGCGCGGCGGCCAGCAGGTCGCGCTGGTGCCGTCGGCACCAGCGGCGGGCCCGGGTGGCCTGCTCCGCCACCATGCACCAGTGGTCGGCGAAGCCCTGGTGGCCGCCCGCGGCCGCCTCGGTGACGATCGCGTAGGTCCAGTCGTGGTTGGCCACGACCGCCTCGGCGACGCGGCGGCGGTCGGCCCGGCGCAGCCCGCCGGCGTGCAGGAAGATCCGGAACCGCTCGAGCGCGCGACCGCGGCGGCTGTCGGTGATGTCCTGGTCGTCCTGCAGCGGCGCCCAGTAGCGCGCGGCCGCGGCGAAGTCCCAGATGGCGCTGCCCGGCCCGGCGAGGTCGAAGTCGATCAGCGCGACCGCCCGGCCGTCGCGGAACACCAGGTTGGCCGGGTGCACGTCATTGTGGCTGACCAGGCCGGTGCGGAACCGGGCCGGGATCGGCCGGGGCCACTGGTAGCCGGACGGGTCGAAGGACGCCGCGGCGAGGTGGTAGCGGCGCACCAGGTCGGCCACGCTCACCAGGGCGGCGTCGGTCAGCGCGTTTTCGGTCAGCGGCGGCACCCCGGCCCGGCCGTCGATGTAGGTCAGCGTCTCGGTGACCGGGCCGGCGGCCAGGACACGGGGGGCGCCGTCGAAACCGACGGCCGCGAGGTGGTCGAGCAGGGCGTGGGTCGCGCGCCAGCACGGCGCGGTGGGCCGGACCACGGTGTCGCCGACGCGGATGACCAGGCCGCGGTTGGCCGTGCCGCCGGACAGCGCCCGCGGGCTAAGGTCCGCGGAGGGCCGGGGGGCTCGTCCCCCCCAAGGGGGATCTGGGGGGCCCGGGGGGTACAGGGGGGCGGGCAGCCCCCCCGTGAGCGGGGGGGTCTCCGGGGGGGTCGTCCCCCCGGGAGTAAGCACTGAGCATGGTTCGGGCGAGACTCGCGTGGGTGACCAGGCCATGGACAAGCCCCCCTCGGATCGCGGCGCATACCGCGGGGCCTTTGGCGGCGCCGTAGGCGACCGAAAGGACGAACGGGATCCGCTCCAGCACCGGGCCGGGCGTCACGATCATGCGGCTGTCGAGCGGGGTGGTCACGGGCCTGCCGTCGGCGCCGACGAACACCCCGGCCAGTTCGGCATGCACCCCAAGCGCGGCCAGGGTGTCGCGCTCGTCCGGGGTGACCGCGTCGTAGATGGTGGACAGCCCGGACGCCCAGGCGCCGATGGCGACCACGGCGATGGTCACCGACGGCAGCAGGGCGAAGGCGCCGGTGATGTCGCCCTGGCGGCGGATCGCCGCGGCCGTCTGGGCGTCGTCCAGGATCATCGGCGCGTAGAAGACGTGCGCCGGGCCGCCGCCGACCCGGGCCACGCTGCGCACCAGATCGAGCAGGTCCCGGCCGTCGGGTGGCGGCACGGCCCCGGTCAGCTGGACGATCGGGCACGGCGGGATCTGGGTCAGCGCGGCGGCCAGCCCGCTCAGCGTGCGTGACCAGGACATGCCGAGCACATCGCCGGGCGTGATGAGGTCCATCAGCGCCTGGCCCGCGGCCTCGCCCAGCCGGTGCCGCAGCGCCTGCTCGTCGTCGTCGGGGAAGTTGAACACGAAGGCATGCCTGAGCCCGAAGGCCGAGCACAGCTCGGCCGACAGGCCCGCGTCCAGGCTCCCCCCGGGCAGGCCGATCTCGATGCGCACCATCCCCGCGTCACGGGCCGAGTCGAGCAGCCGGGCGACCCGGAACCGGCTGATGCCCAGCCGGTCGGCGATGTCGACCTTGGAGACGCCCTCCAGGTAGAACTGCCGCGCCACCCGGGCAGCCAGGACAACTTCGGACGGCCGATCCGCCGACAAGCCGGCCATGAATCCTCCCGTCTTGCCGATCTGGCCGCTCATATGAGCGCCCAGATCTCATATTCGCAGCTTTTCTTGACTTTGCCTAGAAACGGGATCACTGTGTGGATCAGTGGTTCATCTGAGCGCTACCCCGCTTAATTGAGCATACATACCAAGGCATGCAGCGGAGGAGGCCCGCCAGGGATCCTCAGCGGTCCCGCCCCGTCACAACACCCTCATGGTTGCGGAGGTTCGTATATGCGCTATCCCCGATCCAGGCTCCGCGCGCTCGGGGCCGTGGGCTGCGTGGCCGCGCTGGCGGCGCTGGCCGCGTGTTCCAGCGGCGGCTCAAGCGGCAGTACCAGCAGCAACAGCAATTCAGGCACGGTGACCGTGGCGGTGGTGTCCAACCCGCTGATCACCGGCCAGATGATCCCGCTGACCAAATCTAATTTCGAGAAGCAGTACCCCGGGATCAAGGTCAAGTTCGCCACCTACACCGAAGGTGACCTGCGGGCCGCGATCGAGAAGAACGTGTCCACGCACAGCAACGCGTTCAACGTCATTATGATCGGCCCGTACGAGACGCCGCTGTTCGCGAAGAACGGCTGGCTGACCGACCTGTCCAAGCAGTACATCGCGAGCGACCCCGGCTACGGCGCCGGCGACCTGCTCCCGCCGATCGCCAAGTCGCTGTCATACAAGGGCGACCTGTACGCGGTGCCGTTCTACGGCGAGTCGTCGATGATGTTCTACAACAAGACCCTGTTCTCCCGGGCCGGGCTGACCATGCCGCACAATCCGACCTGGGCCCAGGTCGAGGGTTTCGCGGCCAAGCTCAACCAGCCGGGCAAGGTGGCCGGGATCTGCCTGCGCGGCCTGGCCGGCTGGGGCGACAACATGGCGGCGCTGGACACGGTGGCCAACACCTTCGGCGGGCAGTGGTTCGACATGAACTGGAAGCCGCAGCTCACCGCGCCGGCGTTCACGGAAGCGGCCAACTTCTACGTCAACCTGGTCCGCAAGTACGGCGAGCCCGGCGCGGCCAACGACAGCTTCAACCAGCTGCTGACGCTGTACGGGCAGGGCAAGTGCGCGATGTGGTACGACGCGACGGTGGCGGCGACCTCGATCGCGACCACCTACCCGGACGTTTACAAGCAGACCGGGTACGCGCTGGCGCCGGTGAAACTGACCAAGTCCTCCGGCTGGCTGTGGACCTGGGCGCTGGGCATCCCGCAGGGCGTCTCGGACTCCGGCGCGGCCTGGAAGTTCGTGTCCTGGGCCACCTCCAGGCAGTACGACCAGCTGGTCGCGGCCAAGTACGGCTGGTCCGCGGTCCCGCCGGGCACCAGGA
>Ga0099827_10001214_pt1 | contig 13100 bp, 22 predicted proteins | sample CZO8metaG_FD_79339 | JGI IMG/M metagenome (GOLD analysis project Ga0099827, IMG submission 79339) | Vadose zone soil microbial communities from the Eel River Critical Zone Observatory, Northern California, USA - CZOApr15con1.8 metaG | ecosystem: Environmental > Terrestrial > Soil > Vadose zone ...
ACTGACGGCCCGCCTTCGAGCTGCACCCGGAACATCGTGCTCGGGAGCGCCTCGGTGATCTCGCCTTCCATCTCGATCTTCTCGTCTTGCTTGGTCATCGCCTTTCTTGTCTACGCACGAAAAGACGGCGGGACGGCCCGCCGCATGAAAATTATGGTACCAAACCGGCCTTTTCCCTGGACTTGGCCGCCGTGAGGATCCTGGGCGGGCCCTCCTCGGCGACCGCCACCGTGTGCTCGAAATGGGCGGCCATGGAGCCGTCCTGGGTCGAGATCGACCACTCGTCGTCGTGGAGGTACACATCCGGCCCCCCGGCGGTGATCATCGGCTCGATCGCCAGGGTCATGCCGGACTGAAGCAACGGCCCGCGTCCCGGCTCGCCGAAGTTCGGGATCTGGGGCTCCTCGTGGTACGAGCGGCCGACCCCGTGGCCGACCAGGGAGCGGACGACCGAGAAGCCGGCGCCTTCCACGACCCGCTGGACAGCATGAGAGATGTCGCCGACGCGGTTGCCCACACGAGCCTGGTCGATGCCGGCGGCGAGAGCCTCCTTGCCGACCTCGAGCAGCCGCTGGCTCTCGGAGTCGATCTCGCCGATCCCAAAGGTGTAGGCGCTGTCCGCAACCAGCCCGTCGAGCGTGACCCCGACGTCCACGGAGATGAGGTCGCCCTCCTCGACACGGTGCTTTCCTGGGATGCCGTGGACGACCATCGCATTCGGCGAGATGCAGATCGCCGCCGGAAAGCCGCGGTAGCCCTTAGACGTCGGCACGCCGCCCTGCTCGCGAATGAAGTCCTCGGCGATCCGGTCGAGCTCGCCGGTGGTGATGCCGGGCTGCGCGTGCTCGCCCGTGAGCGCGATCGTTGCGGCGACGAGTTGCCCTGCGCGTTCCATCCCCTCGATCTCGGCTGCGGACTTTCGGACGATCAAGCCGGCACCTGTTCCAGCGCCCGCTGGATCTCGGCGAACACTTCGTTCTCGCTGCGGTTAGCGTGGATCGGGACGACGTTTCCGCGCGTGCGGTAGAACTCGATCAAAGGCTCCGTCTCGCGGTGGTAGTTGTCGAGCCGCCGCTGGATCGCCTCGTCCGTGTCGTCCGCGCGGGCGCGGCGGCGTAGCCGGTCGAATGCGACCTCGTCGGGAATCTGGAGCGCGAACGCCACGCTGAAGTTCCGCCCGATGTCGGCGAACATCGAGTCGAGCGCCTCCGCCTGCACGATCGTCCGGGGAAAGCCGTCGAGGACGAATCCCGCTTCGGTGTCGGGCTGCTCGAGCCGGTTGCGGATCAGCTCGATCATCAGGTCGTCGGAGACGAGGTCGCCACGTTCGATCGTCTCCTTCACGCGCTTACCGAGCTCGGTGCCCGCGTCCATCTCGGCGCGCAGAATCTCGCCGCTGGCGATGTGAGGAATGCCGTACTCCGCAGAGATCCTCTTCGCCTGCGTGCCTTTGCCGGCCCCTTGCGGGCCGAGGAGCAGAACGTTGAGCGGCACTTATTTGAGGAAGCCCTCGTAGTTGCGCATCATCATCTGGGACTCCATCTGCCGCATCGTGTCGAGCGCGACGCCGACGACGATGAGGACCGACGTGCCGCCGAGGGCGCGTGACGTCGCCTGCGAGAACCCGCCGTACCTGATGAAGATGCTCGGCAAGACTGCGATCGAGGCCAGGTAAAGCGACCCCGGCAGTGTGAGGCGGGTGAGCACGCGGTCGAGGTACTGCGCCGTGGGAGCGCCCGGACGGATGCCCGGGATGTAGCCGCCGTACTTCCGCAGGTTGTCGGCCTGATCGACCGGGTTGAACTGGACCGCGGTGTAGAAGTAGGTGAAGACGATGATCAGCACTCCTTCGAGGCCGATGTAGAGCAACGACCCATACGAGAAGTGCGAGTTGATCCAGCCCTGGGTCGCCGGGAAGAACTGCGCGATCGTCGGCGGGAACGCCATCACGGCCGCGGCGAAGATGACCGGGATGACGCCGGCCATGTTCACTCGCAACGGCATGTAGGTCGATCCCCCGGCGGTTTGTCGCCGGCCCACCATCCGTTTCGCATATTGGATTGGGATCCTTCGCTGGCCTTCCTGGATGAAGACGACCGCGGCGACGATCCCGATCGCGATGAGCGGGAAGAACAGCCGCTCCATCGTGCCGCCGTTGTACCAAGCTGCGATTCCGGTGGGTGCAGAGGCGAGGATCGACGCGAAGATCAGCAGGGAGATGCCGTTGCCGACGCCGCGCTTGGTGATCAGCTCGCCCAGCCACATCAGTAGCGTCGTGCCGGCGGTGAGTGTGACGACGATCAGGACAATGCGGCCGGTGTTGGCGTTGAGGTTTCCCGCCCGCTTGAAGAGATACGCATAACCCGTCGACTGCGCCGCAGCAAGCACGACCGTGAGATAGCGCGTGTACTGGTTGATCTTGGCGTAACCCGACTCGCCTTCCTTCTGCAGCTGCTCCAGCTGCGGGACGACCACGGTCATGAGCTGCAAGATGATCGAGGCGGTGACGTAGGGCATGATCCCGAGCGCGAACAGCGCGAACTGCGACAGAGCGCCGCCCGAGAAGACGTTCAGCAGGCCGAGGATCGTCCCGCCGCGGCCGTTGAAGTAGTCCTTGATCGTCTGCGAGTCGACGCCTGGAGCCGGGATCCACGACCCCAGCCGATAGAGGGCGAGGATCATGAACGTGAAGAGGACGCGCTTGCGAAGCTCGGGGACGCGCCACGCGTTGGCGAGCCAGGAAAGCACTAGCTACTCCTCCTCGGACGCTTGCTCTTCGGCCTGATCTGCTGCCTCGGACTCCGCGGGCGGCTCTGTGCTTGCCGTGGCGGGAGTCTCAGGCGCTTCGGCCTCAGGCGCAGGCGCAGCCGCTGCGGGCTTGGCCTTGGCGTGCTTCTTCTTTTTCTTCAGCTTCGGCTCTTTGAGAAGCGAGACCGTTCCACCCGCCTGCTCGACCTTCTCGCGTGCGGTGGCGGAGATCCCGTGCACGCGGATGGTCAGCTTCTTCTTCAGCTCTCCGTTGCCGAGCAGCTTCACGTCGGTCTTCGTATTCTTGAGCAGCCCTTTCTCGACCAGGCTCTCCGGCGTGACTTCGGCACCGTCCTCGAAGCGGTCGAGCGAGCCGACGTTGATGGGCGCGGTGGAAGTCCGGAACGGGCCGATCGGCATCGCATCCTTCGACGTGGCGCCGCGCAGCTTCCCGAGGCGCATGTAGATCGGCATCTGGCCGCCTTCGAACCCGGCGCGCATCTTGTGCGATCCCGCGCGGGATTTCTGGCCCTTGATGCCGCGGCCGGAGTAGCGGCCCTTGCCCGAACCGATGCCGCGACCGACGCGCTTCCGGTCCTTCCGGCTCTGCGCGGGCTTCAGCGAGGTGAGGTTGAGATCTTTAGCCATTGTCGACCTTCACGAGGTGGCGGACTTTTCGCAGCATGCCTGCGAAGACCGGGCCGTCGTCGTGCTCGGCGGTCTTGCCGATCCTGCCGAGCCCAAGCGCGCGGAGGGTGCCGCGGTGCTTTTGGCTCTGGCCGATCTGGCTACGGGTTTGGGTGATTCGGACTTTCGCCATGGGTCACCCGTCCGGGGAACCTCCCGGTTCCCCGGAGCCCCTCCCCTGGTCCGCTTCGCGGACAGGCGGCTGCGCCGCCTCCGGACTTTCGCCACTCGGCGTGTCCTCAGGCAAAACGGGATGTTTATAGGGAAGGACCTGGCTGATCGTCAGCCCGCGCGCCCTGGCCACGTCCTCGGGGCGGCGGAGGTTCTTCAGCCCGTTCACCGTCGCCTTCGCCATGTTGATCGGGTTCGTCGTGCCGAGGCTCTTCGCGAGGATGTCGCGAATGCCGGCGAGCTCCAACACAGCGCGGACGCCGCCGCCCGCGATCACGCCGGTTCCTTCGCTCGCGGGGCGCAGGAGCACGCGCGCCGCATCCGAGCGTCCGAGGATCTCGTGCGTGATCGTCGTGCCGTGCTTCGGCACGGTGAAGAGATTCTTCTTTGCGTCCTCAACCGCCTTCGTGATCGCGAGCGGCACCTCGCGCGCCTTGCCGTAGCCGACGCCGACGCGGTCGACCTCGTCGCCGATGACGACGAGCGCCGTGAAGGAGAACCGTCGGCCGCCCTTGACCACCTTCGCCACACGGTTGATCTCGACCACGCGCTCCTTGAGCTCGCGGGTCTCTTCGCGCTCGATCACCGCGCGCTCGACAGTCGTGAACTCCGGTCTAGTGCTCAAAACTTCAGTCCTCCCTCGCGTGCCGCGTCGGCGAGCGCCTTGACGCGCCCGTGGTACAGATAGCCGCCGCGGTCGAACACGACGCTTTCGATCTTCGCCTGCTTCGCGCTCTCGGCCAGCAGCTTCCCGACCTCGGTCGCCTGAGCCTTCTTGTCGCCCTTGAGGGTCTTCTTCACCTGCAGCCAGTTTGCGGACGCGAGCGTGCGTCCCTCGCGGTCGTCGACCAACTGCGCCACGATGCCGCGGTTCGAGCGCGTCACGACGAGGCGAGGCCGCTCGGCCGTTCCGGACACCTTGCCGCGCACACGCTTGTGGCGGCGCTCACGCGCTCTGCTGACGGTCAGGGTTGCCATTACGCTCTTTTGCCAACCTTCCTGCGCACGTACTCGCCGGAATAGCGAATGCCCTTGCCCTTGTAAGGCTCGGGCGGGCGTACCTTGCGGACTTCGGCGGCGGTCTGCCCGACCTGCTGCTTGTCCACGCCCTTGACGACGATCTCGGTGTTCGACGGCACCTCGAAGGAGACGCCCTGCGGCGCCTTGATCACGACCGGATGCGAATAGCCGACATCAAGCCGGAGATCCGTGCCCTGTAGGGCGGCGCGGTAGCCGACTCCCTGCAGCTCGAGACGCTTCTCGAAGCCCTTCGTGACGCCCTCGACCATGTTGGCGACCAGCGTCCGTGTCAGACCGTGCAGCGCGCGATCCTCGCCGCGCTCGGTCGGACGGGCGACGGTGATCATGCCCTCCGACTGCTCGATCTTCATCCTGGCTGGCACCTGCTGCTGCAGGTTGCCAAGCGGTCCATTGACCATCACGCGACCAGGGTCGATCGACACCGACACACCGGCGGGAATCTCAATGGGTTGTTTGCCGATTCGACTCATCTCGCTACCAGATAAAGCAGACGACTTCGCCGCCGATTCCTTTCTCTTCGGCCGTGCGTGACGTGATCAGACCCGTCGACGTGGACAGAATCGCCACGCCCATCCCGCCGAGCACGCGCGGAAGGCGGTCCTTGCCCGCGTAGACGCGGCGGCCGGGCTTGGACACCCGCTTGAGGTCGGTGATGATCCTCTCGCGGCTCCGGCCGTACTTCAGCTGGATGACCAGGGTATCGAAGCTCTCGCCCTTCTTCACGTGGAAGTCGGTGATGTAGCCCTCCTCCTTGAGGATCCGGGCGATGCCTTCCTTGAGACGGGAGGTGGGCATCTCCGTGTGCTCGTGCAACGCCTTGTTGGCGTTGCGGATTCGTGCCAGCATGTCCGCTACTGGATCGGTAAGCATCTGGTCACCAACTCGATTTGGTCATGCCCGGGATCACTCCCTGGTGCGCCAGGTCGCGCAGGCAGATCCGGCAGAGGCCGAACTTGCGGAAGACCGCGCGGGGACGCCCGCAGCGATTGCAGCGGGAGTAGGCCCGCACGGGATATTTCTGCGGGCGCTGCTGCTTGATCCGGAGTGATGTCTTTGCCACTACTGTTGCTCCCTTCCGTCCGCCGCGAACGGCATGCCGAACCCGCGCAGAAGTGCGAACCCGTGCTCGTCCGTCTTCGCGGAGGTCGTGATCGCGACGTCGAGGCCGCGAACCTGCTGGACATCGTCGTAGTCGATCTCCGGGAAGATGATCTGCTCCCGGATGCCGAGTGAATAGTTACCGCGTCCGTCGAACGACCCCGGGTTCAGTCCACGGAAGTCACGGATGCGTGGTAGTGCGATCGCAATCAGCCGGTCGAGGAACTCGTACATGCGAGTGCCGCGCAGCGTGACGCGCGCGCCGATCGGCATCCCTTCGCGAATCTTGAACTGGGCGATCGACTTGCGGGCCTTGCGCACCTGCGCGTGCTGCCCGGCGATGATCGAAAGCTCCACGATCGCGGCGTCGAGCTGCTTCGCGTCGGTCTTCGCCTCGCCGACGCCCATGTTCAGCGTGATCTTCTCGAGGCGCGGAACCTCCATCGGCGACGACAGGCCGAGCTCGTCCTTCAGCTGCGCACGTAGCTCGCCCTCGTAAAGCACCTTCAGGCGCGGTGCGTAAGACGCGCGCGCGGCTTCCTTGCGGACTTCGCGGACCCTGGTGCTCATCGGTCGATGTCCTCGCCGCAGTCGGCCCGCTTGCAGACGCGGACCTTGACGGGCTGTCCGTGGGAATCCTTGTCTCTGATCCCGACACGAGTCGGCCGGTTGCAGACTGGGCACACGACCATGACGTTGCCCACGTGCAACGGCGACGGCTTCTCGATCACGCCGCCCGGAGTCATGCCGGCAGCCCCCATGCGGCTCGCGTTCTGGATCGGGCGGGGCTTTGTGTGGCGCTTGACGAGATTGATGTTCTCGACGATGACCTTGCCGTCCTTAGGGCGTGCGTCGATGACGCGGCCTTGCTTGCCGCGGTCTTTGCCGCTCAGGACGTGGACGAGGTCACCCTTCCGAATTCGCATCGTGTGAGCCACTGCTACAAAACCTCCGGCGCCAGCGAGACGATCTTCATGAAGTTCTTCTCACGCAGCTCGCGCGCGACCGGCCCGAAGATGCGGGTACCGCGGGGGTTGCGCTGAGCGTCGATGATCACCGCGGCGTTCTCGTCGAACGCGATCGACGTGCCGTCGTTGCGGCCGTACGGCTTGCGTGTACGGACGACGACGGCCTGCACGACTTCGCCCTTCTTCACCGCGCCCTGCGGAGCGGCCTGCTTGACGGTGGCGACGATGATGTCGCCGACGCGAGCGTAGCGGCGACCTGTTCCACCCTTCACGCGGATGCAGAGGATCTCGCGGGCGCCGGTGTTGTCGGCCACTCGAAGTCTTGACTCTTGCTGGATCACTTGTGATCCCGCCGGTGACGGTTTCGCGTCTCTGGCGTGCGAGGCGCAAGCAGTGCAAGGACGCAAGGAGCGCAACTAACTGTTGCCGGGAGGGTCACTTGGCCGCCTCGACGATCTCGACGAGCCGCCAGTGCTTCGTCTTGGACAGCGGGCGAGTCTCGACGATGCGGACGATGTCGCCGACGTTGGCGGTGTTCTGTTCGTCGTGCGCGTGGAACTTCACATTGCGGCGGATGACCTTCTTGTAGCGACGGTGCGCCTTGATCGCCTCGACCTTGACGATGATCGTCTTGTCCATCGCACTCGAGACGACGACGCCGCGACGCTCCTGTCGGCGGCCCCGCTCGGAGTCCTGCTTCGGCAGCCGGCTGATCGGCTTTCGCTCGGCGGGACGCTCGCGGCGAACCTTCGGCCGTTGACGCCGTTCCGCGCGCGGAACGGGCTTGCGCTTCTTCTTCGGCTGCGACTGCGGCGGCGGCGGCGCTTCGGAAACGGGAGCTTCTGCAGCAACCGGCGCTTCGGCCTCGGGTGCGGGTGCTTCCTCGGCCGCCTCTGCAGGAACCTCGGGGGCCGGCTCCTCCACCGGAGCTTCGGCGACAGGCGCGGGCGCGGGCTCTTCCGCCGGGACCTCGGCGACAGGCTCGGGCACGGACTCTTCCGCGGCGGGCGCGGGCTCTTCCGGTTCGGGCTCGGGCTCGGGCTCAGGCTCGGCCTCGGCCTCGGCCACAGGCGCTTCCTCTGCAGGAACTTCCTCCGCGACCGGCTCCTCGGCCGGAGCTTCGGCAACAGGCTCGGGAACAGACCCCTCGACGGGAGCCTCCGCTGCGACTTCCTCGACGACCGGCTCTTCGACCTTCTTCGGAGCAGCCTTCTTTGCCGCCGGCTTCTTCTCGGCGGCCGGCTTCTTCTCGGCAGTCGGCTTCTTCGCCGCTGCAGGCTTCTTCGCCGCCGCCGGCTTCGCCGCAGCAGCAGGCTTCTTCGCCGCGGTCTCCTTCTTGGCGGCTGGCTTGCGCTTCGGCTTCTCTTCGACCACGTCGTCGTCCTTCTTCTTGCGGGTCGGCTTCTTCTCGTCGGCCATCAGTGCTGCCCTGCCTTTGCCTCGCGCTCGACGCGCACGGTCAGGATCCGCGCGATCTCGCGTTTTGCGAGCTTCAGCCGCGCGCTGTTCTCGAGCGCTCCGGTCGCCGACTGGAAGCGCAAGTCGAATAGCTCCTTGCGTCTGTCGTGCAACGCGTTCTCCAGTTCTTCGTCGGTCATGTCCCTCATGTCTCTAGCTCTCAAAGAGATCCGCCTCCCGCTTCACAAACTTGGTCTTGAGCGAGATCTTCGTGCCGGCGAGACGCAGCGCTTCCTTGGCGAGCGGCTCCGGTACGCCTGCGAGCTCGAACATCACGCGGCCGGGCTTGACGACCGCGACCCAGTGCTCGGGCGACCCCTTGCCGGAGCCCATGCGGGTCTCGGCGGGCTTCTGCGTGGTCGGCTTGTCCGGGAAGACGTTGATCCAGACCTTGCCGCCACGCTTGATCTTGCGCGTCATCGCGATGCGGGCCGCCTCGATCTGGCGGTTCGTGACCCAGCCGGTCTCGAGCGCCTTCAGCCCGAAGTCGCCGAACTGCACGGTCGTCTGTCCCTTCGCGTACCCGCGGCGTCGGCCCCGCTGGTGCTTGCGGTACTTCATTTTCTTTGGCAGCAGCATTACGTGTCAGCCTTTTCCTCGTTCGGCGTTGTTGTGTCGGGCGCATCTGCGACCGGGGCCGGAGTCGTCTCGACCTGTGTCGTCTCGGTCTCCGCCGGGGGAACCTCCCGGTTCCCCCGAGCCCCCTCCCCTGGTCCGCTCTCGCGGACAGGCGGCTGCGCCGCCGGCTCGACTGGAGACTGCCCCGACTCCAGGCCTTCCGCCGACGTCGCGACTTCGTCCGTGTTCGGCACGTTCTCCTGCTGCGCGGCACGGTTACGCGGTGCCGGCCTGCCACGGCCTTGACCGCCGCGCCCCGGGCTCTGGCCCCCGCTGCCACGCCCCTGGCCGCCGCCGCGCCGCTTCGGGCGTACGGGGCCGAGACCTTCACGATCGCGCTGGCGATCACGGCCGCCTTCGCGCGACGCGCCGAGGCCTTCGACGTTTGCACGGCGACGGCGGGCCTGGTCCTGCTCGCCGAGCCGAACGTCCTTCTCGGTGTCGAGACCGCCGTAACCCTCCGGCATGATCTCGCCCTTGTTGATCCAGACCTTCACGCCGATGCGGCCAAAGGTCGTCTTAGCCTCGACGAAGCCGTAGTCGATGTCGGCGCGAATCGTGTGCAACGGGACACGCCCTTCGGAGTAAGCCTCCGAGCGGCTCATCTCGGTGCCGCCCAGCCTGCCGCCGCACTGGATGCGGACGCCCTTGGCGCCTGAACGGATTCCCGAGGCGAGCGCGCGCTTCATCGCACGGCGGAAGCTGACTCGGTTCTGCAGCTGCTCCGCGATCGACTGCGCGACGAGCTTCGCGTCGAGCTCCGGCCGCTTGATTTCGTTGATGTTGATGTGGACGTTCTTCTTCGTGATCGAATGCAGCTCCTTGCGCAGCGCATCCACCTCGACGCCTGATTTGCCGATCACGATGCCGGGACGCGCGGTGTAGATGTCGACCGTGACCCGCTGCTTGTCTTTGCGAATCAGGATGTCGGACAGTCCGGCGTGCGAAAGCTTGTTGGTGATGTGCTCCCGGATCTTGATGTCCTCGATCAGGTAGCCGGGGAACTCCTTCTTCCCCGTGTACCAGTTGGACTTCCAGTCGTGGATGACGCCGACGCGCATCCCGCCGGGATGAACTTTCTGGCCCATCAGGCAGCCGCTCCCTTCTTCTTTGCGGAACGCTTGGACGTGGTCTTCTTCGAGGCCGCAGCAGTCTTCTTCCTGGCCGGCTCACGCTTTGGCCTCGGCGCCTCTGCCGCGGCCTCCGCCTGCACGGGTTCCACAGTTGGTGCAGCTTGCGGCCGTTCCGCAAGCTGCACAGTGATGTGGCAGGTGCGCTTGCGAATCCGCGCAACGCGGCCGCGCGCACGCGCGCGCCACCGCTTCATGACCGGTCCGCCGTCGACGTACGTCGCCTTGACGTACAGCCGGTCCTCGGCGATGCCGTGATTTGCCTCGGCATTCGAGACCGCGGATTGCAGCACCTTCTGCAGCACCCCTGCGGCCTCGCGCGAAGTGAAGGCGAGTACCGCGCGCGCCTCGGGCACGCTGCGGCCACGGATGTGCTCCGCGACGAGCCGCGCCTTACGCGGTGACATCCGCACGTATTTCGCCTGCGCGCGAACTTCTCTCGGTGTCTCTGTGGTGCTCACGCTCGCTTCTTCACCTCGGTCTTGCGGTCGCCGGAGTGGCCGCGGAAGGTCCGGGTCGGCGCGAACTCGCCCAGCTTGTGGCCGACCATCTGCTCGGAGATGAACACGGGCACGTGCTTCCGACCGTCGTGGACCGCGATCGTGTGCCCGACCATGTCCGGGAAGACCGTGGACGTGCGCGACCACGTGCGGATCATCCGCTTCTCGTTCTTCTCGTTCATCGACTCGATGCGGCTCATCAGCCGCGCTTCCACGAAAGGCCCTTTTTTGCTTGATCTACTCATCCTTCTCCCTCATTTCCACGAGCGAAGCGAAGTCCTAACTCTCCACCCCGGGAAAGTGCGGAGCACTTTTCCGGGATCACTTGCGCTTCTCCTTTCCGCGCCTGCGGCTGCGGACGATCAAACCGTCGGATTCCTTGTGCTTGCGGCGTGTGCGCTTGCCGAGCGTGGGCACGCCCCACGGCGTGACCGGATGCCGGCCGCCCTTGGACTTCCCCTCGCCGCCGCCGTGCGGATGGTCGACCGGGTTCATCGCCGAGCCGCGCACCGTCGGCCGCTTGCCCCTCCACCGGCTCCGTCCCGCCTTGCCGCCGGTGATGTTCTCGTGGTCCACGTTACCGACCTGCCCGATCGTTGCGCGGCAGGTCAGCGGCACCCGGCGCATCTCGCCGGAGGGAAGCCGGAGCACGCCGTAGCCCTCGTCCTTCGCGACGAGCTGCACGCCCGAGCCCGCGCTGCGCGCCATTTGGCCGCCCCTGCCGGGCTTCAGCTCGACGTTGTGGACGAGCGTGCCGGTCGGGATGTTCTCGAGGGGGAGCGCGTTGCCGGGCTTGATGTCCGCGGCCGGACCCGACTCGACGGTCGCGCCGACGCGCAGCCTCGCCGGGGCGAGGATGTAGCTCTTTGCACCATCGGCGTAGTGGAGCAGCGCGATGCGGGCGGAACGGTTGGGGTCGTATTCGATCGCCGCGACCTTGGCGGGCACGCCGTCCTTCAGACGCTTGAAGTCGATGACGCGGTAGCGACGCTTGTGACCGCCGCCTTGATGGCGTGTCGTGATGCGGCCCATGTTGTTGCGGCCGCCCTTCTTCGTCAGCTTCTCGGTCAGCGCCTTGTCGGGCTTGGACTTCGTGATCTCCTCGAAGGTCGAGACGGTCATGAAGCGACGGCCAGGCGACGTCGGCTTGTACCTACGGACCGGCATCAGGCGTGGACTCCCTCGAAGATCTCGATCGAGTCGCCTGGCTGCAGCTGCACGATCGCCTTCTTCCAGCCCGGCTTGCGTCCCTTGATCGCGCCACGCCGCTTCGGCTTCGACTGCACCTTCGAGACGTTCACGCGCAGGACTTTGACGTTGAACAGCTCCTCGACCGCCTGGCGGACCTGGGTCTTGTGCGCGTCCGGGTGGATGCGGAACGAGTAGGTGTTGCTGGCCTCGATCTGCGCATAGCTCTTCTCCGACACCACCGGAGCAAGCAGGACTTCGTTCGGATGAAGGCTCATCAGGAAGCCTTCGCCTTCACCAGGTCGAGTGCGTCCTGCGTGACGAGCACGGAGCGCGCCCACACGAGTGCGGTGACCTCGAGCTCGCCCGGGCTCGTGACGACGACCTTGTCGATGTTGCGGAACGACTTGACGACGTTCTGCTCGTCCTTGGTGACGACCACGAGCGGCAACTCCATGCCGTGAGCCTCGATGAGGCTCACGGCCAACTTTGTCGACGGTGCGTCGAAGCCTGAGGAGTCGAGAACCGCGAGCGTGCCCTCGGCTGCATGCTGCGACAGCACACCGCGCAGCGCCGAACGACGGGTCTTGCGATTCACCTTGACCTCGAAGTCGCGCGGCGTCGGTGGGAACGCCACGCCGCCGCCGGTCCAATGCGGCGCGCGCGTGGTACCCGCGCGAGCGCGGCCGGTGCCCTTCTGGCGCCACGGCTTCGCGCGCCCTCCGGAGACGAGCCCGCGGCTCTTGGCCGCACGCGTCCCCTGGCGGGCGGCGTTCATCTCCGCGCGCACGGTCTCGTGCACTACGTGCGGCTTCAGCTCGGCGGCGAAGACGGATTCCTCGAGCGTCACGTCCTTGGCCTTCTTGCCGGCGGAGTCGAGGAGGGGTGCCTTCGGCGCGGGCATCAGTGGCTCGCCTCCCGCACTTCGACGAAGCCGTTCTTCGGCCCCGGTACCGCGCCTTTGACGAGCAGGAGGTTCTCGTCCGGGCGCACCTCGTGGACGACCAGGCCGATCTGGGTCACGCGCTTGCCGCCGAGCCGGCCCGCCATCTTCATTCCCTTGAACACGCGCGAGGGAGTGGCCGAGGCCCCGATCGAGCCCGGCTTGCGGACGTTGTGCGAGCCGTGCGAGGTGGGGCCGCGGTGGAAGCGGTGCCGCTTGATCGTCCCCGCGAAGCCTTTTCCGTGCGCGATGCCGCTGACCTTGATCTTCTCGCCCGGTTCGAACACCTCGACGGTGACGTTCTCACCAACGATCGCCTCGGTTTGTCCTCGCAATTCGAGCAGGTGCCTGTATGCACCCTTGACGTTGTTCTTCTTCAGGTGCCCGAGTTCGGGCTTCGTGACTTTGCGCTCGGCGGCCTCGTCGTACGCGATCTGGACCGCGTCGTAGCCGTCCACGTCCGCGGTCTTGACCTGCACGACGGGACACGGCGCAGCCTCGATGACGGTGACAGGAGTGACTACACCCGTCTCAGGGTCGAACAAGCTCG
>Ga0099827_10001217_pt1 | contig 13084 bp, 15 predicted proteins | sample CZO8metaG_FD_79339 | JGI IMG/M metagenome (GOLD analysis project Ga0099827, IMG submission 79339) | Vadose zone soil microbial communities from the Eel River Critical Zone Observatory, Northern California, USA - CZOApr15con1.8 metaG | ecosystem: Environmental > Terrestrial > Soil > Vadose zone ...
CAACAAACCGACGAATCCGAACCACCGTCAGGTCACCGACTTCACGGCGGACGACGTGCTGAAGGAGATGGACGAAGGCGGCGTCGACGCGGCCGTGATCCATCCGCCCGGGTGGGATCCCAACTCCAACGCGCTGGCGGTGGAGGCCGCGCGCCAGCATCCCAACCGTCTCGCGATCCTCGGCAACTTCCCGCTCGACAAGCCGGAAAGCCGCTCGTTGATCGACGACGTGAAGAGTCGGCCGGGGATGCGCGGACTCCGCTTCGCGTTACTGCAGCCGCATCAGAAGGCGTGGCTGACCGATGGAACCATCGACTGGCTGTGGCCTGCCGCCGAGCGCGCGGGACTGCCGGTCGCACTTCTCGGACCAAACCTCCTACGGGTCATCGGCCAGATCGCGGATCGCCATCCAGGACTCAAGCTGATCATCGACCATTTCGGGCGCCCCGACGCCGCGTGGTCGAACCTGCCGGACCTCGTCGCGGCGGCGAAGCATCGCAACGTGGCGCTGAAGGCGACCGGCGCGCCGAGCTACTCGAGCGAGCCGTATCCGTATCGCGACATCCACGGACACATCAGGAAGCTCTACGACGCCTTTGGCCCGGAGCGCATGTTCTGGGGGACCGACATCACGCGGATGCCGTGCTCGTGGAAGCAGTGCGTCACGATGTTCACCGAGGAGTTGTCGTGGCTGTCGGCGAAGGACAAAGAGCTGATCATGGGGCGCGCGCTCTGCAACTGGCTCGACTGGAAGCTGCCGGGATAAGCCAGGAGTAGGCGCTGGAGGGGCAAAGCGACGTCGGTCGGGCGTAGACGTCGTCCCTATGCTCGTCGACGATCCGGCGGGCCCACAAGGACCAGGTCAACGCTGACCTCCTGTCATTCATTCGGACCTAGGTCGGACAGACCGGTTTAGAGCGCCGCGACGGTACAAGACTCGTTCTTGTTTTCACGACAGGAGGTGTGTCGTGATCTTGGGTATGTCGACATCGACGTTTCCTGCGGTGCACGTGGTCTTGAGCTTGATAGGAATCTTCTCCGGGCTCATCGTTCTGTTCGGCATGTTCAGCGCGAACCGACTCACTGACTGGACGGCGCTTTTTCTCGTCAGCACGGTGTTGACGAGCGTGACCGGGTTCCTCTTTCACTCCGCACACATCAGGCCGTCCCATGTGGTCGGCGTCATCTCGCTGGTGGTGCTGGCGGTCGCGATCCTCGCGCGTTATGTCTATCGGCTCGCGGGGCCCTGGCGCTGGATCTATGTGGGCGGCGCTGTACTGGCTCTCTATCTGAATATCTTCGTCGGGGTGGTACAGGCGTTCCAGAAGCTGCCGTTCCTGAGCCGGCTGGCGCCGACGCAGTCCGAGCCGCCATTCTTTGTCGCGCAGGTCGTCGTAATGGCGGTCTTCGTGCTGCTTGGCATACGCGCCGTGATGAAGTTCCGCCCTGCGACGGCGACACCGATGTGATCTGGAGCTCGTAAGAGCACCGTCCAACCTAAAGCGAGGGGGCCCGTCTGGGTTTCGAATCCGCCAGCAATCCCGAGTGAGATACTGGCCGTAGGGAGAGCAAACATGGCTGACGACGCGCTGCAAGCGGAGGTCGAGCGGCTCAAGGCGGAGAACGCGGCGCTGAAGGCCCAGACGACGCGCGGCGTTTCGATCAAGATCGGTGAGAAGGGAGGCGTCTCCGTCTACGGGCTCGGCCGCTTCCCCGTCACTCTCTACAAGGAACAGTGGGCCAAGCTGCTCGACATGGCCGCCGACATCCGGGCCTTCATCAAGGAGCACGACGCCCAGTTGAAGACCAAGGAGCCGCGCTGACTGACTGGCTGCCTCGGACGACCGTGTTGCTTTCGTTCCGAGGAGATTGATAAGGTCCCACCGATAAGGCGGACCGGATCGTGGTTCACGACCTGGGATCGGAACAGGATGCGTCTGGGCGGAGCGCGCGGCCGACGGCTCGCCGCGAACGGGAGGCACGACGATGAGCGGCACACCGACGTTCGGACGCTATTCCGAGATTCCCATTGACCAGATGACGCCCGAGCAGCGGGAAGGATATCGCTTCCTGGTTGACGGCCCGCGCGGTCGGCTTCCCGGCCCCCTACAAGGTCTGGGTGAATAATCCGAAGCTGGTGCACGCGGCCGCCCCGCTCGGACAGCATTTCACGCCGGGCCAGTCATCGTTGACGGAGCGCGAGCGAGAAATCGCCGTGGTGGTCATCACCAGCAAGTGGCATTCGGCCTACCCCACCGTCGCTCACGAGAAGCGCGGCAAAGAGGTCGGCCTGCCCGCTCCCGCGGTGGAAGCGATGATCGCGGGCCTTCCGGCCTCGTTCGCGGACCCGCGGGAGCAGGTGGTCTACGAGGTGGCGAAGGCGCTGGCCGGCGGTCGGCTGGTCCCTCAGGGCCTGTATGACCGCGCCGTCAAGGCGCTCGGGCATGAGAGCATCACCGACATGATTGTTCTGATCGGTTACTACACGGCCGTCTCGCTCACGATGAACTTCTATGCCGTGCCGGCCGGAAGCCCCGGTCTGGTCCGCTGAGGAGGAGTCGCTCCATCCGTCGCTCGGCGCCGAGGTTGCCGGCGTCGACCTCAGCAAGCCGCCGCGCGTGACCAGGGCACGGGATGGGTGCGGACCATCGGATGCTCGATCTCCAGGGCTCCTTCCAGGTCACCGCTACCTCCTGCACGTCGTTCAGGGCGGTGTTATAGGCGACCAGGGATGCTCGAATCGTGACACTCACACCGGTGTGGAACACTGAATCAACGCGTCGGGCAAAGTATTGGTAGTCAGCATAGTCCGCTCCCAGCTGGAGCCTCGCCTTGGATTCGGCCACCTGCTCATAGTAGGGGCGATGCCCGAGAACTTTGTGACTCGAAATGAACGCGAATGGGAGGATCAGCAAGAGTCCCAGCACGAACCGGCCTCCGTCGGCGGCCCACGCACGCCAGGGCGGGCCGGCCGACACGGCTAACGGCCGTCGCGCGATTGCCCACGCCGACAGCGCCAGAAGCACGCAGAATAGACGCCGCTCGTGATCGAGTGCTCCATCCCGCTTGTGTAGAAGGTCGCGCGCCAGCCCCGCTCGTCGTAACGGGTGAGCTGGAGGTCGTAGCCCTGGCGCGCCACGCCGCGCTCGACGTTCGCTGATACCGCGCCAGGAGTCGAGCCAGGAGCGGAGAGCGGCAAGCACTTCAGATCAGCGTCGACGCGAGCGGCTTCGAGCGTGACGAGGAGCAGGCGTCCGAGGCGGTCACTCGCGGGCGAGGGCTGGCGGGCCAGCACGCGCTACTCGATGACGTGGTCCGCCCGCCCCAGCAGCAACGGCGGGATCGTGAGGCCGAGCGCCTTAGCGGTCTTGAGGTTGATAACCAGTTCGAACTTGGTCGGCTGCTCGACCGGGAGGTCGGCGGGCTTCGCGCCTTTGAGAATCTTGTCCACGAACACGGCCATGCGTCGGTGCATCTGCTGCAGATTCACCGCGTAGCTCAAAAGCCCGCCGGCCTCCACGAACTCGCGCCAAGGGTACGCAGCGGGCAGTCGGCCCCGAACAGCGAGGGCAACGATGCGCGCCCGCTCGCTGTTGAACATGGGATCGGACGCCACCAGCAGCGCGTCGGGCCGCTCACGGGTCAGGACGGCGAAAGCGGCATCGATGTCCTCCGGGCGACGGGCTGCCACAACGCCAATCCGCAATCCCAGCGCCCGGGCAGCGTCTTCCACGCGATTTCGCTGTAAGGCAGCCGTTGGATCCGCCGGATTCCACAGGACGGCCACTTGTCTGGCGGCTGGCAGCGCCTCCTTTAAGATTTCGAGGCGTTTAGCGTCGAGTTCGGCTGCGATGAGGTCGATGCCCGTGAGGTTGCCGGCGGGGCGCGCCACGCTTGCCACGAGCTGACTGGCGACAGGATCTCTGGCGAGAAAGACGACTGGAATGTTCTTTGTTGCCGCCTTCGCGGCGCGTGCGGTCGGAGTACCGCCCACGGAAACGATCACATCGACATTCAGCCCGACCACCTCTCTTGCCAGCCCAGGAAGTCGCTCGTAGTGGCCGTCGGCCCAACGGTACTCGATGCGGATATTTCGGCCCTCCACGTAGCCGAATTCCCGAAGCCCCTGCGTGAAGGCGTCGATAGTAGCCTGACTCGCAGCTGCCGACGAACTGGAGAGGAATGCGATGCGGGCGACCTTCTCCGTCTGCTGCGCCCCGACGGGAGACGGCGCAAGAACGAAGCTGAGAGCGAGAATGACCGCGAGCCCGATCAGCCGCATGGGCACCTCGGCGAGGACGGCTGCCGGGAGTTTAGCTGAACGCCACGACGCGTACCAGCACAGCGCGCTCACGCGTCATCTACACGATCAGTCCTGGCGCTGGATGATGGCGGTCACTACAAAGTCGGTTTCGCTGGGTTGGCCAAACACCGTCACCGCGTCACCGCGCTCCAGCAGCCCTCGAGTCGTGGTGTTGACGCCACGCAGCAGGATCGTGACTTCATTGCCGTCGGTCGCCCGCACCAACACCACCGTGTCCCCGGCCAGCGACTCAATGCGGCCGTCGATACGCTCGGACCGCACCGAAGGAGCATCCGCTGGCGCAGGCGTAAGGTCGGGCGGGTAGATCGCCTGTGCCGCGAGCTGATCAGGACGAGACCCTTCGAAGCCGACCAAGGTCACCGCAGCCCCTCGTTCCAGGGTTGGAATGCCGGAAACCGCGCGGAGGTCTGGGTTCGCCTTCTGGCCGCTCGGTTGGCTTCTGACGGTCGGCGACATTGATGCCCACGACAACATCATCGACGTATCTGGCTGGACGGAACTCGACTACAACGATAAGACGGCGGTGACGATAGCAGTTCCGTGTCAGTGGGCAGTGAGCCCGTATCCCGGCGATTTTCGAAGCCCCGGTGAGATCTTCGGAGAAGCGTGGACGGTCGGGGGGCCACCAACCGGCACAGGATCACCGTCTGCCTAGTTCAGGCCGCGAAGACTTCGTCTGTCAGCGGATAAGCTCCAGAGAGTCGCCCGGGCCACCCGGGGTCCCGTCCCGTGAAACGAAAAGCTGAGTCGCGCTTGCCTCAACTTGGATGACGAGAAACGCGAGAAGCGCTACGAGGCCTATCCTGGGCAGCTGGTGTCGCGGTGAGGCTGAACTACGGCGCGCCGGCGCCGGTGAGGCCCTGGATGAAGTGGTCGAAGACGAAGTTGTAGAGCAGCGCGACGGGAAGACCCACCAGCAGCGCGCCTGCCATCAACGAACCCCAGTAGAAGATGTCCCCGCGGATCAAAGCCGTCGTGAGACCGACGGTCACGACCTTCTCGGCTCGCGGCGCCACGTAGACGACGGCGTAGAGGTACTCCTGCATCGACAGCGAGAACGCGAAGATCGCGCAAATCGCGAGACCCGGCCGGCTCGCTGGTAGGACGACGCGCCAGATTGCACTGACGCGCCCGCAGCCGTCCACCCACGCCGCCTCTTCGACCTCGGCCGGCACCGTCTTGAAGTATCCCAGCATCATCCACGTGCAGAAGGGGATCGTGAAGCCGGGGTAGACGACCACGAGCGACCACCACGAGTCGAAAAGTCCGAGCGCGCCCACCACCCGTGCCAGCGGGATGAACAGGACGATCGGCGGGACGAGATAGGTCGCGAAGATCGCGATGCCGAGGTTCTCGGCGCCGGGCAATCGCAAGCGCGTGAGCGCGTAGCCAGCCGGCACCGCCGCCACCATCGTGATCATCACGACGGACGCCGCGAGCTGCAGCGTGTTGAGGAGCTGGGCGGAGAAGTACGTCTGCGTGAACAGCCGCTCGAAGTGCTCCAGCGTCGGTGGGAGATGGAACCAGAACGGGACCCCGGTCATCCGGTAGAGGTCGGCGTCTTGCTTGAAGGCGGTGATGGCCATCCAGAGGACGGGGAACACCGCAATGACGACGAACGGCGTGATGCCCGCGTAGATGAGCAGATGGCGGCGGACCGCGCCCTTCCTTGCCATGGCGCGAAGCCTCAGAGTCCGGGCGCGGTGGAGTGAAGCTCCGCCGGCCTGCGCTGGGAGACGTCGAGCGCGGTCACGGCCAGAACGCCTCCAGACTCCGAGATCACGGCAACAGGGCCGCGACGCGGATGCGGGTTCGGGGCGCGCCGAGCGGCGTGACGAGGGCGTTGCGCCGGAGCAGACGGACCGAGGCGTACCGGGAGTCGCCGTGCGCCGATGAGGCGCGCACCGGCTCCCGGTAGACCTCCAGCACCTCGTCGATCAGGTTGACCACCCAGTAGTCGGCGATCCCGGCTCGCGCGTACAGGGAGCCCTTGCGCAGCCGGTCGAGCGCGAGCGACGTGTCGGCGACCTCGACGACCAGCACGGGCTGGGATGGATGGGCGTCCCGGTAGTCTCGCGGCCGGCCCGGCACGACGACGACGTCGGGCTCGGGCTCCGATCGTTCGTCGAGAGCGATCGGCTTTTCCTCGCGCACATAGTAGGTGCGGCCGGACGCTTTCTCGAGCGCGGCGCGTACCAGGGCGACGGCCGTGGCGTGGCGCCCACCTTGCGGCTCCCGAGTGACGAGCAGGCCGTCGAGCAGCTCGACCCGGTCCTCTGGGCCGAAGATGCCGACGTCGACCACCTGCTCGTATCGGGACCGTGGCATCCGCCAGAGAGGAAGGGGTGGTGCCTTCATGGGCTCAACGTCTCCGTCCAGAGACTTGGGATGGCCGAGGCTTGCCCCGGCGTGGCGGGCGGCCCGCGCGCACCGGCGGCGCGTCCTCCAGCTCGATCCCGAACACCGCGGACAACCGATCGTCGGCGATGCGCTTGCCCGCGGCCGGGCGCGCGCGCGACACAGCCCCGACTGTGGCCGAGCTGAGCAGCTGCGCCTGATCCACCTGGCGCAGCACGAAGAACAGCTCCGGCCTGGCGTCGAGTCGAATGCCCACGCCGTAGATGACAGCGGCGACGTGCTTGCACACCTCGGCCGAGTCCGGGCAGGAGCAGTCGAGGGTCATCTCACGCGGCTCCGGAAAGAGCCCATCCTTCGCATTGGTCAGCACGGCCAGCACGTCGTCGGACAGCTCACCGCGCAGCAAGCCGACGAGTGAGCCGATCCGGCCCGTGCAGCGAGCCACCACGCGCCGCCAGCGCGCCTTCGCCATGGGTGCGATGCCGATCGTCACGCGATACAGCTCGCTGCCGGCCACGTATGCCTCGACGCGTCCCCCGGCGATCGCCAGGTGCAGGACCGAGCCATTTCTCAGATACGCGCGCCCGCGCGGCAAACGGTTGGCGAGGTCGGCGTAGCGCTCGAGGTTGTCGGCCCAGGCCTGGCCCCAGAAAGTGGAGGTGAGCTGTCGCTTGCGGTGCGCGATCACGACCGGCTCGGCCGTGCGCTTGCCCTTTTTCAGTAGCTTTGCCAGTGCCAGGACGCCGCGCGCCTTTTTCTCGCCCACCGAGAGATAGGGCGGGAAGTAGTCCCAGCCGCTGCTGTCGTACCAGGCCATCGCGCTCCTTTATCTCACGGCTCGGCCGTCGCCCGCCGGAGGTCGAGCGCGACCATGGCCATCAGCTCGTCGTCGCTCATCTCGGTGAGCAGCGTCTCGCCGCCGCCCTGGAGCACCCCGCGCACCATCTTCTGCTTGTCCTCGATGAGCCGGTCGATGCGCTCCTCGACGGTGCCGCGGCACACGAGCTTGTGCACGAGCACGTTCTTGTGCTGGCCGATGCGGTAGGCGCGGTCGGTCGCCTGGTCCTCGACCGCGGGGTTCCACCACCGGTCGAAGTGCACCACGTGCGAGGCCGCGGTGAGGTTGAGGCCGCTTCCGCCGGCCTTGACGGACAGCACGAAGAACGGCACCGTCGCATCCTCCTGGAAGCGCCGCACGAGCCCGCCCCTGGCCTTTACGGGCGTGCTGCCGTGGAGCACGAGCCCGGGCCGGCCGAACAGGCCGGCCAGGAACGACGCCAGCGGCTCGGTGGCCTCGCGAAATTGCGTGAACACGAGCACCTTTTCCTGCTTCGCCGCCACCGCCTCGACGATCTCTCGCAGCCGCGCGAGCTTTCCGCTCCCCGCCTCGTCCCAGGCACCTTCGCCCAGCCAGTGCGCGGGATGGTTGCAGATCTGCTTGAAGCGCATGAGATAGGCGAGAACCAGGCCGCGCCGCTCGATGCCCTGCGTGAGGCCGGCGATGGCGCGCTCCAGCTCGTCGACTGTTTTCTGGTAGAGGGCGGCCTGCGGGCCGGAAAGGAGGCAGAACGCCTTCACCTCGGTCTTGTCGGGCAAGTCGGCCACGACCGAGCGATCGGTCTTGAGCCGGCGCAGGAGATAGGGCTGGATCAGGCGGCGCAGGGGCGCGTAGCTCTCGTCCGGGCGGTCGGCCAGCCGCTTCACGAACGCGGAGAATTCGCGCGCCGCGCCCAGCAGGCCCGGGTCGAGGAAGTCGTAGATCGACCAGAGATCACCGAGACGGTTCTCGACGGGCGTGCCGCTGAGCGCGATGCGGGCGCGCGCTTTCAGCGCCTTGACAGCCTGCGTCTGCCGCGCCCCGGGGTTCTTGATCGCCTGCGCCTCGTCGAGGATGGCTAGCGACCACTGCCGGGTCCGGAGCGCCTCGACGCGCGCCAGCGTGCCGTAGGTGGTGATGACGAGATCGGTGGAGCCGAGATCGGCGCCGGCCAGCTCGGCCACTTCGCGCGCGGGGATGGCGGAGGGATGGGCCACGAGCGTCGCCAGCGACGGCGCGAAGCGCTCGATCTCGGCCTGCCAGTTGGCGAGGAGCGACGCCGGCGCTACGAGCAGATGCGGCGGCTCGCCGCCCCGCGCGCGCCGCTTGTGCAGGAGCAAGAGCGCCAGCACCTGGATGGTCTTGCCGAGCCCCATGTCGTCGGCCAGGCAGACGCCGAGCCGCAGCGACGACGCGAAGGCAAGCCACGACACGCCCACCTTTTGATAGGGTCGCAGCGTGCCGCGAAAGTCCGCGCCCGGGTCGGCTGCCGCGAGCCCGGCGGGCCCGCGCAGCCCCTCGAGCGTGCGTGCGAGCCAGGCGCCGGCCTCGACGCGCGACCAGCCTTCCCCCGCCGCCAGCGCAGCGACATCGTCTTCTGTCTTCGAGGCGCCGGCGAGCAATCGCATGCCCTCGAGGAACGAGAGCCCGCCCTCCTCGGCCTCGCGCCGCACACGCTCCCAGTGGGCGAGCACCTCGCGCAGCCGCTCGCTGTCCAGCTCGACCCATTGCCCGCGCAACCGGACCAGCCCGCCGGAGGATGCCAGGAGCTGGCGCACCTCGGCGGCGGTGAGCTTCTCGTCACCCAGCGCGATGGCCACGGAGAAGTCGAGCAGCGCGTCCATACCGACCGCGCTCGGCTTCTTGTCACCGACGCGCACGGCGACCTCGGGCCGCGGCGGCCGCCGCGCGCGCCACCAGTCGGGCACGCGTACCACCAGCCCGGCCGCTTCGAATGCCGGGATGGCGTGCAGGAAGCGGTGCGCTTCGGCGGGCGTCCACGCCATCGCCTGGTAGACCGCGCCGGAGTCGACCAGCTCCGCCAGCCACGGGCTCTGCTCGGCGGCGCGTTGCAGCGGGACCAGGAGGTGGAGCAGCGCCTGCCGGTCGCCGCGCGCGGAGGACTCCTCGAGCGCGCGCGCCAGCGGACGGTGCTGCACCTTGCCCCCCGCGCCCGCGCGCACCGCATAGGTGGCGAGGAAGGCGAACGGGTGCTCCTCGTCGCCGCGGTTCTCGGCCAGGTGCAGGCACACTTTGCCGACGACGTGCCATGAGGGGTGGCGCGCGCGTAGCCACTCGGCGACGGCCCCGCGGTGCGCCCGGATCTCGTCGGCGAACGCGCGGTTGAGTTCGGTCCAGCGCGCGGCGACCCAGTCGGCGTCGACATACTCGCCGCCGTCCATGGGCGGGACGGCGCCAGCTAGCCGGGCGCGCTCGTCCGGCGGGCAGTCGACGTCGACGCGCTCGCGCCGCTCCTCGAGGTCGGGCAGGGCGCAGAGCCGGGTCACGAAGGCGCGGCCGAGGTCGCGAAGGAACGCGATGGGAGGGGCGAGCGCCGCGTCGAGCTCGGTCGCGCCCAGGTCGAGCAGAGCGTGCCCGGGCCCACGGCCGAAGGCGCGGGCGACGCGGGCGCGGGCCGCGACGGACAGGCCGTCGCTCGCCTCGTCGTCGACGGGTGCCGTGTCCGCGAGCAGCGCGCCCGACGGCAGGATGGCCACGCGCATCGGACGCAATCTAAACGCGGGTGTCGCCTCGCGCAAGCGCCCGGGGTGCGTTTCCCCGGCGCCGCCTCAGCGTGGTGTCATGCAGGGAACGACCTGGCGGCCGTGTCGGCGATAGACGCGGAAGTCCGCATCGGTCGTGAGTATGATCGGCTCGGCGAGCGTCTCGCTCATTCTGATGAGGCAGGCATCGGCGAGACTCATCGGGATGTCCGCGTACTTCTGCATGAGACCCAAGACACGGTCGAGCTCATCAGCGAGACCGAACGCGGGGACAACGGCGCCCCGACGAAGAAGCGCGCTGAGGGCAGGCCGGCTCCGCGATCCGAGAAGTTGGAAGGACTCGGAGAGAACGGCATCGCAGGTCTTCCAGGGTGGGGGCAGGCTCGGAGCCTGGGCCACCGCCCACTTATGGTGACGGTCGCGACGGCTCAGCAGCGCGATCACGAACCCGGCGTCAACGAGCACGCTTGCGGCCATACCCCGTCGTCCTGAGATAGGCCTTCTTTCGTCTACTCAGATCTGCCGGCAGCCCGTCGACCGAGCCGACGAGATCGGCAATGGTGTCGGCGGGCGCAGCCGGTACGCGTGAGCGAGCGGCAAGGCTCAACCGCTCCCGGACGATGTCGGACTTGGAGCGATGACGTTCGCGAGACTCGGTCTCGAGGTCTGCCACGAGCGCTGCGGGTAGGCGCACGGTGAGCGTCTTCATGCTTCGAACTGTAAGACGCCTCTGCCATCGCTGCAAGACACGGTGGGAACTCAGCGCAGGCAGGAGCTCACGGCTGCTTCAGTTTCACGTCCTCCAGCGGCCCCGAGTACGCGAAGCTGCGGATCAGGTTGACGCCCGGCTCCTCCACGCGCGGGCCGACGCCCCAGATGAACGCCAGCTCGTAGATCGGGATGTGGGTCACCCGGTCGTGGAGGATCTGCTGGATCTGGTGCAGTAGCGCCTCGCGCTTCTTCACGTCCAGCTCGCGCACCTGGCGCTGGAAGAGATCCTCGACCTCGGGGATGACGCCGGCCGTATAAGCGCCGCCCTTGCTGACGTACGCCTCGAGCCGCGTAGACGCATTGCTACCCGCGCCGCTGATGCCGACGATCACGTTCTTGAGCTTGCGGTCGCGCCAGGCCGTGGTCAGAGCCGCGCGCTCCATGGTCCGGACCTTCGTGCGGATCCCGACGGCCTGGAGGTACCCGGCCAGCGCCTCGCCCATCGAGACATAGGGAGGCCACGGGTAGAGATCGCCGGCGTCGAAGCCGTTCGGATAGCCCGCGTCGGCGAGGAGGCGCCTGGCCTTCGGGGGGTCGTAGGGGTCCGGCTCGAAGAACTTCGAGAACTCCAGCGCGCGCGGGATCAGCGACCCGGTGACCTTCGAGAAGCCGAGCGTCTCGGCCTGGTTGAGCGCTTGCCGGTCGATGGCGTGGCTCGCGGCCTGGCGTACGCGCCGGTCGTGCCAGGGCGACTTCGGGTCCCACTGGTCCGGGAGATCGAGCCAGAAAACCGCGGGAGATATCGCGCGAGAGACGAGCTTGAATCCGGGACTGCGCTGAATGTCCTCGGCCACGGGGCCGGTCAAGAGATAGGCGATGTCGACCTCGCCGTTCTTGAGGGCGGCCGCGCGCGTCGTCTCCTCCGGCAGGCTCCGAAGGACCAGTCGCTTGACGTTGGGGACCTTGCGCCAGTACCCCTCGAACGCTTCCATCACCAGCTCGATCCCGGGATTGAAGCTCACGAATTTGTACGGTCCGGCGCCGATCGGCGCCTTCTTGAAGCCGTCGTCACCCACCTTCTCGACGTAAGCCTTGGGCACGATCCAGCCGGCGCCGGTGGCCGTCGTACCGTAGAACGCCATGAAGTCCGGCCACGGCTCCTTCAGGAGGAAGCGCACGCGGCCCGGATCCACGGCCTGGACCTCGCGCACGCGCTCCTTGAGGATCTTCGCCCCCGAGCCCTTGTACCGCTCGAAGGAGAACTTCGCGTCCGCGGCCGTGACCGGCTCGCCGTTGTGGAACTTCGCGCCCTTGCGAATGACGAACTCGTACGTGAGCCCGTCCTTCGACTGCGTGAACGACTCCGCGAGGCTCGGGGTGTAGAGGCCGGCGGGCATGGGCTTCACCAGCGCGTCGTGCAGGGCGTAGAGCACCATGAACGGCGTGGCGATCCCCTCGGTCTCACCGGGGTCGAGCCAGCGCGAGGCGAGCGTGATGTGGACGCCCCAGGTCATGGTGCCTGCAGGCGCGTCCGCCGCCGATGCGGCCGCACCGAAGCCCAGGACGATCGCCACGAAGGCGATGACGACGCGTGACGAGCATGACCTCATCGGGTTCCTCCCAATGGCGGATATCGAGGAAGCTTCTCACAAGGGCAACGCGATGTGGTAGTAGACTCGGCAGATGACTACGATCGATCCCGTGTGGGCAACGGTCGCCGAATTGTCCCGCGCGTTCGGCGCGCGAACGCTTTCGCCGGTCGACGCCGTCGAGGCGCTGATCGGGCGGATCCGCCGGCGCAACCCGGCTCTGCACGCTTACATCGCGGTGTACGAGGCCGACGCGCGGCTGGCTGCCGAAGCCGCGGACAAGGCCATCCGCGCCGGCCATCGGGTTGGACCGCTCCATGGCGTCCCCATCGCGCTCAAGGATCTCGTCGACCTCGAGGGGCGCGTCACCACCGGCGGGTCAAAGGTGTGGGCCGAGCGTGTGTCGCCGGTCACCGCGACGCTCGCCGAGCGACTCATCGCCGCCGGCATGATCGTCCTCGGCAAGACGCACACGGTCGAGTTCGCGATGGGCAGCTGGGGCACCAACACGCACATGGGGACCCCGCGCAATCCGTGGGACCTCAAGGTGCATCGCACGCCC
>Ga0099827_10001218_pt1 | contig 13083 bp, 10 predicted proteins | sample CZO8metaG_FD_79339 | JGI IMG/M metagenome (GOLD analysis project Ga0099827, IMG submission 79339) | Vadose zone soil microbial communities from the Eel River Critical Zone Observatory, Northern California, USA - CZOApr15con1.8 metaG | ecosystem: Environmental > Terrestrial > Soil > Vadose zone ...
AGGTCCTCGCCATATGACAGGCATGCTGGGGTCGTCCAAGACCAGATTGATGGACATGACCTTGATCCCGCTCCTTGTTCGGAGAGGAATGATGCCTCCGGTAGGCCCCTTCTGGGGTTTGCCAGCTAGGCCTAGAACTTTTGCAATGCTCGGCCCGGTAAGGTCCGCGTCTAGAACTCCGACCTCATAGCCACGCCTCCTAAGCTCCGAGGCGAGCGTGCTAGTGACGAAGGATTTCCCCACTCCTTCCTTCCCGGAAATTATCGCGATTATGCTTCGTATGCCCCGTCTCCCAAGGCGCTCAATTCCGGGACCGACCTTGCCCCCATTTTTTGTGGAAGAGGATTGTGTTGCTGCGGTTTGCAACTTGAGCTTTAGTTCTTCCAGTTCTTTTCTGGTCATAGTGCTAGTATCAACTTTGACAGATCTCACGTCCCCCGGTTTTCGCACCGCATTTTCCACGTCTGTTTGGAGAGTCTTTGCTAGCGGGCAATGAGCCACGGTTAGAGCAATCTTTACGGTAACGTTGCCGTCCTCGACAGCGACGTCCTTAACCATCCCCAGATCGACGATGCTTCGACCAATCTCGGGGTCTAGGACGTTCTTCAGCCTCTCCATGATTAGGTTCTTATCAACCAAATGACGTCCCTCGTACTCGATATGATAAGATCGCTTTCTTACGTATTTACACCCTCCTCCATCCGTCACGAGGGAAAGGACAAGGTCAGATCTTGACGATGGCATGATGCCAGTTTCTGAGAAAACGAGGAGGGCTCTGAAAGACTTCGGCCTCACAGAGTACGAGGTCAAAGCGTACATTGCTCTTGTCGAGTCTAGTCCGATGCCAGCAAGCAAACTAAGCTCGACCGCCGCAATCCCGTACTCGAAAATCTACGAGATCCTTGGCAACCTTGAGAGGAAAGGCTGGGTGGAATCTGAACAAGGAAGACCAAGCAAGTATTTTCCGAAACCACCGTCCGCCGCCCTTGAATCATCGAGATTGAGAACCGAGAACACGCTGAAGTCCAGTCAATCCGAGGCCATGTCCGAGCTACAGCCCCTCTACGAGAGGAAGGGGGTCCAAGAGAGACCGGATATATGGATCGTCAGAGGGCAGAACAATATTCTCGATAGGATTAAGGAGACTCTTGGACGCACGAGAAAGGAACTCCTTGTGGCTATGCCGATCGTTCCGGAGTCCGTAATCTCTATCGCTGCCCCACTACTGTTGCTTATGAGTAGCCGCGGTATCAAGGTTTCAGTCATGGTTCCAGAAATGACGGATAAGGTGGCCATCAAGAAACTGAAAGAATTGGCGGAGGTAAGAGTACGAGGACAAATGTTCGGTGGGGGAATGATCTCAGATAGTAACGAAATAATCATCCTTCTCGGGGAAGAGCCTGAGAAAGGACTTACCCTGGCTATTTCCTCTGCCCACGAGGGCCTCGTAAAGTTTGGAAAAATTTATTTCGAATTCCTCTGGGAAAACTCCAAGCCAGTCTAGGAAAACGCTGACCGGAGCTCCGAGAAAAGGTAAAAGACTGTGATGCAGAGACTCGGGCGATGCTCCGGTGGTGTAGCCCGGTTAAGCATAGCGGCCTTAGCCTGAGAAACAGGTGGCCAGTCGAGCTCAGCTGGGCAAGCGGCAGAGAAGCAGGATGTCTCCTGAGCCGTTGATCGCGGGTTCAAAAGCGGATGGCTGCGGAAACTCCCGCCCGGAGCACCACAATAAGACGCGGGGGTACCATAGCCAGGTCAAATGGGCAGTGGGCCGAAGCAGCGCCCGCCTTGGGCTTAGGACCCTGTGGCGAAGGCCTTCGTGGGTTCGAATCCCACCCCCCGCACCATTTCATGCAGTCAGCCCACAAAGCTTCCCATTATTTTTGCAATAGTGTAAGATGGCATTCTTATAGATGACAGCTTGGAAGATATTGAGTATAGGCGTCAAGGTTGGCTTCGGCGCGATCCTCAACAATTTGCATTCTGCTGATCTTGACCGTTTTGCTATCTCTGCCGATCCCGAACCAAGCCATAGGCCTTACATCGAAGATTACTGTTGGACAGAAATATGTCACGATGAACATGCAGTTGAGGCTGACTGAAAACTTTACGGATCTGCCTCAACTAAATGTCAATCTAACCAATGCAACGGCGCTCGTCAGCCCTATCCAGACTGCTCTTCAGAGGAAAGTTCCTTCTGCCTCCATCCATCTGTTACAGCTTCGGGCCAATACTACTCTTTTGAACCAAATTCAGCATCTTTGGCTTCTCCAGGAGAACTACACCATCGTAATCGCGGGTGCGATTACGTCGACTGGGTCTAGAGTAAGTTCTGACCTCGCGTTTCTATCAATGAATGAGTCAGACTCGATCAACATATCAAATGTCGAGCTGAACACCGTTGGATCCTATTACCTTCTCGGTCCCTTGAAAAATCTTCCAGCGACGACCTCAACTGGCTATTTCTTTGACGGAGAGACCTTTAGGAGCACAGTTATCCCTGGACTAAACACTCAAAGGTTTAGGTTTCTCGACTTTACCTGGGTCCCCTCCATTTCCACCTGGAGCCGACAAGACGATATTCTCAAGCAATCTACTCAATGGGACCTGAGCCCGAGCACGACCAATCTCTTCCAAGGCGGCTTTCCATTCAACCTCACGGTCGGACTAACGAGGCGGGAGAACACGTACCTCCCAATCTACGAGGCAATTTTCGACCCTTCACTACAAGTGACAGTCTCTTCAAACGCGTGGGCAGGCGGCACGATGATCTACTTCGACCTTCCATCTCCCCTGACGGCTCTCATGACAACCATCGCAGTTTCGACGCTGGCTATAGCATTAGTTGGTTTTGTCATGGACCGCCGTCTTACGCGACCCATTGGGGCCAGAAGAAAGAAGAGGAGTTAGCCGGAAGGAGAAAAGACTTTGAAAGATTGTGCCGATGGTGAAGGAGTTGGTTTGATGTCCATGAAACCCTTGTCACTACCCTACGCACTCAATCGTTAGTTGATCTAGTTCAGATCATGAGGCCGGATTCCGAGTAAGAGAATGGTTTCAAGTGTATAGGTGGCACGCCACGTAGTGGCCCTTGCTAGCTTCCACCAACTGGGGCTCTTCCCTGACACACCTTTCATGAGCGTATGGGCATCGTGTGTGGAACCTGCATCCTGATGGAGGATCAATGGGGCTGGGAATCTCCCCGCTTATCACATCTTTGGTTCTCTTCGATTCTGGGTCTGGAACCGGAACCGCCGAGATTAGAGCCTGACTGTATGGATGAAGGGGCTGGTCCACTAACTCTTGGGCTGGGGCTAGCTCCATGAATTTTCCCAAATACATAACCGCGATTCTATCTGCGATGTGCTTCGCTAAAGCAATGTCATGAGAGATGAATATTATAGAGGCGGAATGCTTTTTCACCATATCAATCATGAGATTGATTATCTCAGCCCTAATGGAAACATCAAGCATCGAAACAGGTTCATCTGCAACGATGAAACTTGGGTCAAGGATGAAAGCCCTGGCCACGGTCACCCTCTGACGCTGTCCGCCGCTCAGCTCGTGTGGATAGCGGTACAGATATTCCTCGGGGGGAAAAAGCTCAACCTCGGAAAGGATCTTCTTCACCCGTTCCTCCACCTCAGCCTCTCCCTTCGCTATTCGCTGGACCCTCAACGGTTCCGCAACAATTTCCTTGATAATAAGTCGCGGATTCAGTGACTCAAATGGGTCTTGAAACACGATCTGCATTAGCCTGCGGAGAGGCTTAAGCTCCCGATCGGTGAGAGTCGTAATGTCCCGACCTTGGAAGTGGACACTCCCGCTGGTCGGTTGGACGAGGCGTAATAGGACCTTACCAAGGGTAGTTTTTCCGCTACCGCTCTCCCCCGCCAACGCGAAAATCTCCCCTTTCCCAACGGAGAAGCTAACTCCATCGACGGCCTTGACAGTCTGCTCGTTCTTGGAAAGCAGAGTCTCAAAGAAACCCTTGCGCAGAGGATAGTGTTTCCGGAGGTTTTCAATCCTCAGCAACTCGTCCCCCACTACATCACGGGACTGTGTGTCGTTTTGGCTATCGGGTTTTGATTCCAATCATAGCTCACCTAGTAGAGATGACAGGCGACATTATGGTTCTTCTCCGTGTGCTCCAACAGTAAGGGTTCCTCCTTTTTGCAAATGTCCATCACGTAGGGACAACGAGGGTGGAATCTGCACGCGGCCGGTGGATGGAGCAGATCAGGGGGTTGCCCTGGGATCGATGTGAGCCTGACTCGTTCGCCTTTGATGCTGGGGAAGGCCTTGATCAGCCCTTGCGTGTACGGGTGTTGAGGATTCTTGAACAATGAGTTCGTATCTCCATATTCCACGATCTTGCCCGCGTACATGATGGCCACCTTATCACATGTTTCCGCGATAATAGAGAGGTCATGGCTGATCAGAATCATGGACAGGCCGAGTCTGTCTCTGAGGTCTCTGAGTAATCTGAGGGTCTGTGCTTGCACAATTACGTCTAGGGCTGTGCCTGGTTCGTCCCCAATGAGCATTTTGGGATTCGCCGCTAGGGCCATAGCAATGAGGGCCCGCTGCCTCATTCCGCCGCTGAACTCGTGTGGATAATTGTCGGCCCTCGAGGGTTCGATCCCGACCATCTCAAACAGTTTCGCAACCCTTTCTTTTGTTTCCGAGCCGGAAATATTATGCTCATGGATTTTGATCGCTTCTGCAATCTGGTCTCCTACCTTGTAGACAGGGTTGAGGGCGTTCATCGCACCCTGAAAAACAATGGAAATCCCCTTCCATCTTATCTTTCTCATCTCTGCTTCGGAAAGTGGAACCAAGTCCTGACCGTCGAAGATGATCTTGCCCTTCCGTATCCTTCCTCCGGAAGGAAGGATCTTTAGGAGGGAGAGGGCGACAGTGCTTTTTCCACAACCTGATTCTCCGGCTAGACCTAGCGCCTGGCCTTCATCTACGTTGAACGATACTCCTTCAGCTGCTCTGACCCAGCCTCTTTGTGTGCGATAATGGGTTGTCAGTTCTTCGACTTGCAATATAGGCATCAGCGAGTGAACCACGAATCTCATCCGCCGGGCTCGAAATAAGCTTTGGGGGGTCGGGCTAGGAGAACGGCAATTCCCGTTCTATAACATAGATTATTCGGCCTTCTGCCGCGTCAAGAAAGGTGATGAGCTCCACTGCTACCTTGGTGACGGCTATGACTTGTCCTGGGTATTTGCTGCCAAAGGAGATCAGCGATGACGCATTTTGTTGACTTAACTGAATAATTACATCGAAAGAGGCTTGTTTTTGAGGCGCAAGAGGTCCACCCGATTGAGATCCGACCAGCGAGGGATTCGGAGACAGCGTTAAGTTGCCTTGCGAAGAGACGTGTACGAAGTATACTGCCACGCGGATAGAAGCGATGGTGATCCCCCTATAGTCAGTAGGGTTGGCAAGCGTAACTTGGGCGTTTAGCCAGGAACGATTCGATGCCGAGTCTTGTGCGAGGCTCAAGCTCGAGATTGCAGTGTGGGTCTGAACCTGGTCCAGGGCCGGGAAGAACTCCAGGTAGTTTAGTGTTGAGATTACAATATATGAGGCAGAGGCGACGCTGAGAATAAGGAAAATCGCGGGAATCAACATGGTCGATGGGAGAGACCTCATCTCAATCCACGGGTGATTATGGAATGTTATCTCCACGCGTTATTGCGACACTGAATAAAGCCAAACCTCTACTTGTTTCGCTAGGATGGGGAATAACCATCTCGAGCATCACTCTGGCGGCCATATTTCAAGGGTTTCTTGTTCCTCAGGGCCTAGGCAAATTCTTGCCGGAAGTTACAGGGGTCGGTCAACTAGGACTTGCAGCGTTCTTCGCTAGCATCTTCGGCGTATCATTATTCGCTTCGTTTCTGATTAACGATGTGGGAAAGGCTCTTTTCTCATTCTTTGCGTCGTACGTTCTGGCCGGTGCTGTGACGTATTTTGTTCTGGCTCTCCCTGGGTTCGTCGGGGCGTATGCCGCACCTGAGGTTCTCGTCCGCGTCGCGATCATCTTCACGTTCACCGCATCCTTCCCAATCCCATTGGTGGTTGAACTAGTGGGGACTCTGACAGGAAGCTGGTTGGCGGAACGCTTTCTCTGATCTGTTCTCAGCGTCGCCTTCGAAGCCTCGGGTTGAAAATCTCGTCTAGCGCGAATCCGATGAGAATGAACGAGAGCGCGAGTAATGATATCCCTATGCCGGGCGGGATCAGCCACCACCATGGCGGTGGATTCAAGAAAAATACTTGCGCGTTTTCAGCGTTATGGTAAACGTTACCCCAAGAGACCACGGTAGGATCTGAAAGACCAATGAATGCGAGGGCTGTCTCGGTGAGGATTGCAACGGGAACGGAAAGCGCGAGATTGACGTAGGTGAGGGAGACTATGTTGGGAAATATGTGACGGGCGATTATCCGCAAGTTACCTGAACCAGCGGCCTTTGCAGCCTCAACGAAGGGACGTTCACGGATAGTCAGAACCTGAGACCTAATTATCCTAGCAAATCCCATCCATCCAAGAAAACCGATTATTAATATGACGTTTGTCAGAGTCTGTCCTAACACCGCTACCAAGACGATCAAGAGAGGCAGCTGTGGGATCACAAGCATCATGTCTGTAAACCGCATCAATAACTCGTCCACCAGTTTGCCAAGAAAACCTGCGAGAAGTCCGACAATAAGTCCAAGGCCTATCCCAATAGCCGTAGCGACAAGGCCTACGAACAGTGAAACTCTGGACCCGAAGACATCCTGGCTCCACATATCGTGGCCTTGAATGTCCGTGCCCAGCAGGCCATAAGCTGTTCCATAAAGTTGGAGTTGTAGTCTGCCGACGTTGACTTGAGCCGGTCCCTTGAAGGTTAGTTGTACGCCAAACGTGTAGTTGCCGATGTTGGAGAATAGGATCTGGGCTGCACTCAAGCTGGTTTTCACGCCTGTCTGCTTTATAGTCTGGTTTTCAGCCTGAACCCAAATCTGCGTGGGTCTAACGTTGGTGTCGTTAACGTTGTTGAGTGTAAAGTCGTCCGTTCCTCTTATGACAAAGACTCTTGCTAGCACAGTGTCGTTGGACTGCGCGACACGCATGGCGATGGAATCGATGAACGAGGCTGGAGGGCCGTGGTACGGGTACCTGAAGGTTTGTGTCAAGCTAACGTTTCTGGGACCGCTGCCAGTATAGACTATCTGAAGGCTCCCACTAGTGCCGTTCCCCAAAAAACCCTTCGTTGAGTAAGAGATGAAAAGGTCGGTCGCTCCTAACGGGACGGTACTCGCCGACCAGGCTTGGACCGCCGCTGGCGTAGTGAAGTAGGGGTCGCTTACGACAACTAGATTCTTGCTGAGGTAGTATCCATCAGGGAAGGCAGTTACCCACTCCGGCTGTGCCATGGCCCCGGATGCGACCGACAAGGGGGGTACGGGTGCTATTAGCGGAGCCGCTAAGGCTACAAAGATCGCCCCCAGCAGTAAGAAGAGGCCGATAGCCGCCCTTCTGTTGCCCACTAATATTGTAAGCAGTCCTCTTGCCCGCTTCAACTGGAAGCGGAGATCGGTTCTACTCCACAAAATCGAATGTACCTGCCGGCTTACTCGTATCTTATTCTCGGATCTATGATCCCGTAGATCACATCAGAGATGAAGTTTGCACCGATAACGCACAACGCAATCAAATAGAACATTGCCTGCATTACAGGAAAGTCCTTGTATACCACCGAGTCGAATAACCATCTTCCAAGTCCGGCCCAGTTGAAAAGGGTCTCCGTGATGATGGCTCCACCGAGTATTCCACCAAACTGAAGCGCGGTAGCCGTGACAAGGGGAAGAGAAGCATTTTTGAACGCGTGTCGCGTTAAAATGGCTCTTCCCGAAAGCCCCTTGGCCCTCGCAGTCGTAATGTAGTCCTCGTTCAGAGTTTCGATCATCGTGGCTCGAGTAAGCAGCAAGAATCCTCCATAGGTGAAAAGTGTGAGAGTCAAGGCCGGCAGGAAGAGAAACTGCAACCGCCCGGGTATCTGCAGCCACCAGGCCGGGGCGGTTGATGGGTTTGTGAAGGTGTATGGTGCTACGCCCGATGCGGGGAACCAGTTGAGGACGTCTGCGAAGATGAAGATTAGCATCGTGCCCATGAAAAACGTCGGTAGAGAGAAGGATGTGAGGGATGCGCTTACGAAGAAATTGTCTGCTGAGGATCCACGTTTGCTGGAAACAAGGATGCCTAGGAGAATCCCGATAGTTATGGACATTACGGTTGAGGTTCCGATTAGCTCTAGAGTGTTTACGAGCCTACCGGACGTTATGACGGCGGAAGAAATAGGCTGGGCGTCGTGGTAGGAGTATCCGAAGTTGAAGGTCAACATCGCCTTAACATAGTCGACGAATTGGACCCAGACCGGCTTGTCAAGCCCGTAGAGGGCTAGTTGTTTCTGAAGCTTGTCTGGATCCGTGAGGGAACTGCGGTTTCCCAGAACATTGTAGAGCTGGCCCGAGAGCCCTGGCATGGCTTCGAAGATGAGCCAGTTTAGGACTATTGTGAAGAAGACGAGGACGATTGTGTAGAGGAACCTTTTCAATAGAAAAGAGCGAAGAGTCAACTGGTTTTCAGAGAATAAAAAGGTGGGGGTTTATTTGAGGCTTGCCGTTGGGTTTAGCAGTCGTATCCACCGAGTGGATACGCCGACGTGCATGCTGCTGATGGCACGCTAGACGGGTTGAGTATTGTAGGCGTGTTTACGCCTCCGGTTACTGTTCCTCCGTTGTATAGCACTGGCGGGAACGACGCGATGTTCGTTGGTGGATTAGTGCTGAGGTTGAAGGGTGAAACCCAGTTGATGAAGATGAACCTCAGTACGATGCTCGCCTGTATGCCTCCAATCGGGTTGCCGCATTTGGAGCCAGCGGGAACAGATGTGGCGCAGTTGGCGTTCGGAGCGGTGAAGGTTGCACCACCCGATCCTATGCCCTGCTGCCAGTGGCCACAGCCAGTTGTCTGGCCGAGCTGCTGAGCGGGTTGGCCCACGCAGGCAGCTAGTCTGCTGAAGTTCAACGGGTCACCTACAGGGTCACCGGTGTTGCCGGACCATAGGTAGAGTGCTAGTGCACCGGTGCTGCGGAAGTACTCGTTCTGCGGGGACTGCCCTGCAGCGAATCCGAGACCGTTCCGCGTCAGAGTGTAGCTTCCACCTGGCGGTGGGTTCTGTAGACCTGTGGACGAGCAACCGCTTCCCAGAGTGCCAGCAGGAGTAGACACCCCAGTGCTGATGCACTTGAAGGAGCCGGCACCGATGAAGATGTTGTTATTGATGGGGTCGTAGGTGAAGCCGAGCTTGCCCGGATCAGCGCTCATCGACGAGGCTGGACAGCTGCCTGCTGCAACACAGTTATCCCACGCTGCAGCGCCGGCGGCTGACCAGTAGCGTCCTGGAAACACTGGAGTGGTCATGAGACCAAGCAGTGTGAACGGTCCGTGCTGGTAGACGTGGACGTCGAACTGGGTCGGACTCAGAACAGTAATCTGGTCCGCACAGTTACCTGGGGTAGCATTACAAGACCCGCTCAATGGAATCAGTGGGGCTAGTCCAGCACCTGCGAATGCGCCGTTGGCGAGCAGTGAGGCGAAGCTCATCTGCACGTCCCATGATGTGACTCTGTGTCCATCTTGCCAGAACAGGTCAGTCCTCAGGGTGAACCTGAAGTTGTCCGTTGTTCCAGTAGGTGGAGCATAGCCGAGGGCGCTGTTAGCGAGCTCCTGGTTCCTGATCGTCATCCAGTCCATCACTTGGCCCAGGGCGGCTGGGTTCTGTACTCCCAGCGTGTCATAGACTTGGCCGAGTATGTACGCGTCCCAGACCGTGCTCTCGATGAAGAAGCTGAGGCTGCGGGTTGGCTGCTTGAAGCCTTGCCGGAAGCAATTACCTGTGGAGAGTGGCTGCGCGTTTGGACATCCGGTCGGGCCGGTGGCGGGCGTGGCGCTGTAAGCATTGAGCCATGTGAAGTACGCGATTGCTCCTGCGCTTGTTGCTAAGCTGTTCTGGACTCTTTGCCAGTTGCTGAGATAGGCATTCTGGTCTCTTTGGGTGTAAGAGGGTATTGTGAAGACGTTCTGGCCGAATATGTTTGCTGCTGTGTTCGCGTTTGCGTAGGCGGTTGCTACGGTTCCGTCAGCCGGAAACTCTATGTTATTGGAAGCGGTGTCGTAGGCAGAGTTGCATACGTACTCGTAGTTGTTCGCTGAAGGTGTAGGAGTATTACCCTTGCACGAGGGGTGGTCCCAGGTTCCTCCTGAGACGAACTGGCTGTTGTAACCGAAGAACATGCTGCTGTCGATGGATGGGCCGGTCGAAAAGGCCGCGGTGTACATCCACCAACAATCGCTGATACCGGTGGTCGATGTGAAGAATCCGCAGAACGATGTTATAGTGCCGTGGGTCACGCTGAGGAACGGGGCGCATCCGGTAGTATAGCTACCCGTCCATAGAGCGCAAATCTCCTGAGAGTAACTATCGCCCAGAGAAAGTCGGGGCGCATCATCGAGTCTCACGAAGAAGTTGGGCTGGCTGGACGTTACGTTGGCTGGCCATCCGACGCCTGGTGTCGTTTGGCCTGGTGCTAGGAGCACACAGTTCGCGTTGAAAGTTACACCATGATGCGAGATGAACACTCCCGCGTTTAGAGCGTCCCTGATGTGGACTGCTGCTGCGCAGAAGTCAGTGCTACCGATCTGGGCCTGCCATGTGTTGGGTGCGGCTGTGCCTAGAGTTCCGGTTGGACAAGGTGCGATGGTCAGAACACAGTTGTAGGCAAACCCTCCGGGAGTACCGCCGGCCTGAGAACAGGCTGCGGCTGTTCCCTTGAAGGAGTCCCACTGGCAGGAGTTAGGAGCAACGAAGCCTACTCCTGCGAAGACGGTGTTAGGCTGGTAGGGCTGATCAATCGGCGCGGAGCCTTTGATGTCAGGCTCGTTCGCGGCGAAGTTCACCCTGTCAATAAGGTGGGCGATACCTTGACGGATCAGTACGCCGTTCGGGTCGTTTCCAAAGTTGAAGTTGATGCCCCAGTAACTGTTGTCTTGATGGAACTCAATCTCGGCGTATCCGTATTCGGTTAGCTGCGTTGTTACGGAGAAGCGGGGATCACCGTTCAGGTTTGTGACTTGGGCTGGTGTAAGACGCCAGTCTGTCAGGTCGATTGTCGGGGTGCCCTGTGTCAAGGCAGCAAGTTCTGTGCCTTGATCTTGGAAGATGTTGACGATCTGAGTATCCATTGCTGGTCCGGCTGGGAACCAGTTCTCTGCTGGGGCAGGGTTTGCTCTAGCAACTGGTACGGCTGGAAGCGCGAAGTGGCTTGCGAGGGGACCTGGTAAGCTTGAGAGAGAAAGTGCTACTGCGAAAAGTATCAATAGCTTGGCGGTTGTGATTTTTGTCAATTTTTTCCTAAAGGGGCTGTTCGGGTTCTGTGCTTTAAAAGATTATCCCCGTTGCGTTTTCAAGGTACATCTGAAGCATGATGTGGATATTTACAGAATACTTGAAGATTCCACGTGTTCGCCTGGCTGCAACATGGAAGCATTGGCTTTATGGTCTTATCTAGAGAGCGTCAAGGTCTGGTCTGAGCTTGCGTCTGATGAACGATACGCTCGCGCCTCCTGCGACGATCAGGATTATTCCAAGGGATGTTGCAGGGAGCAGAGCGAGGTTTACGAGGCTTGATTGTCGCGGTTCGATTATCTGTACGTAGGTAGAGGTAAGGTCGTTTTTTGTGTTGTTGTCCCCTAGCTGGGGATCAACGGCGGCGTCTATCCTGTACGTGTTGGGGGCCTTTCCTGTCGTGTGCCATATGTACACCAGAGTCGGAGCATCATGAAAACGCAGAACGTTCGGAAAGAAAGTCTGGTTCACTAGTGTTCCGTCAACCAATAGACTGACCGTTATGTTCCACAACCGGGTTCCGAAGTTGTGGGCTCTGACCGTGATATCGACATCTGTTCCAGGAAGGACGTTGAAGACAGGTTCAACATCAAGGCTTGCAATCCCGGTGTCGATGATCTTGTTGGTAATCTGGATCGGCTTGCTTGTTAACCCTTTGATACCAAGGCTGTCTGTCACTGTCAGAGTCAGCGTGTAGTTGAAAGAAGCTGGGTAGGCTTGTTGGACGACTGGGAAAGTGACTTCTGTTTCCGTTAGTCTGGAACCTGGCCCCCAGGCCCAGCTGTATAGGATGATCGAAGCTCCAGGATTCGGTGAATAGCTCTTGGAAGCGTCAAATGTTCCAGGGCTACCTTGTGGCAGAATCATTGGATAAGTGAGGTCAGCGATCGGAGGCTGGCAGATCTTCGTCCCGCATTGCTTGTTGGAGAAATAGCCGTCGACAGCTGTATTTGCGATCTGAACTCCGTTGTTATAGAGGAGAGAGTAAATGATGTGCATCTGGGAAACTCCCGTGCCTTTCACTTGTAAGGTCGAGTTGAAGAGCTCACCGTTAGTGGGGGAAGCAGTCGCACCACCACTGATTTGGAGCCCAAGAGTAACTACCCCGTTAGAGTCGTAGGGAGAACAATTCCCCCCGGTGAGAGAGTAGGCGTCGACGCACTCTACTATAGTAAACGTGCTCTTGCCTGCGAAAATGTTGTTTGCAAAATCAAGGCCTACATAGCTGACGCCATTCCGCTGGAAGTCTACTACTGTCGGATCGAACTGCAGAGAGACTATGAAGCCGCTAATGGATGGTGCATTTGTAACGTTCACTTCGAACGTAACAGTGCCAGAGGTTATCGATGTGTCGTTTATGACAGAAGGGCTGACCGCGACGCACACGGATGCGCATGGAGAGACGGGAGGAGCTTCGACGACGGATAGAGGGATGCTCGCTGAGTTCAGGTGGAAGCTAGAAACAGTAAGAATCACGAGAATGATCGCGACTAACTCCAGGTCCCGGTATCTTGATGCAAACAATCTCTGACCCTTTGCCTCACCGAGCTAGTGAGGCGTCAACAGTTTCCGCGTTTTAAAAGTTTATCCAGTCTATTTCCAGAACGCGCGG
>Ga0099827_10001219_pt1 | contig 13082 bp, 17 predicted proteins | sample CZO8metaG_FD_79339 | JGI IMG/M metagenome (GOLD analysis project Ga0099827, IMG submission 79339) | Vadose zone soil microbial communities from the Eel River Critical Zone Observatory, Northern California, USA - CZOApr15con1.8 metaG | ecosystem: Environmental > Terrestrial > Soil > Vadose zone ...
ATGCACTTCGTGCGCGCGATGTTCGGCGAGGATCGCCAGGTGCGTGTGCGGACGAGCTACTTCCCGTTCACCGAGCCGTCGGTGGAATTCGACGTCACGTGCTTCCTCTGCGGTGGCGAAGGCTGCGCGTTCTGCAAGCACTCCGGTTGGTTCGAGATGGGCGGCGCAGGCGTCGTCGACCCGGCGGTGTTCGAGAACGTCGGCTACGACCCCGAGGAGTGGTCAGGCTTTGCCTGGGGGCTGGGCCTGGACCGGATCGCTGCGCAGCGCCTCGGCATTCCCGACATCCGGATGTTCTGGGAGAACGACCTGCGCGTCCTGAGGCAATTTTGATGAAGGTTCCGGTCGGCTGGCTGCGCGACTACGTCCCGATCGAGATGCCGGTCCGCGAGCTCGCGGACCGCCTCGTCATCTCGACGTGCGAGGTGGACAGGATCGAGACGGTCGGCGTCGCCGACGTCGACGGTAACCTCGGGCTCTTCCGCGTCGGCCGCGTCCTCGAGGCGGCAAAGCATCCGAACGCGGACCGGCTCCAGCTCTGCCATGTCGACGTGGGGGAAGGCGACCCGCGCCAGATCGTCTGCGGCGCGTGGAACTTCGGAGCCGGTGCGACGGTTGCGGTCGCGTTGCCGGGCGCGATTCTCCCGAACGGCCTGCAGCTCGAGCGGCGAGAGGTGCGCGGCGAGCTGAGCGACGGGATGATCCTCGCCGAGGACGAGGTCGGGCTCGGGACCGACCACGCCGGGATCATGGTCTTGTCGAACGGCATCGATCCCGGGACGCCGCTCGCCGACGTGCTGCCGTTGACGGAGCACGTGCTCGAGCTCGAGACGGGGCACAACCGACCGGATCTCCTGGCCGTCTACGGGATCGCCCGCGAAGTCGCGGCGGTGTTCGACCTCGAGCTCGCCCCGCCGCCCGGGGTGGATCCGCCCCGCGCGGGGGAAGAGCCGGTGGACGTCCGCGTCGACGACTTCGAAGGTTGTCCTCGCTACATCGGCCGGCTCTTCCGTGACGTGACCATCGAGCCGTCGCCGCTCTGGCTCAAGGCCCGGCTGCTGGCGGCGGGCATGCGTCCCATCTCCAACGTCGTCGACGTGACGAACTACGTGATGCTTGCACTCGGCAATCCGCTGCACGCGTTCGACTACGCCAGGCTGGCCGGGGGACGGATCGTCGTGCGGCGCGCGAGTCCCGGCGAGAAGCTTCGAACGCTCGACGGCGTCGAACGCGAGCTCGAGCCCTACGACCTGATGATCGCCGACGGTGAGCGCTCCGTCGCGCTCGCCGGGGTCATGGGCGGCGAGGAGACCGAGATCGCCGGGGGGACGACGGAGATCCTGCTCGAGGCGGCGAACTTCGAGCCGTACACGATCTTCCGCACCTCCGAGCGGCTGCGTCTCCGCACCGAGGGCTCGAACCGCTGGGAGAAGGGTGTGGATCCATACCTCGCCGAGCAGGCCGCGACGCTCGCGACGCAGCTGATCGTGGAGCTTGCGGGCGCCAGGTGGGTCGGCCACACGGACATCCACGCGGGGCTCCCCGAACCGCCTGTGGTCCGCTTCCGCCCCGAATGGACCGACGCCGTGCTCGGGATCGAGACTGCCCCCGAGGAACAGCACGCGATTCTGCGCCGCCTCGGGTTCGACGTCGCCGGCGAGAGCGTCGTCGTGCCGACGTGGCGCGCGCGGGACGTGACCCGCGAGATCGACGTGGTCGAGGAGGTGGGCCGGTTCCGTCTCGACGACGTGCCGTTCCGGCTGCCGCGCCGCCAGGCGATGTTCGGGCGACTGACGAAGGCGCAACGGATCCGGCGCCGCATCCAGGACCTCCTCGTCGGCCTTGGCTACAGCGAGGCGTACACCTGGAGCCTCTTGCCGGACGATCCGGCGCCCGGCGCCGTTCGTCTCCAGGAGCCGATCTCGAGCGAGCAGGCGGTGCTCCGGACGTCGCTGGTCGAGGGCCTGCTCGCGTCCGCTCGACGCAACGTCGACGTCGGCAACGAGGACATCGCCCTCTTCGAGCTCGCACACGTCTACCTCCCCACAGAGGAGCAGCTTCCCGACGAGCGCTGGCACGTCGCAGGGATCGCGGAGGGCGGCTTCTCGTTTGCGAAGGGCACGGTCGAGGGCCTGTACGCAGCACTCGGGTTGGAGCCGGTCTTCGAGGCCGCTGACGACCTCCCTGCGCCGGGTCGCGGAGCGCGCACGGAAGACGGTTGGGTCGTTGCTCTACGAGATCCCGACCTACCGGGCGACTGGGGTGCGTTCGAGCTCGACGTCGACAGCCTCGTCGAGCGCGTGCCGGATCTCGTCGTCTACGAGGATGTGATCACGTATCCGCCGGTGCGCCAGGACCTTGCGTTCACCGTCTCCGAGGACGTGACCGCCGGGGAGCTGGTCGCCGCCGCCCGCGAGGCGGCCGGGCTCGAGCTGCGGGAGATGCGCGCCTTCGATGTCTATCGGGGTGGCCAAGTCGGCCCTGGGCAGAAGTCCATCGCCTTCTCGGTCACCTTCCAGTCCCCCGAGCGGACGCTCACCGACGAGGACGCTGCGGAGCTGAGAGTCCGCATCGTTGAGGCGCTCGAGCGGCGCTTCGGGGCGCAGCTCCGGGCCTGAATCCAGGCAAATATCACTTCTAAGCCGTATCCGTATGGCTTGTTCGTCCGTTCCCTCCTCGGAAGCCCCTCGAGAACATTTGTTCGAAAGCGAGGAGAGAAGGAGATGACCAAGCGCATTGCGAGCCTGACGGGCATGTGCGCGCTCGCCTTGGGTATCGCCGCGTTCACGGGCTCGGCTCTCGCGGGGAACGGAAACGGCAACGACAACGGCAAGGCCGCCAACCCGACCGCTCCCGCGTCGGCGCCCGTTTCCCAGGCCTCGGCGCCCGGGAACTCGGCGAACGCCCCAGGTCAGGTGAAGACAGAGTCCACGGGCGGCGGCAGCGCCAGCCAGAACGCCGGTGCACAGGCCGGCGTGAAGCCGACGAACGCGACGGCGAAGGGCGCGACGTGCAAGACCGGCGGGGGCTCCGGCTCGAGCGCGACGTGCACCCCGACCGGGACCGCGGCCACGAACGCGCAGTCCGCGGGGAAGGCCGATGCGTCGAAGCGGTACGGCAACGGCAAGACCGCGGCTCAGATCGCGAACGCGGCCGGCGCGCCCGCTGGGACGACGCTCCGTGGGCCGGGGAACAGCCAGCCTCACAAGGCGGCGCTCTGCCCACGCGGCAAAGAGGTCGACGTCCACGCACTGAAGGCCAAGGGTCAGCAGAAGAAGTGTGGTGCCGCGTCCTCGACGAAGCCGACGACGTCGAACAAGGTCACCAGCCCCGCGACGGTGAGCCACGGCGCGTCGGTCCATGCTGCCGGCTCGACGAAGCCGACGACGTCGAACAGGGTCACCAGCCCCGCGACGGTGAGCCAGGGCGCGTCGGTCCACGCTGCCGGCGGCGCTCCTGGCGCAGTAACCGGTGCGGCCCCGTCCGCACAGGGCAGCTCGCCTCAGGGCGGCGTCCTCGGCGTCGCGTACGAGTCGAAGCCTGCCGGCGGTGTCCTCGGCGAGATCGCGTCGGGCATCCTGCCCTTCACGGGCTTCCCGCTCTGGATCGCCGTGCTCGTCGCCGTGGGCTTGATCGTGCTCGGCCTGGCGCTCAGGCGCGGGGGCCGCGCGACGGTCTAGCTCCAGGGCAAGTTCTCCACGGAAGGGCGGCCGCGAGGCCGCCCTTCCTCTTTGTAAACCGGGTAGACAGAGGCCTCCCCGTCACTAATGTGCGAATGGGGAGGGGGAGAGATGACCAAGCGGCTGGCGGGCACGTTCGTGCTCGTCTTAGGCATCGCGGCGTTCGCGGGTTCCGCGTTCGCGGGTAACGGCAACGGGAACGGCCATGAGAACGGCAACGGGAACGGCAACGGGAACGGCAACGGGAGAGCCGACGCCGGCGCCGCTTCTGCGCCTGCTGAGGGTTCCCAAGGCGCTGCATCCGGGGGCTCTGCGAACGCTCCGGGCCAGGTGAAGAAGGACGCAGCTTCCACGGAGGCGACTGATGGCGGCAGCGCCGACCAGAACGCCGGCGTGCAGGCGGGCGTGAAACCGACGAACGCGAGCGCACACGACACGCACGCTGCAGCGTCGTCCGACCAGACGAAGCTGTACGGCAACGGCCAGACTGCGGGCCAGGTCGCAATCCGAAACGGCGCACCGAGGAGCACAATCCTGCATGGGCCCGGAAACAGCCAGCCACACAAGGCAGCGCCCTGTTCGCGTGGGCATGAGGTGGACGTTCACGCACTGAAGGCCAAGGGCCACCGGCAGGCATGCGGGACGACGTCTTCGCCGCCGGGTTCGACTCCGGGCTCGAACACGAGCACGGATCCGGGCCGCGGCTCGAACACGGCCGTGAGCACGAGTAGCAACGCGTCCGACCCGGGCAGCAAGTCGGCCGGTTCCGGGAGCTCGCCGACCAGGGCGAACGTGAGCTCGAACGCCGGTGTCCGAGCATCCTCCGTTGTCCTCGGCGCGACCGAGGCGGTCGGCCAGGGCACGCTGCCCTTCACGGGCTTCCCGCTCTGGATCGCGGTGCTCGTCGCGCTGGTGCTGATCGTGCTCGGCCTGGCGCTCCGGCGCCGCGGCCGCGCGACGGTCTAGCTGCGGAGGCGACAGATCGATTAGGAGGGGCGGCGCGAGAGCCGCCCTTCCGGCTTCGAATCCGAAAACGGCTGGCTACCGTAACGGCTACCGATGATCGCGCGAATCGGACTCGTGCTGGTCCTGGCCACCGTCTTCTTTCCGTCGGCGCTCGCACGCGCCGACAATCCTCGTCTGGTGGCGACGGTAGGAGCGAACGACTCGTTCACGATCTCGCTCCGCGACACCACCGGAAACCTCGTCGCGCACCTCGACCCCGGCACGTACGACATCGCGGTCAGCGACCGCTCCGAGATCCACAACTTTCATCTGAACGGGCCCGGGATCGACATGGCGACGGCCGTGAACGAAAGCCAAGAACTCACGTGGACGCTGACGTTCACGGACGGAAAGTACACTTTCGTGTGCGACGAGCACCGCAGCACGATGCACGGGCGCTTCACCGTGGGCGTTGTCCCGGAGCCCGCGAAGCTCACCGGCGCGGTCGGGCCACGCCGGACGATCTCGCTCCGCAATCAGGAGGGACAGCTGAAGACGATCGATGCCGGCGCCGTGGTCGTCACCGTGAACGACCGCACGCGCGTCGACAACTTCCATCTCACCGGACTCGGCGTGAACAAGAAGACCGGCGTCGCTTTTCGCGGCCGCGCAACCTGGAACCTGACACTGGAGCCCGGTCGCTACACGTATCGCTCGGACCAGCACAAGAATCTGCGCGGCGCGTTCACTGTCACCCCGTCCGGCTAGAGGCCGCGCCGGCGGCGCGGATTTCCGCCCGCCGTTCGAGCTCGGCATTCAGCTCGGCGCCGTAGAGGAGCGCGAAGGCCGAGTAATTGAGCCAGAGCAGCAGAATGACGCCGCTCGCGATCGTTCCGTACGTCTTCGTGTAGTTCCCGGCGAAGGTCACGTACAGCGCGAAGAGGCCGGAGAGGGCCAGCCAGAGGAGGCCGCCGACGAGCGAGCCGGGAGTGAGCCACTTCCAGTTTCGCTCCACCTTGTTCGGCGCCAGGTAGTAGACAAGCCCGAAGAACAGCAAGATGGCGCAGAACGCCACGGGCCAGCGCAGGATTCCCCACGCCCAGTTGAACGCCCCGCCGAGGTGTGCCTTCTTCGAGATCGCGTCGCCGAGGGCGCCGCCGACGACGATCAGCAGGAAGATGCCCGCTGTCGTGATCCCGCTCGAGACGACGAGAAGGATCGCGATCCACCGCACCTTCCAGAAGGGGCGCGTCTCCGGGCGGTCGTACGCGGCGTTGACCGCTTTGATGACCGAGCCCATGGCCCCGCTCGCGGCCCACACCGCGCCGAGGAATCCGATCACGAAAGCCGCTGCGGAGGTACCGCCGCTCGAATCCCGCTGCAGGCTGGAGATGAATGTGATCACGCCGTCGGGCGCGATCGGGTCGAGCAGCCGCTTGACGTCGTCGAAGAGGTGGAACAGGCCGAGCGCGCCGACGAGGAACGCCATGGCCGGGAAGAACGCGAGCAACGAGCTGTAGGCGATCTGCTGGGAGAGACCCATGCAGTCGTCCGCCCTGAACTCGGAGAAGCTGCGCTTGAGCGCCGCCGTCCAGTCTGCGTGGCTCAGCCGCCGGGGCGAGCTGGGCGCCCGGCCGACCTGCGACTCGCTTTCAGCCGCGGTCGGCCCCGCGGCGGAAGATCAGCCGCGCGGTCGCGCCGATTCCGCCGGCAAGGAGGAAGCCCACGCCGAGCGCGCCCACCGTGACGGCCGGGAGGTTCGAGCGGAGCTTGCCGCTGATGTTCGTCGCTTCGCCGATGCTCTCGCGCAGGGACTCCGCAGCGCCGGCGAGCTGTTCCCGCTCCGACTCGATGTCGTGGCGAACCTGCTCGACCGTCCGCGTGTTCCTACCGGCCATCGCTCTTCAGCGCCTCCGTGGTCAGCTTTGCCTCGCGAATCGCCTGCTCGGGCAACGGCGGCGTCCCCTTCTTGATCTTGACGAGCCCGAGGAACCCGAGGACCGCTGTGAGAAAGAGCAGGATTCCTGTGGTTACCAGGAGCGCAAGCCACGTGGACATCGTGGTCGCGAAGGCAGCGGCCACGGTGGCGAATGCGAAGCCGAGCACGAACAGAAGGAGGATCGCTGCGGCGGCCGCCAGGGCGATCCCGATGCCGAGGGAGACGACCTTGCGCTTGATCTCGATCGCCGCGAGCTCGAGCTCGAGGCGCACGATGGAGCTCGCGCGCTCCGCGACCTCCTTGACCGCCGCGCCGAGCCCATGGGTCTCGCGACCGTCAGTCTCGTGAGTGGGCATAGCCCCTCCGGTCGATCCACTTGGCCAGCATGAACCCGGTCGCAAGCGCGACGCCCACGACGAGCCAGGGAATCGGTCCAGCGCGCAGCGCCCGTCCGCGAAGCGGACCAGTCGAGGGGGTTCGGGGGAACCGGGAGGTTCCCCCGATGGGTGAGTCGGTGGCGCGCTCGACTGTCTGGTCCGCTGTCATTTCTTCGTCGGCGGTTCCTCGCCCGTGAGCGTACGCCAGATGCGGGAGGCGGCGCGGCGCGAAACGATCGCCGCGAGCGCGCTGATCGCGCCGTTGAGCGCGGACCACAGCAGCCTGCGCAGCATGACCCGGTGTTCTACCAGGCCTTGGCCCTGCCAAACCTGCATACGTATGCTGGTCTTATGCAGCTGGCCAAGTCCGAGCGGCAGCGGCTGATCGAGAGTGTCGTCTCACGCAAACGGGTCGGCACGCAGTTCGAGCTGCTCGATGCACTTGCCGATGCGGGGTGCGAGGTCACGCAGGCCACGATCTCGCGGGACATTCGCGAGCTCGGTCTCGAGAAGACCCACGATCCGTTCGGCCGGCCGCGCTACGTCCTCCCGCACGTCGCCCGCAGAGCCGATCCGAACGAGGTGCTGAACGCGATCCTCGGGCAGTTCGGCCGCTCGGTGACGCCGGCCGGGAACATCGTCGTCCTCCTGTCCGAGCTCGGCTCTGCGCCCGCGATTGCGCGGGCCCTCGACCAGCTCGGTCACGCCCGGATCGTCGGGACCCTTGCCGGCGACGACACCGTGCTCGTAGTGGCGCCGTCGGAGCGCGATGCGCGCATGCTCGCGCGTGAGCTGAGCGGCGCGCTGAGCTAGTAGCCGAGCGAAAGCTTGCGCTTTCGCTCGGATCCAGAATCGCCCGCTTCGCGGGGAACGTGCGCGAGCCGAGCCCGCGCACTCTACGGGGCATGTGCTTGGCCACTGGTCATGGTCCGCGTGGCGCTGACGCGTCCCCGCCCGCGTGAGTCCGGCCTCCGGTTAGAGCGGCTTCGCCTGCTCTAACCTCCGGCCCTGAGCGGGTGACGCTAGTACGAGGCGTCCGGTGAACATCACTGCTATCGCAAGGGCCACGATGATGCGATCAGTGCGGCGGCGCGCCTTCTTAAGTTCGCGCACATCAGGCGCTTCGCCAAGCGAAACGCCAAACCCTCCTGGCGCGCCCGCCTTGATCCCGGTCCGGTTAGAGGTGTGCGAGAAGTCTCAAGAGACGTTCTTGGGCGGCGGCTGCAAGTACTCCTCGAGGGAGTCGAGCTCGCCCCGCCCGACCTTCAACTGCAGCTGACCCTCCGTGATCGTCCCGACGAGCTCCGCGGGAACGTAACGGTGGCCCCTCAGCAGTCCCACGGAGATCGAGAGCCCGCTGAAGATGTCGGCACCCGTGTCGCCGACGACGTCCTCCACCCGGCCCACTTCATTGCCCTGGGCATCGACGACCTTCCAGCCCGGCTCGATCATGAACCACGAGACGGGATCGCTCTGAGTCATACGGCCCGTCCACCGATGAGCCAGACCGGCCCCTGCGTCCCGACCGGATGCGAGTCCGAGAGGGCGTGCAGGATCGCGACCTCGCCGGTGATCCCCTCGTTGTCGCATCGCTCGAAGCAGCGCCCCGCCATCTCCGGCGAGACGCCGTAGCCGAAGTGGTGCGCGCACCGGAAGCGGAGAGCGGCCCCGGGGCCGTAGCTGGCTGGATTCAAGGGTGCGAGCAGCAGCGCGGCCCGTTCGAGGTAGTCCGTCGAGTCGAGCCGCACCTCGGCGTAGATGTCGCTCCAGTCGGGTGGTAGCGCGGCGAGTGCGCGTTCCCACTGCACGCGCAGCGTCTCCTTGTTTCGAAGTTCCTCGGGAGGCGCCTTGTGGACGCCGAGGAGCTCCAGTTCTCCGGCGATTCCCTCCACGTCGAGGCGCCTGAGCAAACGGCGCACACCCTCGGGGCCGATTCCGGGGCCGCGGCGGTCGACTGCGAAGCGGATCACCTTGCCGAGTCGGCCGGGATTCGCCGGCGCGAGCATGGCCGCCGCCCGGTCCGCGCGCCCGTCCTCGGCGACTGTCAGCTGGAGTCGAAGCTCCGCCCAGTCGTCCAGCAGACTGCGCTCGATCTCGTTGAACTGGTCGACGAGTCGCAAGGGCCTGAGCATAAACTCAGACTCGTGGCGAAGGTGGAACAGAAAGGCACACTCTCGAAGTCCGACCTGCGCGAATTCTTCCGCGAGATGCTGCTCATTCGACGCTTCGAGGAAAAGGTCGAGGAGCGTTTTCGGGCGGGAGAGCTGCCGGGGTTCCTCCATGTCGCCATCGGGGAGGAGGCGGTCGCGGTCGGAGTCTGCCGAGCGCTCGAGGAGGGGGACATCATCGCCTCTACGCATCGCGCGCACGGGCACACGCTGGCGAAGGGGACGACGCCGAACGAGTTGATGGCGGAGCTGTACGGGAAGCTCGAAGGCTGCTCGCACGGCTACGGCGGCTCGATGCACCTGTACGACGTCGAGCGCGGGAACATGGGCGCGAACGCCGTCGTGGGCGGCGGGCTGCCCGGCATCGTCGGGTCGACGCTCGCGTTCAAGCTGCGGGGTGAGCCGCGAGTCGGCGTCGCCTTCTTCGGTGACGGCGCGACGAACATCGGCACCTTCCACGAGTCCCTCAACCTCGCGCAGCTCTGGCAGGTGCCCGCGGTCTTCGTCTGCGAAGACAATCACTGGGCCGAGTCGACGCCGGCATGGCAGCACATGCCCATCGAGGACATCTCCCAGCGGGCCGTCGCCTACGGGATGAAGGCGGTCAAGGTCGACGGCCAGGACGTCGAGGCCGTGTACAAGGCGACGCGTCGCGCGCTCGAGCATGCGCGGAGCGGCAAGGGTCCCGTCTTCCTCGCAGTCAACACCTACCGCCTCGTCGGCCACTACATCGGCGATCCGCAGGTGTACCGGTCGAAGGAAGAACTCGCGGAGACGCGCGAGACGCAGGATCCGATCGAGCACTTGCGCGCCAAGCTCGAGCTCTCGGATGACGAGGTCGAGGAGCTCGACCGGGAGGTGCAGGAGATCGTCGACGCGGCCGTCGAGTTCGCGAAGAACGGGACCGACCCGAAGCCGGAGGACGCCTTAAAGAACGTTTATGCGTAGCGAAGCTACACATAAACACCGTGCCAGACTTCAGTCTGGCTCCGGTGTACTTTCCCAAACGTCTATGCCTGATATCCGCGAAAAATGCTGCGCATTTTCCGCGGGAAGGGTTTGTCCCTTCGCTTCGCTCGGGAGACCCGCAAATGCCTGAACTTAGCTACAGAGAGGCGGTTCGCGACGCGCTGTCGCGCGCGATGCGCGAGGACGAGGACGTCTTCATCATGGGCGAGGACATCGCGGAGATGGGCGGCTCGATGGGGGTCACGCAGGGGATGCTCGACGAGTTCGGCCCGGAGCGGGTTCGCAACACCCCGATCTCCGAGATGGCGCTCGCGGGCGCGGCGATCGGCGCCGCGATGCAGGGGATGCGCCCGGTCGCGGAGATCATGTACGAGGACTTCCTCACCCTCGCCGCCGAGCAGATCGTCAACCAAGCGGCGAAGCACCGCTACATGTCGGGTGGGCAGGTGACGGTGCCCGTCACCTTCCGAACACAAGGCGGCGCGGGCTGGTCGCCGGGCGCGCAGCACGCGCAGCAGCTCGAGGCTTGGTTCGTCCACATCCCGGGACTGAAGGTCGTCTTCGCATCGACGCCGGCGGACGCGCGCGGGCTCCTTTGGTCGTCGATCTACGACGACAACCCGGTCATCTTCTTCGAGCACCGCACGCTGTACGGGATCAAGGAGGAGGTTCCCGACGAGCTCGAGCCGATACCCCTTGGAGAGGCGCGAATCCATCGTGAGGGGGAGGACGTCACCGTGATCGCGACGGGCCGGCTCGTGCACGAGGCGCTCGCGGCCGCCCAGGAGGCCGAGCAGGAAGGCGTCTCGGTCGAGGTCGTCGATCCACGGACGCTGCAGCCGCTGGACGAGGACACGCTGATCTCGTCCGTGAAGAAGACGAACCGCTGCGTCGTCGCGCACGAGGCGGTCACGCGCATGGGCTTCGGCGCCGAGGTGGCGGCGGTGATCCAGTACGGCGCGTTCGACTGGCTCGACGCGCCGATCGAGCGCGTGGGCGCGAAGTTCACGCCTCTGCCGTTCGCGCCCGTGATGGAGGAGTTCGTCGTCCCGCACTCGGGCGACGTGCTCCAAGCGATCTACCGCATGGTGGGACGACGCAATGGCAACTGAGGTCAAGCTGCCGCGTCTCGGCCAGGGGATGGAGTCCGGGACGATCGTCAAGTGGCTCAAGTCGGAAGGCGACAAGGTCGAGAAGGGCGAGCCGCTCTACGAGCTCGACACGGACAAGGTGACCCAGGAGGTCGAGGCGGATGCGTCGGGTGTCCTGCTCAAGATCGCCGTCTCCGAGGGCGAGGTGGAGGTCGGAAAGACGATCGCAGTGATCGGCGAGGAGGGCGAAAAGGTCGCCGTCGAGGAGGAGAAGCCGTCCCGAGACGGCGCCGCCGCCCAGGAGGCCGCGCAGCAGCCCGTCCGCGCCAGCGGAGAGGCGGTACGGGGGAACCGGGAGGTTCCCCCGACGCAGACCGATGGGCGCGTCAAGGCCTCCCCGCTGGCACGCCGGATCGCGCGCGAGCGCGGGATCGAGCTCAGCGCGGTCGCCGGAACGGGGCCCGAAGGGCGCGTCGTCGCGGAGGACGTCGAGCGCGCCGCCGCTTCCGCTGCGCCTGCACCTCTGACCGCGCCGTCCGCGCCGACGGAGGGCGTCGAGATCGAGCAGCTGTCGTCGATGCGCAAGACGATCGCGCGCCGGCTCACCGAGGCCTGGCAGGCGCCGGTCTTCCAGCTCGGAGTGACCGTGGACATGGGTCGTGCGCTCGAGGTGCGTGAGCGTCTCGTGGAAATGCACGGCGACGGCGTCAAGCCGACGATCTCAGACCTCCTGACAAAGGTCTGTGCCGCAGCGCTGATGCGCCATCGCGAGGTCAACGCGCTCTACAGGGGCGACGCGGTCGAGCTCCACCCGAACGCGAACATCGGCATCGCGGTTGCCGTCCCGAAGGGACTCGTCGTCCCCGTCATTCCGGGGTGCGAGCGGAAGTCGATCGCCGAGATCGCGGCGGTGCGCGCCGACGTCGTCGAACGCGCGCGCGCCGGGAAGCTGCAGCAGGCCGACCTCGAAGGTGGGACGTTCACGATCTCGAACCTCGGCATGTACGGGATCGAGCGCTTCATCGCCGTCCTCAATCCGCCGCAGGCGGCGATCCTCGCCGTCGGCTCGGTCGAGGACAAAGTCGTGGCGGTCGACGGGCAGCCCACGGTGCGCCCGCGCCTGGAGCTGACGCTCACGTGCGATCACCGGGCGGTCGACGGCGCCACGGGGGCCCAGTTCCTCGGCGACGTGAAGGCGTTCCTGGAAGAGCCCGGCCTGGCGTTGTGACGCCGGTCTGGTACCAAGTCCGCGACCTCGCGGCCGCTCGCGCCTTCTACACGGACAAGCTGGGCTTCATCGAGACCTACGTCGACTCGGAGGGCAGCTGGGCGAAGCTCGAGCGCAACGGAATGGAGATCGGGCTGGCCGAGGGCGAGCCGCAAGCGGAGAGCGGCGTGGCCCACGTGGACGTGGAGGACGTGAAAGCCGTGGCCGACCAGCTCCGAAACGAGGGCGTGGAAGTCGGCGTCGTCTTCGAGCTACACGGCGAGATGCGACTTCTGGACGTGTTTGACCCTGACGGAAACCGTCTTCAGCTTGCGCAGGAGCTCTAGCGGCTTAGAGTGCTGAGGGCCGGTGCACCAGCGGCGCCGGCAGTCGTACGCGGCCAGGTCCGAGGCGCAACGCGCGGCGCCGGAGCAGGCGGGCCCGCAGGCCGGTTCCAAACTCAGTCCGCCGATCATCGTCACGTTTCATGCCCGTTGAGATGCCTGGCAAGGCGCCTTCTTGCATGGGTTCCCACGAATCCCTCGTTCGAGTGACGGCGTCGTAACATCCACGCCGTGATCCGCCAGGCCGGGCCGCAGGACGTGCGCTTTCTCCGCGACATGCTGAAGCACGCCTACCACTGGCGCCTGAACGAGGATCCCGACCTCCCGGTCGCCCGCTACGTCAACAACTGGGGCCGCCCCGG
>Ga0099827_10001221_pt1 | contig 13075 bp, 15 predicted proteins | sample CZO8metaG_FD_79339 | JGI IMG/M metagenome (GOLD analysis project Ga0099827, IMG submission 79339) | Vadose zone soil microbial communities from the Eel River Critical Zone Observatory, Northern California, USA - CZOApr15con1.8 metaG | ecosystem: Environmental > Terrestrial > Soil > Vadose zone ...
CGCACGCGCCGGCCTGCACCGGCACGACGAGGAGCGGATGTCGCCGGAACCGGCGTGTAGCTGCGGCATCTATGCCTACCACGACATCGCGCCGATGACCCGGGCGTTGCGCGAGGAGCCGTACATGTTCGGCGGCGCTGTGCTGTGCTGGGGGAGGATCGTGATCCATCCCGAGGGAATACGCGCGCAACATGCCCGGCCTCTGGCCCTCTGCCGGCCCGAAAGCCCGGGCGTGCAGCAACGGACGGCCCTCCTGCTGCGAGAGGTCACGAGGGAGTACGCGATCCCGCTGCTCGAGCTTCGCGACCTGGTCGCGTACGCGAGCGAGTTCGGCGCCAGCTACAAGCCGGAGCCGATCCCGCCGTCACGGCGTGGCCTGGACCGGGTCAGGGACGCCCTCTCCTGGCGTCAGATGCGCCGCCGACTGGCCAAAGCCCTGGGCGGCTGAACGCCAGCAGCATCGCGTCACGACTGCGGTCTACTGGCCCTCGCTGACCTCGTAGAGCTCATTTGCGGGATGGCCGGCCTTCGTGTGGACGGCAGCGACGGCCTCCTTGTTCGGACCCTTGGCCAGGCAGAACACCTTGCCGGCCTTCGAGTCTAGCCAGTAGCGCACGTACTCAACCCCAGTTCCTTTTTGGGCTTCGAGATCTTTCTTATGGGCTTCGGCGAGCTGCTGCGGCGTGACGTGCATCCCCTCGTGTACGTCCATGAACGTCGGCATAGACCCTCCTCCTATTCCGCGTAATCCGTCGGCTGTGACTATGGTAGCGTCACCGATCGGCCTAAGCTTGCTGATCTGAATGAGTGACGGCGCGGACGTCATCGTCGTCGGTGGCGGCCTCGCCGGACTGGTAGCCACTGCCGAGCTCGCCGATGCCGGTCGCCGTGTGATCCTGCTGGAGCAGGAACCGGAGCCGTGGCTGGGCGGGCAGGCCTTCTGGTCATTCGGCGGCCTCTTCCTGGTCAACTCGCCGGAACAGCGCCGTCTCGGGGTTCGCGACTCGTACGAGCGGGCACTGAACGATTGGATGGTGACGGCCGGATTCGATCGGCCGGAAGACCAGTGGCCCAGGAAATGGGCCCAAGCCTACGTCGCGTTCGCAACCGGCGAGAAACGATCGTGGCTGCGCGCACGGGGCATCCGTTTCTTCCCGATCGTCGGCTGGGCGGAGCGAGGTGGCTCCATACCGAGCGGCTCGGGGAATTCCGTCCCGCGCTTCCATGTGACCTGGGGCACGGGCCCCGGCGTCGTGGCGCCCTTCGAGCGGCGCGTGCGTGAGGCAGCCGCGCGTGGCCGGGTCACCGTGATGTTCCGGCATCGAGTCGACGCGTTGACGGTCAGCAACGGCGTCGTTGATGGCGTCCAGGGGGCCGTCCTCGAACCGAGCTCGGTGGACCGAGGTCGACCCAGCTCGCGTGTCCAGGTTGGGGAATTCGAGCTCCGCGCGCAAGCGGTGATCGTGACCTCGGGCGGGCTCGGCGGGAACCACGACCTGGTGCGAAAGAACTGGCCGGCCCGGCTTGGTGATCCGCCACACCAGATGCTGAGCGGCGTGCCGGCCTACGTCGACGGCCGCATGCTGGCCATCACCGAAACGGCCGGCGGGATGGTCATCAACCGCGATCGCATGTGGCATTACGTGGAAGGCATCCAGAATTGGAACCCCATCTGGCCGGACCACGGCATTCGAATCCTGCCGGGACCCTCGTCCATGTGGTTCGATGCGTCGGGGAATCGCTTGCCGGCAGCGCTGTTCCCCGGCTTCGACACACTCGGCACGCTCGAGTACCTGAGGAAGACAGGCTTTGACTATTCGTGGTTCGTGCTGACTCAGCGGATCATCAAGCGCGAGTTCGCGCTTTCCGGATCCGAGCAGAATCCCGACCTGACGAATAAGGACGTTCGCCTGCTGCTGCTACGGGCGGTCTCGAAGTCCGGGCCGGCGCCGGTTGAAGCCTTCAAGCAACACGGCGCCGACTTCGTCGTCGCGAACAATCTTGGCGACCTGGTGCGCGGAATGAACGCGCTGACTGACGAGCCGCGTCTCGATCGAGTCAAGGTGGAGCATGAGATCGCAGCTCGCGACCGGGAGATCGGCAACGGAATGACCCAGGACGCGCAGATTCTCGCGATCCGTGCCGCGCGGCGCTACCTCGGCGACCGGCTGATCCGCGTCGCCAGTCCGCACGCGTTGCTGGATCCGGCCGCAGGGCCGCTGATTGCGGTTCGCCTTCGCATCCTGACCCGTAAGACGCTCGGCGGCCTTCAGACGGATCTGTCCGGTCGCGTTCTGCGATCCGACGGAACGCCCCTACCCGGCCTCTACGCCGCGGGCGAGGTCGCCGGCTTCGGGGGAGGCGGGATGCACGGATATCGATCCCTCGAAGGCACCTTCCTTGGCGGCTGCCTCTTCTCTGGACGGACGGCCGGAAGAGCCGCCGCGGCCGCTGTCGTTTAGGGACTGAGATACGATTCCGCGGTGAACACCGGCGAGCTGTCGGCATATCCGGGGGAGGGCTTCGAGCGTCGGCTGATCGAGCGTTTTACGAGTCTTCGACACAAACGTGTCCTGGAGGTTGGCTGCGGAGATGGACGGCTCACGTTTCAGTACGCGTCGCGCGCGTCGTCGGTTTTGGCCATCGACCCCGATCGCCCAGGTCTTGAGGAGGCCGTTTTCCAGCAGCGTGCGCGACGCCTCTAACATCGACTTTCGCGTGAGCTCGATCGAGCATCTACGAGCGGCCGGTGCACCCTTCGACGTGGCTCTGTTCAGCTGGTCGCTTTGATGAATCGCGCTCAGGGGCATGGTCCATGCCCTCCGGCGAGCGGGTGGCTACCTCCGGAGGGGCGGCATGCTCGTCAGCATTCGACCGCACCGCACCTGGCGGCCGTCGATTGCCATCGTGACGGATCGGGCACGGCTGCCTGTGGCAACGCTTCTCAACCCGGCCTTTGAACGCAACCTTGGGGCGGCCGATCTAGCCCTGGAACGGGTTGTCGACGACGGCTCGTTTATCTTGGCTGGTGTCCGATCCGCCCACTACCGCACCTATCTCGTCCGACCCTCGCAGATGCGGACCTACCTCGAGTTGATCAATCCGCCACGTCCGCGGTTTCCTCGAGGCGGCCGTGCCAAGCTCTACGAAATGTGGGACTCGGCGCCGCGAGGCGCGCGCATCGAAGTTACGGAATCGCTCGTCGTGAACGCCCTGCGTCGTCGGTAGGGTAGGGAAGATGGCGTTGCCAATATCGAGTGTCAGGCGGATCGATTTTGGCTATTTCGTGCGGCCCGCGGAAGAGACCGCGACTGGCAAGCCCCGCGTCGAGGCGCTCCTGGGCTACGCGATCGTGAATGAGGCCGGTGTGCTGCTCTTCGACACCGGGCTCGGCGAAGGCGACCCGGAAGCGGATGCCTGGTACCGACCTGCGAGGCGGCCGCTACCGGCGGCGCTCCGCTCCGCCGGCATCGCGGTTGATGATGTCCGCTGGGTCGCGAACTGCCACCTGCATTTCGATCATTGCGGCGGCAACCCCGCGCTGGCCGGCCGGCCAATTTTTGTGCAATCGATTGAGTTGCGAGCGGCGCGGACGACGAAGGATTACACGCAAGCACCTCTCGTCGACTTCGCCGACGCGAACTATCGCGAAGTGAACGGCGAGGCCGAGGTCCTGCCTGGCGTGCTGTTGGTTCCGACCCCCGGACATACCGACGGACACCAGGTCATTGCCGTGCGCTCTCGCGATGGCACCGTCGTTTTAGCCGGACAGGCGCGCGATACCGCGTTCGAGTACGGGTCGGATCAGTTGGCCTGGCGAGCTCGCCGCGAGGGACATATCGATGACGAGACCATTACGTATCCGGCCTGGATCGGGCGGCTTCAAGAACTGGATCCCCGTCGGATTGTCTTCGCCCATGACTATGCCGTCTGGGAGCCTAACGACGCGTAGGGATTAGGTCGAACAAGCGCCGACCACGAAACCGGTAGACGGCAAAGTCCGAGTCCAGCGTGAAAATCTTCGGGAGATTTCGCAATTCGGCTAGAGACACGAGGCTGGCGTCCGCCAGGCTCATCGGGACGTCGGAATATTTTTGCATCAGGTTTCTCGCGCGCTCAACGGCGCTGTTCGGCAGATCGACAACCATGAGCAGGTTTCGCTTGTGCATCTCCCATAACCTCTCCTGGGCCCGCCAGCCGCCGGCGGGTCTGAGGAGGTGCATGGCTTCAGTGAAGACTGGCCAGGTTGTGAGTAGCGGGCCGCTCAGTTCGCTCAATGCGTCCACGCAGGCGTGGTGGCTGGGCTCCTTACGGTCAAGGATGGCCTTGAGCGGCCCCGTGTCCACTAGGACCGCGATTTTGAGCCTCGTCCGCGCCGAACCTTGCGACTCTTCTGGCGCAGCTCCTTCTGAAGCAGTTCTCCGAAGGTCTCGTGCGCGCGATCGGCGTTTGGCTGGTCACCGGTAACGCTGCCGATCAAATCGGCCATTTGGTAATCAAGCCGGTTCGCCAGGATGGCATCCGTGTGCTCGGCAACCGCATCGCGGATGATGCGTGACTCGGAGACGCGCGACAGTCTCGCGGCCTCTCTGAGCCGTGCTTCAGTTCGAGCGTCAAGACGAACGCTTTTCATTCAAGTAGCGTATCACGGGCTGATGGCAAAAGGTATTACATTGCAGCAGGGGACGCTGATGGCCACGATCCACGGACATCACGACGTCAGCGGGCGAGCGGTCTTCTCACGAAGGCGTAGGCGTCCTTCGCTAACTCGACCCAGGGTGCCCGGCCCGGGCTAATCGAGATCCATTGCTTCATGAGTCGTCCATGGCCAGGGTCGAAGTATGTTCCGACACGCGCCCCGACCAGTTCATCCACCCGCTGTTTCGGCAGCTTGACCACCAGCTTGCCCTTGACAAGCATGGCGAAGATCTTCCCGTTGACGCTCAGGACGTTGCCCGAGCTGAACATCTTGCCGCGGCTCACGGATCGATCGGTCGCAAAGGCTCCGACGACCGGCGCGAAGCTCGCTGGAACGGCGGCAGTGTCCATGGTCGACGTCCGAGCCGGGTGGCGAGGCGCTTTCTTTTTGCCGGGCGTATTAGAGGACCAGGGCCATCGGGCTCTGCAGCAGGCGCTTGACCTCCTGCAGGAATTGCGCGGCGGTCACCCCATAAAAAACCCGGTGATCGACGGACAGCGTGACCCGCATCCGCTTGCCCGGCACCACCTGGCCGTCTTTGACGACCGCCTTGTCCTCGATCGAGCCGATCGCCAGGATGCCGGAATCAGGCGGGTTGATGATGGCGGTGAACTGGTCGACGTCGTACATGCCGAGGTTCGAGATGCTGAAGGTGTTGCCGAGGTAGTCCTGCGCCGAGGCCTTGTTCGCCCGGGAGCGCTCGATCAGTTGCTTGGACTCCCTGGCGATGTCTTTGAGCGGCTTCTGGTCGGCGTTGTGTAGCACCGGCACGATCAGGCGATCGGGAAGCCCGACCGCGATCCCGATGTTGATATCGCGCTTGCGCTCGATCCGGCCGTCCGCCCAGGAGGCGTTGACCTCGGGAAACTTCGTTAGGGCCAGCGCCACCGCCTTGACGACAAGGTCGTTGATGCTGATCGCCTCCGACTTGTCCACCGCCTCGTTGAACATCTGGCGGAGGCGGACGGCGTCATCCATCGCAATCTCGGAGGTGACGTAGAAATGCGGCGCCGAGAATGCGCTCTGGGCGAGACGCATCGCTACCGTCGCCTGCAGCTTGGAGAGTTCGACCACCTCGACCTCGCCGGTGGGACGCGCCGTCGGCTGCCGCGCTTCGCGGGCGGGACCCGCAGCGGTGGGCGCGGCGCCGGCCTGCGGTTGCGGCTTCTGCTGAGCCGCGGCCTCGACGTCTTCTTTGGTGATCCGCCCGCCCGGGCCGGAGCCCTGCACGCGGCGCAGGTCGACACCGTGTTCTTCGGCGAGGCGCCGGGCGACGGGGGAGACCCGCTGCCGCTCGCCATTCTCTTGTTCGCCAGGGCGGCGAATGACGTTCAAGGCAGCCTGCGCCGCCGCACCGACTTCGGTTCGGTCGTCCGGCCCACCATGCGGGTACTGTTCCCCGCCCGCATCGGCCGCAGCCTGGGCGGTCCCGGCCACGGCTTTATCGGCTTGCGCAACATGTGCCTCGGGCTTGGTGGCTTGTGGTTGTGGCGGTTCCGCGGCGACCGGCTGGGCGCCTTGCTTGGGCTCGGGGGCTTCGGCCTGACCCTGGGGAGCCGGCGCCTTCTCCGCCGCCGGCGCTGAACTGCCGTCGCCAATCTCGGCAATCACCGCGCCGATGGGCGCGCTTTCGCCTTCCGCGACCATGATCTTGCTCAGCTTTCCAGAGGCGTAGGCCTCGACCTCGATGTTGGCCTTATCGCTCTCGATCTCGACCAGCGGCTCGCCTTTTACGACCTGGTCGCCCTCCTTCTTCAGCCAGCGCAGGATCTTGCCGGTCTCCATGGAGTCCGACAGCCGCGGCATCTGAACGCTGGCCATTAGTGTCCTAGTTCTTTCCGAGCAGAGCCCTGGCCGTCACGATCACGTCCGCCTTGCCGGGGAAGGCGATCTTCTCCAGGCGCTTGTTGTACGGCGCCGGCACCTCGGCGGCGCCGATTCGCGCGACCGGCGCATCGAGGTAATCGAACGCCTCCTCGTAGACGCGTGAGGCAATCTCCGAGCCGACGCCGTACGAGCGCCAGCCCTCTTCGACCGTGATCAACCGGCTCGTCTTCTTGACCGACTCGATCACCGGCGCCATGTCGAGCGGCCGCAGCGCCCGCATGTCGACAACCTCCGCGCTGATGCCTTCTTTCTCGAGCTCGCTGGCCGCGTCCATGGCGACGATCAGCATCCGCGAGTGCGCACAGATCGTAATATGCTCGCCTGCCCGCTTCACCTCGTTCTTGTCCAGCGGCACCAGGTGCTCGCCGTCGGGGACCTCGCCCTTGACGGCATAGGTACCCTCGTTCTCGATGAACATCACGGGGTTGTCGTCCCGGATGGCGGACTTCAGCATGCCCTTGGCGTCGGCGGGTGTGCCGGGCGCGACGACCTTCAGGCCGGGCACGTGGGCGAACCAGTTCTCGTGGCTATGCGAATGTTGCGCCCCGAGCTGGTGACCGCCGCCACCTGGAGTGCGGATCACCAGCGGGACCTTCGTTCCGCCGCCGAACATGTAGCGGATGTGCGCCGCGGCGTTGACCACCTGGTCCATGGCGACCATGATGAAGTTGACGGTCATCATCTCGGCGACCGGCCGCAGCCCCGACATCGCGGCACCGATGGCGGTGCCGATGATGATCTCCTCGGCGATCGGCGTGTCGAGCACCCGCTTCTCGCCGAACTCCTTCATCAACCCACGCGTGACCTTGAATGATCCGTCGTAGAGGCCGATGTCTTCGCCCAGCAGGAACACCGACTCGTCGCGCTTCATCTCCTCGCGGAGCGCCTGGTTGAGCGCGTCGCGCATGGCAAGGACGGCCATCAGCTCGCCGCCTCGTCCGCGTAGACGTCCCGGTAGAGGTCTTTCGGGTCCGGGTCCGGACTCTCCTCCGCGAACTTCACCGCCTCCTCGACCTGGGCGGTGACCTCTTCGTCGATCTTCTGGATCTCCTGATCGTTGATCATCTTCTGCTTCTTCATGTACTCGCCGAGGCTGAGGATGGCATCGCGCGTCTGCCATTCCTTGATCTCGTCCTTGCCCCGGTAGGTGTCAGGGTCGGACATCGAGTGCCCGCGGTACCGGTAGGTCACACACTCGAGAAGGCTGGGCTCATGCTTCTCCCGCGCCTGCGCGACCAGCTGGTCGGTGATGCGGCGCACCGCCAGGATGTCCATGCCGTCGACCCGCTCGCCGGTCATGTCGTAGGCACAGGCCTTCTTCCAGATCTCGGTGACGGCCGAGGCGCGGTTGACCGCGGTGCCCATGCCATAGAGGTTGTTGACGCAGACGAAGACGATCGGCAGGTGCCAGAGCTTGGCCACGTTGAGTGATTCGTGGAAGGCGCCGATGTTAGTGGCGCCATCGCCGAAGATGCTCATCACCACCTCGTCGGTACCCTGGTAGGTGATGGCGTAGCCGCTGCCGCACGCGATCGGGAGCGCCTGGCCGACGATGGCGTAGCCGCCGTAGAAACGGTGTTCCTGGCTGAAGAGGTGCATCGAGCCGCCACGGCCGTGCGAGGTGCCGGTCTCCTTGCCGAACAGTTCGGCCATCACCGCCTTGGGGTCGATCCCCTTGGCGATCGCGTGGCCGTGCTCGCGGTAGGTGCTGTAGACGTAATCCTTGGGCCGGAGCGCCGAGATGGTGCCGACGATGGTCGCCTCCTCGCCTATGTTGAGGTGGCAGAAGCCGCCGATCTTGGCCGCCTGGTACATCTCGGCAGTCTTCTCCTCGAAGCGGCGGATCAGCAGCATCTCACGGTAGAGCTTGAGCAGAGCCTCCTTATCGGACAGCGCGGCCTTCGACCGGCTCTCGGCGGCTCGCTGCTCGACTTTCATGACGGCTCCCAGGAGCCACGTGGGTGGAGGGGGTGCAAAACCCCCCTATTGTAGTGGCGAACGGCGCAAATTCCGGCGCGTCAAACCCGAGTTGGCGGCTCGATTCCGGCCGGAGCGGCGTGGAGGTTCTTATCCATCGCCTCCGCGTGCGCCGTTCGGCGAGTATCCCTTCTGTGTGTGGCGGGCCGTCACCACCGTCTTGATGTTCCCCCGGACGTTAAAGTCACCGACGACCTCGATGAAACGGGGATCGAGGAGCGTGACGAGGTCATCCAGGATCCGGTTGACCGCGGTCTCGTGGAACATCTCCTGGTCGCGGAACTTGTTGATGTAGAGCTTGAGAGACTTGAGCTCGACCAGCTTGCGGTCCGGCACGTACCGGATGCGGATGGTGGCGAAGTCGGGGAAGTTCGACTGCGGGCAGAGACAGGTGAACTCCGGGATCGTGAAGTCGATGTCGTAATCGCGCTGCGGATTATCGTTCTCGACCGCTTCCAGCGCGGACTCGGCGATCATCTTGGCCCCGTATTTCATGGGGTAATCCTAGCGGGAGGCCCGGGGGCGCGATTCGGTAAGAATCCGCCGTAGCAAGAAAGCGCCGGAGTGGCCTTTATAGGGGCCAATGGCGGAATCGCGCGAGGTCATCCTTCGCCTGTTCCCAGAGAATGCCCTGGAACGGGCGATCGAGGCGGTGATGAAAGACCCCGCTCGCGACCGCGCGGAGGGACGCAAGCCGCTGTGGCAGGCGCTCTACGCGTCGGAAGTCATCGTTCCGCAATCCACCACCGGGCCAGACAAGGAGGTTCCCTTGCCCGAAGGCAAGGGCGAAGTGGGTCTATTGACGCTCGATCTTGACGGCGAGTCTCACGCCGTGATGTTTTCGTCCGTCAGCCAGATGCATCTCGCGCTGCCGGACGGTTGCACCTACGCGCGCGTGAAGATGCCCCGCCTGGTACGGCTGTGGCCCGAGGCGCCGGCGGCCCTCAACCCGCAAGGCTTTGGCTGCACCCTGACGGCGAAAGAAGTCCGTGGGTTGCCAATCGGAGCAATCGCGGCGAGCGAGCCCTCAGCCGACTCGGCGGGTGCCGCCGCCCAGGCCGAGCTGGACGGCGCGTTGAGCATGATGTTCGCCAAGGCTGCCAACCAGTTGCTGCTGAGCGACCTCGGGATCCATGTCTTCAAGGACGCCGATCTGATCCTGGTTGGCAAGCTGCAGACCCCGCTCGACGCCATGCTCGACTATCTGCGTGAATCCAGCGAGATGGGCGATCAGAGACACGACGGCATGTTCGCGGTCGTGAGCAGCGAGCATCCGATGGAGCTGGTTCGCGTCGACCTACTGGCGCACGGCGCCAATCCCAGCGCCGGCGCCCTGCTGCGCAGATCGTCGGCGAAGACGTGGCCGCGGCCGATGCTGCCGATCGACTACCGGCTCGCGGCTTAGCTCGCCAGCCGGAAGGGGTTGAAGTCGGTGCCGATGTCGAACGGGTCCTGGCGCTCGTAGCGCTTGAGGAAGTTAACCACCGCATAGGTTAGCGGCGTGGCGACGATCTCGTACGCTGTCTTGAATCCCCATTGATAGAGGATGGTGCGCAGCAGGATGCCGCCGGGCAGCACGCCGGCAAACGCACCGGTGATGAAGATGGCCGAGTCCAGGCCCTGGCCGACCAGTGTCGAGCCGATGGTGCGGGTCCACAACCAACGTCCCTGGGTCGCGATCTTGAGGCGCGCCATGACGAACGAGTTCACGAATTCGCCGGCGACATAGGCGACGAACGACGCCACGAGCAGCCGCGGCGTGAAGCCGAGGATTCGCTCGAAGGCTGATTTGGCGGCTGGATCCCAGGCGCCGGTGGCGCCCGGCAGCGCGCCCGCCGCCAGGATGAAGAGCACGAATATCAGATTGCAGGCGAAGCCAAGCCAGATGACGCGGCGGGTGACGGCATAGCCGTAGACCTCGGTGAGCACGTCGCCGAAGAGGTAGGCAAGGGGGAAGACGATCACCGCGGCGGGAAGGGTCAGGGGCCCGAAGGCCACCAGCTTGACGGCGATCAGGTTGGAGGTGAGCAAGACGGTGACAAACAGCGCACTGAGGACGATCAGCAGCGGCGACGTCCTGACCGTCGATTGCACCGCGCTAGTCTACGGGCGCGCCACGGATTTCTCCCTCCCCCCTTGCGGGGGAGGGTCGGGGTGGGGGGTCACGGCGTGACGGTAAAAGCGGTGCGTGAGCTGGTGACGCTGCCGTCGGCGTTGGTCAGCTGGATGACGTAATCCTGGACGATTCGGCCCGCCGGCACCTTGACGGTCAGGGTGGACGGGTTTACCAGCGTGGCGGCCAGGCCGTCGAACGCGCCGTTGGGGCTGGCCACCGGGACGAAGTGGACGCGCAGCAGGGCACCGGCGCTAAAGCCGCTGCCCTGGACGGTGATGACGGTGTCCTGCGCCGCGGAGGCGCGTGCTGGGCTGACCGATTGAATGCTGGGTCCACCGCTCGGCGAGCTTGTCGTGTCGCTGCCGCGCAACACCAACGTAGCGGGGATCGGCGCCAGGGGCATTACGGTCCCGGCTTGACCGCGCCACTGCGCGATGTCGCTCGAGGCGAGGTTGATGGGGAGGGTTTTCCCGGTGAGGGTCAGGATGCCGGTCACTTTGCCGCCCGGCCCGACCACCGGGCCGCCGATGTTTCCCGGCAAGTCGTCGACGCGCAGCACCAGCTCCGTCGTACTGCGTTCTATTAGCACCGCAGGCGTCGACGGCCGCAGGTTCGCGACTTTCGGACTGGCGAGCAGTACGACCGGGTCGCCCAGCTGCAGCGTCGCCGGATCGCCAAAGGGTAATGGCGTGCCGTCGTTGGTCGCCCGGATCTGTGCGAGACCGAGCGCGGCATCGCTCCCGATCACGCGCACGGGATGGGTGCCGCCGGTGTTGTCGATGAGCCGCAGGCTCTGACTGCCATCGACCAGGCTGGCCGCCGTCAGGAAATCGCCCTGCGCGTCGATGAGGAAGGCCGTACCAAAGGTGTGGTCGTTGACGATCGTCATCACGCCGGCGAGATCCCGTTCGAGCTCGTCCGGCAGCAGCACCGATGCCGGCGGCGCCGTGGGGGTCGCGGTCGGGGCCGGTGTCGCCGCTGGTTGGGCCAGGCGCTGGGCGGCGGTCGGGATCAGGACCGCCAGTCCCGCCACCACGAGCGTGATGACGAGCGCCGTGAGGAGTTGGTCCTTCCGGAATCGGGGAATACGGTCCACAGTCCTTCAACGACGTAGGGGAGTGCTTCCTTGGAGGCGTCCAACCTTTCGTATACATTCATCACGATGCGGCTGCGAAATACCGAAACGAACGCGGTCCAGCCGCTCGAGCGCCGTTCTGAACGGGTGGGGGTCTATGTCTGCGGCATCACCCCCTACGACACGACCCACCTGGGCCACGCCTTCACCTATGTCGTGTTCGACGTGCTCGTTCGGGTGCTGCGTGCCCCCGGTCAACCGGTCCGCTATGTGCAGAACGTGACCGACGTCGACGATGACATCATCCGGCGGGCGCGCGAACTCGGCACCACATGGGATCGGCTCGCCGACAAGGAAACCGCGCTCTACGTAGACGACATGGCGGCCCTCAACGTGCTCGCCCCTGACGTCTTCCCCAGGGCCAGCCAGACGATCCCGAAGATCATCTCCCTGATCGTCAGGCTCGAGGCCCAGGGCCATGCCTACCAGCGCGACGGCAACGTCTATTTCCGCGTCGGGAGCGTCGCCGACTACGGTCGCTTGAGCCGGCTGAGTCGTGAGGAGATGATCACGCTGTCCGCCCAGCGGGGCGCCGATCCGAATGACCCACGAAAGCAGGACCCGCTCGATTTCGTGCTCTGGCAGGCAAGCGCGCCGGACGAACCGCGCTGGGAGAGCCCCTGGGGCGTGGGCCGCCCGGGCTGGCATATCGAGTGCTCGGCGATGGCCCTGGAGTACCTGGGCCCGCAGGTCGACGTCCACGGTGGTGGCGAGGACCTGATCTATCCGCATCACGAGAGCGAGATCGCGCAGTCGGAGTCTGCGACAGGGATCCGGCCGTTCGCCCGTGTCTGGGTGCACGTCGGCATGCTCCGCTATCAGGGGGAGAAGATGAGCAAGTCACTCCGTAACCTCGTCCTTGTGCGCGACCTGCTGCGGCGCTACGACGCCGACAGCATCCGTGTCTTGTTGCTCCGCCACCACTACCGTGAGCCGTGGGAATATACCGAGGACCAGCTCGATGACGCGGCCGCCTGGACCGAACGATTACGTGCGGCGGCGGGCCGCTCGGGCAATGGCGGTGGCGAGAGCACACCGGCGGTGCGCGCCGCGCTCGAGGACGACCTGGACACGCCCCGCGCCCTGCGCGTGCTGGAAGATGCGCTGGGCCGCGGCGATGGCGGCTGGCGCGCCGCCGCTCACCTGCTCGGGCTGCGCCTCGGCGATCCCCCAGCTGTGGGGACACAAATGAAAAAGGCGCTCGGGTGGCGAGCGCCTTTCTCTTAATGGGGGAGGGAGCTAGTTAGTCGTTTCCCTCGGA
>Ga0099827_10001222_pt1 | contig 13059 bp, 14 predicted proteins | sample CZO8metaG_FD_79339 | JGI IMG/M metagenome (GOLD analysis project Ga0099827, IMG submission 79339) | Vadose zone soil microbial communities from the Eel River Critical Zone Observatory, Northern California, USA - CZOApr15con1.8 metaG | ecosystem: Environmental > Terrestrial > Soil > Vadose zone ...
CATCGCCTTCGAGGTGGTGGACTGGGCCGAGATTCACAAGGCCTGCGACTACCTCGCGCACAACAACGTGCATCTGGTGTGGGGCCCGGGCCGCCACATCATCGGCCACAACGTTGCGATCTATCACCGCAATCAGGATCTGGTGCGGGTGGAGATCTTCACGGAAATGGACCAGATGAAGGACGAGGAGCTCGGCTATTTCGACCCGCGTCCTTGGCATCAGGAATTTCCGCTCTATCCGAAGACGCACGGCCCCGAAACGTTGCGGAACTACTGGGGGTACGGCTCCGAGCGGGTGATCCAGGGCTATCAGACGAGCGAGCTGCCGCGGTACGGGGCGATCAAGGGGTAGTCGATCCGCATGGCTCACTAATTTAGCTCACGTCCGATTGCGCCGGCATACCGGCGTCATTCGTCCTTTCACGGAGACCCGTCCGGTGACGCTTCAGGCGCTTCTCGAGCCGCGTTCCGTTGCCGTGCTTGGCGCGTCGGAGCGCCCTTCGGTCGGCCGCGGAATGGTGGAAGCGCTCGAGCGCATCGGCTTTGATGGCGCGATCTATCCGATCAACCCGAAATACACGAGCGTGGCAGGCCAGCGTTGCTACGCCGACCTGCGCGACCTGCCGGAGCCGCCCGATGTCGTCTCCTTCTGCATCCATAATGCCGGCGTGTTGGCAGGCTTGCGCGCCGCCGCCGAGCGCGGCGCTCGCGCCGCGGTGGTCTACGACAGCGGTTTTGCCGAGCTCGGCGCGGAGGGCAAGAAGCTTCAATCCGACATCGCGGGCGTTTGCCGCGAAGCCTCGATCGCGCTATGCGGACCCAATTGCATGGGCGTGCTCAACCCGCCCGCGCGTAGCACCACCTTCAAGCAGTTTGTGCGCGACCCGAAAGGTTTGGCCGGCAATGTGGCCTTGATCTCGCAGAGCGGCGCGATTGCCGCGACGCTCGTGGCGGATCTTCGCCGCTTCGGCTTCAGCCTGGTCGTCTCCGCCGGCAATGAGGCGGTCGTGAACACTGCGAGCTACATCGACTACGCGATCGACGACCCGAACACCAAGGTCATCGCGACATTCACGGAAACCGTACGCGAGCCGGAGCACTACGTGGCCGCGCTCGACCGGGCTGCGAACAGGGGCAAGCCGGTCATTGTTCTGAAGGTCGGCCGCAGCGAACGCACGCGTGCCGCGATCACCAGCCACACCGGCGGTCTCGCCGGCGAGTCGCGCGTCTTCTCCGAGGTGCTCAAGGCACACCGCGCGATCGAAGTGGATGACCTCGACGAGCTCACGGAGCTGCTGGCCGTCTGTCAAGGAAAGCGCTGGCCGACAGGACCCGGCGTCAATGTCGTGACGATATCGGGGGGACAAGCGGAGCTCATTCTCGACGTTGCAACCACCGCCGGCATCACGCTGGAGCCGCTGCCGACGGCGGCGCGCGAGGCGATCGAGCGCGGCGTCGGGCACGTCACCGGCGACGGCAATCCTCTCGATGCCTGGAGCGGTGGAGATTTTCGGACCACGGTGCCGCAAGCGTTCGCAGTCTTGAGCGAGAATCGCGCGACCGACGCCATTGTGTTCTGCAGCAGCGACTCGGTCGACAATCAGGCCCTGGGGCGGGCCGGCCGCGAGGAGGACTACGCACGCGTGGTCGCCGAGGCGTCGGAGAAGAGCACCAAGCCGCATTTCTTCATGACCATGCGGCCCGGCATCATGCATAGCGATCAGCTCCGCATTCTCGGGCAAGCGGGAGTTCCCGTCATCGGAGGCACCCGTCAGGGTCTCGGCGCGATCGGGCGCCTCGCGCACTGGGCTCAACCGCTGCCGAAAACCCGGGCGCGTACCCGCGCGCCAACCTGCGCATTGGAGGCCGCGCGACGAACGATCAACGAGTTCGACGCCAAGCGGCTTCTGGCCGAATGCGGCATTCCGGTCACGCGCGAAACGCTTGTTCCTTCGTTCGCCTGCGCCACGGAAGCGGCCGCGGCGATCGGATACCCGGTGGTTCTCAAGGTCGTGTCCGACGACATCCCCCACAAGTCGGAGCACGGTCTCGTCGCGGTCGGACTGGCCAACGAGCAGGCGCTCGCGGCGGCGTTCGATGCCATGCAGGCGCGCGTCAACGGGCTCTGCCGTCCGATCGCGGGCTACCTCGTGCAGGAGATGGTCGCGGACGGCGTGGAGGTGTTCGCCGGCGTCTCGCGCGATCGCGATTTCGGACTATCGATCGCGTTCGGCTTGGGCGGGATCGCGGTCGAGGTGCTGCGCGATTTTGCGCTGCGTCCCTTGCCGCTGCGCGAGGGCGACGCGGAAGCCATGATCGCCGGGACGAGAGGGGCGCAGCTCCTCGGCGGCTTTCGCGGCGCCGCGGCAGCCGATGTCGCAGCGCTTGCGCGCTGCCTCTACGCGCTCGCCGATTTCGCCGCCGCCAACGGCGATCGGATTGCCGAAATCGATCTCAACCCGATCAAGGCTCGCCGGCACGGCTGCGTCGTCGTCGATGCTCTCATCGTCACCCGCGAGCCTTGAGAAGCGGGAGCGGTCGACGGAGTGATTTACTTCGCGTGCTTACCGACGAAATCGAGCACCGCCTGATTGAAGATGTCGGGCTGCTCCCAATAGACCGAGTGGCCTGCCTCCGGCGCGACCACGAGTTGGCTGTTGGGAATCTCGGCCGCAAGCATGCGCGAGATCGAGGGCGGCGTCACCAGGTCAGCGGCGCCGGCGATCAGCAGCGTCGGCAGTTTCAGCTCCTTGAGCTTCGCCTGGGTCATTTCGTTCTTGAGCATCTGCCGACTCTCGCTCCCGACGAGCGCCTTGTGCTCGAGCTCGATCCATTGCTTGACCCCCTCGGGATTCAACGCCCGATAGGACGGTCCAAGCTCGCGGACTTCGCGCGGGATGTCGTCCCAGATTTTCGGCCGGATGAACGTTGCCGCCTTGGCGACCGCGCCGTCGCGTATGCCGAAGGAATTGCTGGAATTCGTCAGGCTGAACAACCGGTCCTGGTATGAGAGCGCGAAATCGGCCGCGATGCTGCCGCCGGCCGCCGACGCCACCGCGTGAAATCGGCTGATGCCGAGAAGGTCGACGAGCTGTCGCAGATCCTCGGCGCCGATGCCGGGCTTGTCGCGCTCGAACGGCGCCGAGTTGTAATAGCCGCGCCGCGAATAGCCGATCACGCGATAGCCTGCCTTGGCGAAGACCGGCTGCTGGTAGCCCCAGATCAGCGCGCTGCCGGTGACAGGATGCAGCAGCACGATCGGTTGGCCCTCGCCGCCGGTGTCCCAGTAAAACAGCCGGGTGTCGGCAAGCTGAGCCCAGGTCTCTTTGGCGGGAACCTGAGCGGGGATGGGGATGGACGAGTTCTGGGCTTGGCTTCTTGCGGGTTCGATAACGTCTGTTTCGAGCGCTGCCAAAGCGACGCACACAATGACGGCTCGGAAAAGCCGGGTGCGCCTACCGCCCGCGAATGAATTCGTCTCGTCCATCGACGCACGTCCTTGCTTCGTGATTGCCTGATACTGCGGCATCTTCCGACACTCCCAAGGTCACATGCCTTCTGAGCAGCTGGATACAGCTGCTTCGAGCCGCGTCCGGCTTCCTGGCCGCAACCGGATTCGTTACCTGGCCGACGCTTTCCGTGAGGCGACCGGGGTCGCTTCGATCATTTTGTCGAACTCGTCGTTGTCCATAACCTGGGACCACATTGGATAGACAAAGTTGACCATTTGCTCGGCCATCCCGTCGAAGAAGCCGACCATGCCCTCCCGCAAGGCATACACGTGGAAACCAAGATCGTACGCCGACAAGACCGTTGCGTAGACGCATACGTCGCTGGTGAACCCGGCCACCGCAACGTTCTTGATGCCGTTTGACCGCAGGATCTCGCTCAATCCCGTTCCGCCGAAACCGCTGGCTTGGCTGCGTGGCGGCAGAAACAGATCGCGATCTCCGGACGCCGGTTTCAGCGGCTCATAGTAGGCGGCTTCCTTGGACCCGATCTTCCAGGCGCCGCGGCCGATCTGCCCGCGGTGAAACATGCCGGGATTTGAAGGATCGAGCTCTCGATAGTCCGAGGTGTAGCCCTCGGTGATATGGACCACCAGAACGCCTTTGGCCCGGGCCTTGCCGACCAGCTCGACAATCCGCTCGAGCATGCGGGTCTTCGCGTAGTGCTCCTTGAATTTGCCGTACCAGGCCCCGTCCGGCGAGACGAAGTTGGCCTGGAAGTCGATCAGCAGAATGGCCGTCTCGTCCGCCTTGATGTTTTTTGCCGGCGGCATCACTGGCTCCGCCCGCGCCTGCACAAGCAGGGTCAGCACTGCGACGACAGACGCCACGATCTCAAACCGGTGACCAAGAGTGATTCTTCTCATTGTAGTCCTCCCGAGAGTTGCATTGGTGTAGAACGCATGAACGCAAAACCTCTCAGCTCAATTGCGAAACTCTTTGATCTGCGGCTTTGCGCCCCATTCGCAGAACCCCTTCGGGTTGAAGGGAAACTGTCGTTCACGGTAGAGAAGCTCGTCAGCGATCTCGCGGACACCTGAAGAGTACTCGAAGACCATCCGGTCCGGGCCCTCGAAATAGAGGAACCTTGCCGAGGACGTCGGATGCCGTCCCGGACCGAACACCATCGGTACCTGGCGCTCAGAAAGGAAATTGAACGAGCGCATCACGTCGTCGCCGGTCGCGACCTGATGGTTGATGTGCTGGATGCCGGCCCGATCCGTTGGAAACAGAGCGATGGTGTGATGGACTTCGTCGATGCGGAGCAAGGCCGCATCGCCGATCCGGTCGCTCACCCGGGCATTGCACACTTTCGTCCAGAAGGTCTCGTCGCGAGCCGCATCGGTGGTGCAGAGCCCGATGTGGCTGAATCCGGTGATTCCGGCGTCACGCTCTCCGTGATAGCGCCGATTGCTGCAGGCGGGGCGCCACACAAGCTCGATCTTGTTGCCTGTCGGATCTTCAAAGGCGATGAAGCGCCGGACGTAGCGCAGTTCGGCTTCCTCCGCCGAGCCCAGGCGGACATGATGACCGAGTCGATCGAGCTCGGAAGCCGCCATCTCAAGCTCACTGCGTTCGGAAACCTCGAAGGCCGCGGTCTGATCGGCCGGAGAACCGTGGAAATAGCATAGCGAGTGCTCGCGCTGATCGGACTTCAGATAGACCGAGTCCTTCAAACGGTGGGAGATTTCCAGGCCCAGATAGTCCGTAGCAAACTTGGTGGCGCCGTCGAGATCGGCCGTGCCAAGCCGTACGTACGAGACATTTTGGAGCTTGATCACGTCAACGAAACTCCTGTTCGCATGGTGATGGATTGACCATTCTGATCACGGGCAGCATCGCTGAATTCGGCGATTTTGCACTCGCTTCCCCAGTTGCACAGTCCAAGCGGGCCGGAGGGGAATTGACGGGGCCGGTGTCGTTCCGCGTCGACCGCGGCTCCTTCCGCGACGAAGCTGAAAAGGACATCACAGGGACCTGCGAACGTCAGAAAGAGCTGCTCGGACGCAGGACGTCGGCCCGGCCCGTGCACAACGGCGACTTGCAAGTCCCTCAGGGCGTACGAGTTTCGCATCAGCAGATTGACGTCCTCGACCTCGTGTTCGACAGCGAGAATACCCGGCCGGGCGGCAGGAAACAGAACGATCCGATGATGGGCGTCGTCAAAGCGCAGATATGCGGCCTCGCCGGCCCAGTCGCTAACCCGAGCGCCGAGAATGCCCGTCCAGATCGACAGATCTTTCTCGATGTCTACGGAGCGCATGATCACGTCGGCCAAACCTCGCACACCTGCGTCCCGGCTGGGAAAGTAGCGCCAGCCCGAATTCAGCGGCCGTACGACCAGTTCGATGCGGTTACCGCTGAAATCTATGAACCAGGCCATGTCCTTGACCTTGCGCAACGTGCAGTCTTCGGCCGAGCCCCTGCCGGCGGAGAGTCCGAGGCCCCGAAATCCCTCGAGGGCTGCGTCAAGATCATGCGGATAACGCACCTCGAAACCGACGGACTGCACGGCGCAATCGCCTTTGACGAAGGCAAGTGTGTAATCCCGAAAATCCGAGCGGAAGGTCGCGAGCTCCTGATTCCGATCGATCGGCTCAAGCCCCAGAACGCGCTGAGCGAAATCCGCCGCGCTGCCGAGGTTATCCGCGACTAGGCGCACGTAGCGCAGTTGTTCGAGCTCAACCATTCATCGTGCCTGTCGGCTCAATCGAAGCGGCATTCTAGATGGTTTCCTTTCCGCTACATCGGCGGTTTGACCGTAACCGTGTCCCCGATCTCGAAAGCCATCAAATCGACACCGGATGCGAGAGGCCCCTGGTACACCCTTCTCGTTTCGTCGATCATCTCCTGCACCGTGGGCGCCGGGAATGGCACCCCGAAAGCTGGCGCGCCCATTAGCACGATGTGAGTGAATGCTGCGAGTTTTGGCTTGGTTTTCGCAAAGACCTCACCGCATTGCTCCGGCGACGCATGCAGATTGAAGATCGCCATGAGCTTTGGGTTCTTCTGCAAGACCGCGGGATTCACCGCGAGAACCTCGTGAAGCAGCAGATCGATTCCGCTGCCGTATTTGATGACGTTCTCATGCTTGCGCGTGTCACCGGAAATCAGCACCGAACGACCCTTGTAGTCGATGCGATATCCGACGGCGGGCTTCGCGGGGCCGTGGTCGACCGTAAATGCGGTCACCTTGACCCCATTTCTGTCGAATACGACGCCGTCCTTGTCGAAGTCGCGGCCCACGAGATCGATTTGCGGCTGGTCGGGGCGCGCAGCAACGTCCCGCGCGTAGGCCTTGGCAAGGTTGCCAACGAGCTCCTTGGTGCCGACGGGGCCTACGACCTCCATCGGCCTCGTTCGCCCACCCCATGCAAGCGTTAGACGGCTCGTCAACCAGAGGTCCGGCAAGTCGACGATGTGGTCGGAATGGAAGTGGGTCAGGAAAACGGAAGTCATATCGCTTCCCTTGACGCCTGCTTGTGAAAGCCGTTGCACGACGCCACGGCCGGCATCGACCAGCAGAACCTCCTCGCCGGCTTGCACCAACGTCGCCGCATTCATGCGATCCCGTGGTGACACCGGGACGAGACGCCCGGGCTCCGGGATTGGCGAACCGGTGCCGAGGAGCGTGACGACGATGTCGGGTGCTCTCTGGTTCTGCGCGCCCGCAGATGCGCACCAGATGCTGGCGGCAACGCACGGTGCCACGAAACCGGTAGCGAATTTCCTCCACTTGAGGGGTGACACAGTCCCGCCTCCTCAAAACTTCTTTTTGAACAGGTGGGCCATTCGTTCTGATCCCAGCGTCGTGATACGGCGCTCGCGCCCGTTCATTCTTCCTGGTTCAGGCGTACACGGGCGCCACGTCGAAATAGATGCGCAGGGATTTCACCAGCTCGCCGCTTCGCTCAAGCACCGTGACCGCGGGAATGGTCACCGTCTTGCCGTCCTTGCGCAGATACTCGACATTCGCTTCCAAGAAGGTCAATCCGTGGCCTTCCGCAACGTTCACCAGGTGATGCTTGATCCCGCCGATCGTCGAGAAGAAATAGCCGATGCCTTCCTTGGCGGCGTGCCGGCCGTTCATGGCGGGGTTGTTGCCAACGACGACCTTGACGTCGGGCGCCAACGCCGCTGCGAACGCATCCAGGCGCATGGCGTCGATGTCGGCGTACATTTCGGAAAACCAATGCGTCATGGCGCCCTTCCTATTTTGCGTATTGCGGATCGGCCACCATCCTGCGGATGGCGCCGAGCGTGGCATCGACCGCTTTGAGATAGTCCCGCTCCATGATTTGCCGAAACTCGCGCTCCTCGGGGCTGTCGGACGGGGCATCGACCAGCTGCAAGGCAAAGCTGAATCGCAATCGCGGGTCGTCGTCGCCGCCGAGGATCTCGTTGACGATGAAGCCGTCGACGTTGCCGGACTCGCGCACGAAGACGACCTTTTTTTCCGGGTATAGTGTGATCCGCTCGCGCGCATCCTCGCCGCGGAAGACGATGTCGCGAATGAGCCCGTTAGGCCTGCGCTCGACGATGTCGCACTTCGCCATCCCGGGGACGAACGGCAACGCGTTCTCGGCCTTCATTACCAGGCCCTTCCAGATGTCGCTTCGGCGCAACTTTGGATGCCCGGATTGAACACCCTCGTTCGCCGCGACCTCTTTCGAAACGTAGATCATGTGGTCACCTCTGCTTTCGATGAGCGGTCACCTGAAAGAAGGGCCGGGGTGGACCCGGCCATTTCCGACTCAGAATATGCCCTGCGGCTGAAGCCCGAGTTGCTGCGTCCCATAGAGTGCCGACAGGGTGTCCCAGTCGATGCTGGAGTGCAGCGACGCGGTATTGGCGTCGCGCCAGAAGCGCTGCACACGGTTCTTCTCGTCCGCCGCGGCTGCGCCGGACTTGAAGAAGATGTCGTTGACGACCTCGGCCGAGGTCCGCGCGGCAAAGCCGTGATTGCGGCGGATGCGCACGCGCTGCTCGATGTCGAGCGTGCCGCCGGCGCGCACGATGTCCTGTCCTTCCTGGAGACTGGTCAGCATGAGGGTCTGCGCAGCGTCGATGCGAGCGGCGGCCTGGCCGATCAAGCTCTGGATCAGCGTCGACTCGGCGACCTTCTCGAAAACGCCGGGCCGGGCCATTCGCCGGGCAGTCCGAGCGGTCTCGGTGAAAGCGTCGAGCGCGCCCTGCGCCATGCCGACGATCGGCGAGACCAGCGCGGTCGGACCAAAGGTTGGATAGCCGAAGCGCGCCTGATGATTCCCCGGCACCTCGAGTCCGGGCACCTTGCCGGAGAAAATGGCCCCGATTGGCAGCACGCGGTGCTTGGGAACGAACACGGGATCGGAAATCGCGACGGTCTTCGATCCGGTGCCTTCGAGCCCGCTCACATTCCAGCTGTCATGGTCGATCACCACATCGCTGACCGGGATCAGGCACCAGGCCAGCGTCGGTGGTCCCGCTTTGCCGGGAAGCAGCGCGGCAAGAATGAGCCAGGCAGCGCTGTCGACGCCGCTGGCCCAAGGCCAGCTGCCGGATATCTTGTAGCCGCCTTCGACCTCTTCCACTTTCGGCGTGGGTACGTAGGAGACCGCCAGGAGATTGTCTGGATCGTCCCAGACCTCCTGCTGCGCCTCGAGCGGGAAGAAGGCCGTCATCCAGCCGAAGCAGACGGCCAGCGTCCCACACCAGCCGGTGCTGCCGCAGGCACGGCCAAGCTCGAAGCCGGTCTGCGCAAGCTCGGCGGGGCCGTACTCATAGCCGCCGAAGCGCGCGGGCTGCATCATGCGAAACACATCCGCGTCGCGTAATGCCTCCATCGTTTCGGCCGGCACCCTTTTGGCTTTTGCGGTCGCGAGCGCGCGCGACTCGATCTCCGGGCGCAGCTTGCGCACCCGACCGAGGATCTCGGCAAATTCCGGCCGCGTGGCCGCTCTGCTGTCGGCAACGGGGCGAGTGGCTTGCATCTGCATGGCGTTGTCCTCCTGATCACCCTGAGCTGCATCCGAGCCGGCCGCGCTGGTCACATCGCGAGCTGGCGCAGGATCTCTATTTCCGTTTGAAGCGCAGAAGCAGGCACCGCATCGGGCGGCAAGCACGTGTACTTGCCGTCGACGTAGATCAGCGGATCGACCTCGCCATAAATGCCGACGGACGTGACGCGCCCGATGAATATCGTGTGCGATCCGTAGTCGAACCTCGCTTCCTTGGTACAGGCGACGCATGCCTGCGCGTCGGTCAGGATCGGGACCTCGTCCGCTTCGCCCCAGGCGCCGTGACCGAAGCGATCCTCGCCACGGGCCTTGCCCCCGCATCCGATCGAGATTTCGATCTGACTGCGGTGGAGGATGTTGATGGCAAATCTCGTGGCCGCGCTGACGGCCCCATGAAACGTCGTCGCGCGGTTGACGCAGACGATCATCGATGGCGGATCCATGCTCATCGCATTGACCGCGGTCGCCGTCATGGCATGACGCGTCTGCCCGTCTCGGCAGCTCACGACGGCGACGGCACTCGCGAGCCTGCGCAATGCGAGCTTTGTTTGCGCGGCCAGCTGCTCGTTCGAGGTGATCGCGGCTTGCACGCGTTTTCTCCCGTGAGCGTTTCTTGTTTTTTGCTTTGACAGCGTACCGTACTGTACGTTACACAGTACTGTACGGTACAGTAAATCTGAAAAGACGCAATCGAAAAGTTTTGAGGTTGCACCGCGATGACGCTCCGGTTAGAAAATTCCATGCCGATTCAAGACGCTAAGCGGCCAGCGCGCAGGGGGCCGCGTGGGACCGCGCGGGGTCCTGCCCGCCTCGAGACCGCCGAGCAGCGCCGCGAACGCATCGTTCGACTGGCATGGCCGCTGTTCCTGAAGAAGGGCTACGACAACGTCTCGATCGACGAGATCATCAGTTTGGTCGGGGGCTCGAAGGCGACCATCTACTCGTGGTTCGGCGGCAAGGAAGGCCTGTTCGAAGCCGTGGTCCGGCAGAAATGCGAGGACGTCGTCCTCGCGATCCATGCCGACACGACGGGCGGCCTGGAGGCGCAGCTCACCGAGATCGGCCGCTCGTTTCTTGCGATGGTGCTGTCGCCGCCGATTCTCGAATTCCACAGGCTCATGGTTTCGATCGGCCGCACATTTCCCGAGACAGGACGGCTGTTTTACCAGACCGGGCCCGCTTCCGCTTACAACCTCGTCGCAACATGGATCGCGAAGCAGCAGGCGTGCGGACGCATTGGCAAGGACGATCCCTATCGGCTCGCCGTCCTGTTTCTCGACATGCTGATCGGCGAGCACCAACTCAGCGCGCTGACCGGGATGGCCCGCACCCCAAAACGCGAAAAGGTCGATGAGACCGTGCGGCTTGCGGTCAAAGTCTTCTTGCGGGGCTGCGCGGCGGCGCCTGCATCCGGGCCGTCAACCTAGCATTGATCCAGGCGCCGCCGCATCGAGGCTGGAATTTTTCGAAGCCAAAATCGAAATCAAAGGGAGTGACCGCCATGATCGGAGTGAGGAAGATATCACACGCCAGCTATGAGACCCCCGATCTCGACAAGCAAGCCGAATATTACACGAATGTCCTTGGGCTCACGTTGGTCGCGAAAGAGCGGGACGCGATCTATCTGGCAAATACCAGCGAGCATCATTCGGTGATCCTGCGCCAAGGCTCGCAGCCGAAATGCACGCGGATCGGATTCCAGCTTGGTCCCGACGACGATCTCGACGCCTTCGAAAAGCAGACCGCCGCTCACGGGCTGCGGACCTCGCGCAAGAAGGATCCGGAGCCGACCATCAGCGACATGGTCGCGTTCGAGGATCCGAAGGGCACGGTCATGGAAGTGTTCAAGCGGCCGGAACCGCAGAAGCAGGGATTCCGCAGCACGGGGATTGTTCCGCACAAATTAGGACACGTCGCCTTCCACGTGACCGACGTGAAGGCGATCACGAAATTCTACTGCGACGTTCTAGGCTTCCGGGTATCCGATTGGATGGCCGACTATTTCTCATTCCTTCGGTGCGGAGTGGACCATCACACGATCAATCTGGTCGAGACCGGTTCGAACAAGCATTTTCACACGGCATTCGAGCTGCGCGACTGGCCGCATATACAAAGCGCTTGCGATTTTCTGAGCAAGAACGGCTTCAAGATTCTCTGGGGACCCGGCCGTCACGGCATCGGGCATAATCTCTTCACCTACCATCGCAGCCCGAACGGGCTGATCACCGAGCTGTTTGCCGAGCTCGATCAGATGAAGGACGAGTCGCTCGGATACTTCGATCCGAAGCCCTGGCATCGGGATTATCCGCAGCGGCCGAAGACCTGGCCAAAAACCCCGGACGCCGCAAACTTGTGGGGTCCGATGCCTCCGGACGAAATGATGCAGTAGCGGTCATCGGAGCGCGTCGTCGTCGGATATCCTTGCAGAGGCAACGATCGGGTTTGTCGGCGTTGGAAAGATCGGCTTGCCGATGTGCGGCAATCTGATCAAGGCCGGCCATCGCGTAGTTGGATTTCGTCGTGCGCCGCCAGTGTGCATGGTGCGTCGGTCGGCTGCGGCGGAGCCGCCGCCGATTAGACGCCAAAACCCGCGTTTGGTTGGTGAGTTTATGGTGAGTTTGGCCTTTGCGCGGCTTCGGACGATTTGGATAAGTCATTGACCTGATTGGCGCGCCCGACAAGATTCGAAACTTGTGACCTCTGCCTTCGGAGGGCAGGGGCCGGCACAATCGTGCTCATGTCCCAGAGTTTTACGTGGGACAGCTCGGCCGGACAGTTTGTTTGTGACTGCGGCAAAAATGCCTTTAGCCTCAATGAGGGCTGTTAGGGGTGTTTGTGCGCGCAAGTCCTTGATGTAGCTTCATCCGTCTACTTCTCTCGGGACCGCCATTTTTTTCGTGCAGCGGCCGGCACGGGCCGGTGGATCAGAGTGCTTCGAGGTCCTTCAGGAAAGCCGCGCGCCGGCTCTGCGGGATGCGTCGCGGGTCGTCGAGCCAATGCGTCTCCTCGGTCGCCGGCAGATTGTCCTTGATGAGCCGGTGGATGCGGGCGCCGACCTCGTGGATGAGCTGACCTCGCTTGCGCTCGATGGCGTCGTCGAGCGCCTGGTCCGTGATCGTTCCCTCCGATAAGGCGGTCATGCGTTCTCCCGAGCCGCGCGAGACGTGACGCGACGCGGCGTCATTTGCCGATCTGCACGGAATCCTTCGGCATGCAGATGCCGAACTCGATCCCGCCGCCGCGCGCGTCGAATTGTGCCTTGACCTGGACGGCGCGGGCGCATTCCGCCTCGGTCTGGTACTCCGCGCCGGGGACGACCGACAGCTTCGGCGCATCGCCGAGCGCGACGCTCACCGCCACGATGACCCACATGGCCGACCTCCATCATCGCTAAGATTAGGCACGAGCGGCCGAATTGGTTCCAATCCAAATGCGTGCTGGGTGTCTCGCGTAGACGGGCCCGCCGCTGGATGAGTACCCGGCAACGGAGCGCAGGTCGCGCCGCACCGGTCACTTCCGCAACCCGAACCGCACCTCGGCCGGATCGCGCG
>Ga0099827_10001225_pt1 | contig 13024 bp, 11 predicted proteins | sample CZO8metaG_FD_79339 | JGI IMG/M metagenome (GOLD analysis project Ga0099827, IMG submission 79339) | Vadose zone soil microbial communities from the Eel River Critical Zone Observatory, Northern California, USA - CZOApr15con1.8 metaG | ecosystem: Environmental > Terrestrial > Soil > Vadose zone ...
CCAGAAGCTGGCCACACTGACCGGGTTGAGGAAGATCAGGCCGTAGATCGCCGCCAAGTCGACGACCGGCGCGATGAGCGGGAGCAAGATCTGGTAGAACATCAGGTAAATAAGGCATCGTCTGCCGAAACGGCCAGAAGGTCCGCGCTCGACCACCGACCGCCTGTGTTTCCACATGGACTGCATGGTTCCGTAACACCACCGGTACCGCTGCCGCCAGAGCTGGCGCAGCGTAGCCGGCGCCTCAGTCCACGCCAGGGCCCGCGGCTCATAGATGACACGCCATCCCGACCGGCAGATCGCCATCGTCAGGTCGGTGTCCTCGGCCAGGGTGCTCGCGCTGACGCCGCCCACCTCCTCCAAAGTCGCCCGCCTGAACGCTCCGATCGCGCCGGGAACGGTCGGAATGGTGCCGAGCAGGTCGAACATCCGCCGTTCGAGGTTGAAGCCCATCACGTACTCAAGGTGCTGCCACCGCCCGAGCAGTCCGCGCCTGTTGGCCACCTTGGTGTTGCCGCTCACCGCTCCGACGTCAGGATCGCTCATCCGGAAGGCAAGGCGGCTCAGCGCGTCGGGCGCGAAGATCGTATCGCCGTCTACGAGAACCAGGATGTCGAACCAGGCTTCGGCGATGCCTCGGTTGAGTGCGGCCGGCTTTCCCGCGTTGCGCTGGCTTATCACGCGGACGCCGGGCAGGCGCAAGCTGCGCACGATCGCGGCCGTCTCGTCGGTCGAGCCATCGTCCACGACGATGACCTCAAGATCGCCAGGGTAGTTGCTGTGGACCATCGACCGGACGGTGGCGGCGATCCCGGCCGCCTCGTTGTAGGCCGGAACGACGACAGAAATACCAGGCGGTGCCAACTGGCGGCGCCTGCGAGCTGGAACGCTCTCCCGACGCCGGTGCCTTAGGGCGAAGGACATGAGCGCCAGGATCCGCAGGATCAGCAGGACGCTGGCGGCTACCAGGCAGACCGCCAGCACCGCGACAGCGTGATCTGCCGCCTGCTGGCTGAGAACAAGCGCCCTGCCCACGATGCGCTGTGCGGTGGTCGCCGGCACATCGGCAGCAGGCAGGTGCGCAGCGGCCGTGACCGTGGCGAACCCGTAGCCACGTGCCCTGAGCTGGTCGATTATCTCTGGAAGCGCGCGAACGGTCTCACCGCGGTTGCCTCCCGAGTCGTGCATCATGATGATCGCGCCGTGCGTGCCAGCCGGCCAGCGAAGTGCATTCGCGACGATATTCGAGACTCCCGGCCTTGCCCAGTCCTGCGTGTCGACGGTGGCGAGCACGATCAGGTAGCCGAACTTCGCCGCCCGCTGGTAGGCCCCCCAGTCCGCGACGGTGAGCGCCGTCGTTTCGCTGGAGTACGGCGGTCTCAGCAGCCGTGTCCTGATGTCTGCCGCGCCGGATAGCGCGTTCTGGGTGAGCGTGAGTTCGAGCGGCAGCCGCCACGCCGCCGACGCCAGGTTCGCGTGCGTGTAGGTATGCGAGCCGACTTCGTCCCCGGCCCGAAGCTCGGCGCGGATGATCGCCGGGTAGCTGGCGACGTGGGCGCCCACGACGAAGAACGTGGCCGGAACGTGCTCGCGCCGCAGGACGGCGAGTATCTTCGGCGTCCAGGTGGGGTCGGGCCCGTCGTCGAAGGTCAGGGCCACCGTCCGGCCAGGGATGGAGTAGGAGTACAGGCGCCTGCCTGTCGCGTTGATAATTGGCCCGCGGAAACGCGGCCCGGAGGGCCCGTGCGAGCCCGCGAGGTTGGCTGTCTGCGGGGACTCGCCGACAACACCGTGGGAATAGCCCTCAACGACGAGCGCTGTCGCGAAGACCAGCAGGACGAGGGCGACAAATGCCCAGTGACCGTTCGGCGTGCGCGTCATGCGGTGGCTGGCGGGACGGGCAGCCTGCTTACTTCCCATTGGATGGGTGCGGGTGCGCGGAGTGACTGCGGCCAGGGGGCGTCTCGCCAGCCTTGTTGGTCAGGGCAGGTGATGTAGCCGGACGGGTCGTCGGCGACGGGCTCGACGGCAGCGCCGAGGGGGATGGCTGAGGCCTGGCCGAGGGATCCGGGTTCGACGACGGAACAGCCGAGCCTGGCAGTTGCCGGCCCGCGGTGCCGTGGCCGGGACTCCGGCCCCGGTGCCCTTGACCCTGCCTATGCGGCGCGCTGAACAGGCTGAACGGAGTATCGGGTCCGCCCGTCAGCCCGATGCCGACCAGCGCCAGCGCACCCACGAGGACGACGCTTCCGCATGCGGCAGCCAGCCGCATCAGCCGCCTCCGCTGCCCTGACGGGTCGGTGAAGACTGGGCTGCCATCGGCTCGTCCGTGGCGCACGGATCGTGACAAGTCAGATCGCAGCTCTCCCACGGAGGTAAGTGTAGGGAGGGCGATGCCGGCGACGCTGACAATTAGGCCACTTTGCGTCAATCATGAGGCCGAGGTGCTCGCCGGCGACGCTACGGCGCGAGTGCCTTGACCAGTTGCTGGCCCACATTGCTAGGCGATGCCATGCGGACGGCGGGCAAGTCTGAGTGGGCCTGCCGTGCCCGGCGGCGGCCGACCGCCGCTGATGGTGTCGGGTATCGCAGGGATTTGCCATTCTCGGGGCAGCACGGCGTGCGGGATGGCATGGTGCCAGGATTGGGGGGACCGAACCGGCTGAAAGGGGATGTTCATGCGAGCCCGTTCCGGCGCGCGGCGGCGGACACAGATAGCAGCGGCGGGAGCGGTGATAGCCGGCGTTGCCGCAGGAGCGCTGGTCGCGGCTATTGCCGCCCAGGCGAGCTGGACGCCGATCACCACGCTGACGGGCCGCACGTGGGAGGGAGTCTCGCCGGTTGTTTCGGTCGACAAGAACGGGGACTTCATCACGGCCTGGTCCGGCATCAACAACGCTAAGCCCAGTTGCAACGAACAAACCCAGATCCGCATCAGGTACCGCACCGGGAGGCTTGGCAGCGTCGAGCAGCTCACTCCATGCGGTCCGGGGACGTCTTTCCCTGTGGTGGCCTCCAACGCCAGCGGTTACGGCATCGCCGCCTGGATAAGCAGCACCGACACCATCCAGGCGCGCAGGATCTCGCCGACCGGCAAGCTCGGCCCGCTGCGCACGCTGACCCCGAAGTACAACCAGACCAACCTGGTCAACGTGGGGATATCGCCGACCGGCCAGGCGCTGGTGGTGTGGCAGGGCAGGCAGTCGAAGGGCACGGTGCCTGACGCGATCCTCGGCCGGTTCATCTCACCGACAAGTAAGCTCGGCCGACTGCTCGGCATCGGCGGCGGCACCGGCCAGCTGCCGAGCGTGGTGTTCGACAAGACGGGCACCGCGACCGTCGGCTGGTCAGATGACTGGTCGAAGTCCATGGTGCGGCGGGTCACGCCGCGCGGCGTTGGCAAGCAGGCGGTCATCCTCGCCAGCACGTCGGCCGACGCTTCCTACACGACGTTCGGCGTGCCGCTGGTGGCCGACGACAGCAACGGGGACACCTTCGTGCTGACCGTGATGAACATCAGCCGCAAGTCCAGCCGCTCCGAGCACCTGGTGCTGAGGAAGTGGAGCAAGTCGGGTGCTCTCGGCCGGGCGATCACGGTCGGCACCGCCGTCCCGACGCTCACGATCACCAACGTCGGGGACGGCCCCGCCCTGGGCGTCGATGGTGCGGGCAATGCGGTCGTGGCGTGGGACAGCTACCTCACCAGCACCCGGGCAGCGCTATACGGCCGGCGCGTCTCGTCCGCCGGAAAGCTCGGCTCCACTGTCCGCCTTGGCACCGGATACCTGCCCGAGGTCGTCGTCGATCCAGCCGGGTCCGGCCTGGTCACCTGGCAGTCGACGCCGTTCGACTCCGGCCTGCCGACCAAGGTCTCCGGACGGCGCGTCGCGGCGAGGGCAGGCACCTTCGGGGCGCCGAGGGGGCTCACGGCCGATGGACAGTACGCCCGGCTCGCGGTGGACCAGGCGGGCCATTTCGGGGTGATCTGGGTACGGAGCTCGACTGGCTCGCTCATCCAGGCACGCTTCGGCCCGTGAGCCCAGGGCCGGGTTCTTCGCCCCGGATCGGGTCTGCGACCAGCTGTCCTTCCCCGAGGCGGTCCGGCTGGGCGCGATGGTCGAGCCGCCGCTCGGCGAGCCGCCGATGGAGCCGCTGCTGGCCGCGCTCGGCGGGCTGGACGTGGACCTGTTTGCCATCATCGAGCAGGATCTCTACCCGTGCCGTCCGGAGTACCACTGCCGATCGCGACCCGGACCCTGACCTACTACACGACCTGCGGGCTAGAGCCTAGGCGGCCAACCTAAGGAAGCTAGCCACGTCCCGCGCAAAGCTTTCAAAGCAAATAAAGGGTGAAAGAAATGCGCCGGCCTTCGCCCCCCTTCCCGAGGCGGAACGCACGAGGGTATGCCTCGGCACTGACTGCTGCAGCGGACCCGGGCCGGAGCCTGCCGACCCGGCCCGGGTCCGCGCGTCGCCTTACTTGCGCTTCAGCGTGACGATGTCGAAACGACCGATTCCTGACCGCTTTACCGTGACGGTGCCGTTGAGTATGGTGTGCGCCTCGAACGGCCTGGAGGCTTCGTAGCGGGCGTGCAGGTACTGGGTATCAGTCTGGGCGTATTTCGTTCCGTCGATGTAGCAGATTCTGGACGTGCCGATCGGTGAGCCGCTTGGCTTGCCGTGGGCGAGCGTGGCTGCGCCGGTGACGAGGCCGACGGAGGAGCTGGTGATGCTGAGCGACTTCGATGATTTGTTAAAGGTCGGGGCTTTCGCCGGTCTGCTGCGCCATCGCCGCCCTCCCGATCCCCGCCCCGCCCCCGCGCCCTAACCCCGATCGCCCCAGCCGTCCCCTCAGAGACCGCCTGAACTCTGCCGCTCCGCCCGACCCCCTACCGCTGGTAACTCTCCTCAGCGCGACGACAGGACTGACCCCTGGCCGTTGCGACTCCCCGCCACCCCGCGACAGCGCTGACCCGCGGCACCTCACCTGCCTGAGCCGATTGTTCTGTTCATCCTGACACTCCTTTCGCGGACCCGCGGATTGAAAGCGGGATCACAGTCGCGCTAGCGCGGCAGTGGCCAGCGTCACGATCCTCGGCGGCGCTGTGCGGCCGGTGAGGGCCAGCGAGGGCAGGGTGATGGTGAATCCCCGCGTGCCTTTCTGCACGAACAGGTTTCCGGCGACCGTCCAGAAGGCGTCATCACCCAGCCCGGTGACGTGCTGACCGCTGGATTCGACGTGTCTGGCCACCGCCAGCGTTTCGGCGTTGGCGTAGACCTGGATGTAGACGACGAGGCTGGGGTCGCCGGTAGCGGAGTAAGTGCAGAAGTCGCCGGCACCATGGCCAGCCGCCATTGGCTTGCCCGTGGCCGTCGTGACCTCGCTGACGGTGACCAGCCCGCAGGCGGACCCGCTCGCTACGGCTACAGATGGATCTGACGCAGGCGTCCCCGATCCGGACGATGGATTCGATGCGCTGGTCGGCTGGGCGCTGCGGGTCGGTGCCGAGGCCGGGCCGCCAGAACCGGAGCAGGCGGCCAGGCTGGCGCAGATCAGCCCGGCCGCGCCGACGGCCAGCGTGGATCGCGACCAGATGGATTGGGCGGGCGGAATAGTGATCATGGTGGTCTCCTTAGGAGCAGCTGGGGGTCAGGTGATCAGCAGGACTGCGTCGGTGATCCGGTCCAGTGAGAAGTGGCCGGCGTCGTTAACCGCATGAACGGCATCGCTGGACAGCGCCTGGAACAGGCAGAAACAGGTGTCCTCCGCCGGCACGTAAATGGACTGGAGGTAGCGGACCGCGGTTCCGCCGGTTTGGTCGGCGCAGATGCGGGCGACGTGGGTCACCGACGTAGCTAGGTTTCCTACGGCACTGGCCGGGAGGTATCGCTCGACAAGAAAAGCTGACGCGGGCCCGCCGGGCTTGGGTGACCGCGGGTTTTCCATATTCAGGACGCTAGGGGCGACGGGTCGGCCAGGCGTCGGTAGAACTACCGGCCTTTGGTCTCATGGCTACTGCGGATCAGTTGTCACGTCCTGGCCGGAAGGATGCATCGAGGCCCAGAGGGCAAGTTCGGTGCGCGACCGCAGCCCGAGCTTTCGGTAGATATGCCCGAGGTGGCTGTCGACGGTTCGAACGCTCATGAACAAGTCGCCGGCGACCTCACGGCTTGTCTTCCCGGCTCCGACTAGCGTGATGACCCGTTGCTCCATGGCCGTAAGGTCCCCGTCGCTGCCGGGCTTGCCGCCGATGCCAGCGAGCTCCGCGCGCGCTTGCTCTGCCTGAACTGGCGTGCCGAGGCGAATGAATACGATCCGGGCTGCCTGTAGTTCACGCCTGGCGTCGCTGCGGCGGCCGGCTCGGCGCAGTACGGTGCCGAGCTGCAGCCGGGTGCGGGCCTCCTCGAACGGCATCGGAAGGCGTTCGTGGTCAGCCAGCGCGCGCTCCAGGGCGTCAATCGCGGCGGGCAGATCACCGGAGGCCGTTCGGAGCAAGGCGTGGCAGCGAGCGGCCATCACTGTCGCCCAGGGCAGCTGGTTGAGCTGGACGCTCGCGTCCAGTTCAGCGGTCAGGCGGTTCGCCTCATCGAGGTTGCCGACGGCCACCATGGCGGTGACGGCGTCAGGGTGCATCCGCATGATCGCCGGCTCGCGGATTCCGGTCTCGCGGGAGATGGTGATCGCTCGCAGGAAATGGACGGCGGCGGCATCGGTGTTACCGGCGGCCAACTCGGTGAACCCCAGGCTTCGCAGGTGCAGGGCCACGGCCGTGTCGTAACCGAGCGCCTCGTCGGACGCGAGATCACCTTCGGCGAGGTCGCGGGCTTCGGCGAGGCGCCCCAGATGCGCCAGCGCCAAGACATGGGCGGAAGCTAGCATCGGAGCCCGGACGCCGATACGTTCCATGTGGTCGCGGCCCTGCACCGCGTACCTCAGCGCGAGCCGGTACTCCCCCGCCCAGCATTCGAGAATCGCGAGATGGCCAAGCGTGTTGGGTAGCGCACTGTCATCGCCTTCGTCAGTGGCGGATGTCCTTATCGCATGCAGCCAGAACCGCGAATCCGCGAACCGGTCCACGACCTTCAGGCACATGCCGAGGGCCATGCCTGCCCGGTCACTGACTGGCGGCAGTGGTCCCTGTGCCTGCAAGGCGACTGCCCGCTCCAGGGTCGTCACGGCGAAGCCGCGGCCGAGCCGGCACCCGTGCAGCGCCAGGTTGGTTAGAGCGTTCGAGAGAAGATCGCAGGGCGGTGAGTCGATGCCCTGGAGCAGGGTAACCGCGCTTTGCGCGTGCGTCAGATCCGCTTCCGCGCCGGACGGGCTGGTCTCGGCGAAGGTGGCATGACTGCGGGCCAGCAGCAGCGGGTCATCGCCAGCTTCAGCCAGGGCTTGCGTACACCACCCGGCAACCGTCGCATCCCCATGCTCCAGGGACGCGATCCTAGCTCGCAGCAGCAGCCCGGGGACCCGGGCCGGACCCGGCGCAGCTGCCTGCAGGCCGGCGGCCACGACCGTGCGCGCTCGCGCCGTGTCTCCAAGCAAGAACAGGTACTCCGCCGCCGCAACCGTGCGGCTGAGCCGATCGCGATCCTCGGTGGCGGGCGTCATCGCCACGGCCAGCTCGGCAAGTTCGGCCGCGCTGTCCAGGCTGCCTCGAGCGCGGGCATGCTGGGCCGCGAGGTCGAGTGCGGCCGCGGCTGAGGCCGACGCTTCGCCGGCACCGAGCGCTGCATGCCGGGCGTGCTGCTCCGGGTCGGTCACCGTCTGGGCCAGTCGCTGGTGCAGCAGGCGTCGGGCATCGGGCGCGAGGTCCTCATACGGGATCGACGCGATCAGCGGATGGGCAAACCGCAGCCGCTGGCCGTCCACTTCGAGGACACCGGCGTCGAGTGCCTCCGCAAGAGACCGGCTGTACTCACCGGCGTCACCAATTGCCGAAGCAACCCCGCTGACCGTCGATTGCGCCAGGGCCGCCGTCACCAGCAGTAGCTGACGCGTCTGCGGGCTCAAGCCCTGCAGCCTCTCGGTCACCAGCGACCTGAGATCCGCTGGTACCGGCAGCGGCTCGTCCGCGTTCGGCTCGCAGCCGCGGCGTTGCATGGCGCGGGCCATCTCAAGGAACATCATCGGGTTCCCGCCCGTCGCCCGGTGCAGCCGAGTCAGGGTGGGCCTAGACAGATACTGGCCGAGTCGCGTCTGAACGATGCGCTGAAGCGTCCCGATACTGGCCGCGCCGACGAGTAGCCGCTCGCCAGGAAGTCCGAGGTCCGCCTCCGCGGCGACGTCCGCCAGCGCACCGGTCCGGCATGAGGCGAGCAGCCGGACTGGCTCGTCGAGCAGCCGTCGCAGGGCAAAGGAAATAACCTTGGCCGAACTCGAGTCCAGCCACTGAATGTCGTCGATGGCCAGCAAGAGTGGCCCGGTCTGGGCCATCGCCCTCAGCACCCCCAGCACCGCCACTGCGACCACGCGGTCGCCCGACTGGCCGACTGGAACGTCGGACGTCAGCAAGGCGCCGGCCAGCGCCTGCCGCTGAATCTCCGGCAGATCCTTCGTGAAGTCGCTGCTCAGGCCGTCGAGTAGGTCTCCCAGACCGGCGAATGCCCACCCAGCGTCGGATTCGGTGCAGCGGCACGTTCGTACATCCAGGCCCGTCGTCCGCGCGGCGCTGACAGCAGCGGTCCAGATAGCCGTCTTCCCGACTCCAGCCGGCCCGTCTAGTACCAGCGAAGCCGGACCATCAGATATCCCAAGCGTGAACCGCTCGACAGCCTCAAGTTCGCTATCACGGCTAACGATCGGAGCTCGGGAACCGTCCACGTCATTCGCAGCTTTCGTAGTTCATAGCCCACCCACAGGGTGGCGGTAGCCGGCGGCGGCCTCGAGTACAGCGCCGGTGGCTAGCAGCAGCTCTTCTCCATGGGCGGGACCGACGAGTTGCAGGCTGGCGGGCAGTCGCCGGCGTGACGGCACAGCAAGTGCGAGGGCGGGCAGGCCCGCGAGGTTGACCGGAGCTGTGAGCTGGGTGAAGTTGTAGTTTCCGGCCTCGGCGAGCGGTGGCGGGAAGAACGCGACGGTGGGTAGCACCAGCACGTCGACTGAGTCGAACAGGGCGGTCAGTTGCGCACGCCAGGACGGCCGGAACTCGCGCGCGACCCTGATTTGCTCCGCCGAGATGGCGGCGCCGAGTTCCAGTCTGGTGCGGACGGCCGCGCTGATCTTGCCGTCGCTGGCCGGGTCCGCGAGCAGGGCGGCGTTAGCCACGGCGGCTTCGTTGTCCAGCAGTGCGTAGGTGTGCGCGAGCGCGGCCGACCAGTCGGGTAGCTGGACGTCGATGATCTTCAGGCCGCTGCGGTTCAGCGCGGCATCGATCGCGGCAGCGATTTCCGGGTCGGCGTCTTCGGCGGGCGGCCTGAGCCTGCCGAGGCGCTCAGCCGGCCTTGGTCCGCTTGTGAAGCCGGGCTCCAGCAGCGCCATGGCTGCGGCCAGCCCGGCGACGTGGGCCGCGATCGGGCCGACCGTGTCGAAGCTTGGGGCCAGCGGCCAGACGCCGGCAGTGCTGATCCGGCCGAACGTCGTCTTCAGCCCGGCCAGCCCGCAGAAGGCCGCCGGGATGCGGACCGATCCGCCGGTGTCGGTGCCGTACCCGTAGTCGGCGTCGCCGTCGGCGACAGCTACCGCGGACCCGCTGGACGAGCCGCCAGGAAGCAGTTCCGGGTCGAGCGGGTTGACTGGGGTGCCGTACCACTGGTTCGTCCCGGCGCCGCCGAAGGCCAGCTCATGCAGGTTCGCCTTGCCGACGATCGCGGCTCCGGCCGCGCGGGCTCCGGCGAGGCACGCGGCGTCCTCAGCGGCCGGCTGTGCCCTCTCCGCGACAGCCAGGCAACCAGCGGTTGTCGGCACTCCGCGCACGTCCATGAGGTCCTTGACCGCGAGGCGCGGTCCTGGCCTGCCCGAGCGGTCAAGACGGGTGATGAAGGTCGTCACCTGCCTGATTCTGGATGATCTGGCCGCTACCCGCCAAGGGTCGGCGGGTTAGGCAGCCGGGTAGACGGCGCAGAAGAGGTTTCCGTGCGGGTCGGCCAGTACCGTCCAGCGGCCCTCCGGATCATCCCATTGGCGGGTCGCACCGAGGGCGATCAGCCGATTCAGATCATCGGCGGCGTCCAAGCGTACGTCGAGATGAATGCGGCCGGGCGCCGGTTCCAAGTCGCAAACGGGAGTCAGCCACACGTGCATGGCGTCGCGGGAACCTAGCAGCACTGACTCGTTGTCGCCCAAGGTGCCCGCCGTGATAGCGGCATCGTCGTCGGGGTGCACCGGCAGGCCGAGAGCGTCCGCATAAAAGCGTGCGAGGGCTCCCGGCTGCTGGCAATGGATGACGATGGCCTCCAGGTGTGACACCAGCCCTCCTCGTGGAAAATTTGCGCTGGATTTGCCTAACTTTCCCTAGGCCAATCACACGCCTAAGGCAGGATCTCGATGTACCCGTCCGTTCCATTCACGCGGATCCGCTGGCCATCGGAGATCAGCTGGGTGGCATGTTCCACTCCCACGACAGCCGGCAGGCCGTACTCCCTGGCGATCACCGCGCCGTGGGTCATCAGGCCCCCCACCTCCGTCACCAAGCCCTCGATCGCGACAAACGCAGGAGTCCAGCTAGGGTCCGTGTAGGCGGTGAGCAGGATACGACCTGAACGCATCCTTTCGCTGGCCGATGAGCTGGCCGTCCGCTTGCTTCGTGCGCACGACCTCGTGGAGTTCGGTGAACCTGAGGTAGAAAATATCTTCCTTGGCACGAAGCACACCGGCCTGCACGAGGCGCTCGGCCTCATGCAACAGCGCCTGCTTGTACACGAAGTAGCGGCTGATCATGTGGTACTTCGGATACTCGCGGTATCCGCTGAACATCCGGATCCGGTCGATCATCCGCTTGGCCTCTTCAGCCTTCCGCTCGCCATCCGGCAAGGCCCGCAGGCGCGTCATCAGCTCCTGTTCCATTTCCAGGGCATCTCGCCGACCTTGCTCGAAGCGCCGCTCGCCGGCGCCCGGCTCGAAGTTCTTGACGCTGCCGAGGATCATCGGGACGAGCGTGGCGGGGCGTTCGCTCCAGCGTGGCTTGGTGATGTCGATCTCGCCGACGCTTGCATCTGGTCGTTGAGCCACCAGGTGGCCTCCATGCCCGCCATGATCACCTGAAGGTTTAGCGGATCGGTCAGGATTCGCTTCAACTCCGCCAGATCCGCCAGGATGAAGTCGAGCAGCGCCGGTCCGGACATCGCGGCGATGTCGCGCCTCAACGCGGCGATGGAGGTCTCGCTGCGCGCGACGAGTTCAGCGGGAATGGCCGGATCGGTCTCAATCACCGATGGCGGGCCGTCGAGCGGGAACCTGCCCTCGTCCGGCCGGGCCGGGATGAAGTCGCCGCGATCGAGGATGGTCTGCAGGGCATCCCCGATCAGCGGATCGGATCTGCCCACGACCTTCAGCAGGCCCGCCCGGCTCGTTGGCGAACCCAGTATCGCGGTGACGTCGACGAACAGCCGACCGCCAGCCTCGGACATCGGCCGAGGTGTCGTCAGCTGCCAGAAGGCGAGCCCCAGCGGCTTCATCGGGTCAGTCATCATCTGCTGATGACCAACGGAGATGTAGACGTGGTTCCCGTCATCGCTGGTCGCGGGTATGGGGAACAGCGTGGTGATCGGCCGGCTCTGGACAATCTGGAACCCATCATCGACCAGGCACCATTCGATGTCCTGGGGGTAGTCGAAGTGCGCTTCGATCCGCCGGCCAAGCTGAGCGAGCCGCATGATCTGCGCATCGGTCAGCGCTGGCGTTTGGTTGGCGGTTGTCCTGGCTGCAACTTCACCGTCCCGCACCTTGTAGACATCCGCGTTGACCAGGCCGGAAACCAGTGCCTCGCCGAGGCCGAAGCTGGCTTCAATGCAGACATCCTTGCGGTTGGAGGTGACGGGGTCGGCCGTGAACGCGACGCCGGCTGCCTGCGGGAATGCCATCTGCTGCACGACCACGGCCATGTGGACCTTACGGTGGTCGAAGCCGTTCCGCAGGCGGTAGGTCACGGCCCGCTCGGTGAACAGGGAAGCCCAGCACCGGCTGACGTGCTCACCGACCGCAGCGACCCCTACGACGTTCAGGTACGAGTCATGCTGGCCCGCGAAGGAGGCCGTGGGCAGGTCCTCCGCCGTCGCGCTGGACCGGACGGCGTAGGCAGCTTGCCCGCCAAGCCGGGCGACCGAACCGGTGATCGCCACCGCCACCTCATCGGGGATCGCAATCCCCTCAATGGTTCCTCGGATCTCCGCGCCGACAGCGCCGATTGCCTGACGGTCGCTGGCGTCCAGGCGCGACAGCGCGTCGAGTTGATCATCGATCCAGGGCACCCTCGTCAACAGCTGCCGGAAGGCGGCCGTCGTGACGCAAAAGCCAGCCGGCACCGAAATGCCTTCGATTCGCGAAAGCTCCCCCAGGGCCGCGCCCTTGCCACCGACGAGCGCGACCTGCGTCTTGTCGATCTCTTCGAGATCCAGCACGTAGCGCTCAGTCATCTTGGATCATCCATTCCATGACGCTCGCGGTCTGGTGAGTCTCATCAGACCCTATGAGCGACTGACCTCATCGGCTTCCAGGCGGAGGTGCGGGGTGAAGGCGAGGGTCACCGGTCGTGCTGGCCGCGGCTGGTCTTCTGGGCGGGTGAGATCCCGGTCGAATACCCGGCTGACCGAGTTTCCGGCCAAGTCCTCCAGGACCGGATCGACAGTGAGCTGGTGCGGTCCGCAGGCCCAGGCCTGGCGAGGCACTAGCTGCCACGACATTTCCTCAGTGCCGATCTGCGGCGTGCCACCGATGAGTTCACCGCCTGGTCCGGTCACGAGCAGGCACCGGGCGAGCAGGCCGTGATCCATCGGCCGGCAGAAGCCGATCCGCACCGGCTCAAAGGTGCGAGCTCGCGGGACCGTCAGCGTCCAGCTCCGGGGGTCGACGTGGCGGCGTTCGTCACCG
>Ga0099827_10001226_pt1 | contig 13021 bp, 14 predicted proteins | sample CZO8metaG_FD_79339 | JGI IMG/M metagenome (GOLD analysis project Ga0099827, IMG submission 79339) | Vadose zone soil microbial communities from the Eel River Critical Zone Observatory, Northern California, USA - CZOApr15con1.8 metaG | ecosystem: Environmental > Terrestrial > Soil > Vadose zone ...
CACCTTGGGATTGGCCGGGATCTGCGGACCGGAGCCGGGTGGGGTCTAGCAGGATCACCCCCGCCCGCGCCGGGGCGTCCGGCCGCGCTATCGGCCCGGCCGAGAGACAGACGGTCACCATACCCTCAGCCGTGCCCGCGCCCGGCCGCGCCGCCCCGAGAGGTTCCCGGCCGACCGTCTGGCCGGGGCGAGTCGGGGCAGCCGCCGGAATCTAGTAGCCGGGGATCGTCCAGTCGCCGATGATCGTGGCCGGTGTGGTCGTCACCCGCGTAAGGAAGCCGGGCCGCGCCGTGGCGTCATGGCGGAACGCGTCGGCCGCGTGCGGCTCGCCGTCGCCGTGATCGCGTCGGCTGTCCGCCCGCTCGATCGTCGCTTCGAGCGGGGGCGCATCACGGCGCCGTGCGTGATACGCCGCGAACATGGCCGCGAGTGGGCCGGTGCGCATCAGTTCCGTCGACCGGCGCGCGTCCTGCTGCTGCGCCCCGGCATCACCGCGCCGCGGAACGGATGCACCCGGACGCATCTATGGGCTCCCGGCCTGGCCTTACCGAACGAGGAATCACCAGCGGCGCCCGTCTGACTAGGGTCCAACCGACGAGTGAGCCGTACGGACGGCTTCGTTTGCAGTAAGCCGCGCCTTGCTGCGTTGGTGATGTCGGGCTGTGCGTTTCCCCGCCTAGAACGTTGGGTGGCCAGTGCTGGTTCTGGGGTGGTGATGGGTACCCGCCCGGGTCCGGCTGGCGGCACGAACGCCTGCACGGAAGCCCAGCCGGTCGCGTTGTCGAAGATAAGCAGCCATCCGCCGGGCTGCCGGGCCAGTACGGCGTGGACCGAGGCCACCGAGTCGCGCGGGTCGGCGAGTTCGCGGGCGCCGAGCTGAGCCGCGAGGATCGCGAATTCGGCGGCAAGCAATTCAGGGCTTCCGGCGGCGAATTGCCAGCACACCGCGACCTTGGCCAGATGCACATGCACAAGGCATCGTTCTGCGGGACATGACCCCCAATAACATCATGATTACAGCGGATCGTCGGCTTCGCCTCATAGACTTCGAGCACGCCGCCGCCCGGACCGCGACTCGGGCATCCAGGGTGTTCACCCAGGGGTATGCCGGGCCCGAGCAGGTGACAGCTCATCAGTCCGGAGTGGTACCGAGCCAGTCATCGGACCTGTTCAGTCTCGGCGCGACGCTATTCTGGCTGGCCAGCGGCGTGCATCCGGCTCTGTTGCCCGACAAACCTGCCGAAAGGTCGTACCACCAGCGGTTGGCAGAGCTGGTTAATCGCATCGGCGCGTCTATGCCCACCGTCCGGCGGCTAGCGCCGCTCATCCTCGGACTCACCAAGGATGAGCCGGCGCAGCGCTGGAGCCTCAGCGACGCCAGAACCTTCCTGGGCACCGTCGACGACAACGAGAACTTTCCCGATGATGAGCCGGTACCCGCTGCGGATGTCGACATCGACTGGCTAATCAGCGATGGGCTCAGCCATGTAATCGCCACGAGGATGCCAGAGGCGCACCGGTTGTGGCGGGCGGCATATCCGGCCTCAACCTTTGATCATCTGGCCGTGCAGCATGGTGGAGTATCTCGACGCTGCCCGACGCGCCGGCGACACACTGGAAACCGCCGCCGTTCGCGAGGGTTCCGGCGCCTGGTGGCCCACCGGTGAAAAGGGCTCCCTCACCTTGCGTACGAATTGGTGCAGCGGTTCATCCGGTGCAGGAACCTTCCTGGTCCGACTCTGGGCCGCGACCCGCGAGGAACGTTTCATAGACCTCGCCGAAGCTGCGGCCGCTGCGATCCACCGCGAAAGGTGGTACTCGCCGCTTGCCACCTGTCATGGTCTGCCAGGCGACGGGCAGTACCTGCTCGACCTGGCCGACTTCACCGGTCAGCAACGATTTCGCCACTGGGCGGACGATCTTGCCGCCATCATGATGACCCGCAACACGCTTCGAGACGGGCTGATGCTTCTGCCCGACGAGACATCGAGCGACATCACGGTCGGATACGCAACCGGACTCAGCGGTTGCCTGGCCTTCCTGCTCCGACTAGGACACGGTGGCCCCCGCTGGGCTGACCTGCCGTTTCTGTGTGTGGGCCTAAGGTCCCACCATGCGAACCGCTCCATCCTCATCGAGGGTGACCTGCTCCCAGTTCATCTGAACAGATCACGCAGCCTGGCGGCCGCGGAGTAGCCCAGGTCGCGACGAGGTTCAATGGTTTGCCGACTGACCGGAGCCGTGCCGCCGACCGATGGATTCGTTCGGATGCTGGAGCTTCGAGGATCTGGGCCTCACAAATTGCGCGTTCGCGGCGAAACCAGATCACCCTGGTCAGGGTCGGCCAAATCAGCATGTCTGCTACCCGATTTGAAGGCAGAATGGGCTCATGGCGAGCGGACGTTTCAGTATCAACGCAGTTGTCATGCCGCCTAAGGCGGCGGGAGAGGTTCTTCTGACAGGTGCAGCCTCGAATGAAGATCTAGACGCTGAAGCCAGGCGGCTTCTGCCATCGGGCGACGAAATAGCCTCGTCCCTGATACACCAGATCCGCTATGAACGATCTATCTATGACGACGCCGAACTCTTCCAGGCGATGCCAATTGAATATCTCAGCAGCGAAGATTTCACCAATCTCAGCCATGGCCAGCGAGAAGCGACTCTTCGGCGCGCTTCGGCGCTGGCCGGCTGTCTTATCCATGCCTCAGTTTCTGCCGTCGACCACCTTCTCAACGATGTGATCGAGTTGCGCCAACAAGACGATCAAGAAGCAGTGGAAATCAGTGATACATGGATACTTAGCGCTCTTCCGAGCCGCTTTGTAAGTAGCTATTCGGCTCTATTCGCGCAGCGATTCCTCGTGGCCCTAGTGGACGTAACGAGCCGCCTGACACGGTGCTGGGAGCCGTTGAGTTGCGTCGCCCAGGAGCTGGGGCTTCGGATACTGCTGAATGAGACCGAAGTAGTGGCAGACTCGGCGGACGTTGCCTTGGATGAGAACTGGCGTGAACATCTGGAAGAACTTCTCTTCGAGGATGCCGACCACGAACTGCTGTACAACCCCGCATTCGACGGCATCGAAGATGAGCCTGCCAGTCAGCCGCCCGGCATGGCACCTATGCGTATCGAGGACTGGTTCAAGCCGTTCAACGACGAGCGCTCGCTCCCGCCATATGCACATGACACCTGAGCAAAAGCTCTATCGCTATCGTAGCGATCTCCTTAGATTCATGCGGCGTGCGGCGCGATCTCGACGATCAGGTCGGCGTCGAGCGCTGCGGTGATGCGTTCAAGCAGTGGAATGGTCGAAATGACGCCACCCGGCTCAAGCCGGGACAGCACTGGCTGACTCCGGCCAACCCGGCGAGCCAGTTCGGTCTGCGAGAAACCCAGGGCCAGGCCGCGCTCGCGCACGGCAGCCCCTATTGGGAAGGCACGCTACGCTTCCGCGTATCCCTGCTGGTTTCCGGCCCTTGCCTTTCGCTGTCGTGAATGCGGGAAGCTGAGACCGTCCTGCACCTGGACAAGGAATTCGACGTCATCGCCGACGTCACCGGCCAGCCGGTAGAGCGCCTCCGTGTCTCCTGACCCCGGCCGCAGGAACCGCTACCGCACCGGTCCGGCGGCCGTCGCTGACTATCGCCTGAAACCCGCCCTAGACCTTCGATACGCACTGAACCCACGGCTTGCCGCTCAACTCACCAACCCGCTCATATCAAGTCCTACGCGTGCGCCGTCATGCCGAGGTCAACCACGCCAAGCAATCGCCGACGACGCTCAGGCGACCAGCAACCAGTCGCCAAAGCACATACCCGGGCAAACGGTCGGCAGGCCTAAGCAGGTGCTTGTGTAAGGAACACCAAAAGTGGATGCATGGGTCTAACGTCCCACTGTGCGAACCAGATGATCTTGATCGAAGGTGATCTGCTTCCGGTACGTTTCACCAGCTCACGTACGTCCACGGCGTCGAAATGACTCGCTCCGCGAGCGTCGTCGCGGTCGCCGGGCAATGCGAGCTGTGCCGCCTGTCAGGCGGCGTGCGGTGCGATTTCGACGATGAGGTCGGCATCGAGGGCGGTCGTGATGCGCTCGAGCAGCGGAATCGTCGGTATCACGCCTCCGGCCTCCAGGCGGGAAAGGGCAGGCTGGGTCATCGCTGCCCGGCGCGCCAGCTCGGTCTGGGACAGGCCAAGCGCCTGGCGGCGCTCACGGATCGCGCAGCCGATGAGGAACGCCCGCTGAGCCTCGGCGTAGCCCTGACGGTATCCGTCGCTGCTGCGGCGGGTGCGGGCAAGGTCTTCGTAGGAATCGTGACTGGCGCTCATGGCTGTACCTCGCGGTCGAACGTCTCATGGGCTGGGCCGTGCTCGGCCTCGCATCGCTTTTGCGCTTGCAGTGCCCGTGCTACCTCGGCTATCTCGGCGTCGCGGGTCTTGCGGAAAACGGTCAGCAAGATGACGCGGCGGCCGGGAGCGAGCCAGTACGTGACCCTGGTCTGCGTGGCTAATAAGTGGAACCGCAACTCGCGGGCTTTCCCGCCGAGATGCCGGGTATACGGCTCGCCGAGGTCCGCAGCACGTTCGGCTAGTAGGCCGACGAGGAAATCGACGCGGCCGAAGTCCCGGTCAGTCAGGCCGGACAGCCAGGACCGCACCTCCGGCTCCATCTCAACCTCGTACAACCAACTCATGCATCAAATGCTATATGTATCCGATGCTATAGCCAAGCCCGAGAATCTCGGTTCGCACAGTGACAACGTTGGGCCGCCATATGCGCCGGACACAGGATCAGTGGGGCGGGTGGGGATCGAACCAGCGACCGGGCCCGCGACCAGCCTCAGGTTGCCAGGCAACGGACGGCCGCAATGCGTTTCTCTTATTTAGAGTCTCTTTTTTCATTGAGAAAGATTTGCGCCGATGCCTTCGGCCCTAGTGGCGAACGTCGTGGACCAGGGCGCCGGGCGCTGGGCCGAGGCCCTTCCCGGCCGCCAATCGGGGTGCAAGACTGCTCATGATGCCGTGGGCGGCGTATGGGGAGCGAGCTATGGAACCTCTTACCTTGATACTGGGCGCCTTGGCTGCCGGGGCGCTTGCTGCTGTCCAGGAAAGCGCAGGCCAGGCGGTCAAAGATGCGTATGCGGGACTCAAGAATCTGCTGCGCCAACGGTTGAACGGCAACCAGGCTGGTGAGGTCGCGCTCACCCAGTACGAGCAGCAGCCGGAGACGTGGGAGCAGCCGCTGCGCTCCGAACTCAGTGCGAGCGGGTCCGATCAGGATGGCGAGGTGATCGCCGCCGCCCAGACGCTGCTTGACCTGGTCCGCGCCGACCCGGTAGGCGCAAGGATCTTCCAGAACCAGTTCCACGGTCAGGTACAGGGTTTCGTGCAGGGCGATTACAACCGAGTGACCATGAAGTTCGGCGGCAATGACCGGGGCGACTGATCCTGCCGCCGTGGTTCGGGTCTCCGCGTCGGAGACCCATTTCCATGGGCCGGTTGCCGCCGTCATTCAAGGTGATCACAACGACGTCACGATCGTCTACGAGGGCGGCCACCGTGCCGTCGTGCCGTTCCTGGCGCCGCCTGCACCCGCCTACTCCCTCGTTGGCCGCGATCTGCAGATCGCCGCCGCCCTAGAGCTGATGATCGGCCCGCAGGCAGGCCGCCGGGTGGCGCTGACCGGGCTGCCCGGCGTTGGCAAGACCGCGCTGGCGCTTGCTTTGGTCTACGACCCGGACGTGCTGACCAGGTTTCCGGACGGAGTCCTGTGGGCCGGCCTCGGCCAGAATGCTGATCCGCTGCCGCACCTGGCCGCGTGGGCGGCGGCGCTTGGGGTGCCGCCGAAGGAATTGCCACAACCTGCGGGCGTCGAAACCTGGGCCCGCGTGGTCCATGCCGCTATCGGCACCCGCCGCATGCTGCTCGTGATCGATGACGCCTGGAAGGCCAGGGACGCGCTGGCGTTCCGGCTGGGCGGTCCGGGTTGCGCGACCATTCTGACGACCCGGGTGCCGGAGGTGGCGCTGTCGTTCACCCCGCACGTACAGCCGTTGTCGGAATTGACTGAGCAGGACAGCCTTAAGCTGCTGGACAGCCAGGCGTCGGAGTTGCTGCGCGACGAGCCCGCTGGCGCCAGGGAATTGGTGCGGCTCACCGGGGGGCTGCCTCTCGCGGTCATCCTGCTCAGCAGGCACGTGCGGCTGCAGGCATTGCTCGGCCGCGGCGGTCGCCTCGCCGCTACGCTGGACCAGTTGCGGACCGCCGAGAAGCGCCTGCAGTTGTCGGAGGAACAGGCGCCGGTCGACCGCCATCCGAGCCTGCCGCTTGAGGTGCCGCTGTCGCTGCGGGCTGCCATCGGTCTAAGCGTGGAGCACCTCGGCGTCACCGGCGCTCATGTCCTAGCCAGCCTTTCACTGTTCATGCCGAAGCCCAATACCTTCTCCGATTCTGCGGCTGCCGCCATCTCAGGGGTCTCGCCGGATGCCGTAGGCGCGCTCGTTGAAGCGGGCTTGGTGGAGCCCGTTGGAACTGGTCGGCTCGCCATGCATCAGACCATCCACGACTTCGCCAGTGCCGAGCGTGTGCCCGGGCAGGAGGAGGATCGGATGGTCGATTACTTTGTCTCTATGCTCGACGCGGATACGCCCGGCCCGGAGGACTTGGCAAACATCCTGGCGGCCGTGAACCTCGCGCACAGGCGCGGGCATACAGAGCAGTTCCTGCGCGGGGTGCACGGGGCCTTTCCGTTGCTCGATCAGCTTGGCCTGTACAAGGAAGCCGAACTCCAGCTCACTGAAGCGTTGGCCGCCGCCGAAACGCTGGGCGACCGTGCCGCCCACGCGCAGACTCAGCTCCGTCTCGGAACGGTCCTTATGCTGCGGGGGGAGTTCGAGTCGGCAGCAGAACACCTGCGTGCCGGGGTACAGGAAGCTCGAGCGTCCGGTCGCCAGGATGATGCGGCCGACGGTCTGGTCAGGCTGGGCTGGCTGGTCGGCATGCAGGGCGAACCGGGTGAGGCGGAGTCACTGTTCGCCCAGGCGCTCCTGCTGGCCCGCGACGGTGCGCTGCGTCGGCAGCGGAGCGAGGCGCTGAGCGGCATGGGCTGGCTGGCCGGCAGGCGCGGGGAGTACCGCCTGGCTCGAGAGCATGGTGACGCGAGCTTGACGCTGGCCAGGGAACTGGGCGACGAGGGCCTCGTCGCGGACGTGCTCCAGGTCTTCGGATGGGCGGTCGCCGCTGAGGGTGACTACCGGAGCGCTGATGCATACTTCCGTGAGTGCCTTGACCTGGCCCGCCCGGCCAGTCGGCACAGCCGCATGATCGACGCGATGCAGGGACTGGCCTGGATCGCCGCGATGACCGGGCGGTTCGCCGAGGCCAGACCCATGCTCGAAGAGGCGCTGAGCCTGGCCGAGAGGATTGACCACCACGAGCGCGTGTCGCTGCTGCTGTCGATGGGCTGGGTGCTACGGGAGCTAGGGGAGAAGGAGGCCGCACGGGCGGCGATACTTGATGGCATCGCGCTGGCCCGGCACACTGCGCGCAAGGAGAAACTGGGCTGGCTCCTGCACGACCTGGCGACACTGGAGATCGACAACGGAGGCGACGACTCCGCCGAAGCGCACCTGCTGGAAGGTCTCGATCTCGCTCGTCAGGCGGAGATTCACGACCTGACTGTCTCGATCCTTGGCACACTCGGTCAGATGATGACGCAGGCGGAGCGGTACCAGGAGGCTCGATCCTTTCTCCAGCAGGCACTTGGGCTGGAACGGGACCAGCGGAACGACACGGTCGCCGCCTCACTGCTGCACAGTGCCGCCCAGGTCGAGCTGGCCGATGGCGACGCGGCGGAGGCTGGTCGGCTTTTTGCCGACTCCATCGAGCGGGCGCTGGCTGCGGGTAACGCGAGACAGGCGGCAATCAGCAGGTACGGTGCCGCCCGGGTGGCCGCCGCGGCCGGCGACCTGGCTACCGCCCGGCGCCTGGGCGCCATGAGCGCGAGCGAGCTTGACGCGCTTTCCAATGAAAAGGCGCTTGAGGTCACGGCCTGGCTGGCCACTCTCCCGCCCGCGGGCGATATTCCGGAGTGACAAGCTCCCCGCCGCCTCGGTGCAGCACCGGTCGTCGCCCCTCGCTGATATCCGTCGCGAGCCGGACGACCCGGGCTCGGATATCCGGCCACTGATAGCACTGGACGAACAGCTCGTGCCCGCCATCCACAAGGCTCGTGCGCAGCGCACCGTCGCGCAACAGCCGCACGCAGCCCGCGGCGAACGCGTGAGGACTATCGCGGATCAGCAGGTGCACGCCATCCTGCGCGCCGAGCCCAGCGGCGCCTGCGCTGGTTGACACCACCGGAAGCCGGTGCGCGAATGCTTCCAGGATCTTGATCCTGGTGCCGCTGCCGTACCGCAGCGGTACGGCAATGAGATCGGTCGCAGCCAGTTCCGCGCGGATGTCCGGAACCTGCCCGGTCACCGTCACCAACGGCGGGTCGTGCAGATGGCTGACCCGCGCGTCGGGCTCGCCCACCAGCCGCACCTGGACGTCGGGAACCTGCCGGCGGATATGCGGCAGAATGCGGCGCACGAGCAGGTGCGCGGCATCGACGTTCGGGCCGTATCGCAGGAAGCCGGGCAGGGTGATCGTCGGGTGCCGGCCGGAGACGCGGAGGGCGGCCTGCACGGGCGGTTCGTATCCGTTGGGTACCAAGGTGAGCCGCGGAAGCGGTAGCCGGGCCGCGTCCAGCGCGCTGGACACCACGCTTACGTCCACCTGCCGCGCCGCGCTCATCTGCAGCCGTCGCCAGCGGCTCGCCTCGCTAAGCGCGATCCAGGCAGCCAGCCGATCCTGCGGATGCGGCGGCAGGCGCTCAGCCCACCAGCGGCCGAGCACCTTGCAGTGCTCGATGTCGTCGAGGTCAAGCACGCATGGCGCCATGGGCGGCCCGCAGCACAAATAGCTCTCGACGCGACTCAGCCAGACGAGGTCATACCGGGCCGCAGCCCAGCGGGCGAGTTCGGTGTGCCCGAGGTCGTAGCGGCGGCCGGAAAGCTCGCGGGGCAGGCGAGCGGGCGCCTCTGCCCGCCCGGCCGAGGGCAGTGCCAGCAGCCGAGCCCGGCGGACCGACAGCTCCGCCGGCACCGGCTCGGTTTTTCGCCAGGCCGGATCGAACGCGGCGAAGAGGTCAATGGCGCCGACCTCGGCGAGCGCCTTCACGATGTGGTACAGCCGCATCCGCAGCCCGGTGCCCGTCCGGCTCGGTATCTCGTTGCTGACCACGAGAATCCTGGCCGGCCGGCGCGGCCGACCGCTACGTTCCTGATGCGACGGTAGCGCCGACATGCGCGGTCTTCTCCCAGTCGTCGCGGCCGCTCAGTTGCCGAATGACCGCGCGGACGGCTGGTACGACCAGCAGTGCCTGGTAGGCCGGCCAGCCGAGCACCACCTGTGGGTAGTGGCGCCAGCGGGCTGAAAGAGCGAAGTCCCTCCTGAGCGAGGGCAACAGGCAGCAGGCGAGCACCGCGTTGACAACGCCAGGCAGCGCGGCTACCGCCGGTGCCCATGCCAGCGGCGAGCCGATAACCGCCGCGGCGAGCACCTGTACCGGCAATACGACGCCGAGAACTGCGCGGGCGAGATTGACGAGCAACACCTCGGCCGCTTCATGGCGAAGCCGCCGGGTCTGGAGATTCCGCCAGCTACCGGCCTGCAGGACCTGAAGGAAGCCTTGATTCCACCGGGTGCGCTGGCGCACGAATGCGGCCGTGCTTTTCGGCGTTTCCTCGAGAGTGGCCAGTTCCGGACGGTAAAGGAAGGAGAGTTTTGCGCCGCGCGCGGTCAGCCGCAGCCCCAGGTCGCAATCCTCGGCGAGGGCTGTCTCGCGCCAACCGCCGACCTCGCGTAGCAGTGCGGTACGCACGAACACCGAGTTGCCGCTCAGGCGGACTAGGTGGTCCGGGCCCGCGCTCGACTCGTTGCGAAACATGACATAGGACTCCAGCATGTTGTGCAGGTGAAACCAGCGCGGGGGGTCGGCGAAGGGCTGATTGCCTGCTTGCACGGCATCAGCGCCCGTGGCGGCGAAGCATTCGTCGATGGCAGGCAGCAGTTCGGGCGGCACGATGCCGTCGGCGTCGAACACGCCGACGATCTCGCGCTGGCAGTGCCCAAGGGCGTAGTTCAGGGCGGCGCCCTTATGCCGCGCACCGCCCACACGCGCCAGGACCCGGATGCGTTCTGGAGCGTCGCAGGCGGCGGACCGGGCGGCTTGCAACGTCTCCATGTCGTCGTCATCGACCACAACGAGGATCTCAAAGTCGGGATGCCTGGCCTTAGCGAGTGCCCCGAGAGTGGTCGGCAGGACTCCCGCCTCGCACCGAGCCGGGACGACCAGCGAGAACGAGGTTTTCGGCGGCGCAGTCCCGATAGCCGCCCTTGGCCGATGTTTCCGATAGGCGCGCCGCTGGGCGCGCCGCTGGGCGCCTAACCGGTGCACCGAGCCGCGCATCACGAGCAGCCACCCGCAGCAGGCCGTGGCCAGCAGCACGTCATTTATGCGCAAGATGACCTCCGCCATTGCCGAGCGTTACCTAAACGCGTGCGAAGTAATTCTCGACGCGCCGATCCTCGAATGCCCGGCGGAATCCGTCCCGGTCGTAGGGACCGCGACCTTCAACATCGAAGATACGCAGCCCGGTATCGACATGCAGCAGGCCGAACATGTCATCGGCGGTCGTGCCGTAGGCCCTTGCGGCGTCTCGGGCGAACTCCACGATGACGAACGGGCGGTGCTTTCTGAGCGTCGCGCGGGCACCGGACAGCACCTCGTATTCCGCGCCCTCCACGTCAATCTTGATGACGGCTGGAATGTATCCGGCGGGCAGCGCCGAGTCGAGATCCTCCACGGGTACGGTCAACCGCCGCACCCGGCGTCCGCGGTGGTTCGGTATCGGGCGCAATCCGCTGAACGCTGACTCATCCAGAACTTCGAGGAACTCCGCTTCGCCCCGCCGGGCGCCGACCGCTGCCCGTCGCACATCAACGGCGGGGAACTCGGCGACAAGTCCCGGGTGGCAGATTTCGGTCGGCTCGAAGGCGATATGTCGGCCGAGTGGCGCGCACCGGACGATTGTTCGCAGGATGTCGCCCTTGGAAGCGCCGATGTCGACGCAGCAGTCATCTGCGGCCAAGATGGCAGCCAGGATGAGCCGGATGTTGTCATGTTCGAGTTGGTCCCGGTGCCGCTGCCAAGCCGTGATGCCGGAGCCGGCTTTGCCCGTCATACCGCGCTCCCTGTCCGTCTTGCGCTGATCCCACGATCGCACGCGGTACAAGGGCGCGACAACCATCGAGGCGCCGCCACCGCCGCCAGGTTCTCTTCCGAGTGCTGGGCAGGCACATTGGTTAGGGCGCCGGGCGGCCGAGCCAGGATACGAACATGCCCTCGGGATCCCACTTGGCCCGCAGATCGTCCAGCCGCTTCAGATTTTCCTCCTTCATGAAGCGATAGGGCCGGTTGACCAGGTTCTCGTCGGCGAGCTGGATGCCGCTGGCATATGGCTCCCAGGGCTCGCATGTGGTCGGTTACCGAGCTCGTGTACTTCTGGTCGTCGGCGGGATCGATCCACGCGGCGTAGGGGGCGTAGTAAAAGTCGTCCTCCACCGAGTAGGCCATCGACGGCCGCTCAGGCTGCTCGTCGTAGGCCCAGTTGAATACTTCCCAGGTGCGTCGGAGCAGGGGGCCAGTCCTTGAGCATCTCCTCGAGGTTGGGCCACAGCTTGTCGAACGACGTATGGGTCCACATGTTGTCGGCCAGGTAGCGCTTGGTCTCGTCGTAGTGCGGATCGGTGTCGACCCGGCTCAGCGCGCTGGTGTCGGTCCCGAGTTGGCTCATTTAGTGCGCACCCGGTGAACTCCGGCAGCCGGGTTTGGTGCGCGAAACTGGCCCGGGCGGACCGTGAACGGGCAAGTGCAAGCATGGAAGCCAGGCTGGTGAGTCATCTCAGGTCACATCATTCACGCGAATGCCATTTGACCACACTCGCCCCGGGGCCCGGCCCGCCATGATCATCTTCCGGAACGGATGAATAGGCGGTTTCATCTGGATTTCCGGGGATGCATATGCGCATTCATCTTTCGGACCCACTACCGGATCGTCGCCTGTGCTTGTTTAGTCCGTTAGGTGAACCCGTCCTGGCGGCGCCGGCCTGCGCGCCCAGCTGGCCGGGCTCGCCTCGGCAAAGACCGCCCGGTCGGCGGCTCGGATTAGTGCGCAAATTCCGCCCGCGCGGACTGTGAACATGCAGGTCAAAGCCTCGCGTCAGCCCCGAGATCCAGAATCGTGAGCCAATTCAGGTCGTAGTGCGGATCGGTGCCGGCCCGGCTCAGCGCGCTGGTGTCGGTGACCTCATGCAGGCGCGTGGTGAGCAACTGGTCCCCGGCGGGGGCGGACTCGAAGACCGACAGCTGTTCCCTGGCCTCTTCCGCGGTGTCGGCGAACACCGTCGCGTTCAGGGACAGCAATGGCTCGCCGTTCGTCATCGGGTCACGGGCGCAGATGAGGTTGATTTCGGCCGGCGTCTGGCGGCCGATCTCGTGCACGAAGCGGTAGACGTCCGGCGCGGCGGGCGCCGGCCAGAAGTAGCCGCTGTTCATCGTGGTCACACCACGATCTACGCCTCCTGGAACGGATCGACGCGGACCAACGCGCTCGAGGAACCAGGCTGGACACTGGCTCGTCGAGCACCAGCAGCGGCGCGCGCTTGGCCAGCGCCACCAACCTAGCCGCAAGCGGCCCGCCAGCTTGCGGCGGTGCAGGTTGGGAGGCTTCGAATTATCCGGAGATTAGTCGGAGAAGTCCGGATGGCGACGATGTAAGCGCAGATGGGTGCAGCGGGTGTCGTCTTCCTCGACGCAGCATTGTCCCGCTCCTGGCCGCCGCGTCTAGGTCTCTCCCTGCGGTCGCGTCGCACGCGATCGGCTTTCGCCGAACCTAGACCCGGCGTCCACTCGCCAGGGA
>Ga0099827_10001227_pt1 | contig 13020 bp, 17 predicted proteins | sample CZO8metaG_FD_79339 | JGI IMG/M metagenome (GOLD analysis project Ga0099827, IMG submission 79339) | Vadose zone soil microbial communities from the Eel River Critical Zone Observatory, Northern California, USA - CZOApr15con1.8 metaG | ecosystem: Environmental > Terrestrial > Soil > Vadose zone ...
CTGGACCCATTGCTCGCAGGGACTATTCGAGTACTTGCGCCCGGTATTCGGGACGCACTGCGCGCGGGAGCCATCCGCTCCACTTTCTATCGGCCGCGCATAGCTGAGCTCTCGCTCGCCGACTGCTTCTTGCTTGCGGGGCCGGAAGAGGAAGACGCGATCGCAACGAAGGATCCGATCGTGCTCTCGGTCGCACGCGAACTCGGCATCGCCACCATCTCGCTCGCCTGAACGTGGCCTACGATCAGGGTCGATGTGAAGATCGAGGGCGCTTCACCCGCGCAGGAAGCGATCCTGCGGGAGATTTTCGAGGGGCTCGAGTCGTCGGAGATCGAGGCTGTACGAGTGGAGCGCCACGATGAGCGTGGCCTGGGCCTCGAGGTCACACAACCCGATCCTCTCGACGTCCGTGGCCAGTGGGAAGCCGTTCTCGTGGCGCATGCATTTCGCGATCGTTCGGCGGGCAATCAACTTGATCCGGTTGCTTGGGTGGGAACCCCGGGCTCCGGCCACGCAGTGGGCGGTCCGCGTACCGCCCGTCCGACACCGCAGGATCGTGACGAGATCCGGGGGCGGGTCGAGTCAGCTGCGGCAGAGACCGACGCACTCCTGGATCGGCTGGAGATTCTCCAGCCGCTTGGCGTCGCGAAGGCGGTTACCCTTGCGGTGGCGAACGTGCACGCTTACCTGCGGTACGGCGTTCGTGCATTCCTCAAGTTGAGCGGCCACTACGACGACGCGTTCGACGGGTCGTTCGTCGCAATAGTCGACGGTGAGCGGCTGCCTGCCTGGGTGACCGGCTACGCGGGTCACTGGGGGATAGGGACGAGGCGCCCCGACGTCGAATGCTGTGACCCGCGCGTCTCCTTTGGCGTTCCAATCTACTACTCGGGCCCTCCGCCCTGCACCGCCGGGATGCGAACAGTCGAAGACATGCTTGCTGCTTTTCGGAGCACGATGGCCGAGCGAACCGGGCACAGCGTTCAGGAATGGCTCGAATTCGTCCCTGACGGCCTGGATACCGCGCAGCGCATTCGTCGGTTGCAGAAGGACCACGGTCTTGGTCACGCCGATGCGGCGGCGGTCGCAACGCTCCGCTGAATCTCGTCACGAAGCCGGCACGAAGCGCGTCCGAAGTCGCGCGTAGGCTGGCCGGGTGGCCAAGGCTGCCCTCAAGTTCGCGTGCTCCGAATGCGGTTACACCGCAGGACGCTGGTTCGGGAAGTGTCCGGGCTGCGACGCGTTCGGGACGCTCGTGGAAGAGGCGCCGGTCGCGGCGGCGACGGCGGCGCCGAAGCCGCTGCTCCGGCTCGTCGACGTCCAGGCGGAGGAGGCGGCGCGGATCCCGACCGGCGTCCCCGAGCTCGACCGCGTGCTCGGCGGCGGTCTCGTGCCGGCGTCGCTCGTGCTCGTAGGCGGGGAGCCGGGGGTCGGCAAGTCGACGCTGCTGCTGACGGCGCTCGCGGCGATCTCGAAGGAGCGGCGTGCGCTGCTCGTCACCGGCGAGGAGTCGACGGCGCAGGTCAAGCTACGCGCGGCGCGGCTCGGCGGCGCGGAGCAGGTCGAGATCCTTGCCGAGACCGAGCTGGACGCCGTCTGTGCGACGCTCGAGCTGGAGCGGCCGGACGTCTGTGTTGTCGACTCGATCCAAACCCTCTACTCGGCGGAGCTCGGAAGTGCGCCGGGCTCCGTCGCGCAGGTCCGCGAGGCGGCGGCGCGCCTCCTCCGCGTCGCGAAGGAAAGCGGCGTCGCGACGATCCTCGTCGGGCACGTGACGAAGGACGGCGCCGTCGCGGGCCCGCGCGTGCTCGAGCACCTCGTCGACTGCGTCCTCCAGTTCGAGGGCGACCGCTACCACGCGCACAGGATCTTGCGGGCTGTCAAGAACCGCTTCGGCTCCACGAACGAGCTCGGCGTCTTCGAGATGACCGGCACGGGCCTCGTCGGCGTCCCCGATCCGTCGGCGCTGTTCGGGAAGACACAGGAAGGAGAAGTCGGCGCCGCGGTGGCCTGCGCGCTCGAGGGGACGCGGCCGATCCTGCTGGAGATCCAGGCGCTCGTCTCGCCGACCGACCTCGCGATGCCCCGCCGGGTCGGCACCGGCGTCGACCCGAAACGGCTCGCGATGATCGTCGCCGTCCTCGGCAGGCACGCCGGCATCGCGCTCGGCTCGGCGGACGTCTTCGTCAATGTCGCCGGCGGGGTGCGGATCGACGAGCCGGGCGCCGACCTTGCGATCGGCCTCGCGATCGCCTCCGCTGCGAAGGGAGTTCCCGTCGCCGGCGGCCTGGGCGCGTTCGGAGAGATCGGGCTCACCGGCCGCCTCCGCCCCGCGACGCAGGCCGAGAGACGGCTCGAGGAATGCGCGAAGCTCGGACTCGCGGCCGCGCTCGCTCCTGCGGGCACCCCCGCTCATGGCAAGATCAGAGTCGAGGAGAGCGACACGCTTCGAACCGCGATCAAGGCGGGGCTCGATGACGGACAGGACGGACAAGCAAGCGGCTAGCAGCCTCGGCTTCACCCGGACGCCCTCGGAGGACGACCCGCGCCGCGACCCGCGCCTGCTCGGATCGATCGCGAGGATCGCGCCAGGCACCGAGCTTCGGCAGGGGATCGACGACATCATCCGCTCGCACGAGGGCGCTCTGATCGTGATCGGCGATCCCGAGGCGCTCTCGTTCCTCTACTCCGGCGGGATGCGCCTCGACCTGCCCTTCACAGCGCAGCGCCTGTACGAGCTGGCGAAGATGGACGGCGCGATCATCGTCAACGACGAGCTGACGAAGATCGCGTACGCGAACGTCCAACTGATGCCGGATCCGACGATCTCGTCGAACGAGACCGGTACGCGGCATCGCACCGCGGAGCGCGTCGCGAAGCAGACTGCGGCGCTCGTGATCTCGATCTCGCAACAGCGCGAGACGGTCAGCGTCTTCCTCGGACAGCGCCGCTACCAGCTCGACCCCGTCGCGACCGTCCTCGCCAAGACGAACCAGGCGCTGGCGACGTTGGATACCTACCGCACGCGGCTCGAGCAGGTGCTGACGCGGCTGACCGCGCTCGAGTTCCAGAACGCGGTCGTGCTCGACGACGTCCTCGTCGTGCTGCAGCGCGCGGAGCTCACGACGCGCATGGCCGAGGAGATCGAACGCAACTGCGTCGAGCTCGGCTCCGAGGGCCGGCTGATCCGGATGCGGCTGAGCGAGCTGCTCGGCGACGTTCCGAGCGAGAAGGCCTCGGTCGTCCAGGACTACCACCTCGCGGGCGGAGGCCCGGAGGCCGTGCTCGCACTCGAGGGCCTCGGCGCGCTCAGCTACCACGAGCTGCTCGAGTTCGAGCGGGTCGCCGAGCTGCTCGGCTATCCGCGCAACGTCAATCCGCCCGACCACTCCGTCTCGCCGCGCGGATTCCGCGTACTGGCGCACATCCCGCGGATCCCTTCGGCGGTGATCGAGCGCGTCGTCCAGGACATGGACGGGCTGGACGCGATCGTCCGGGCATCCCAGCGCGACCTCGAGGCCGTGCAGGGAGTCGGGGCGGCGCGGGCCCGCGACATCCGCGAGGGGCTCCGCCGCCTCCAGGAGCACAACCTTGTCGATCGGTACCTCCAACTATAGTTCGCAAAGAGCAGGGATTTTTCCGAAAAACCGCCTGATTTGCGGGGCTTTTGCTATACTCATCCCTATTCTGCCGGCGGGCTGGCCCCCAGCCGGCGTTCTTGACGAGTAGACCCGCGAACCCAAGGGGAGGCAAGGCTTGTTCAAAGTCGGCGACAAAGTGGTGTACCCCCACCATGGTGCAGGCACGGTGGTGAAGAAGGAAAAGCGCGAGGTTCTCGGGGAGAAGCGCGAATACCTGACGATCAAGATCCTCCACAACGACATGACGGTCAACGTGCCGTCCGACAACGCGGAGCAGGTCGGGCTCCGTCAGGTGATCGACGAGGAAATGGTCAAAAAGGTCACGAAGGCGCTGACCGGCGGCGGCACTGCGATGCCCAAGAACTGGAACCGCCGCTTCAAGCACAATCGCGACAAGATGAAGACGGGAGACATCTTCGAGCTCGCCGAGGTCGTGCGGAACCTCTCCTTGCGCGACCACGAGAAGGGCCTCTCGACCGGCGAGAAGCAGATGTTCGTCAAGGCGAAAAAGATCCTCGCCTCCGAGCTCATGTACGCGAAGGGCCTGGACGAAGACGAGGCCTCCGAGTGGCTCGACGAAGTTCTCTCGGACAACGGCAAGGACAACGGCAAGACGACCGCCAAGAAGAAGACGACGTCCTCGAAGGCGAAGGCCGGCGCCACCGCGTAAGTGAGCTCACGCTCTCCTGGGGCGCCGCTGGTGGTGCGGGGCCGGAGGGCACAGTATGAGTAATACGGGCCCGGAGAGCACCGTGCCGCCAGCGGCGCCAGCCGGCGGCGGAGCCGGGCTTCGCCCGGCGGGAGCCGCCGGCGGCCAGGGGGGCGTGTGGGCCGTTCTCGCGGCTGCGGGTCGCGGAGAACGGCTCGGTGACGAGCGGCCGAAGGCGTTTGCGCGCCTCGGTGACCTGCCGCTGCTCGCGGAGCCGCTGCGGCGGCTCGAGGAGTCCCCGTGGGTCGACGGGATCGTGATCGCCGCGCCGCCGGAGTGGGAGGAGCCGTCTATCCTCCTCGCCGAGGAGCTCGGCGCGGGGAAGGTCGGCTCGGTCGTGACCGGCGGCGAGACACGCGCGGCTTCGGTGCGCGCCGCGCTCGCGGAGGTGCCGGACGACGCGGACGTGCTGCTCGTCCACGACGCGGCGAGACCGCTGGTGTCGGACACCGTGATCGAGCGCGTGCTGGCGCCGCTCTCCGAAGGGTGGGACGGTGTCGTGCCGGCGCTCCGTGTGTCGGACACGGTGAAGCGAGTCAGCAACGGGCAGGTCGTCGAGACGCTCGATCGGGACGGGCTCGTCGTCGTGCAGACGCCGCAGGCGTTCGTCGCGTCGGTGTTGCGCGCGGCCGCCGGCGGCGAGGGGACGGACTGCGCGGCGCTCGTCGAGGCGCGCGGCGGGCGGATCAAGGTCGTCGAGGGCGACCCGCGCTTGATCAAGGTCACGTCGCTCGAGGATCTCGAGCTGGTCGCTTCGTGGCTGTGAAGGCCGTCGTGTTCGACGTCGGCGAGACGCTCGTCGACGAGACGCGGTATTGGGGCGAGTGGGCGGACCGCGCCGGCGTCCCGAGGCTGACGTTCTTCGCTGTCCTGGGCGGCGTGATCGAGCGTGGGGAGGACCACCGGCGCGTGTTCGAGTTGGTGCGGCCGGACTTCGACGTCGACGGTGCCCTGCGCGAAGGTCGCGGTAACGGCTTCCGGCCCGCGGATCTCTACGAAGATGCGCTGCCGTGCATCGAGCGGCTGCGGTCCGAGGGCTACCGGATCGGCCTCGCCGGCAACCAGACCGAGGAAACGGCTCGAACGCTCGAAGGTCTCGGTGTTCCTGCCGACTTTGTCGGCTCGTCCGCCGAATGGGGCGTCTGGAAACCGTCGCCGCTCTTCTTTGCACGAGTCGCCGCGGAGGCGGGCTGCGAGCCTGCGGAGATCGCCTACGTCGGGGATCGCGTCGACAACGACGTCGTCCCTGCCGCGACCGTGGGGATGGTCGCCGTCTTCATGCGTCGCGGTCCGTGGGCGCTGCTGCACGCGCACCGCCCCGAGGCATCGGTCGCGCGGCTCACGGTCGACTCGCTCGACGAGCTGCCGGAGGCGCTGCGCAGTGTCTCGTAACGGGGGAACCCGTGGTTCCCCCGTTGGCCCCCTCCTTTACGCTTCTCGTCGGAGCTCAGCTACGTGGGCTGCGCCGGGCAAGGCCCGGCTCCGCCCGCCGAGCGCCTACTCATGAATGAACCTTCTTTTCGGATAGGGACGGGCTTCGACGCGCATGCGTTCGAGGCGGGCGTGCCGCTCGTCCTCGCCGGCGTGCCGTTCCGCTCCGAGCGCGGTCTCGCCGGTCACTCGGACGGGGACGTGCTCACGCACGCGCTGATCGACGCGCTGCTCGGCGCGGCGGGGCTCGGCGACATCGGCTCGCTCTTTCCCTCCGACGATCCCGAGCTGAAGGGTGTGTCTTCACTCAAGCTGCTGCGAGAAGCGTACGGGCAGGTGAAGCAGTGCGGCTACGAGCTCGTGAACGTGGATGTGGTGCTGATCGGCAACGAGCCACGCATCGCTCCGGTACGCGAACAGATGCAGGCGCTGCTCTCAGCGACGCTCGAGGTGGACAAGCAGCGAATCACCGTGCGAGCGACGACCACGGACGGCCTCGGCTTCACCGGCCGCGGCGAGGGCCTCGCCGCGCAGGCGGTTGCCTTACTCCAGCGCGTAGCCTGACGCGAGCATCACGTCGGCGCGCTCATAGAACGCCTCGAACGGCGGGACGTCCCACCCGAGCGAGTCGGCGAGCCGCACGATTATGTTGAAGAGTGCGGCGACGTGGATCGCGTCGACCAGCGCATCGTCGGTCACGCCCGTAGCTCGCACGGCGTCGGCGGCGGCGCGCGTCAACTCGCCGGGGTGCAGCGTCATCGTCTCGATGAAGCCGAGCATCGCGCGCAGCGGCTTGGGGATGGGTGCCGTGCGCCAGTCGCTTTCCACCGCCTTCCAAACGTCTTCGCCGAGCGCGTACGACGCGACCGCGCCGTGGGCGTTCGTTCAGAACGGACACTGGTTGAGCGACGAGACGAACGCCGCGAACAGCTCGCGCTCGCCGGCGCTCCAGTCAGACGGCCCGCGCATCGCAAGGTCGAGCGCGTCGGAGAACGGCTCGCCGAACAGCTCCGGGCGATAGTGCAGCGTCTTGAGGACGCCGAGCGGGCGGACGACCTCGACCGCGTCGACCTTGGCGAGTCTCACGCGAGCGTCTCCAGAGCCATTGCGAGCCGCTCAAATCCGGCGGCCGCCGCCGCGGACACGGTGTGCTCGAAGATCTCGTCCTCCGAAAAGCCGGCCGCCTTCAACGCCTCGACCTCCTGATCCGTTGTCTTGTACGCGTGTCGACGCACCTTGTCGAGGTAGGAGGCGAGCTCCGGCGGCGCTTCACGCTCCGGTCGGGCGCAATCGCGCAGCCGCTCCATCAGCTCGTCATAGCGCGTCCTCACGGGAGAAATGTAGACCGGCGGGAGGCCCGTCCGCCTCCCGCCGGGGTTGAAAGGGCGCTACGCCGTGATCGGGCAGAGGAAGTCCTTCTCCGCCGCGCGAGCGACCGTCACGTCTCCGGAGGCGCGCGCGGCAGCCACGGCCTCGTCGGAGGTGAGCAGATAGGGCGCCACGCCCGCCTTGAACGTGACGAGCGAGACCGCCCAGTGGCCGCCGTGGTAGCCAGCCTCGCCGGGCCCGATGCCTGCGATCCCGAGCTGCCCGGCGGCGCCGTTCGCGACGACAAAGAACGGATCCGTGCCGGTATGCGGGAAGGCCGCCGGGGGCACCACCGTCCCGACGGTAGCTCCGTTGAGGAACAGCGTGCCGCGACCGACGTTCGACGCCGTCGCCGACGTCGCCGAGGCGACAAGCACACCGAGGATCGCGATCAGGACTGTGATGCGTCGCATGAGTTCCTCCTTGTCGGGTGCGCGACGCACCGACGCTAGGGCTCGTCCCTTTCCAGATTCATGCATGAAGCTGAACAGTTCGTTAAGGGTGCGCGGGCAGCGTGAAGCACACGCGCGCGCCACCGGTGGGACGGTTCTCCGCCCAGATACGACCGCCTTGCGCCTCAACGAGCCCGCGCGCGATCGCAAGCCCCAGACCCGCGCCGCCCCGCGGCCGGGAAGCGTCGAAGCGCCAGAAGCGATCGAACATGCGCTCCTGCGCGTCGCGCGCGAGACCTTCGCCTGTGTCCTCGACCGCCACCAGAACCTCGTGCGCGCCGGGCGCGACGAGGACGGCGACCGAGCCGTCCGACGGCGTGTGGCGCAGCGAGTTCGTGACCAGGTTGTAGAGGACTCGCTCGACCTTCTCCGGCGCGCAGAGCGCGGATGCGCCGCCGCGCGCCTCGAGCCGCACATGCTTCGCGTCCGCTTCAGGAGTGAGCGCGCGCAGGCATGAGTCGACGAGTCCGCCCAGCTCGGCCTCGCGCAACTCGAGTGTAAGTGCGCCCGCGTCAATGCGCGCGAGCTCGAACAGGTCCTCGACGAGCATTGCGAGTGTGCGCACCTGCTCTTGGAGCGCGGGGAGATATCGCTCCGGCGAGGCCAGGCCGTCCTCGATCGCCTCGAGCATCGCCTGCATCGACGCGACGGGCGTCCGCAGGTCGTGGCTCGCCCACGCGACGAGCTCGCGACGCGCGTCGAACAGGGACTCGAGGCTCGACGCCATCTCGTTCAGCGTGCGCGCCAGCACTCGGAGCTCGCGCGGGCGACGCACGTCGGCGCGGGCGGCGAGGTCACCTGCGGCGAAACGTCTTGCGCTTGCGGTGAGTGTGCTGATGCCCCGGCCGAGTCCCTCGGAGAGGAGGAGTGCTGCGGACACGGCGGTTGCCGCCGACGCCGCGGCAACGGTGAGGATCTTGACATCGGCGCCCATGTGGAACATCACCCAGCCGGAGACGAGCACCGCACCGAGAGGAAGCACGACGGCGAGGAAGGCGAGCCCCGCGAGCTGCAGCCGGACGGTCGGGAGCGCTCGCAACGCGAGCACGACGGCGCTCCCGGCTGCGAGCGTCGCGAGCGTGACGACGGCGGCAAGCTCGATCACGGCGCGAACCTGTAGCCGACGCCCCAGAGCGTCTCGAGGTGACGCGGACGCGACGGGTCGTGCTCGATCTTCTCGCGCAGCCTGCGCACGTGCACCGTGACGGTGCCCGTGTCGAGCGCGGCCTCGTATCCCCAGACGCGCGTCATCAACTGGTCGCGCGAGAAGACGCGCCGGGGATGCGACGCGAGAAAGTAGAGCAGGTCAAACTCCTTCGCCGTCAGCTTCAGTTGCTCTCCGGCGCACACGACTTCGCGCGTGGCGGGATCGATCTCGAGCGCGTCGAAGGAAAGCCGCCCCGGGACGGCATCGCGCGGTTCCACCCGTCGGAGGACGCTCCGCACTCGGGCGACGAGCTCGCGCGGCGAGAACGGCTTAGTGACGTAGTCGTCCGCACCGAGTTCGAGGCCGACGATGCGGTCCGCCTCTTCCCCCCGCGCGGTGAGCATGATCACGGGCAGCGCCGAGCGTGCGCGGATCCAGCGGCAGAGGTCGAGCCCGTCGGTCCCCGGCAGCATCAAGTCGAGCAGGACGAGGCTCGGTTCGTGCCGCTCGAGGAGGGACCGCGCCTCGTCGCCGTCGCCGGCCTCGAGCGTGCGGTAGCCCTCGCGCTCGAGATACCGCACGACGACCTCGCGCACGATCGGCTCGTCGTCGACGACGAGGACAGTCGCCATGGACTCATTCTGAGCCGCCATTCCTTGCCACAGTCTTAACTCGTCGCCGTTCGTTTCTCTTAAGGAGCCGGCAAGAATCACGCAAGAGCTCCCGCCTAGCCTAGGTGCATCCGAACCAAGGAGGCACCGTGAAGAAGCTCGTCGTCCTGCTCGCCGCTCTAGGCGCGATCGCAGCTCCGGCCGCAGCAGCAGGCCCGATCCAGCACTACCTCAGCAAGCAGAAGGTCGTCGTCGGTTTCTACCGCGGCGCGCGCGTCGAGTATCTCGACCTGGGACCGGTGAAGCTCGCCCCCGGCAACAAGGTGGCGCCGATCTGGACGATCAAGAACGGAACGAAGGACCAAGGAAACGTGATCGACACGGTTCCAGGGCGCTCCGACTACACCCCGCTCTGGCGTGTGAACGTCGTCACGTTCAAGCCTGGCATGACCGCGCTGACACTCCGCTCCGCCGCAGAGATCAAGGCAGCCGTGGCCCACGGCGACGTCACCGTGAAGACGACGGCGACCGTCGTCAATTGTCCGGTGATCTAGGCCGGAAGACTGACGATCCCGGCGCTCGTGCGCACGAGGCCGTCGCGGTGGAGCGACGCGACGGCCTCCGGGTCGAGTTCGGCGAGGTTGCGCGGACGTTCGGCGACGAGCCTCAGCATCCGCGCGCGGCGCTGGCGGAACGAGCCTTCGAAGCGCGACTGCTTGCGGAGGGGCTCGTAGCGGCGTCCGCGGGACGGACAGTTGGCAGCGAGCGGGCAGACTGCGCAGCGCGGCACGCGCGCGAGGCAGATCGTTGCACCGAGGTCCATGAGCGCCTGTCCGCATGCGGAGCCGAACTCGTGGCGCGTCCGCTCCTTCACGCGGCGGACGTTCGTGTCCACGGGAAGCATCGGCTCGCCGAACGCGAAGCTGCGCACCGCGGCCGCGGTATACGTGCCGACGCCGGGCAGCACAGTCAGGTCGTCGGGCCAGCCGTCGCGCGCGACTGCCTGAGCCGCCCGGTGCAGGTTGAGCGCCCGCCGGTTGTAGCCGAGCCCTTGCCACTCCCGGATCACGTCCGCGGCGGCGGCGGCCGCCAGCGCGTCCACGGTCGGCCAGCGCTCGAGCCAGCGCAGGTAGCGCGGGATCACGCGCTCGACCTGCGTTTGCTGGAGCATCACCTCGCTGACGAGGATCGCGTACGGGTCCCGCGTCCGCCGCCAGGGCAGGTCGCGGCCATGCTCGGCGAACCAGACGAGAAGAGCCGCGTCCACGCCGACCGAGTCTAGGGATGCCGCTTGACAGTGGCTCGGCCACCTGAGAGAGTGGCGTCTGCCAAGTCCCTGTGGGCCCTCGGGTTCACGGGGACATGGCATTTTTGGGGGCATGAAAAGAGTCCGCTTCGCGCCGAGCCCCACGGGTTCCCTCCACGTCGGCAACGCCTTGAGCGCTGTCGCGAACCGCGCGCTCGGCGACTGGATGCTGTTGCGCATCGACGACACCGACCGCGAGCGCAACGTCCCGGGTGGCGAGGAGGCGATCCTGCGCGACCTCGAGTGGCTCGGCGTGGCGTGGGACGAAGGCCCGGTCCGGCAGAGCGAGCGGCAGGAGCGCTATCGCGAGGCGGCCGAGCCGCTGGGGGCGCGCTTAGAGGGAATCACGCTGCTGCGCGAGGACGGGAGCGCGACGTACCAGCTTGCGACCGTGGTCGACGACATCGACTTCGGGATCACGCACGTCGTGCGCGGGAACGACCATCGCCCGAACGAGCCGCTGCACCAGCGCCTGCACGCGGCACTCGGGACGACGGCGCCCGAGTACGTGCACCACGGCCTGATCCTCGGACCGGACGGCAAGAAGCTCTCGAAGCGAGCCGAGGGTGCGACGGTCGCCTCGCTGCGCGAAGCCGGCATTCCGTCTGAGGCGGTCCGCCGTTACCTCGACCAGCTCGACCTGCCGAAGCACGACGTCCACTACGATCTGCCGCGGATCCGTCGTTACGCGGTCGAGGCGCTGGCGGCGCTGCCCGACGAGGAGCTTGCGTCGCGCGTCGGCATCCCGGTCTCGGCAGTCCCGCTCGTCCGCGGCGCGCACGACCTCGTCGAGGCGCGCACGATCGCGGACGCCGTCCTGACCCCGCCAAGTGACAAAGTGCCACTTGGCGAGGATGCCCGGCCGACCTTGGCTCGCTTTCGCGAACTGCGCGAGCGCGCGGACGGCGCGCTCGACTATGAGACGGCGAAGTCGCTGCTGCGCGAGCTAAAGGCCGCCGGCGGGGACTTGAAGGCGTTGCGGGTCGCGCTCACCGGCCGCGAGAAAGGTCCCGAGCTCGCGGCGGTCATCGCCGCGCTCGACCGCGACGAGACGCTGCGGAGGCTCGATGCGGCTGTATGACACGTGCACACGTCGGAAGCAGGAGTTGCCGCCGCCGCCGGGGCCGATCCGGATGTACTTCTGCGGGCCGACGGTCTACACGCGGGCGCACATCGGCAACGCGCGTCCGTTCGTGATCGGCATGTGGTTGCGGAACTGGTTGCGCGAACGCGGCTACGACGTGACGCTCGTCCACAACATCACCGACATCAACGACAAGATCTACGACGCCGCGCCCGGCGCGAGCGCCGAGCTCGCCGAGCGCGCGACAGCGTGGTACCTCGAGGACACGCGCGACCTCGGCCTCGGGATGCCGGACGAGCTGCCCAAGGCGAGCGACTTCGTCCCGCAGATCGTGCATTTCATCGCCGAGCTGATCGACCGCGGCTACGCGTACGCGGTCGACGGCGACGTCTACTTCCGCGTCGCGCGTTATCCGGAGTACGGTCGGCTCTCGGGCCAGCGGCTCGATCAGGTGGAAGAGCAGGAGCCGAACCCGCTGAAAGAGGACCCGCGCGATTTCGCGCTCTGGAAGGCGAACAAGCCGGGTGAGGACACATGGTGGGACGCGCCGTGGGGCCGCGGCCGGCCGGGATGGCATATCGAGTGCTCCGTGATGGCCGAGGAGCTGCTGGGGCCCGTGTTCGAGATCCACGGCGGCGGCCTCGACCTCGTCTTCCCCCATCACGAGAACGAGATCGCACAGTCCCGCGCGCTCGGGCACGAGTTCGCGGAGATCTGGACGCACAACGGGATGCTCCAGTTCACCGGCGAGAAAATGTCGAAGTCGATCGGGAACGTGACGACGATCCGCGAGGCGCTCGACGAGTGGGGACGCGAGACCGCGCTCGTGTTCTTCCTCACGGCGCATTGGTCGAAGCCCATCGACTATTCCGACGAGACGCTTGCAGCTGCGGAGGCGCGCGCCGAAGGCTTCCGCGATGTGTTTCGCGGACCGTCTGAACCTGCTCGAGACGGCGAGTGGGAGCGCCTCGCGGCTGCGCTCGAGGACGACTTCAACACCCCCGATGCGCTCGCGATCATGCACTCGTGGCGCGATCACGACCTGCTTCGCCGCGCGCTGGACGTCTTCGGACTCGCATCGCTCGCGGAGAGCGAGGAGGCGCCGGCCGACGTGCGCGAGCTCGCCGAGCGGCGGCAGGCGGCGCGGGAGGGAGGCGATTTCGAGGAAGCGGATCGGCTTCGCGTCGAGATCGAGGCGTCCGGCTGGGAGGCGCGCGACGCGGCCGACGGCTTCCAGCTCGTCCCCAAGCGGTGACGCGCGACCTGGTCTA
>Ga0099827_10001232_pt1 | contig 13007 bp, 11 predicted proteins | sample CZO8metaG_FD_79339 | JGI IMG/M metagenome (GOLD analysis project Ga0099827, IMG submission 79339) | Vadose zone soil microbial communities from the Eel River Critical Zone Observatory, Northern California, USA - CZOApr15con1.8 metaG | ecosystem: Environmental > Terrestrial > Soil > Vadose zone ...
GGCGCCGACTTCGACGTCGAGCGCAAACCGTAGCCCTTTCGCCAGCTCGAGCGCCGCTGCCTGCTTCCACACTCGGATGAACAGCGACTCGGGATGTTCACCGACGGTGTGCTTGCGGATGGACGTGACGGTGAAGTCGCGGGCTCGCAGCGCCTTCAGCACTCGCTGGAGTTCGTCCGGGTTGACGATCAGTTCGGCCTGCACGAACGCTCGCTCGTTGGTTCCGAAAATGACCAGGGACGTGCTCATCCCCATCTCGCGCCCGATTGGCGTACCGTTGACGAGCGCGACGCGCCCAATCGCCGCGCGGTAGATGCCTCGGCGACCACGCCGCGCATCGAGAGCACGCCGTTCAACGGCGCGGCATCGATGCTGTTCGCGACCGGTGGCGAAAGCGCTCCCAGCGAGGACGAGCTCGACCTGCCGGCTCCGGCGCGGCCGACCTCATCGAGGGTCTTCCGCAGGGCGCCGGCGAGAGTCTGAAAGGTGCCCTCCCCCGAAACATTCATGGTGAGCAGCCGCGGTTGATCGAACAGCAGCGTGTTGCCGAGACCGGTCACCTCCAATCCGCCGCTGAGTGCCGCGCTCATTGCGGGATTGACTTCATCCTCGAGCACGATGATTTCACCGCTCACCAGGGCTTCCTGATGCATCGATGGTGAAAACGTGGCCCAGGCTCGCGGTGCCTGCGCCGGAGACAATCGCTGCCGACCGACATGAACGCTGAGATCGGTCCGCGGAAACGCAAACTTGTAGGCGCTTTCCTCGTCCACGTAGACGCCTTTCGTACCAAGCGTCCGATCCAACGCCGCGCGGGCCTGCTGGGAAATCGGCGGCATCGCCGCGCTCGACGACAAGGCCGCCGCGAGCACCCCGAACCGCCACAACGGAGTGATGTTCTTGATCGTCATGCGTCTCACTCGAATCTCAATGCATCGATCGGATCCAGTCTGGCCGCCTGTCGCGCCGGGTAGTAGCCAAAGAACACGCCGATCGCCGCGGAGCAGCCGAACGCCAGCGCGATCGCGTTTGCAGAGACGCGCGTGGGCCACTGGAACGTGTCCGCGATCATTCGCGCCCCGAGCGTGCCGAATCCAATCCCGATCGCGCCGCCGATCAGGCTGAGAATCACCGCTTCGACCAGGAACTGCCGGAGGACGTCACGGCCGCGCGCTCCGACCGCCTGCCGCAACCCAATCTCGCGCGTCCGTTCGGTGACCGACACCAGCATGATGTTCATGATGCCGATGCCGCCGACGATGAGCGACACGGATGCCACGGCTGCCAGGAGCCCCTCCATGGTTTGCGTGGACTGTTTGACCGCCTCGGCAATCTCTGTCGGATGGCGCAGGTTGAAGTCGTCCTGGGCGCCGGGTCTGATGTGATGACGCTCACGCATCAGCGCCGCAATGTCTTCCTCCGCCTGATCGAGGACCTTCGCCGACGTCGCGCTGCACATGATGTCGTCGAGCCATGTTTGCCCCTTGATCTTCTTCATCACCGTCGTGTACGGCATCAGGAGGTTGTCGTCCTGATCCTGACCGGTTGCAGTTTGTCCCTTGACCTCCAGGACCCCCACGACAACACAGGGCTGATCCTTCACCCGAATGGTCTCTCCGATTGGATCCTGTGACCCGAACAACTGATCGACGAGCGTCTGCCCCAGTACGCACGTGTTGCTGGCGCGCTCAACGTCAACCTCGGTGTACATGCCACCGCGCACGACATTCCACGTCTTGAGTGCCAGATAGTCGGGTCCAACGCCACGCACTGACGTGCCCCAGTTCTGATTGCCGTACACCACCTGCACCCGCGTGTCCGCCTGCGGCGTCACGTTGGTCACCAGCGACACGTGTTCCTTGATCGCCTCGTAATCGCCAAGCGTTAGAGTCTTCGTTCCGAACGCGCCCGTGCGGACGCCGCCCCGATTCACGCCGCCAGCCTCGACCCAGATCATGTTGGCGCCAATGTTCGTGATCGCGCGTTCGACGCTGGCTTGAGCGCCTTCGCCGATCGCAACCACACAAATCACCGCGCCCACGCCGATGATGATGCCGAGCATCGTCAGCGCCGTTCGTAAGATGTTCTGGCGCAGCGCCTTCAGCGCCAGGCGCGGGATCATCAGCAGATGCATGACTCACCGCGGCGCGATCGAGAAGTCGTCGAACGCGATCACCGAGTCGGCTTTCGTCCACAGGCCGACTTTACCGGCGTCCTTGAAGGTCCCGTCCTTCGCGTCCAGCACTGTCTTGCCGTCGAATGTCACGACGAAATGGTCGCCCGCTGCTTCAACCTTGAGGGTGTGCCACACGCTCGACGCGACTTTCACGCCTTTATTCAAGAACGCGACGCGCCGGCCGTTCACGACGTGGTAGATCGTGCAGTTGTCCTCGAGCGCATTGCATCGAGTGATGTAGTAGTTGTTCTGATCGCGATATCTCCAGACGATCCCCGCGCCCTGATCGCCCCTGCCAGAGATCGCTTTGAACTGCACCGAGAGGTCGACGTCCTTCGCCGTGACGCTGTCGTAAACGGCTACGGGAAAGCGATAGTCCGTGGTGTCGGCGTCCGTTTGCATCAGCACGTTTCCGTGGGCTTGATCGTCTTTCTTGACGATCCACACGCCAGGCTTGCCTTTTCCCGTCAGTGCGAACGAAAACCCCTGTGGCGGATTCCCAATAGCGTCTTTTTCAAAGTCGATCTTCGAGCTCTGACCGATCGCGACCACCGCACTCGCCCAGACCAGGGTGGCGGCGACGAAACGTCTCGCGTTGTGCATGGTGTGACCTCGCTAGCCGGGTTTCGGTGCTTGAACAGTGACCTTGGCACCCTCACGCACCTCGTCGGTGCCCCGCCGAAGAATCGTGTCGCCCTCCTTGAGCGCGCCGAACACCTCGATCAGGTCTCCAACGCGCGCGCCGCGGCCCACGTTCACCCATTGCGCCACACCGTTGTTGACGCGAATCACAAACGTTCGCTCCGTCGTGGTCACAATGCTAGTGGGAGGCACGAGCAGTGACGGTTGGGGGCGCCTCACGGGCCACTGCACTTCCGGATACATCCCCGCCCCGAGCCGCAAGTCGCCGTTCTTCACGTCCAGTTCGACCGGCATGGTCCGAGTCTTCTCATCGAGATCGTGGGCGATCAGGTTCAGCACACCGTAGAAGGTCTCTCCGGGGTACGCCGGCACAGTGAAGGCCACACGGGCACCCTTCACCATCGCGCCGACCAGCGCTTCAGGCACGGCCACCACCAGACGCAAACGAGAAATCTGGTGCAGTCGAAGGAGCGGCGTCGATCCAGTTCCGGGTCCGACCAACGCTCCAGGGTGAACGTTGCGTTCGGTGATGACCCCGTCGAACGGTGCTTTGAGCGTCAGGTACTGTTCGAGATCCTTGACGGATTGCACTTGCGCCTGTGCGGCCTTGATAGAGTCTTCGTACGAGCGAACCAGGGCCTGCGCCGCCTCTGCGGTCTTCTGCGCGACAACGACGTCGTTTTCGGCGACGACACCCGGCGTGGCAGATGCCGCCTTCAGGCGGTCGTACGTGCTCTGCGCGCCCGCCAGTTTGGCTTCGGCTTCCGCTTTCTGAAGACCGAGCGCCTGGGCCTTCGCCTGCGCCTCGACGATATTCGCCAGCATTTCCGGCGCTTCAAGTGTCATCAGCACCTGTCCTTGTCGAACGGTGCTGCCTCGATCCACGGCCACGCGCTTGACGAAGCCCGCGAGCTTGGCGTAAATCGGCACGGCCAGGTATGGCTGAAACTCGCCAGGCAGCTTGACCTGCCGATCGACGGCCTTCGACGTCACGCGGACGACTTCCACAAGTGCAGGTGCCGGCGCGGCGGCTGGCGGCTGGGCGACAGCCGTTGCCGCGAACAGCATCGGGATCGACGCGATGCAGAATCTATGTCGCTGTGCGTTTGTCATAGTGTGCGCTCGACGGATCATCGGGGTCTAACGTGGGAGACACGGTGCGGACCCGCGCCTGTACGAGCGTGTACACCGCGGGTAGGACAATCAGCGTGGCCATGGTCGCCAGAAACAGACCGCCGATGACCGCGCGGCCGAGCGGCGCGGTCTGGGCGCGCTCACCCGTGCCGAGCGCCAGCGGGATCATCCCGGCGATCATCGCCGTGGCGGTCATCAGAATGGCGCGCAAGCGCCCACGGCCGCCCTCGACAGCGGCGTCGTGCACCGACGCCCCTTCCCGCCGTGCGTTTTCGGCAAACGTCACCAGCAGAATCGCGTTCGCGACCGAAATGCCGATGGCCATGATGGCTCCCATGAACGACTGCACATTCAGCGTGGTCCCGGTGAGGAGGAGGATCAACAGCACGCCGCAGATCACGGCTGGAACAGGAGAGATGACGGCGAACGCGAGTCGGAACGACTGGAAGTTGGCGGCCAACAACAGAAAGATGACGAGGATCGACAGGAGGAGGCCACCTCGCAAGCCAGCGAGCGTTTCCTCGAACGCGGGCACCTGCCCGCGGTTGTTGACGCTGATGCCGCGGGGGGGGGCACCAGCGCGCGCGATCGCCTGTCGGACGTCCGCCACGATTTGACCGAGCGGCTTCTCGTGCAGATTCGCGGTGAAGCTGACGACGCGCTGCATGTTGTAACGGTCGACCTCGCCTGGCGTGATGCCGTAGTCGACGCTCGCCACATCCGAGACGAGCGGCCGACCCGTGCCGCCGGCATTGCGCGCCATAACGGGCAGGTCCGCGACGTCCTCGATCGACGCCATCTTGGCCTGCGGAATCTCGACTTGAATCTGGAACCCGTTGCCGCTTCCCGGATCCCGCCAGAAATTCAGATCGGTGTAGCGGCTGGACGAGGTCGCGGTCGCGAGCGACCGGCCGACATCGGCCGCCGTCACGCCGAACTGACCGGCTCGATCGCGGTTGATCTGGATCTGCAGGGAGGGATAGTCGAGCGGCTGCGCATACTGTAGGTCGCGCAAGGCGTCGATCTTCACGAGCTCGGCCCTGATCTTCTCGGCGAAGGCGCGCGTGGCCGGGAGCGCCGGGCCCTGTACGGCAATTTCGATCGGCGTCGGCGAGCCAAAGCTCATGACCTGGCTGATGATGTCGGCTGCCTCGAAGGAGATCGCGACGTCAGGCAACGCCTTCTTCAAGTCGTGACGTAGTTGCTCCTTCAGCGCTTCGGTCACGGCCGGAGCATCGGGTTTCAGCGAGACGCCCACCACGGCCTCGTGTTGGCCGCTCGCGAACAGGTAAATCGTGTTGATGGGATAGTTCGGCGTCTGCACACCGATGAACCCGGTCGTGATCTCGACGTTGTCCGCGCCGACCAGGTTCTTGATCACGTCCATCGCTTTCATCTCGATCAGCTCGGTGCGCTCCAGCCGCGTGCCGGTCGGTGCCCGTAGGCGAAGCTGCAGCTGCTTCGTTTCCACGGCGGGAAAGACTTCCGTGCCCATGCGTGGGAAGACGATGGCAATGAACGCCACGGTCGCCACGAGGTAGGCACCGATGACGACCCAACGAAGTCCGAGCACCGATTCGAGTCGATCGCGATAGGACGATCGGAGCCGCTCGTGGAAGGCCGGTTCGGGATGATGTCCGGTGCGCAACATCCACGTGGCCAGCACCGGCACCAGCGTGCTGGAGATTACATAGGAGGACACCATCGCGAAGCCGACGGCGAGCGACAGCGGCACAAACAGCTGGCGTCCCACACCGACCATGAACAGCGACGGGATGAACACCGCCAGCACGCAGAGCATCGAGAGCAGCCGCGGCGTGATCGTCTTCTGGCAGGCCTCGAGAACGGCGCGGGCCTTCGCCATGCCGGTACCGAGGTGCGTATGGATGTTCTCGATCTCCACGGTCGCCTCGTCGACGAGGACGCCCACGGCGAGCGCCAGGCCACCGAGCGTCATGATGTTGATCGTCTGCCCGAACACCCACAAGCCGATCACGGCAGAGAGGATCGAGAACGGAATCGTGATGACGACGATGAGCGAGCTGCGGAAATCACGGAGGAAGATCAACACCATCAAGCCGGTCAGCAACGCGCCAATCAGCGCTTCGACGATCAACCCGTTCAGGGCGCCGACGACGTACCGGGACTGATCGAAGACGAGATCGATCTTGACGTCTTCAGGCGCGACGTTCCGCATGGCGGGCAGCGCCTGCCGCACGTTCCGGATGACGTCCAAGGTGGACGCATCCGCGCGCTTCGTCACGGGAATGTACACCGTCCGCTTGTCATCGACGTGCGCATAACCGACGACGATATCCGCGGTGTCGGTGATGGAGCCGACATCCCTCAAGTAGACAGTCGGACCGGTACCAATCCTGAGCGGCGCATCCAGCAATTCCTGAATGTTGCCGCCAAGCGTGGCGTTCGTCGACGCGATCCGAATCAGGTCGCCGGTGCGGACGTTACCCGACGGCAGAACGATCGTTGCGCGATTCAGAGCGGATACGACTTCGTCCGGGGAAAGCCGATACTGTCTGAGCTTCTCCGGATCCACCCGCACGACAATCGTGCGTTGACTGCCGCCGAATGGCGGCGGCGCCGACACACCGGGCAGCGTGGCAAAGATCGGGCGCACTCGGTTGAGCGCGATGTCCTGCATCTCGGGCACGCTGCGCGTCGTGCTCGAAAACACGAGTTGAGCGACCGGAACGCTGCCGGCATCGAACCGCATGATGAAGGGCGGCACCGCGCCGGGCGGCATGAAGGCGCGGGCGCGATTGACGTAGCCGACGACTTCCCCCATCGCCTGGCTCATGTCGGTGTCGGGGTGGAACACCAGTTTCATCAGCGCGATGCCCTGGATGTTCTTGGATTCGACGTGCTCGATCCCGGTGATGTACAGGAAGTGGTACTCGTAGTAGTAGGTCAGGTACCCTTCCATCTGCGACGGATCCATGCCCCCATACGGCTGCGCCACGTAAATTGCCGGCGCGCCCAGTTTCGGAAAGATGTCGACCTTCATCTGCCGGATGGCCATGATCGACGTCAGTGCCACGGCGACGACGGCTACCAGAATCGTGATCGGCCGGCGCATGGCCGTAAACACTAACCACATGAAATGTCTCCCGAGAGGTCCGGCTAAAGCCGAACACTCCGTACACCAGTTACGGTCTGACCTTTTCCAAGAACGGCGCGAGATCGCCATGCGCTTGCGCTGTCGCCAGCAACGCGCGCCACACGCCGAGCCGGGCCACCGCGTCGTCAGCCTCGGCTTGCGCGAGCAGCCGCTGTGCTTCCGCCACCTCGGTCACGCTGGCGAGGCCGTTTTGATAGCGAGCCCGAGCCTGGCTTTCGCCTGCGGTCGCGGCCTGACGCTCAACCGGCGTGTTCCTCGCGATGTCTGTTGCCGCCTTCATGAGCGCACGCGCCTTGACCTGCTGGGTCGTTAACGCTTGAACGGTTCCCTCATAGTGCGCGCTCTCCGCTAACTCGTTCTGCTGTTCGACGCTCTTGCGTGCGTTGATCGAGAAGATGTCGAGCGCGGGGAACGTCACCGATGCACCCACCGCCCAATTCGGCACCTGCAGCCACAGACCATTCCCGAACGAGGGCACACCGGGAACTTCCGCGCCCGTTCCGCGTCCCGCGAATGTGGACTGCAGCGTGATATGCGGGTAGTACGCCCGATCGAGCGTCCGCTGGCGCGCACGCACGACGCCGACGGCGGCCTCTTGCGCGCGTGCGGCCGGATGCATCTTCAAATCGCCCGGCTCAATCGTGAACTGCGGAACCGCCGACAGCGCTCCTGCCGCCAGCTCGAGCGATGTGCCGGCCGACCCAATCGCATCTGCCAATGACGCCCGAGCAACCTCGGCGATCTGCACGGCCTGACTCAGTTGATTGTTCGCGACCGCAAATTCTGCCTCCGCGCGGGACTGATCAGCGCCCGGCCGGAGCTGATTCTGCACCAGCGTACGGACGTTACTCGTGAAGATCTGCAGGCGATCCACATTCGCGCGAGCGGCACGTACCGCTTCTTCTGCGGCCAGCACGGTGAGAAACGCATCGGCGGCGGCAGACGCCACATCGAGCTCGGTAAGCGCCGTTTGATTCTTCGCCACAGAGGTCTGTGCCACGGCCACGGCCACACTGGCTTTTCGTTGACCGAAGTCGACGGCCTCCCACGACAACAGCACGGCCCCTGCGCTGCCCCAGACGCTGTCGCCGAGGGACCGCGTGCCCAGCACCGGTCCAGACATCGAGAAGATCGTGGGCTGGGGAAAGAGCAACCCGAACACGTTGTTGGTTGTCGCCCGGTTTTCCTGCCAGATCATGTCGAGGCGTGGCAGGTACGCCGTCCGAGCGACGCCGACTCCTTCCAGCGCCGCCTGGGCCCGAGCACGACTCTCCTTGATTGCCGGGTAGTTCTTGAGCGCGAGCTGAATCGCATCATTCAGCGTGATCGGGCTGGAACCCGGACCCTGAGCTGCGGCATGGGCTCGGCTGAGGACGCATCCAATGAGCGCGAACCAGATCCACCAAACATGACGACCCACCGCGCGCTGACGCATCAAGATTCTCCTGCTCTGCCAATCGCTAACCGTTTCATCCCGTTTGCTTCTGCGCATACACGTACAACGCGTCATACATGGGAAATTGCCGACGCAGGCGCTCATCGTCAGACAGCCCCTGCGCGGCGAACCCCTGCGCGATCGCGCGCAGGCCAACGCCTTCCGGCGCAATTGATTCCTGACTCTTGACATCGGCGGCGCGGACGATCCGTCCCAACCGATGCAGCGCGGGATCGGCCAGATGGTAGTCCTCCAGGATTGCCTCGAACGTGCAACGATCACCGCGGTGATTCAGCGTCACTTCGGTCAGGCGTGTCGCGTCGAACGGCGTGGCGCTCTCGCGCCTCGCCGTCTCGAGCAGCTTCTCTTCCGGCACGAACAGGAATTCTGCGTCCTGATCGACGAATCGCCTGATCAGCCACGGGCAGGCGACCCGATCGACTTTGATGTTTTCGCGCGTAATCCAGCGCATGGTCGTTCCTTGCTGCTCACGGCCTCGCGGCCGTCGTCTTCGTCGTTTTCCCGAGCTCGCCGAGCGCCGCTTTGAAGGCCGTCGCGAGCTTGTCAGCCGGTCCCGTGCCCCAGTAATGGAGGAAGTAGATCGTCGGCTGGGTGCCAGTCATGTGGTGGTGGATCGCGACCACGTCGATGCCGTTCTTGCGAAGCGCTTTGAGCACCGGCTGGACTTCATTCGCCAACATCGCCACGTCGCCGGCCACCGCCGCCTTCTCATTCGTCCCGACGAACGCCGCCCAGGTGTTGAGTCCCATGCGCGCGTTGATCGGGGCGCCCATGTCAGTGAGCTTTACGTCATCTCGACCGATGGTGATTTTGTAGACGGCGCCGGATTGTTCCCCTTGCGTGCCGACGATCTGGGCAAGCTTCGCGGTATCGATCGCCGGCGTCGGCGCGGCGGCTGGTGCGGACGGCGCCGGCGGCCTGCTCGTGCCTTTTCCGATCAGATCGAGCGCCGGTTTGACCTTGCGCGCGAGGTCGGCCGGCGTTCCGTGGCCGTGCACATGCATGTAGAAGACGCGCGGCTCCTCCCAGAAGAAGTGATTGTGGACCGCCGTCACGTCGATGCCGTTGTCGAGCAGCGCGGACATGACCGGATTGACCTCGTCCTGCGTCAGCACGAGATCGCCCATCATGACGTCCATGCCGCCGGTGCCTTTCGTCATCGCCACCCAGCCGCCAAAGCCGAACGGGGTCGGCGTTTTGACGTTCGCCACGGTGACGCTGAGATCGTTCCGGGGGATGTTGACCTTGAGCACGTTGGCTTTGAAGTCGCCCTGCTTGCCGAGCGCGGTGAGCACCTGCTGGTACTCGGAGGGAATGTCCTGCGCACGCGCGACCGGCGCGAACGACAGAGACAGCGCTGCAGAGATCGTCAAGAACCGTTTCATGTGTGTCCTCCCTTAGGTTGAGTTGCGTGTTCGCGGTGTGGTGTCGCGGCTGCGTCACCGGTCGGAAGCGCGATGCGGAAGATGGATCCTCCGGTCGCACCGCTGTCGACGGTGATCTGACCACCGTTCACCTCGACCGCCCATCTGGCGATGGCCAACCCGAGACCGGTGCCGCCGTTATCGCGGGACCGGGCTTCGTCGAGGCGAAAAAAGCGATCGAAGATTCGCTCGCGGTGTTCAGGAGCGATCCCCGTTCCTTCGTCGACAACGGTCAAAATCGCCTGGCCGTTATTCGAATGCACGCGGATGTGTATCGTCGAGCCCTGTGGGCTGTACTTGATCGCGTTATCGACGACGTTCGTGATGGCCTCACGCAGCACCAGACGATCGGCTTTGACCAACACGCCGTCGGCGACATCGATTGCAAGCCGCTGATTCCGCTCTTCGGCGAGAATCCCGAGGGAAGACACGACGTCGCGCGTGAGCTGGCCCAGATCGACGCCTTCACGCGAGAGCCGCACGGTGCCCGCGTCTCCGTGTGACAAGCGCAACAGTGTGTCGACGAGATTCGCCAGCCGATCGACCTCTTCGAGCATGCTGCCCATGGCTTCTTTGTATTCTGCTGGCGTCCGGGTTTCCCCGAGTCCAGCTTCACCAATGCCACGGATGACGGACAACGGCGTGCGGAGCTCGTGCGAGGCGTCGGCCGTGAAGCGGCGGAGCTGGTCGAACGAGGATTCGAGACGGGCGAACGTGTTGTTGATCACGGCGGCAAGCCGGCCAATCTCATCGTGTTGATTCGGCACGGACAACCGCTCGTGCAGGCGGTCGGCCGTAATGCGTCGCGCTTCCGACGCCAGATGATCGATCGGCGTGAGCGCCCGGCGTGCCAGCACATACCCGCCGACTCCGGCCAGCACGACCACCAGTGGGAGGCCGAACGCGAGGACCACGAGCACTTCCCACAGCTGCTGGCGCAGTCGCTCTTCGGACCGGGACACTCTCAAGACGACCGCGCGGCCACCCACGAGTGAGGTACCGGTGAGCGTCCGCCAGCGGCGACCGTCGGCCACCAGCGATTCGTACCGGGGCTGCGAGGTCGTCGCGGCCAGCGCGACCGGCGGTAACGCCGCAGACGCGCCCGAACGGTAGATCGGCTCGCCATGAGCCGCCCAGACGTCGCTGCCCCGGTCCTCGTCGTTATCCGGATCGTGATGTCGATCGCCAGACCACACGATGCGGCCGTCTGGCGTCGGCGCGAGAAACCCTTCCGCCGTCTCGAAGTCGTCGTGCAGTTGGTCGTCGAACTGTTCGAGAAACTCGTGCCGGACCGCCACGAATGTCGCGGTGGCGTACACCACGAGCATCAGACACAGCACGACCGTGTACCAGCCGGTGAGCTGAACGCGAATGGAGGCCGTCGACCACCGCGGCGTCATGGCTCGCCTTCTCTCAAGACGAACCCCACGCCGCGGATCGTGTGAATGAGCCGTTCGCCGGCTTCCGCGTCAACCTTCTTACGCAGGCGGGTCATCTGCACGTCGATCACGTTGTCGAGCGGCGTGGCCCGGCGCGGCTCCTTCCAGACCTCGCGCGCCAGCATCTCCCGCGACACGAGGTGGCCCTGATGACGGAGGAGGTATTCCAGGAGCTCGAATTCCCGTGCAGTCAGGTCGAGCAACCGGTCGCCTCGGGTCGCGCGACGGGCGACGAGGTCCATTTCCAGATCGGCCGCCTTCAGCCGGAATACTTCCGACGGACGACCGCGCCGCAGCAGAGCGCGGATGCGGGCGAGCAGCTCGGGCAACGCAAACGGCTTGACCAGGTAGTCGTCGGCGCCCAGGTCCAGCCCGAGCACGCGATCGTCCACGCCATCGCGCGCCGTCAGGATGAGGACGGGTGTGTCGATGTGGCGCTGTCTCAGGGTCTGCAGGATTTCCAGCCCGTTGCGACCCGGCAGCATCAGGTCGAGGACCACCAGGTCGAATACCTCAGCATTGGCGCGGAAGAACCCGTCTTCACCGGTCGGGGCAACGACGACGTCGTAGTGCTCCGCCTGCAATGCCGACTCCAGAACCTGCGCCAGTTTGCGCTCGTCTTCGACGACCAGAACCCGCACTAAGTCGAAATGTTATCGATGTACGCGCGACCCGATCCTGACTTTTGTGTCAGGGAGTGCCGACGCTCCGGCTGAAACGGCATGGACAGGAGCCCTCCAAACGACGCGATTCGCGTCGGATCGGCCTCATCCAAACCATAAACCACCGATTCCGCTCGATCGGCCGAGGTGAAGGTTCCGAGCATGCGATCGTAAACCGTCAGTACGTTGCCGTAGTTGGAGTTCGTTTCCACGAGATCGCGGGAGTGATGGATCTTGTGGACGTTCGGCGTCACCCACACCAGTGACACGACGCGGTCCAGCGGTCGCCAAAGCCGGATATTGCTGTGCTCCAGGATCCCGTTTCCAGCCGACACGAGCCGCTGAATCACCACTGCCTCGGCAGGAATCACCAGCATCCAGACCGGAACGATCACGAACAGGAAGCGCCACACCGTCTCCACGGGATGCGTGCGATAGGTGGTCGTCGCGTCGACGAACTCGTCGCTGTGATGGACGCGATGAAATCGCCAGAGGACCGGAAACAGGTGCAGCAGCCGATGTGCGAGGTAGCCGACGGAGAAGTCCAGAATCACGATGCCGGCGACGATCTGAACCGACATCGGCAAGCCGAGGCCCTTCGCCAATGCTGGTGGCTGCAGCGACAAAGCCAGCGCAAGGATGGCTGTGACCGATGAGAGCGACCAATTGAGCAGGAACACCACGGCCGTCAGAGCGAGATTCGCGGCGCGGCGGCCCGGCGTCCAGGATGTGCGAGCAAACATCGGCACGACGGCTTCGATCAGTGCGGCGACAGCCATGATGGCCGAGACGACCAGAACGTTCATCAGAAATGTGCGGGCGCTCATCGTGTGTCCCTCCCACGGACTGTTGCCATCCTAAAGAGACCGGGCGCGAGGTCACCTGACAAGTTCCTGACTTCTGTGTAAGCGTCGTCGAATCACGCGTGGCTGACGTAA